>Ga0070735_10001782_pt1 | contig 20179 bp, 18 predicted proteins | sample Coa_R1_FD_66443 | JGI IMG/M metagenome (GOLD analysis project Ga0070735, IMG submission 66443) | Surface soil microbial communities from Centralia Pennsylvania, which are recovering from an underground coalmine fire - Coalmine... | ecosystem: Environmental > Terrestrial > Soil > Unclassified ... | reverse complement strand
CACCATACCCGCCTCCTCGCTCTGGGGCCTCAGAGACGCCCGCGTGAGCTACCGGATCACGAGTGACCTTCTCGGACGCTGGATCGTATGGCTTATGGCCAGAGCGACAAGCGTAGCGACACCAACCCGCACCGCTGCTGCCGAGCTTCGCGCCATGGGATTCGCCGGATCGGTAGATGTAATTTCCAACGGCATCGACACGGAGCGCTTTCAACCCGGACCTCCGGACGAGCGCCTCATGATGCGCCTTGGAGTCGACAACCGTCCCACGGTCCTGTACACCGGACGCCTCGACGCCGACAAGCAGATGGATGTCTGGCTGCGTGCGACGCAGCGCGTCGCCGCGGAAAGAGACATCCAGCTCGTCGTGGGCGGTGAGGGCGCGGACCGATCGGAGCTGGAGAGGATGGCGCGGTCGCTTGGCCTCGGGGAGAGAACTCGTTTCATCGGGTACGTGTCGGGCGACGAGCTACCTGTCATCTACCGTCTTGCCAGCGTCTATTGCATTACCTCGCCGGTCGAGCTGCAGAGTATAAGCACCCTCGAGGCACTGGCGAGCGGACTGCCGGTGGTGGCGGCGAACGCCGGGGCGCTGCCGGAGCTTGTCCAGGACGGAGTGAACGGTTTCCTCTTCCCGGCGGGAGATGACCGGGCCGCCGCTCTGGGGCTTGGGCAAATCCTGAGCAGCGCGGAGCTCAGAGCCCGACAGTCAGACGCGGCAAGGCGCACCTCCCTTCGACACCATCTGGCACAATCCATTGACGCGTACGAGCGCCTGCTCCGGACCACGGCAGAACGAGCACGAGGTACGCAACGCAGTGAGCGAGCCGCTTTCCCGGGCCGGTGACCTGACGCCGTCCGGCCGGCCGGATGACCACGTGAGTCCGACGGGAAGGGCCGGTTTCAGCAGCGTGCTGCGAAACCGCAACTTCCTCAGCATCTGGACCGCGCAGCTTGCGTCTCAAACGGCCCAAAACAGCCTCTGGTACGTCCTGATCATCCTCGTGGGTCATCTAACAGGACAGACGCCGGCCGGCATCGGTTTCACCATTGTTTTGGTCCAGATTCCGACCGTGTTGTTCAGCAGTGTGTCCGGTGTCCTGGTGGATCGCGTATCGAAGCGCTCGATTCTTATCGGCACCAACGTTATCCGCGTCGGCGGCGTGCTTCTCTACATGCTCTTTGAGTCGAACGTCGGCGGTCTCTATCTCGTCACGTTCCTTGTCGCGGTGGTAAGCCAGCCGTTTGCCCCGGCCGAGGGCTCAACGCTTCCCCTGCTGGTTGAAGGCGACCAGCTAATCACGGCAAATTCGCTATTTCAGACAACGTTTATGGCGTCTCAGGCGGTGGGGTTCGCGCTCGCCCCCATCGCCCTCGGCATTTTTGGGACGCGAAACACCCTCATCGGACTGTCTGTGTTGTTCGCGTTTGCCGCCGTCGTGCTTATCCCTCTCCCCGCGGTCACCCGGCGCCACGCCCCGGTCGGCGACGTTACCATGCTGGAGCTCGCGCGCCATGTCTGGAACGACCTTCGCGAGGTGATGAGCTACATCATCCAGGACCCGCCACTTGCCGTGGCGCTCTTCCAGATTGCACTGGCGCCAACGCTGCTGCTCGTGCTCGCGGAGGTGGGCCCGGACTTCCTCACGCACACCCTGCACGTCGGCCAGACGAGTACCGCCCTCTTCTTCTTGCTCGCGCCGGCCGGACTCGGTCTGGGAATCGGCTTGCTCATACTCGGTCACTGGGGATATAAGCTACGCAAGGATCGGCTGGTACTCGTTGCGCTTATCGCCCTGGGCGTCACCGTCATCGGACTTGCCTCGGTGCCCACCCTGGCGGAGGGGTGGCAGGCCGTCGATCGCCTGGGCTGGCACGTGCCCCACGGCGTCCGGCTGACGCTTACCACGATACCGATCACCGTGCTCATGGGAGTAGAGGTGGCCTTTATCAATGCACCGGTACAGACCATCGTTCAACAGCGCGCTCGCCCGGAGATCCGGGGCCGCGTCCTCGCCATGCAGCAAACGCTCACGGCTGCCATGGCAATCCCGCCCCTCGTGCTCATCGGAGGCATCGCCGCCCTGATCGGGACGCCCGCCACTCTCAGTCTGACCGGCGTGTTTCTGCTCATCATCGGCCTCGCGACCGTGTATTACGCCTGAACGAGCGGTGACTGCGTAACGTCTCCCGGTCGGGGTCGCGGCGTTTTGGTCAGCGAAACGCGAGGATGCCCTCGAGCACGTCCCGCCCAATTCGCCACAGCGGCCGATGCCGCCTCACCATGCGGAAGATCTCGCTTCGGCGTGCGCGCTTGGAGAGGTTATCGACGGTCAGGAGCTCCTCAGCCGCCTGATTGAGAATCCGGGGATAGGTCCCGAAGAACTCCCGATGGGAGCGGAAGAAGCCGGGCGCGTTTCGTAAGTCTTTCAGATCCTTCAGTACGAAGCTGTCCTCCAGCTTCCGCTGGTAGAGGGACAGAGCTTCCGCCGAATAGTCACCCTGTTGGTGCGCTGCAATCGCGGTCTCGCCCGCGAGCTTTCCGCTCGTGATCGCGAGATTTGAGCCCTCCTGGTACATGAAGTTCACGAACCCGGCTGCGTCGCCGAGCAGCATGTACCCGTCGCCGTAGGGACGGGGAAGCTCGGCGAATTTCACCTCCGGAATCAGGTGCGCCATGTACTCCTTGATTTCCGAGCCCCGGAGAAGTGGCTTCACCGCGGGATGAGCCTTCATCGCCTCGATCAGGTCGTGAGGCCGTGTCTTCGTCTCGACCATGTGGCTGGTGATGGCGCCCACACCGACCGACAGAGTGTCTTTGTTGGTGTAGATGAATCCGCTGGCCATCATTTCCCGGGAGAATTCGCCGAGGATGAGAATCGTGACGCCCTCATCGTCGCTGACGTTGAAGCGTTCGTTAATGACTTCCCTCGGCAGAGCGTGAACTTCTTTCACGGCGAGTGCCGAGTCCTCCATCGTGTAGTCCTTGCGTAGGCCGGCCTTCACCGCCGCGAACGCGTTGACTCCCTCAGCGTCCAGCACGACATCGGCGAAAAGGTCGCCTTCCCGGCCGGTTCGCACCCCGACGATCTTTCCGTCGCGGGAAAGTAAATCGGTGACCTGCGTTTCGTTGATCAGATAGGCCCCTGCCTCCTCCGCCAGGCTTGCGAAGTAGGGGTCCGTCCTGGCGCGCAAAACCGTGAAGGCGTTGTACGGAGCCCGAGCGAACGCCTCAGTACGGAACCCCGCCTGGACCGCCGATTCCTGGCCCAGCATCCACAGCCGCTGCTCGATGACCGGCCGTTCTACCACGCCGGCTTCCCAGAACTTACCGAACACCGCCTCGGTCGCTTCACGAAACATCACGCCGCCCATCATGTTCTTCGTGCCCGGCTGAGCTCCGCGTTCGAACATGACGACGCTCATGCCGGCTCGCGCCATGGTGAGGGCCGCGGCCGACCCGGCCGGGCCGGCGCCCACCACGATCGCGTCGAATTTCTCGTCTTCCACCGGCGGCTCCTCTAGAGGCCAAATATGGTGCGGATCGCGTCGACACCCTGCGTGGCGAGGTTGAAGAACCCGGTCGGTAGAATCCCGAGGCCGATGGACCCCGCGACCGTGGCGGCCATCGCTATGTCGGCAGCCCCCGGTATCGGCGCCTCGGGCCGCGCCTCTCCTTCGGCCTGCATGAACATGACGGCTACGACGCGAAGATAGTACGCCATCGAGATGAGACTCGCAATCACCCCGATGATGGCTAGCTCCGTGTGACCCGACTGCACCGCCGAAAGGAACACCAGGTACTTCGCGAAGAATCCGGCAGTCGGGGGAAACCCGGCGAGCGAGAACATGAATACTGCCGTCGCGGCTGCCAGCGCCGGGTTCCGGTACCAGAGACCGCGGTATGTCGCGATCTCATCCCCTGCTTCCCCACGGCTCTCGAGGACACTCACCAGGATGAAGGCGCCGATGTTCATGAACAGGTACGCCAGGAAGTAAAACGCCACGGCGGTTTCGCCGGCCGCGCTGTTTGCCGACAGCGCAACGAGCAGATAGCCGGCATGAGCGATGCCGGAATACGCGAGGAGCCGCTTCATGTTGGTCTGGCTCAATGCAATCACGTTGCCCACGATCATCGTCACAATCGCAAGCGCCCAGATGAGCCCGAACCAGCGCGAAGACACAGTCGCGAAGGTGAAATTGAACACGCGCATGAATGCCGCGAACACAGCCGCCTTGGTCGTTACCGACATGAAGGCTGTGATCGGAGTCGGCGCACCCTCGTACACGTCCGGTGTCCACATGTGGAATGGCACGACTGAAACCTTAAATGCGAATCCCACCGCCATCAGCCCGATGCCGACGTAGAGCAGCGGGCTGGTCGCTGCAGCCGCCTGACAATACGGGAAGCCATGGAGGCAGGCGCCGATGAAGTAGAGCTGTGTCGAGCCGGTCGCCCCGTAAATCAGTGCCATGCCGTACACGAGAAATGCAGACGCGAAGGAGCTGAGGAGGAAGTACTTGAAGCCCGCTTCCTGCGAGCGGGGACTGGACCGAGCGAAGCCCGACAGAATGTAGAGGGCCAGGGACAGAAGCTCGAGCGACAGGAAGATCATGATCAGGCTGATCGACGCCGCCATGAGCATCATGCCGGTGGTCGAGGCCAGCAGCAGCGCGTAATAGTCGCCCGGGTCGAAGCCGGACCGCTCAATGTAGCTCGGCGAAAGCAATACCGCCAGAAAAGCCGACAGCAAGATGACGTAGTCGAAGAAAATCGAGAAGCGATCGCTCGACACCATCCCGTAAAACGCAAAGGGCTGGCCGGTGTGCCACAGATTCATGCAGGCGACAAACGCAGCCACCAGGGCCACCAGGCTTATACCGGTAGTGACTTCGATCCGACGCTCGGTGATAAACACGTCGGCAAGCAGCAGGAGCAGGACGGCCCCGCCGACAATCAGCTCGGGCAGTATCGATCCCCAGTCGGTCCGCCCGACGAGAACATGGAGGGCCGTAACGCCAAGCATCAAGGCGCCGCTCCCGCGACGGTCGACGTCGAGCGGTGGACCAGCGAAGCCGTCTGATTGGTGGTGGCATTCAGCCTGGTGGTCACCGGGTCCGGCTGCACGCCGATGTACAGCACCAGCGCGAGTAATGGCACCAGCAACACCAACTCCCGTGGTAGAAGGTCGTTACTGATGAGGCGACGTACCACCGGGTACTGGTAGGGCGTGCGGTCCGGCCGATCGGCAGTTGCCGCCACGGCTTCCGGTGACACCACCTGCGGACCATTCATCGTCCGCTGGAAGAGTCGAATCATATACCACGCAGCCAGGATGACGGTCAGCGCCGCGATGGCCGAGTACCAGGCGTTCGACCTGAACACGCCTGCCAGAATCAGGAACTCACCCGAGAACGAGCCCAGTCCGGGAAGGTCCAGGCCGGCGAGAACGAAGACGAAGAATACCCACATAAGAATTGGCCAACGGGCTCCCATGCCGCCCATGTCGGTCAACATGCGGGTGCCGCTTCGCGCCACTATGAAAGCCACTGCCAGGAACAGCCCCGTGATGATGACACTGTGGTTCACCATCTGTAACGTGGAGCCGTCGAGTCCGGTGGCATTCAGAGAAAAGATGCCGAGTGCGATGAGATTCATGTGACTGATACTGGCGTACGCGACCAGGCGCTTGATGTCGGTTTGCACCAGTGCCAATCCGGCGGCGTACAGCATTCCGATGATCGCCAGCACTGAAAGTGTCCCCGCGAACGCCCGCGTTGCTTCCGGAAACAGCGGTAAACAGTAGCGAATGAATCCGAACGCTCCGGCCTTCGAGAGAATGCCCGACAGCACGACGAGGAAAGGGATCGGCGACTCCGTATAGGCAGTGGGTGCCCAGCTATGGAAGGGCCAGATCGGCATCTTGATGGCAAAGGCAATGGCGAAGGCCAGGAAGAGCCAGTACTGCGCCGCTCCGGAGATCGGGTGCGCCACCAGGCCGTGTGGACCGGCCATGTCCAGGGTGCCCGTCTGCGTCCACAGGTAGAAGATTGCCACCAGCATGAAGAAGCTGCCGAGGACGGTGTACAGCACGAATTTCGTCGTCGCGTAGACGCGCCGTTCCTCCCCCCACATTCCCAGCAAGAAGTAGCTGGGAATCAGCATCGCTTCCCAGAACACAAAAAAGAGGAAGAGATTCACCGACATGAAGACGCCGAGGACCGCCGCCTCCAGGAAAAGCATGAAGATCATAAACAGCTTCACCCGGTCGACGATCATGTAGACCGACGCGACGATTCCGATGGCAAAAATCAGGGCGGTGAGAGCTACCAGGAAGGCGGCGATCCCGTCGACGCCAATCCAGTAGGTGATGCCGAGCGTGGATACCCAGTCGTGCCGGTCGGCAAACTGGAACACCCACCCGCCGGACGGGCGCACAGCCAGCTTGACGAGCATGATGGCCGCCAGCACGAAGTCGGCGACGGCAGCTATCACGGCGATCAGTCGGATCGCCCGCTCATCGTCGACGAACATGCAGAGAACCGCGGCAGCCGCCGGTAGCCCAAGAATGATCGTCAACAGAGGTATGCCGATTGCGTTCCCGGTGATGGGCATCTCAGCGCCCCAGACCCGTGAAGTAGTAGCCGACAAGAAGAACCGCGCCGAAAAGAATGGCGAGCGCATAGTTCCGCACGTAGCCTGTCTGGGCGACCCGCATCCGACGGCTGGACCAGGTCACCGCCGCGGCCGCGAAGTCGACAGTGGCGTCCACAAAATCCAGCTCAAAGAAGCGGTTGAGCGCCGAGGCGGCTACTTTGATCGGTCTGACGATGAGCAGTTCATAGAGCTCATCCACGTAGTATCGATGGGCCATGAAGCGATAAAGGCCGGGCGCCATCGAGGCGACACGCTGCGGGCTGGGGGACCGTCGGTAGTAGATCTGCCACGCCACAAGGAAGCCGGCAAGCGTTACAGCGAGTGTGAGGATCAACGAGACCGGCTCGAAAGGCTGAGGCACGAGGGCCGGTCCGCGCACCGGATATCGGTGCAGGGTGCTCGACAGCCAGGCCTCCATCTCGTTGTAGACACCCGGAATCGAGATCCAGCCTCCCACGACAGAGAGCACGGCGAGAACCGCCATGGGTATCCGCATCGACGGCTGCGGATCGTGCGCGTGCGCCGCCAGACCCGGGTCCCGGCTCTGTCCGTGGAACACCAGGAAGAACAGCCGGAACATGTAGATCGCCGTGAGACCGGCCGTGATCACGGCCAACGCCCAGACAATCCAGAGGACCGGGTCGCCATGCGATGCCCGGGCGTACGCGGCGCCGATGACATCCTCCTTGCTGAAGAACCCCGAGAATCCAGGCGTGCCGATGATGGCGAGCACTCCGATCAGGAACGTCCAGTAGGTGAAGGGCAGGCGCGACTTCAATCCGCCCATCTTCTGGATGTCGAGCTCCTCATGCATTGCTTGCATGACGGCTCCTGCGCCCATGAAAAGGAGCGCCTTGAAAAAGGCATGCTCGAGCAAATGGAAGATGCCGGCCGAGTAGACTGCCACTCCCACGCCGACGAACATATACGCGATCTGACTCATGGTCGAGTAGGCCAGAATGCGTTTGATGTCGTTGTTGGCCAGACCCAGTCCGGCGGCGAAAATCGTGCCGATCGCGCCTATGAAGGCCACCGTGTGAAGACCGATCGGACTCTGCTGGTAGATAGGATAAGACCTCGCTACCAGATACACACCGGCTGTTACCATGGTCGCGGCATGGATGAGCGCACTCACCGGCGTGGGCCCTTCCATCGCATCGGGGAGCCAGGTATACAGCGGAAGCTGGGCAGACTTTGCTACCGCTCCCACCAGAAGAAGTAGACACATGACGGTGATCACGGTTCCGTTGAACGGAAGTGTGTGGGCGTGCGAGAAGACCGTCCGGAAGTCCACGCCTCCGAAGAGGATGAACATCATGAAGATCGCGACCATGAGACCCCAGTCTCCGATCACGTTCATCACGAAGGCCTTCCGAGCTGCCTTTACCGCGGATGGCCGGTCGAAATAGAACCCGATCAGGAGGTACGAGGTCAGGCCCACGCCTGCCCAGCCGACGAGCAGCCACAGGTAGTTGTCGGCGAGGACGAGGAGCAGCATGGTGAAGATGAACAGATCCATCTGAGAGAAGAACCGGCGATACCCGTCACGGCCGGCCGTGAAGCTGTGCTCGCCCGACATGTAGCCGGTCGCATACACCAGGATCAGGAAGCCCACTCCGGTGACGATCAGACTCATGGTGGAGGAAAGGGTGTCTAGCTGCAGACCGAAATCGAGCCGGAACTGCCCGGCAAGCGCCCACCGCCAGCCGATCTCATCCGCGTAGCGAGTGGCTTCCGACTGCCCCTGAAGCCAGGCGAAACACCCGAGCGCGCAGATGAAGGCGAGGAAGACGGATCCTGGCCCAATCCATGCCACGGCATCGCCGCGGAGCCGCTGCCAGAGGGTATTGACCACGAATCCCGCGAGCGGGAAGAGCAGGACGCCCCAGATCAAATGCTGCACGCCCGCTACCCTCGCATCTCGTCGAGCTCGTCCACGTCGACCGCGTGTCGGGTCTGGAATATGGAGACAATGAGCGCCAGCCCCACCACGACTTCGGCAGCTGCCACGGTGATGATGATGAAAACGAACATCTGCCCGTCGGCCGAGCTGAGGTAGTGCGAGAAGGTCACAAACGTCAGATTGACCGAATTGAGCATTAGCTCGATCGACATGAACATGATGAGCGGATCGCGCCGCACCAGAACTCCAAGCGTTCCCAGGCTGAAGAGGATCGCGCTCAGAACAAGGAAGTGCTCCGGGCCGGGAGTCACGATTGCTGCCGTCCGCGGCGCCGGCCGAGCGCTACCGCACCGATCATCGCCACGATCAGGAGCAGCGTCGTGGCCTCAAATGGAAACACGAAGACGGTAAAGAGCTGAGATCCAAATGCCTCCACGTTGCCGCGGTCGAGCTGCGCGTTGAAGCCGGCTCTCGCCCCGGTGATCGCATGCGGCGACTGCGCGACGAAGAACACCACACCGAGCAGCAGCACGCCGGCAAACAGCACGCTGAGCACGCGCTGGCCCGGGAGATGCTGGCCCATAAACCCGAGGTCCTGCACGCCCAGCAGCGTGATCACGAACAGGAAGAGCACCATGACTGCGCCGGCGTAAATCAGGATCTGGGCAGCCGCGATGAACTGGGCGTTGAGCAAGAGGTAGAGAACGGCAAGCTGCGCGAGCGTCACGATGAGCGACAGCGCGCTATAGATTGCGCTGCGCGCCGTGACGACCCCGATTCCGCTGACGACAGCCGAAATCGCGGCAATCCAGAAGACGACGCTCTCGACGCCGTTCAACGATGCGCACTCCTTCCCTGTGCTGGTTGATTCGGGTGTTCAGGCGGGAAGACTCTCCAGATCGCGAGGGGGCTCGAGCAACATGTCCTTGGTGTAAATCAACGGGCGGCGGTGGTAATCCGAGATGTCCAGAATCGGCTCCAGCGTGATAGCTCCGGTCGGACACGCCTCCTCGCAGAAGCCGCAAAAGATGCAGCGAAGCATGTCGATCTCGTAGACACGGGCATATCGCTCGCCCGCCGACACGCGATTTTCCGGGGTATTCTCCTCGGCCTCGATGTAAATGCAGTCGGCCGGGCACGCCCCCGCACAGAGGTAGCAGCCGATGCAGCGTTCGAGGTTGTTCTCGTAGCGGTGCAACATGTGGCGTCCCCGAGTGCGCTCAGGCAGCGTGCGTCGCTCACGCGGGTACTGGATTGTGACAGGCGGCCGGAGCATGTTCTTGAAGGTGACACCAAGGCCGCGCGCGAATTCGAGTATTGCCAAGGGTATCTCTCCTGCGAGGCAGCGTCCGGCGACGCCGCTCTCTCCATCAGCTTAAAGAAACGTAAAGCGCGGTCACCAAAAGGTTCAGCACCGAGGCGGGCAGGAGGACCTTCCACCCGAACCACATGAGCTGGTCGTACCGAATGCGCGGGAGCGTCGCGCGCACCCAGATGTAGAGGAAGAGGAACATGGCGCACTTCGCGAGAAACCAGAAGACACCGATGAGCTGGGCCCAGGGGGCCTGCGTGATGTTAAAGAAGATGCCGTTGCCGACGAACACCCAGCCGCCCAGGAACAGGGTGGTCACGAGTGCGCTCACCGTGACCATGTTGATGTACTCGGCGGCGAAGTAAAGCGCGAAGCGCATACCCGCGTATTCAGTGTGATAACCCGCCACCAGCTCTTGTTCGGCTTCGGCAAGGTCAAATGGCGCGCGATTGGTTTCGGCAAAGCCTCCGACCGCGAACAGCAAGAACCCTACCGGCTGGAGGAGGACAAACCACGTCAGGGGATGATGGTTCTGCGCCAGTACGATCCCGATCGGGCTCAACGTCCCGGCCAGCACGACCACCGACACAAGCGACAGCCCGAGCGCGAGCTCGTACGAGATCATCTGCGCGCTCGAGCGAAGGCCTCCGAGCAACGAATACCGATTGCTCGAGCCCCACGCCCCGAGCACGATTCCGTACACGCCAAGTGACAGGACTGCAAGAAGGTAAAGCATACCGACGTTGACGTTGGCGATTGCCATCGTCCGCTGATGGCCCCAGAGGTAGAAGCTGGGCCCAACCGGGATGATGGCGAACGCCATGAAGGCAACGAACAGCGAGATCGCCGGACCTAGCAGGTAGACAACAGTCTTCACCTCGCGCGGAGTTACCTGTTCTTTCAATAGCAGCTTCAGCCCGTCGGCGAGCGGCTGCAGGAGGCCGAATGGTCCGACGCGGTTGGGCCCATAACGGGACTGCATCCTGCCCAGGATCTTGCGCTCGGCAAGAGTGAGATAGCCGAATGCGCCCATCAAAAACGCGAGGGCTATCACGCTCTTGACAACCGACTCGATCACGAGATCGACGGCGTCGTTCGGGCCCGGGATGCCGAGGACAAGCAGCGTCACGGTAGCACTCCTCCGAGCTACACCGGTTGTAGCGCCCCGGGGCGCACGCCCCACGGCCCGAGGTCCTGAAACGCCACGTTACCGTACGCCGGCACTGAACGCGCGATATCGTCCCACACCCGCTCCGCGGACGTATAGTCCAGACGATGCTCGAAGTATTGCGAGAGATCAACCAGGATCTCCCAATCTGGCCGCGCGATTCCTGGGGGAGGGACCGCCGGCACCAGCGACTGAATTCGTCTCTCGAGATTGGTGAAGGTCCCGCTCTTCTCGGCAAAGCTGGCGGCCGGCAGTACGACATCCGCCTGCGCGGCGGCCGGAGTCATGAACAACTCCTGCACTACGAGGAGCTCGAGGCCGGGCGGTCTTGTCCAGCGACGGCCGGGCTCCGAGGGGTCGGTGCCGAGTAGAAGAAGGGCTCGAAAAGGAGACCGGCCCGCTCCGATTCTCTCCGCCAGGCCGGTCTTTGAGTCTATGTGGAGTCCGAGGTCGCGCGCGCCCATCGAGTTACAGGCGTCAAGCAGGGGCAGTGTGCAGACCTCGCACCTGCCCCGCACCCCCTCAATGAGCCCCGTCACCTCTTCCAGCTCGCCCGCGCTCCACCGGGAGTCGTCATAGATGACCACCACCGGCCCCTCGGTGAAGTACTTCTCCGCCATGTCCCGATTGCCGGCAAGGGCGCGCACCGCCTGCGCCAGCCCGACCGTCGCGATAGGCACCGCCGCAGCGGCCTTCGCATTCAGTGCTACGTCCCCGTCCGACAGCACCACCAGCCGAGCCCCATGCTGATTCACCGCCTTCCGAATACGCAGCTCCAACACCGGTGCGCGCGTGCTCGGGTCGGCGCCGAGGAGCAGGATAGTGCGGGCGCGATCGAGATCCGAGATCGAGGCAAGGGTTCGATCGAGTGAGCGGAAGCGGTCTCGCTGCTCGGGCGAAGCGAGTAGGGCGGGCCGGGGGTAGTGGTCGTACCAGGCGCTGCCGATCACATCGGTCATAAAGCGGCGGAAGGTGAAGAGATCTTCGTTGCTCAGCCGCGGACCCGCCAGGCCCGCGATCGAGTCGGGGCCATCCTCTTCCAGAATCGTAGCGATCCGCCGATGGATGAACCCGAGCGCGTCCTCCCAGGAGCTCTCTACGAACGCATTTCCCTCCCGCAGCAGCGGCGAGCCCAGACGCTGTGGGCTATTGATGAACTCGAAACCGAATCGACCTCGATCGCACAACCAGCTGTCGTCGACCTCCGGATTGTCGCGCGAGAGAAACCGGATGACCTCGTCGTTCTTCCGCACCGAGACGTTAATGTTGCACCCCATGGGGCAGTGCGGGCAGACGCTCGGCCGATTTTGCAGCTCCCAGGGGCGGTAGTTGAACCGTTGCTTACGGCTCGTCAGCGCCCCCACCGGACAAAGCTCGATGACGTTTCCGGAAAAATTCGAGACGTACGGTTGGTCCTGGTACGTGCCGACCACCGTGTGATCCCCTCGGTCCAGCAAGATGATCGACTTGTCTTCGGCGACGTCCGCGCAGAACCGTACGCAGCGCCAGCACAGGACACACCGTTCTCGGTCGAGCGCAATGGTCGGGCCGAGGGCGATCGGCTTCACGTGGTGACGCTTGGGCTCAACGTACCGGCTGGTTCCGGGCCCGAAGGCGAAGGTCTGATCTTGCAGCGGGCACTCTCCGCCGCGGTCACAGATCGGACAGTCAAGTGGGTGGTTGGCCAGCAGAAACTCGAATATCCCGCGTTGCGCCTTTTCCGCAATGGGGCTTCGCGTACGCACGACCATTCCTTCCGCCACCGGCGTGGTGCATGCCGTGATCGGACCCTTGGCTCCCTGGAGCTCAACCAGGCACGTTCTGCAGGCGCCGACGGGACCGAGCTTGGTGTGGTAGCAAAATATGGGCACATCAATCCCGTGCGAGCGGCAGACCTCCCAGAGCAGGGATCCTTTCGGCGCTCTGATCTGTCGCCCGTCCACGGTGATTGTCACCAGGTCTTCCACGAAGTTCTCCATCTAGAGTCTTGCTGGTTCGGCCGCCACCTCGGCTCAGGCGACAGCAGCCGCCCGCCGGTACGGACAGCCGCGTTCCCGGATGTGGTGTTCGTATTCGTGCCGGAAGTGCTTGATGGACGCCACGATGTTCGACGTCGAGAAGTCGCCCAGCGGGCAGAAGGAACGGCCCAGAATGTTGTCACAGATATCAAGCAGGAGCGGCACGTCGTCTTCCCGGCCACGGCCCTCCTCGATGCGACGAACCGTCTTTGCCATCCAGGGGGTACCCTCCCGACACGGGATGCACTTGCCGCAAGACTCATGCGCGAAAAACTCGCTCAGGCGCAATTGTGCCTGCAGGATGCAGACGTCGTCCGGGATGATGATGAAGCTCGCCGAGCCGAACTGCGACCCCACGCTCCGGTAGCCTTCGTAGGACATCGGTACGTCAAGCGTTTGCTCGGTGTTGGGCAGCATCGGCGCGGATGCCCCTCCCGGGATGTATGCCTTGAGCTTTTTCCCGTCGCGCAGTCCTCCGGCCATGTCGTCGAGAAGGACGCGAAACGGCGTTCCCATGTTCACTTCGTAGTTCCCCGGCCGGTTGACGGGTCCGCTGATCGAACAAATCTTCGTGCCCGGGCTGTCCTTGGTGCCGTACGACCTGTACCACTCGGCCCCGTTGCGCACGATGTGCGGAACGTTGGACAGTGTTTCGACGTTGTTGATGACCGTGGGCTGACCGTAGAGACCCTTGATGGCAGGGAAAGGCGGCTTTAGCCGTGGGAACCCACGATAACCCTCCAGCGAATCGAGCATCGCAGTCTCGTCGCCGCAGATGTACGCCCCTGCGCCGCGGTGTACGACGATGTCGAGGCTGTACCCGGATCCGAAGATGTTGTCGCCGAGATAGCCCTTCGCCCGCGCATCGGCAATGGCCTGGTCGAGGATCTCTCCGATGTATAGGTACTCGCCGCGGATGTAGATGAACGCCTGGCGGCAGTTGATGGCAAACGCGGCGATTGCGGCGCCCTCCAGCAGCTGGTGCGGGTTCCGCTCCATCAACTCCCGATCCTTGAAGGCGCCGGGCTCGCTTTCGTCGCCGTTGACTGCAAGGTAGGTGGGCACGACGCCTTTAGGGATGAAGCTCCACTTTCGGCCGGTTGGGAACGCGGCGCCGCCGCGCCCGGCCAGACCGGAATCCGACACTACCTGAATCACACTCTGCGGATCCATCTCGGTGACGGCCTTCCGCAGCGCCTCGTAACCGTGGTAGTCGCTGTAGACGTCGATTCGATTGATGTCGGGTACGACGGTGTGTTGAAAAAGAACTGGTTCCATTTACTGGTCCGCCATCACGCTTTCCGAACGCGCTCGCCGCATCTCGAAACCGGGGGCGCTGATTGCTTCACTCTGCTGTCGTCGTGCTTCGTCGATGAACGCGTCAATCTTCTCTCGCGTCAGGTCCTGAACGTACCGGTGATTGGCCTGCATCACCGGCGCCCGGTGGCAGGCCGCCAGGCACTCCACCCGGAACAGCGTGAACATTCCGTCGGCGGTTGTCTGGCCGGGTTGAATGCCGAGCCGCTGCGAGATGTAATCGATGATCTCGTCGGCGCCCAGGAACGAACACGGCGCCGTCTTACAGACCTCGAGCACATACGTCCCGACTGGTTCGGTGTAGAGCATGGAGTAGAAAGAGGCGACCTCTTCGACCTGATCGGTGGCGACGCCGAGCAGTTGCCCCACTTCCTCCATCACCTGCGGACTGACCCAACCCACTTCATTCTGGCCCACGTGGAGCGCCGGAAGCAGCGCAGACCGCGCATCGGGGTAGCGCTCTTTGTACCGTGCGATCCGGTCGATTGCCTCATTGGACAGGACGCCCATCGCTATCGATCCACCTCGCCCAGTACGATGTCGATGCTGCCGATGATTGCAATGATGTCGCTGACTAGATAGCGGTGAGCCATCAGCGGCAGCGCCTGCAGGTTGTAGAACGAAGGAGCCCGCATGTGGAACCGGTATGGTTTACCCGAGCCGTCACTCACGACGTAGTAACCCATCTCGCCCCGCGCGCCCTCGATCGCGTTGTAAACCTCGCCGGCCGGCGGCTTCAATCCCTCGGTAAAGAGCTTGAAGTGATGGATGAGCGACTCCATGCTGGTGACGATCTCATCTTTGGGAGGATACGCGATCTTCCGGTCGTCAATGCGCCACGGTCCGTCGGGCATGCCCTCGAGCGCCTGTTCCACGATGCGAAGACTCTGCCGCATTTCGCCGACCCGGCAGAGGAAGCGATCGTAGACGTCGCCGTTTTGCCCCAGGACCGTCTCGAAGTCGAAGTTGTCGTAGCCCGAGTAGGGGGTCTGTTTTCGCAGATCGTACGGAAGTCCGGAAGCTCGAATAGTCGGCCCGGAGCATCCCATGTTGATCGCGGTTTCGGTGGGTATGACGCCGATTCCCTTCGTTCGCTCGACGAAGAGCTCGTTCCGCGTGAGCAGCTCCTCGTAATCGTCGATACGCCCCGGCATCGTCCTCAGGAATTCACGCACCTTCGGCTCGAAGTCGGCCGGCAGGTCGGCCATGAGACCGCCGACACGGAAGTAGCTCGTCATCATTCGCACGCCGCTGACCAGCTCTTTTATGTCGAGCACCATCTCGCGATCGCGGAAGGCGTACATGAACATGCTCAGCGCGCCGAGGTCGAGGGCATGCGTGCCGATCCAGACACAATGGCTGGAAATCCGCTCCAGTTCCGAGAAGAGGACTCGCACCCACTTCACCCGCTCCGGCACATCGATCCCGAGAAGCTTCTCCACCGCGAGCACGTAGGCAAGCTCGTCGAGCATGTTGTCGAGATATCCCATGCGGTCCGTAAGCGTGATCGCCTGTTGGTACTTCAGGCGCTCCCCGGTCTTCTCGATGCCGGTGTGCAGGTATCCGATGTCCGGGGTCACACTGATGACAGTCTCACCGTCAAGCTCCAGCAGCAGACGCAGTACCCCGTGAGTCGAAGGATGCTGCGGGCCCATGTTGAGAATCATGGTCTCGCCGCGGCGCTCGGTTTGTTCTGTCGCAACCATGGTCGTCCTACTCAAACGTCTTGTCGCCGCGTGGCCGCGGCAGCGTGATCTGCGATTGGGGATAGTCCTTGCGCAGGGGATGTCCGGTCCAGCCGTCTGGCAGGAGCAGCCGGCGCAGATCGGGATGATTCTCAAACTCGACGCCGAAGAGATCAAACACCTCGCGTTCCGCCCAATTTGCCGCGCCCCAGACGCCGCTTACACTCGGCACCGAGACATCGGGATCGGTGTGCAGCTTGAGACGGAGCCGCTGCCAGTCACTGGAGGACAGCAGGTGGTACACGACGTCGAAGCGTGGCTCGCGGTCGAGCCAGTCCACACACGTCAGGTCAACCAGGAAGTCGAAGCCCAGTCCCTCCTTGCAGAACCCTGCCACGTCCACGACCGCCACTCGGTCGACGAGCGCCGTTGCTTCCCCCCGAAAATGTGATACATCGGTGACGGTATCCCCGAAATGCTCGCGCAGCGCCTCCGCGGCGTCGCCCGGCCTCACCCTAGACGCCTCTTCCGCTGAGATAGACGTCAGACGCCGGGGGCAGACCTGCCTTGATTTTGTCCTGCAACATGGTGAAGCCGTACATCAACATGTCCGGCGTGGGCGGGCAGCCCGGAACATAAACATCGACAGGCACAATCTGGTCAACGCCCTGAACGATCGCGTAATTGTTGAACACACCGCCCGTGGACGCGCAGGCGCCCATGCTGATAACCCACTTCGGGTCGGGCATCTGGTCGTAGACCTGACGGAGCACGGGCGCCATCTTGGTGGACAACCGGCCTGCCACGATCATCAGATCAGATTGACGGGGTGAGGCGCGAAACACCTCGGCGCCGAACCGGGCCAGATCCCAGCGCGGCGCGCTCATGGCCATCATCTCGATGGCACAGCATGCCAACCCGAAAAGCGCGGGCCAGATGGAGTTTGCGCGTCCCCAGGCCGCCATCTGTTCGACCGTGGTGGTCAGGATGCCCCCGCCCTGGGTCGGCATGTAATCGGTGTCCCCCGGGGGCCGGAGCGAACGAGCCTGGATGATCGGCACCGAGGTGCCGGCACTCAGGTCGGGAACGTCATTTACTCCCAATTGAGTGCTCCCTTACGCCAGATATAAACGAATCCCACAAGCAATATCACCACGAATATAAGCATCTCGACGAATCCGGTGAACTTCAATGCACGCAGCAAAATCGCCCATGGATAGAACGACAGCGCTTCGATATCGAACAGCAGGAACAACATGGCGATGACGTAGAACTTGATTGGAAACCGCTCGCGTGGAGGCCTGATCTCCGTCATCCCGGACTCGTAGGGAGATAGCTTTTCCCGAGTCGGTCGGAATGGTCCGATCAACAGCGTTGCAACCACGTTTGTCGCGGCGAATCCGCCGGCGACGATCGACAGCACGAGTAACGGTACGTAATCGCGGATCATCTGGCTTCCCGTCCGGAGTCGCGCCTCGGCTCGCACTTGTACCCCGGTTACTCGACAGCGCTTGAGGCGTGTCGGGGCGTGGCAGGCTTCCGGAAGTCAATTTCACAGTACCACACAGGCCGCCGTGTCCCGATCGCCGCTCTTTCTTCCGGTCCCGGCCGCCGGCGCTGCGGATGCTCCTCCGCGGCACTGGCCGCCTGGCTTGGTCCCGATCACTCGGTCGGAGCCCGGGTCATGCGCGAGGCGCTAACGGCTCCGGACCATCAAACGCCTGTCGGACTGCGATTCCGGGCCGTTGGGCTGTAAACTACCAGAGGCAGGAACCCCGGGTTGTGGCAGCCGCGGTCAGTTACCCTCTGCGCGCCCTCGCCTCTGGAAGTGGTGGCGCATGGAGATCCGGTTGAGTACGGAGGAGCGGGAATGAGGAGTGTGCGGCCCCGGCGACGAAGCCGTTTCGACCTTCAGCGCGTCACGATCGGCGACTACATTGTGTTGGTGTCGGCCCTTCTCACATTTATCTGCCTGTTCCTGCCATGGTTCACGACCAGTCTGACGTCACATAGCGATACCTGGGCCTTCGCGTACTCGGAGGTTGCCGCCGTTGTTGTGATCATCTTCTTTCTGGTGACGATCTTCCTGGTCTTCTATCCCGCTCTCGCGCCGGATTTCGGACTGACGCCGCTGCCCTTCGCCACTCCGGTGGTGTTCCTCACGATGGGCGGCATCCTGCTGCTGCTTTTTACGTTCGAGCTGGGCAAGTACGGCTGCGTCCAGGCATGCCAGGGACTGAGCCGCGGCCTCGGTCTCTGGATCGGTCTCATTGCCTCGATCGCGTACATCGTCGGCGCGATTGTCCGGTGGGGCTCGCGACCCAGCCGGCGTGCGTGAGGTAGGAGCCCATGGCGATTCAGGAAGGCACGCGCGTCATTCGGGCGCCGCGCGGACCGAACCTGTCTTGCAAAGGATGGCAGCAAGAAGCGGCGCTCCGGATGCTGATGAACAATCTCGATCCGGACGTCGCGGAACGGCCAGCGGATCTCGTCGTCTACGGTGGCACCGGGCGCGCCGCCCGGAGCTGGGAAGCATTCGATGCGATCGTTCGCAGCTTGCACTCGCTCGAAAACGATGAGACGCTCCTGATCCAGTCCGGCAAACCGGTGGGCATTTTTCGCACGCACGCAATGGCCCCGAGGGTTCTCATTTCAAACTCCATGCTGGTTCCCGCCTGGGCCACGTGGGAGCTCTTTCGCGAGTACGAGCGCGCCGGCCTCACCATGTACGGCCAGATGACGGCCGGAAGCTGGATCTACATCGGCTCACAGGGAATCCTGCAGGGCACCTTCGAGACGCTCGCTGAGGTCGCTCGCCGGCACTTCGGGGGAAGTCTGCGGGGCCGACTCGTCGTCACCGCCGGACTGGGCGGCATGGGGGGGGCGCAACCTCTGGCAGTGACCATGAATGAAGGGGTGGCGCTCGTTGCCGAAGTTGATGAGGAGCGTATCAGACGGCGCCTCGAAAGCCGCTACCTCGACGAACATGTTCACGGAGTCGAGCCAGCAGTGGACCGAGCGTTGCAGGCATGTGAAGATGGCGAATCGCGATCGATCGGCGTTGCCGCGAATGCAGTGGACCTGCTGGAGGCGCTGCTCTCCCGGGGCAGCACGCCCGATATTCTCACCGACCAGACATCGGCCCACGATCTGCTGAGCGGGTATGTGCCGGCTGGCCTTCCACTCGGCGAGGCACTGGCGCTCCGGGCGGCGGATCCCGACGAGTACGTGCGGCGCGCCCGCGAGACCGTTGTGCGCCATGTCGCAGCCATGGTAGAGCTCGAGGGCCTCGGCGCTGTCACCTTCGACTACGGCAACAACATCCGGCAGCAGGCCCTGGACGCGGGTCTGGCCAACGCCTTTTCCTTCCCCGGATTCGTCCCGGCGTACATCCGGCCGCTCTTTTGCGAAGGTAAGGGACCGTTCCGCTGGGTTGCGATCTCGGGGGATCCCGCGGATATCTACCGCACCGATGACCTCGTCCTCGAGCTGTTTCCCGAGGACCGGGCACTGCGCCGCTGGATCACCATGGCTCGCGAGCGCGTTCAGTTTCAGGGCTTGCCCGCTCGTATCTGTTGGCTAGGGTACGGCGAGCGGGCTCGCTTCGGCCTCGCGCTCAACGACCTGGTGCGCCGTGGCGAGCTGAGGGGCCCGATCGTGATTGGCCGCGACCATCTGGACAGTGGTTCGGTCGCCTCGCCAAATCGAGAGACGGAGGGCATGCGCGACGGCAGCGATGCGATCGCGGACTGGCCGATCCTCAACGCGCTGGTCAACACCGCTGCGGGTGCTTCCTGGGTATCGCTTCACCACGGCGGAGGGGTCGGCATCGGTTACTCGATTCACGCCGGCATGGTCGTCGTGGCCGACGGCAGCACCGAGGCCGACGATCGCCTGGAGCGGGTGCTCACGTCGGACCCGGGCACCGGTGTGATGCGGCACGCTGATGCGGGCTACGAGCGCGCGATCGAGACGGCCCGAGAGCGAGGCGTCAGGCTACCCATGCTTGACGAGCAGTAGCTTCGCCGCTCTAAAGCAGCGGGCGCGCGCAGGGTGAAACCGGGCGGCGCCGGCTGGAGGGAATGGGCTCGTCCGTGTCGTCACACTTCGGCGAAGCG
>Ga0070735_10001778_pt1 | contig 20217 bp, 22 predicted proteins | sample Coa_R1_FD_66443 | JGI IMG/M metagenome (GOLD analysis project Ga0070735, IMG submission 66443) | Surface soil microbial communities from Centralia Pennsylvania, which are recovering from an underground coalmine fire - Coalmine... | ecosystem: Environmental > Terrestrial > Soil > Unclassified ... | reverse complement strand
GCTCGGCGATGCTCATCAAGCCGGAGCGCCACCACCTCAAGCTGGGCGAGGCCGCCTCGCGCATGCGCGCCTTCAGCGAAATCGGCGGCTAACCGGGCGGCAGCCCGCAAGAGGCCTGTCACACACCGCCGAATGTTGGCGTTATTCGGCAAAGGGGGCCCGAAACGTGGAGCAGGTCTACCTCACAGCCACGGATGTACACGTCGCACACGCCCGAGTGGAGGTGCTCGTTCGCGAGCACCAGAGCAAACTCGCGCGGTACGTGCGGCGGATGGTCGGCGACGCGGATCTCGCCATGGACATCGTCCAAGACGTGTTCTTCGCCGCGTACCGGACACTGAGCAGCGATCCATCGCGAGAGCTCACGCCCGGCTGGCTGTACAAGACTGCCACGAACACATCGATATCATTTTTGCGGAGAAAGAAAATTCTACGGTTCATGCCCCTGGATCGCGACCATGACGTGCGATCGCTGCGCATCGACGAGCGCAGCGCAGCATCACTCGATTTGCAGGCCGCGATGCATCGCCTCCCCGCCGACCAGGCGGCCGCGATCATGCTCACAAGTTATGCCGGTTACTCGTCAGCCGAAGCCGCGACGATTCTGGGTACGACAGCCGATGCCGTACGCCAGCGGGTGTGCCGTGCCATGCGCACGCTGCGAGCGGTGATGGCGGACAACGCGTGAAGAACAGCATGCACGATCGCATCGAAGCGATCGCCGGCGCGATCGCGCTGGGTGAAGCGAGCGACCAGGAGCGCCACGAGTACCGCGAGCACATCGCGACGTGCGCGCCTTGTCTGCACGCGTACGGCGGAGAGCGCGAAATCGAACGCGTCATATCGACCGTCGCTTCCGCGCGCGATTCGGAAGTTTGGGCACCGCAAATCGGTGACGTGGTCGCAACCCGTCTGAAACGGCGCGCGCGTAAGCTGCGCTGGGGTTTTGGTACGCTCGGCGTTGCGATTGCCGCGTCGCTCGGCCTGCATGCGCTGGTTGCCGCAGGCGTGGGTCCGATTGGGCATTCATCGGCATCACCAGTCGTAATCAACGCGGGCATCACGCGCATCGTGCTCGAGCAGAACGCGCCGGCTCCGACACCCGTACCGGTAACTGTTCCACAACCTCGATTGATCGTCACGCACAACGTCGTGCAGATTGCGCGCGCACCGGTTACGATGCCGGTTGCCGCCGCGCCCGCAAGCGCGGAGAAGGCAGAGAAGCCGCGTCAGATGATTTCGATGACGGTGCATCCGAATTCGCCTGCCAGACCACAGCTGCATTCGAACGTTCCCGTTTGGCGCCGCCCCGATACTGCGTGGCGTACCGTTGCGCAGACCACCACAACGTCAATTACGGAAACGGCTCCGCAAACGCTGACGCACCATGCGGAGTCGTTGGAAGTTTCGAGCGTCACGCGCGACGTAGCACCGGTTGGCGGTGAGAGCGCAATCAATCCGCAACCATCCGCCATTGCATATGACGAGGGCGCGCAAGGAACGACGGTATTCGAAGTGCTTGTCGACGAACACGGCTCGCCGACGAGATGCGTCATCACCAAGGGCTCAGGATATCGCGTGCTCGACGATGCGGTGTGCAGAGCCGCGAAGAGCGTGCGCTACACGCCGAAGATGGTCGATGGGCGCGCAGAGCAGGGCGTCTACCGGGATGCGTTTACCTTCCATCAGAGCGATGCAACCCAACAGTCGGAAGGCATTCCGCAAACGATTCCAGAGACACCGCGTACGCCGCCGCCGAGTGATACGCCGCAACTCGAAATTCCCGGCAATCAGCATCCGGGCAGCGGCAACCCGCGCTAACGCGGCCTGGTTAGTCGACTGACTTTCTGAAGAAGGCGAGCATCTTGTCCGGCTCCGGCATGATGCGGAATTCCTCGAAGCCCCACTGCTTTGCTTGGCGCAGCGCGCGGTTGTCGTGCATCGGAAGTAAGAACGTGAGCGTTCTCACGTTGCGCTTTCCGGCGATTTTCTGAACCTCTTCGACGAGCTGCGTGCCGACTTCGGGCGGCGCGCCTTGCCGCACGCGAAGCGTTTCCATCATCGCGACGTCCATGCCGTTTGCGGCTTCGGGGTCCTGGTACCCGGGGGGAAACGCGAAAACGATCTGCACCATGCCGAGCAGTCCGGTGTGATCCTCGGCGACCAAAATCAAGCGCCGTCCGGCTTGCTGTTCCGCGAGCCACTTCATGATGCGCTGGTTCCACGTCTCACGCTTGGGCTGCGGGCCCGTGATGACGTGCTCGTTGACCAAGCGCAGCGCGTCACTCTGTTGAGCGAAGCGCAGAAAGATCTTCCTCGTGCGCACGCCTGTGTGTTTGCCGAGTGGGGAGAACTCTACCTTTTAGGGGCCTTCGAACAACGGCTCGTGGCCCATTGCTGGACGCTTTTCGCCGCAGCCCTGAGCCACGAGCAGTTATTCGAAGGCCCCTAGAGAATCGCGGCCGGATGTCGCTCCGCATTCCGGCCGTCTGTCTTGCGCTGCTCGTGGCGGCGAGCGCCGTCGCCGGATGTGCCCGTCACCGAACTCCGTACGCCGCGCGGCGGGGCGCGATTCCGGCGCCGAGTGCGAACTTGAATCACGGCAAGGCCTTGTACGATTCACAATGCGCCGCTTGCCACGGGCAGCGCGGCGTCGGCGGACCGGTTGGTCCCGCTTTAGAGAAGGAATACGCTCGGCGTTCGTATCGCTCGGTGTACGCGATCCTGCTCGACCCGGCGCCGCCGATGCCGAAGCTGTACCCCGGTCAACTGACCAAGAACGATCTGCGCGACGTAAGCGCGTACGTGGAATCGTTGTAATGCCGGTCATTCATCGCTTCACTCGCGATCTGCGATTGGACGATCACGCCGCGCTCGCCGCGGGAGCCGCTCACGGAGAAGTGGTGCCGGTTCTCGTTCTGGATCGCGCGCTCGTCGCGCGCATCGGCGTCTCTTCGCGTCGGGCGGCGTTTTTCTGCGGCGCAGTCGCATCGCTCGACGCGGCGCTGCGCGAGCGCGGCTCGCACCTGGTCGTCCGGCGCGGAAATGCCGGCCCGATCCTGCGCCAAATTGCGCGCGCATGCAGGGCGGAAACGGTCACGTGGAGCGCGAGCTTCGACCGCGAGGGCATGCACGCCGACGAACAGCTGCAGTCCAAGCTCGAAGAGTCCGGTTTGCGCGCGCTCGTCGTCGCCGATGCGCCGGCACTCTCGCCAGAGGAAACAACGGCGGCGCGCCCGTCGGCCGGCGATGGTTATCGCGCGTTCGTTCCCTATCACGAACTCTGGCGCGAGATCGAGCCGCCGTCATACGAGGTGCCGCTGCTGCTTTCATTCGCGCGCACCGATTTACAGAGCGAGCCGCTTCCGGCGCCTGCGGATTTCGGCAGCGCCGTGCCCGCAATGCAAGCGGGCTCCGCCGACGCTATCCGGAGTTTCGAGATATTTTTGCGCAATGAGGCCCTTCAGTACGCATTCGCCCTGAATCTTCCGGCCGACGATTGCACCTCACATTTGGGAGCGGACCTTTCGTTCGGAACGATTGCCGCGCGCACGATCGTTCGCGAAGCGCGCAAACGTCTCGACGATCCGTTTCTACTCGCCGAAGAGCGAAATTCGCTCAAACTCTTTTTGCGATCGATCGCGCTGCGCGACTTTTTTTTGCAACTCTCTTGGTATCATCCGCGCACCGATCGCGAGCCGCTGCAGGAGAAGATGCGCGAATTTCCCTTCGCGCGAACGCATCATGCGCTCGATGCTTGGCGCGCCGGCCGCACCGGCTATCCGATAGTCGACGCGGGCATTCGGCAGTTGCACGAGACGGGTTGGATGCATCCGCGCGTGCGGTCGATTGCAGCGTCGTTTCTGTGTTTCGATCTCGGCGTCGACTGGCGCGCCGGCGTCGAAGAATGGGATCGCCACTTGATCGAGGACGATCCGGCGCTGGCGATCGGCAACTGGCAATGGGTGGCCGGCGTCGGCGCCGATCTTGCCGCATATCCGCGCATCTACAACCCGCAAAAACAAGCACGCCGCTTCGATCCGAGCGGCGTGTACGCACGAAGGTGGATTCAGGAACTCTCGCATCTGCCTGCCGGGGCAGGTCTGATGCGTGTGAGTACGGCCCAGATTGAATTGCCTCTGTACTCCGGCGAGCCGTACCCTGCGCCGGTCGTCAATCACGATCGCGCCGCGCGCGATTTTCTAGCGACGTACCAGCGGTTTATGCAGGCATCCGATCGTCGAGCCAATCGCTGATGATCGGCACCCGAACCTCGTCGCCGTGCCAAGCCTTGATGCCGTAGTAAACGCTCATCACGACGAAGACCGGCAGAATGAACGCGAGCATCAATCCCGCACTGATTCCGAGCAGCGGAATGTTCGTGAGCAGCATCAGCACGCCGTAGAGCGCGGCCATGCCGACGTTGAACCCCAGCGCTTGATATGCATGCCGGCGCATGCGGCGCGACTGTTTGCGATCGAAAAGTGAGAGCAGCGCGAGCGGCCACAGCGGATAGCCCATGGCGACGAGCGCGCGCGTTTCCGCCGGATCGTCGACTTCGCTCACCGTTGCGTACGGCTGTGCGGCGGGCTGCTGAGCTTGCTCGGGACCCATCCGCCACCACTGCCGCGCACGGGGCGGAACCTCACCGGCGACCGCCTTTTTGGTTGCGCCGGCGGCTTCCATCTTCGCCGCCAACCGGCAGCTGGGGCAGAGCCCGGCGCTGTCGCGGCACGTCGCGCAGATCGGTTTGCCGCAATCCGCGCATGGGGCGACGGACGGAACGTTTGAATGAAAGTAGCAATCCACGATTTTCTCCCGGTTAGCCTTCTGTCCAATGTACCGCGAAGCGCTTGAGAGGTTTCAGGGCGCCGCTGCGGCAAGGCATCGGCCGATGACCTCACGCCGGATTCTCATGCGCCTTGCGCACGATTCGCGTCCGTACGCCGCGACACTCGCGATAGCAATCGCACTAGGCACGCTGGCCGGTCTGACGAGTTTGGTGCCTCCCTGGGCGTTCAGTCAGATCATCAATCACGTCATTACCGCCCGGCACCCGGACCTGCACGTCTTATACGTCTCGCTGTTCGTGATTTTCTGCGCGCTCATCCTGGGCGCGCTTTCGACCTATGGTCAAACGTATTTGATGGCCTGGAGCGGTCAGCACTTGATCGCCCGGATGCGCGCGCAGCTCTTCGAACGCATTCTGCGACTGCCGCTCGGCGAGTTTGCCAAGTGGCGGCCGGGCGACCTCATCGCGCGTTTCAACAGCGATCTGCAGATTATGACCGATTCGGTCAGCATCTCGCTGCCGCAGCTCATCACGAATACCGTTACGTTCGCGTCATCGTTCGCCGTGATGATCTACATGGACTGGCTGCTGACGTGCTCCCTCATCGTCATCGCGCCGGTCATTTCGTTTGCGGTATCTCGCTTCCAGCGCCTGATCACGAGCAGCACTGTTCGTTCTCAGCAGCGCATCGCCGATCTTTCGTCGACCTTGACGGAAGCGCTCACGGGCCAGCGCATCATCAAGGCGTTCGGGCGCGAGGATTATGAAGCCGAGCGGTTCCGTCAGCGCAACGACGAGTATTTCACCGTCTACATGAAGCTGACGCAGTTCATCGCGACGCAGCCGCTCGTGCTTTCATGCTTGATGACGACCGCTGTGGTCGGCATTGTCTGGCTCTCGACGCGTGAAGTCGTCGTCGGGCGCTTAAACGTCGGCGAGTTGTTTCAGTATTGGGCTTTGCTTGCAAATTTGATCAATCCCATGAACAGGTTTGCCGCATTCGTCGGCGAGCTCAGCAAAGCGGTCGTCGGGGCCGGGCGCGTCTATGAAATTCTCGATTTGCCCGTCGAGCGTGCGGATAAGCCGGGCGCCGTTCCACTACGGAACGTACGCGGACGCATTGCGTTCGAACACCTTCGCTTCGCGTATTCAACGGACGAGTCGCCCGTTCTGGACGACTTCAACGTGGCGATTGAAGCGGGTGAGATCGTCGCGCTCGTCGGGCCGTCCGGGGCAGGCAAGACGACCATCGTCAATCTCGTTCCGCGTTTCTACGAGCCGCAAGGTGGACGCATTACGCTCGACGGCATCGATCTCGCTGACGCGCGTCTTGCCGATCTGCGGGCGGCGATCGGCATCGTGCCGCAAGAAGCGCAACTCTTCCGCGGCACAATCGAGGACAACATTCGCTACGGGCGTCTGGACGCGAGCGACGCCGAGGTGCGAGCTGCAGCGAGCGAAGCGAACGCGGAAGAGTTCATTCTCGGGTTCCCGGATGGCTACGCAACGGAAGTCGGCGAGCGCGGCCTACGCCTCTCCGGCGGCCAGCGGCAGCGCATCGCCATTGCCCGCGCGATCCTGCGCGACCCGCGGATCCTCATTCTTGACGAAGCGACCAGCGCGCTGGACAGCCACTCGGAAGCGCTCATCGAACAGGCGCTGGACCGGCTTTTGCCGGGCCGCACGACGCTCATCATCGCGCACCGGCTCTCGACCATCCGGCGGGCGCACACCATTCTCTATATCGAAGCCGGGCGAGTCGTTGAAATGGGTTCTCACGAGTCGCTGCTCGCTAAAGGCGGCGCTTACGCCCGCCTTCACGCCACCCAGTTTGCTTAAAGATTGTTGCCCTTTGGCAGGCATGTGTAAGGCGCGCCGAAGGCGGGGGCCCTGCGGGCTTTGCCCGTGGGGGGCGCGCAGGGCGAAGCCCGGATGCGCCTGTTAAACTATCAGAATCCCTGGCACTTGATTCAACTAATCCTTCAGATCTTCCGATAGGGATTCTGATGAGCGACATCAATGCCGTTTCCTTTGGGTCGACGGTCGACATTTTGAACAACGCCATTGCGGGTTCGAATCTCGAACAGGGCGCCGTTGCTCAGAATATCGCCAACGTCAACACGCCCGGGTATCAGCGCCAAACCGTCTCGTTCAAGGACTCGCTGGCGGCGGCCGCAGGCGATCCGGCGAGCGACGATCTCGGCATGATGACCGACAGCGACCGGCAGTACGCACTCGGTGCGCAGGCCGGCCCGCAGCCGTTCGATCCGCAAACGGAAATCGACACGACGGACCAAATGCGCCAAGACGGCAGCAACGTCGACGTCGATCAAGAGTCGGCACAACTCGAGCAAAACTCGATGTATTCGCAGACGATGTCGCAGCTGCTGCAGGTGCAATTCATGCGCCTGCGCCAAGCGATTACGGAGCAGCCGTAATGGGATTTTACAATTCGGTCGAGATCAGCGCGTCCGGCCTTTCCGCGGAGCGTCTGGCGATGGACGTTATCGCAAACAATATCGCCAATGCGAATACGACGCACACGCCGGGCGGGGGTGCCTTCAAACGGCAGCTCGTCGTTTTCGGGCAGAAATCCGGTACGGACCCGATGGACGATTTCGGCGACGGCTCCGCTGCAAACGGCTCGCAGGGCGGGGTCCAGGTGATGGGCATCGTGCAGGATCAAACGCCGGATCGGCTCGTTTTCGATCCGAGCAATCCCGATGCCGACGCGCGGGGCTACGTGCATTATCCGAACGTGTCGGTCGTCAAAGAGATGGTCGACATGATGGCCGCGTCACGCGCATATGAAGCGAACGTTTCGGCGATTCAGGAATCACGAAACATGACCAACGCCGCGCTCAAGATCCTGCAATCGTAAGAGGGGAATCAGTGGACATCAATTCGTCGTACGACGCAGCCATGCGCAGCGCAATTCCGGGCACGTTCGTTCCGGACATCGGTTCCGGCAACGACGTCAAAACCGAGGCAATCCCGGGCGGTGCGGCTAGCGGTGCCCCGTCGTTCAAAGATACGGTGAAATCGTTTCTCTCGGACGTGAACGACAAGGTGAACGCGTCGGACCAGCTCTCGCAAGATCTGGCGACCGGAAAGACCAACGACGTCAGCAAAGTCGTAACGTCGGTGGAAGAAGCGAATCTTTCGATGCAGTTTACGCTCGCAATTCGAAACAAACTCCTGGACGCGTACCGGGAGATATCCCAGATGCAGATGTGAACGAAGGCGGCGCCCACGAGGCGCCGTCGCCGTTTTCGGGAACAAGGCAAGGGTGCTACTCGAACGGCCGCTTCGTACAGAGCAGGGGCAAGTGCGCGTGCAGGCCCAGCGCAAGACGCTGGCTCGCTACGTGCCGGGCATCGCCGCCCTCCTCACGCTCGTTCTGCACCTGGCGGGCAATGCGCACTACGGTTTTTTCCGCGACGAACTCTACTTCATCATCTGCGGTTTCCGGCCGGATGTTGGCTACGTCGATCAGCCGCCGCTCGTTCCGCTGCTCGCGGCGTTCTCGCAGACGTTTGGCCTCTCACTGTTCGCGCTTCGCGCCGTTCCGGCCGTCTTCGCGGCGCTCACCACGTTCATCGCCGCACGCTTTGCGTTCGAACTCGGAGGCGGGCGTTTCGCAATTCTCATCACGGCGCTCGTAACGACGTTCGCGCCGGAGCTGCTTGCGTTCGGCGCGCGGCTCTCACCGGACACCGTGGAGATGGCCGTGTGGCCGCTCATGGCGCTCATTCTCTACCGCATGGTGCGCGGTGCGAGTCCGCGCTGGTGGCTCGTCATTGCCGCATTGACCGCGCTGGCGTTTTGGGCGAAGTACAGCGTCGCGTTCTTCGCGGTTGCGCTCGTCATCGGTTTGCTGCTCACGCCGCAGCGTTCGATACTGCGCACGCGCTGGTTCCCGGCCGCGATCGTTCTCGGCGCAATTTTGATCGCGCCAAACGTCTGGTGGCAATGGCATTATCACTTCCCGATGCTGCAGCTGCTGCACAACGACTACGACAAATTCATGCTGAAGTGGCCGCCGTTCCCCATGCAGCAGATCATGATCATGAGTCCGCTGCTCTCGATCGTTTGGCTCATCGGGTTGGGCTGGCTATTCGCCAACGCGCGCACGCGATTTTTGGCATACGCGTATCTGGCGCTTATCGCGATGATGTGGGCGGGGGACGCGAAGGCGTACTATTCGGGGCCCGTCTATGCCTATCTGGTGGCCGCCGGCTGCGTACCCATCGAGCGGTGGACGGGCGTTCGTTACGGCTGGCGCGTCGCGATCATTGCGGTGCTCGTCGCGTTTGCGATTCCGTCCACGCCGTTCGTCATGCCCATCGTTCCGATGCAAACGTTCATCAAGTATCAGGTGGCGCTCGGGAACGTCTTCCACATCAATTTCCACACCGAGAAGAACGCAACCAACTCGATACCGATTCAGTACTACGCCGACATGACCGGCTGGCCGCAGCTCGAGCGGCAAGTCGCCGGCGTCTACGACTCGCTTGCGCCCGCGCAGCGCGCGCACGCCGCGATCTACGCGCACAATTTCGGCGAGGCAGCCGCCATCGATCTGTACGGGCCGCCCGACTCGTTGCCCCCGGTACTGAGCGGCAACAACAACTACTGGCTGTGGGGCACGCACGGCTATAGCGGCGACGTCGTCATCGACGTACGCGGCTACGAGCTCCTTCCGTACTATCGCTCCGTGAAGCGCGTCGGAACATTTTACAATCCGGACGGCATGCCGTACGAAAACAACTTCCCGATCTGGGTCCTTCGCGATCCGAAGATACCGCTCTCCGCAATCTGGCCGCACCTCAAAAACTACTCCTACGCATTCGGCGGCCTGTAAGTAGCCGGCGACGCGCGCCCCTCGACGTCCTTCGATACCTCAGGATGACACAAGTTTTACGCTTCGCTGATCAGCGCGAACGGAACATCCATCGGCACAGCTCACACCTCGACGTGGAGAGGGCGGTGGGACAACGGCCGTTCCGGGATTTCTGACATTTTCGCGCCGGCCAGGAGGGCCGTTACAAAACTTGTTCTCGCGAAAATGCAGATAAGCAGAAAATGGACAGGATGTCCATTTTCTGGCGGTCCCGGAACGGCCGTTGTCCCACCACCCTCGAGCCACCGACTAAAGTCAAGCAACCAAGTGCCGATAGATTGAAGTGAACGCGGCCGGACTGCCTCTCGCACGGGGTGGAGGCCGCGGTGGAACCCGACTGATTGACGGTTCCGCATGTGCAAGGCGGATGTGCCGAGCACGACCAGACCGTGCGGAGGTTTTGCTTTTGGTACGTGGACTTTACACGGCGGCATCAGGAGCGCTGGTAGCACAATCGCAGGCGGACGTCATCGCGAATAATCTCGCGAACGTCAACACCAGCGGCTTCAAGCGCACGTTGCTGCAGGTGCAATCGGCGCCGGAGATGGGACTCTACCGGCGTCAAAACGATCCGTCCTCGGATAGTCCGCGCGGCACCGCGAGCAGCGCGTTCGTCGGCGCGCTCGGCATGGGTGCGCAGGTGATGGACACGCCGACGGTGTTCGAGCAAGGCTCGCTTTCCAGCACCGGCAATCCGCTCGATGTGGCGATTCAGGGCAACGGCTTTTTCGCGATTCAAACGCCGCAGGGCGTGCGTTACACGCGCGACGGTCAGTTCTCGCAAGATCCCACGGGCCGTCTCGTAACGATGGACGGCAATCTGGTACTCGGCACGAACGGCGCGCCCGTGCAACTGCAAGCCAACGGCGGTTCGGTGCAAATCAATAGCAGCGGGCAAATCGCGCAGAACGGGCAGATCGTCGGTTCGCTGCAGTTGGTGCAGTTCGCGAATCTCACGCAGGTGCGTCCGGAAGGCGACAATCGCTTCGCCGCGACGCCCGCCGCAGGTGCCGCCCAGGCGACGAACTCCACCGTTCATCAAGGATTTTTGGAAACCAGTAACGCGAACGTGGTGCGGTCGATGGTCGATCTGATTACGGCGCAGCGCTGGTACGAAGCGAACACCAAAGTCATTCAAACGCAAGATCAAGCCAATAGCTGGGCGATTTCGAACGTCGCCCGGACGCAATAAAGGAGCCGTATTTAAGCCATGATGCGAGCACTCTACAGCGCCGCAACCGGAATGGAAGCCCAGCAATTTTCGATGGACACCATTTCCAACAACCTCGCGAACGTCAATACGACGGGCTTCCGGCGCAACGAAGCACGGTTCCAAGATCTGGTGTACCAGGAGCTGCGCGCACCGGGAACTCCGGTGGGTGCCAGCATGGTGCCGGTGGGACAGGACGTCGGTCTGGGCGTAAAAGTCGGCTCCTCGGAAAAAATCTTCACGCAAGGCAATCTGATCCAGACGAGCAATCCGCTGGATGTCGCCATCCAAGGCGACGGCTTCTTTCAAGTAACGATGCCGGACGGCACGACGGCGTACACGCGCGACGGTTCTTTCAAGCTCGACGCGAACGGCGCAATCGTCACCGCGAACGGATACTTTTTGCAGCCGCAGATCTCAGTTCCGCAGAACGCGCAGCAGCTCAACGTTGGACAAGACGGCACGGTAACCGCGCTCGTTCCTGGTTCGGCACAGCCGCAGCAACTCGGGCAGATCCAGCTCGCGCGTTTTGTGAACCCCGCCGGCCTCTCCCCTGTCGGCGGGGACAACCTTTACACGCAGACGGCCGCTTCGGGCGCGCCAATCGTGTCGCAGGCCGGGCTGAACGGCACCGGCACGCTGCAGTCGGGCTACCTGGAAAATTCGAACGTCGAAGTCGTCCAGGAAATCGTGAACATGATCGTGGCGCAACGCGCCTACGAAGCCAACTCACGCTCGATCAGCACCGCCGACCAAATGCTCCAGACTGCGACGCAAATGCAGCAGAACGGCTAATGCGCAGCGCTGCGTTCGCCTTCGCTCTCGTCCTCTCTCTCGCGCCGGCGCTCGCCGGCGCGCAGGGGGAGGTTTTGCACGTGAGCGGCGAGCGCATCGCACTAGCGGCGTCGCGCGAAATCGCAAGGTTGACGCACGATGCCGATCACGAGTACGTGGCCGTATCGGTCGTTCCGGATCAAGTCCTCACGGGCGACAGCGTCTCTCTGCACGCGGAATCGCCCGTCGGTTCGCCCTCGTTCGTGAACGTTCCGGTGACAATCGACGTCGACGGAAAACTCGACCGCACGGTCTACGTCGGCTACCGCATGCAGCAGTATGTCGAAACCGCCGTCGCCGCGCACGACATCGTTCCCGGAACGGTTCTTTCGGAAGACGATTTGACGATGGCACGCGTGCCCTTCACGGGACGCGCAGCCAACGGCATCGACGCGCTCGTGGGCCGCAAGACGCTCGAGACGGTGTTGAAAGGCCAGCCGATGACGATCGCCGATACGAGCGTCAATCAGATCGTGAAAGCCGGCTCGACCGTTGTGCTGATCGTCCGCGATAACGGCGTGCAGGTAACTGCAGACGTCATCGCGCGGACGAGCGGCGGTCTTGGCGATCAAGTTTCCGTGTACAATCCCTCGACCAACAAAGCGCTGTCGGGTACGGTTACGGCGCCCGGAACGGTCGTGCTCGACATCTCGGGAGGCGATGAATAGATGAACCGCGGTTTTGCGATTGCGCTCGCGTTAGCGCTGCTGCCGGCTACGGCGGCTGCGGACACGCTGTATGTAGCTGCGCCGCCACCGGTCGGGCCCGGGCATCCGCTGCGTCTAGGCCCCGATCACCGCGCCTCGCAGATCGGCGATTTGCTGCACGTTCAGTTCAACTTTGCCGTGAACAGCAATAGCAGCGACGTTTCGCAGAGCGCCAAAAACCTGAGTTTGGGCGCGTCCAACGGCGCAGCCGGTTCGACGAGCAGCGGGATTCGAATTCTCGGAGGCTTGGTCAGCATTCCGACCTCGATCGGCGGAAACTCCGCCACGCAGAGCACGCACACCGAGAACGGCACCACGTCCTTCGTCAGCGACATGATGGCCACGGTCGTCAACGTGCTGCCGAGCGGCGTGCTGCAAATTGCCGGCGATCAGCAGATGATCGTGAACGGTCAAAATCAAGATCTGCATATCACCGGGTTTGTCCGGCCCGAGGATATCGACAGCAGCGACACGGTCCTCTCCTCTCACGTGGGAGACGTCCAAGCCAACTTCAACGGAAACTTCCAAGAGAAGCAGGTCGGCCTCATCCGCCGCATTCTGAACTGGCTGTTCTAGGTGTGAAAATCATGAAGAGTGTGCGTTTAACGATAGTCCTCGCTCTCGTCGCCTCGCTGGCTGCGAATTTCCTGGCGCCCGCGCCGGCGAGCGCGACCAGCGTGCTCGTGAAAGACATCGCGCACGTCCAAGGCGTCACGGGCAACCAGCTCGTGGGCTACGGCATCGTCTCGGGCCTCAACGGCACGGGCGATTCGACGTCCGTCATCTTCACGAGCCAGACCATTCAAAATGTTTTGCAATCGTTCGGCCTCTCGACCACGAGCAACGAAGTACGGACACGCGACGTTGCCGCGGTCATGGTTACGGCGACGTTGCCGCCGTTCGCACACTCCGGCGACAACGTCGACGTAACTGTATCGGCAATGGGCGATGCGACCAGCCTTCAGGGCGGTACGCTCATCATGACCGAGTTGAAGGCCGCGAACGATTTGGTGTACGCAACCGCGCAAGGTCCGATTTCCATCGGCGGCTTCACGGCCGGATTCGACGCAACGAGCGCAACGAAGAATCACCCGACGGCCGGACGGATTCCGAACGGCGCGATTATCGCGCGCGACATGGTGACGCCTATTCAAAACGGTGACGGCTTCAACTACGTGCTGACGACGCCGGACTTCAAGACCGCAGCGAACCTTGCGAGCGCGCTGAATCGCCAATTCGGCGGCGGAACTGCCGGCGCACTCGACGCGGAGACCGTGCACATCACGCTGCCGCCCTCGTACCGCAACAATCCCGTGCAGTTTCTCGCTGACGCGAGCGACGTATCGCTCACGCAGGACGAGCTGGCGAAGGTCGTCATGAACGAGCGCACCGGCACGATCGTGTTCGGCGGCGACATCAAACTCGCGCCTTGCGCCATCGCTCACGGCAACCTCTCGATTACCATCACGCAAGAGAATAAATTCGTACCCTCTCCGTTCAGCACGAGCGGCGGCGGTTCGCAAACCAATACCCGCGTCAACGTGAGCGAAGAGAAGAAGCAGCTGACCTTCATCTCCGGCGCCGCGACGCTTTCGTCGGTAGTGCGCGCGCTCAACACGATGGGCGTAACGCCACGCGATCTCATCGCCATCGTGCAGGCGCTCCGTCAAGCCGGCGCGCTGCAGGCTGATCTGGAGATCCAGTGATGAGTATCGATCCCCTTCGACAGGCTCAGCAGGCGCAGTACTCTGCGCAGCAGCAGGCGGCGCTCGAGCGCCTGCACACGGCGGCTACGCAGCTCGAAGGCGTCTTTCTGAACATGCTGTTCAGCGCGATGCGAGACACCGTGCCGAAGGAATCGATCTTCGGCAAGGAGTCAAACGCGGAGGAGACGTTTCAAACCATGCTCGACGACCAGCGCTCGCAGCAAATGGCAAAAAGCGGCTCGTTCGGCATCGCCAAAGTGCTCGAAGAGCAGCTCAAACAGAGCGTTCTCTCCGATGCATCGCGCGAATCAAAGACCCAAATTCCCTCGGAGTTGGAACCATGATCGCAACTGTTCCGCAGCCGCAGGCAAGTGCACCCAGAGCGGATTCATGGGAAGCGTTCGGCATTGCGCTGCGTGAGGAATCCGCGGCGCTGCAGCGTCTCAACGCGGCGGCCGTGCATCTCACAAAAGTTCTGGTGGACGGATCGCCTCAGGCGATACTCGAGTCGGATCGCTGGCTCAATTCGGCACGTATCGCGCACCAGCAGGCATGTTCGAAGCGCCGCGGCATGCAGGCGCGTGGATTCGGACAGATGTCGCTGCAGCAAGTGTGCCGCTATGCGCCGCGGCACGTCTCGCCGTATCTTCAGCGCACCCTCTCCGAGCTGACGCACGGCTCGATAGCGCTCGGCATCACCATTTCGAACAACAAGTCACTCATCGTGGCGGGACTGCAGCGCCTGGTCAACGTCACGCACCGGCTCCAAGAACAAGCGACGGAGCGCACCGGCGTCTACAAGCGCCGCGGCTACGTCGCACCTCCGGGCGCCAGCGTCTTAGTGAGTAATAAAGTATGAGCGGTTTAGCGAGTTTCTTTGGGCTTGGGTTGCTCGGGAATGCGCTTGCCACGTTCCAAAACGCGGCGGACATCACGTCCGACAACATCGCGAACGTCAACACGCCCGGCGCGTCGCGCCAAGTGGTCGACATCACGGAGATGTCCCCGGTTTCAGGTTCGCCGTTCGCAGACGCGAACATCAGCGGAGGCACGTTCGGCAACGGGTCGATCATCGAGTCCGTTCAGCGCATCCACGACAATTCGTACGACCAGCTCTTCCGCGGCGCCTCGGCTTCGCAAAACTACTACACGGTCGAGCAGAATCAGTTGAACGCGCTGCAAGCGTCGCTGGGCGAACCGAACAACGGCATCAGTTCCTACTACAGCGCCTTTCAGACTGCGGTCGGCCAGCTCGTCGACCAGGTCGGCACGAATTCTACGAGCGCGCGCGCGAACGTGCTTTCTTCGGCGCAAGCGCTTACGCAGGCCCTGAACGCGGCGTCGAACACGATTAACCAGCAACAGAGTCAGGTGATGCAGCAGGCGTCGTCAGCCGTCAGCACCGTGAACGGCATCCTGGACCAGATTGCCTCGCTCAACGGACAGATTCGCGCGTCGACTGCAGTCGGCGACAACCCGAACACGTTCATGGATCAGCGCGACAACCTCATCGATCAGCTCTCGCAATACATTTCGACGCAGACCTCGGTTCAACCCGACGGATCGACGCTGGTTACCGTCAACGGACAGGCGCTCGTAAACGACACGGTGGCATACCATCTTGCGCCGCCCGTGGTGGGCGTTGCTTCGAACGGTGCGCCGTCCTTCAAGATCGACTTCGCGAGCAATCCGCCTGCCGCTGCGAACGCTCCCGGCATCCCGCTCGGCAGCGGTCAGCTCGCCGCGTTTGCGGATCTGTACAACAACAAACTGACGGTTTACGGACAGCAGCTCGACAACTTCGCTTCCTCGATGGCAAACGAAGTGAATCGCATTACGCAGGCAGGCTACGATCAGAACGGCGTTGCAGGCACCGCGCTGTTTCAGCCGATCGTCAGTTCGCTGCCGATTTCGGCGGGCAATATCAAAGTCGGTATCACCGATCCATCACAGTTGCCGGTCGCGTTGGCCTCGACGGCGGCGGGGACGCTCGTGACGAGCATGAACTCCGCGAACAACACGGTCGATACGTCCGCTGCAATCAACGGCTACGGCGCGCTGGCAAACCCGCCGGGCGCGGGCGGCACGAGCGGCACGCTTTCGGTGACCGTCGACGGCGTCACGCAAAACTTCAATTACAACACGAATACGACCGACACGTCGATCGATGCGTTCATCAGCGATTTCAACAACCAGCATTTCGGCGTAACCGCTTCATTCAATGCGTCCGGTCAGAACATCGTCTTCACGCGCGATCCGGTGAACACGGACCTCGTGCATCGCGCAGCGGAGGGCTCGAATCCGCCGACCTCCGACTTCACGATCACCGATACGCCGGCCACCGGTGCCGGCATATTGAGCGCCCTTGGCGCGTCCGGTATCAACGGCGTTAATCAGAACAGTACGAACGCGTTCGGCGCGAACGACAACAGCGGCGCAAACGCGCTCATGCAAATGTTCTCGTCAAATGTGGGCGTGCCGGCGCTGCAGACCTCGGTCGCCGGGCCCATTGCCGCGGGCTCGCAGACCGTCGCGCTTCCGGCGGGCGTCAACAATGTGAGCGTCGGCGACGTTCTCACGGTCGATGCCACACCCGGCGGCGGCGCTCCGCAAGAGAACGTCGTCGTTTCGGCAGTCAGCTTCAATCCGGTGACCGGTCAGGAATCGTTCACCGCCAACTTTGCGAACGCGCACCCCGGACCCGTGTCGATCACTTCGGCGCAAACCCAAACGCTCGGTCAGTATTACGGCAACACGGTCTCGCAGATAGGAACGGACGCGCAGACCGCGATCTCCGGGTCGGCGTCGCAAACGAACTTGACGCAGAATATCGACAACGTGCGTCAGGGCATCGACGGTATCAACATCGATGAGGAGACGCAGAACCTCATCAAGTTCCAAACTGCTTATCAAGCAACGGCGCAGTCGATGAACGTGCTCAGCTCGATGCTCAGCACCGTCATCACCTCGCTGGGTGCCGGTCACTAATGTGGGAATGCAAGGAGGCTAAACGGCAATGCGTATCGCGACTTCAACGATCTACGAGGCACAGACCGCCGCCATCGACAATTTGGTGGTGCAGCAGCAACTGTACGGACAGGAGCTCTCGTCGGGCAAGCAGCTCAACGAGCCGTCGGACAATCCCACGCTCATCGCGCAGGACTTGGAAGTACGGGCTTCCATCGCCGGCGAGAATCAGGAATCGTCGAACATTCAGAACGCGTCCGCGCAACTGACGACGGTGGACGGCGCCCTGAGCACGCTGACGGACATCATGCAGAGCGCGCACAGCATCGCCGTACAAGCCGGCTCGGGGTTCACGAATTCCACGCAGCAGGCGGCGCTGGCATCGCAAGTCGACACGCTGCTGAACGAAGCGATCAGCGTCGCGAACACCAAATACGGAGGCGAGTACGTCTTCGCGGGAACTTCGGGCGGCAGCACAGCGCCGGTGACCGCCAATGGGCAACCGGTTTCGAGCGTGACGTTCAACGGCAATTCGAGCGGGCAGACGGAGCAGCTTTTCGGCGGAGAGTCGGTGCAGACGTCGGTGACGATGCAGCAAGCGTTCAATTACAACGCCCCTGACGGGTCACCCGATATTTTCCAAACGCTCATCACGCTGCGCAACACGATCCAAAACGGTACCGTTATATCGGAAAGCGCAAACGGCGTCAACAGCGTAAACACCTCACTCACTCCGGCGACGCCGATCAATACGCCGGGAGTGTTGTCGACGGCGCTCACGCCTGACGGCGCCGGCAACACCAGCATCGTCATCACATCGCCCCAAACGGGAAGCAACGGCGTAACGGTAACGATACCCGCGGGCTCGACGATGCCGGCCGTACTGGCCGCAATTAACGCGGTGACCGCCCAAACGGGCGTGACTGCGAGTTTCGATTACAAGTCGCAGCGGCTCAGCTTGACCTCGAACGGAGCATTTCAAGTCGGTGACACGGCGACGACACCGCCCGGCGGCGCTGCGGGCAATTTCGTCGAGGCGTTCGGGCTTCAGTCGCAGGCGGACCTCACCACGACGGTGTCGACGCAACTCGGCGACATCGACAACGCGACGCAAGCAATGCTCTCGACGCGCGCGGCGATCGGCGGCAGCTTGCAGACACTGTCGGCCCTCGGAACGGCGGCCAATTCACAGGTTGTTAACGATACGCAGGTACAGTCCGGCATCGAGGATGCCGATATTGCAAAGGTGATCTCGCAGTTCTCGCAGACGCAGACCGCACTGCAGGCAGCGTACGGCACCACAACGCGTCTGGAGAGCAAAACGCTCTTCGACTATCTACAATAAATTCGCGATAGAAGAGGAGTCTGAAGGAGGATGCAGTCCACGATGGAGTCGCCGCGCATGATGACGGTCGAAACCAGCCGCTTCGGCGAGGTGACGTTCGCGGAAACGGACCTGTTCGAGTTTCCATGGGGCCTGCCGGGTTTTGCGGATCAGCGGCGGTTTCTCGCGCTCTCGCTTGCAGAGCAGCCGAGCTTCATCTGGCTCCAGTCCGTCGACGACCCGAAGCTCGCGCTGCCCGTGGCGGACCCGTGGCAAATCTTCCCGGACTACGAGCCCCGCATGCCGGCCTACGCCACGGAGGCGCTGGACGTGCGCGGCGCCGAGGACTTCACCATCCTTTGCGTGGTCGTCGTCACCAAAGACGCCGAAGAAATGACCATGAACCTCATGGCGCCCGTCATCATCAACTTGAAGACGCGCCGGGCTCGCCAGGTCATGCTGGAGAATTCCCCCTACTCGGTGCGCACGGTAATACCGCGCAAGCACCTGGAGGCGCAAGGCACCGCGCAGCCGGCGTAGAACCCACCAAAAAATAAGCCAAGGAGGGCATCGCGATGTTGGTCCTGAGCCGGAAAGTCAACCAGTCCATTATGGTGGGTGACAACGTCCGCGTCGTTGTCGTCGCCGTTGACCGGGACCAGGTCAAACTGGGCATCGAGGCTCCACGCGAAATCGCGGTTCACCGTTCCGAGATTTACGAAGAAATTCAGCGCAGCAACCGCTCTGCTGCCGCTGCGGGCGCGCCCGTCGCCGCGGGCGCTCCGGTCGTCACGCGGGCTGCGCTGCAGCCGCGAAAAAAATCGCAAAAACCAGCGAAAAAGAGCGAGTAAAGGGCTAAAGTCCTATCCCGGTGCGCCGATATCAAGATGGAAGGGGACAGGAAGTCTCCCCCGACTAGTCATTAGCACACGCGTGTTAATCATGGAGGAAACATGCAAGGTCTGAGTATCGCCAACAACCTGTTGGCCAACCAAGTTCAGTACAACCTGAACAACAACCAGGAAGCTCTCAAGAACACGGTTGCGCAGCTGTCCAGCGGCTTGCGCATCAACAGCGCTGCTGACGATCCGTCCGGTCTCGCAATTGCGACCAACCTGCAGACGCAGGTCGACGCGTTCCAGCAGGCCTCCCAAAACGTGCAAGACGCGAACAACGCGGCGCAAGTCGCGGACGGCGCGCTCTCCACGGAAACCGACATTCTGCAGCGCATCCGCAGCCTGACGGTCGAAGCTTCCAGCTCGATCAACAGTCCGTCGGACAACCAGAATCTGCAGGACGAAATTTCGCAGCTGGTCCTCGAAGTCAACCGTATCTCGCAGAATACGAACTTCAACGGTCAGCCGCTGCTCGACGGCAGCCATGCCGGATTCCAGCCGTACGTCGATGCGTCGTTCAACATCACCTCGAACGCCGTGCTTGCCTCGGCGGGCGTCGGCCTCCCGGACAATCCGGGCAACCTCATCGCCAGCATTTCGGCGACGGCAGGCTTCGACACGACGGCTGCCACGGGTGCTCAGGACGGTACGATCGAGCTGCAAGTCATCAACGTGAACAGCACGACGGTTGCGGTCGACGTGCAGTTTTACTCCAGCTCGACGGGTACGGCGACGGATCTCGGAACGGTCAATGCCAATACGTCGGTCACGGTGGACGGCGTCACGGTCACCGTCGGTAACGTCACGGCAGCCGATGCGGGCACGACCTCGTACATCAAGGTCAGCCAGGCAGTTGCCGCAAGCAGCTCGGCCGCCGG
>Ga0070735_10001777_pt1 | contig 20217 bp, 17 predicted proteins | sample Coa_R1_FD_66443 | JGI IMG/M metagenome (GOLD analysis project Ga0070735, IMG submission 66443) | Surface soil microbial communities from Centralia Pennsylvania, which are recovering from an underground coalmine fire - Coalmine... | ecosystem: Environmental > Terrestrial > Soil > Unclassified ... | reverse complement strand
ACCGCCTCGCGCACCGCTCCGATCTCGCCCAGCAGATCACCGGGCCCGCAGAGTGCGAGCAGGACATCGGCGCCCTCGGCGGCGAGCTTGTGGATCTTCACGAGGCCGGACAGCACGACGATCGCGCTGTCCGCGCGATCGCCGGCGTGTACGAGGACGTCGCCCCGCTGCCACCGGCGGCGATGCCCGATCTCGAGCAGAGCCCCGCGTTCGGGTTCGGACAGCGACTCGAGAAAGGACTGCTTCGCATAGCCCGCACGCGCCATCGCGAGGCAGTATCGCCGCTGACGCCGGCGCGCTTGCGGTTCCGAGACCCTGCCACCTAACATACGGGGTGGGGTTCAGCCGAGGTGGCTTCCGTACACGACTGCTTGGCGTGTGGGCGTCCTAATCCCGAGGACGCCGCGTTCTGCAGCGGCTGCGGGGCGCGCTTGAGCCAGCAGTGCGCCGCCTGCGGGCGCGAGAACCCGATCCACGCCGTCTTCTGCATGGGCTGCGGCAGCAGGCTCAGCGCCCAGGCGGCTGAAGCCGCACGGTCCCACGAGGAGTCGGGCGAGCGCCGCCATCTGACGGTGATGTTCTGCGATCTGGTCGACTCCACGCGCCTCGCGGGAGAGCTCGATCCCGAGGACATGCGCGACCTGGTGCTCGCCTACCACGCTCAGTGCTCTGATGTGATCGCCTCTCACTCGGGCTACCTGGCGAAATTCCTGGGCGACGGCGTGCTGGCCTATTTCGGCTACCCGGAGGCGCACGAGGACGACGCCCGGCTCGCGGTAGCGGCCGCCGTCGAGATCATCGAGTCGATGGCCCGCCTGCGTTCGCGGTTCAAGCGAACCGACATCGACGCCCGGGTCGGGCTCCATTCAGGCGAGGTCGTGGTCGTGGGGAGCGGTTCCGAGGCCGGCGGCGATCACGACATCGTCGGGGAGACGCCGAACATCGCAGCGCGACTGCAGTCCGTGGCGACCCCCGGGTCGGTGATCATCAGCGACCGGACCGAGGAGCTCGTGGAGGGATTCTTCGCGCTCGAGAGCCTGGGCGCGCTCGAGCTGAAGGGCGTCACACGGCGGGTCCCTGCCTATCGCGTGCTCGCGGCGACCGGAGCCGACTCGCGCTTCGAAGCGATCGCCGGCCGGGGCCTGACCCCGCTCGTCGGCCGCGACGCCGAGCTCGGCGAGCTCCTCGAGCACTGGGAGGCGGCGGAGGGGGGAGAGGGCCGAGTGGTGCTGCTCAGTGGCGATCCCGGGATCGGAAAGTCGCGGCTGGCCCACGAGCTGCGCGAACGCGCGTCGGCCGCGGGTCACGCAACCGTCAGGCTCAGGTGCTCGCCATATAACACCCGCAGCGCGCTCTTCCCGTTCGTCGAGTGCCTGCTGAAAGTGGTCGGCGGCGCAGATCAGGATCCGCCCTCGCGGCTGGATCGGCTCGAGAACCACCTCGCGGGACTCGGGCTCGATGCCGCGGCCGTGGCGCCTTCGATCGCCGAGCTGCTCGCGATCCCGACAGGCGATCGCTACCCCGTCTCCACTGACTCGCCCGATCGCCGCAAGCGCCGGCGGCTCGCGGTGCTGTTCGCATGGCTGCAGGCGCAGGCGGCGAGCTCCCCGATGCTGCTCGTGGTCGAGGACGTCCAGTGGATCGACCCGACCACGACCGAGCTGATCGGCCGCTACTTCGAGCCCGACCCGGTGCCGGGAGTGCTCGTGCTGCTCACCCACCGAGCCGATTTCGCGCCCCCGTGGGTGCACCGCGCGCACGTCCACCGGCTCACCCTCGAGCGTCTCGGCCGTGAGGCCATCCGCGCGATCGTCGAGGAGCTGACCGGCGGTCTGGCGCTCCCGGACTCGCTGGACGCGGCGATCGGCGCGCGGACCGATGGCATTCCGCTGTTCGTCGAGGAGATCACACACGCCGTGCTCGAGTCCGGCTACGTCGAGGAGCGCTCCGGACGGCTCGTGGCCTCGGCCACGCTGCCCGAACGCCTCGTGCCCTCGACCCTTCGCGAGTCGCTGATGGCGCGGCTGGACCGGCTGGGAGAGGCCCGGGAGGTGGCGCAGATGCTCTCGGTCGTCGGCCGCGAAGCCACGTTCGGACTGCTGCGCGTCGTCTCGGAGCTTGACGACGCAGAGCTGGAGGCCGGGCTCGATCGCCTCGTGGACACCGACCTCGTGCGGCGCCGCCACTCGACGCTGGGGACGAGCTACGTCCTCAAGCACTGGCTGGTGCAGGACGTCGCCTACGAGTCGCTGCTGCGCAGCGCACGGCGGCGATATCACGAGCGGATCGCCGACTCGCTGCCGGCTGTGCTGCCGGAGATCGTGGAGACCCAGCCCGAGTTCATGGCTCATCACCTGATCAGAGCCGGTCAGGACAGTGAGGCGATCAGCTTCCTGCAGCGTGCGGGCGAGCTCGCACATCGCCGATCGTCGATGACCGAGGCGATCGAGCACCTCACCCGCGCGCTCTCGCTCCTGCGCGAGCAGCCCGAGTCGGCGCTGCGCGACGAGCGTGAGCTGACGCTGCTGCTCGCGCTCGGTGCCCCAATGACGGCGGCCAAGGGCTACAGCGCGCGCGAGGTGGAGGAGATCTATACGCGCGCCGGTGATCTCTGCCAGGCGCTCGGCGACGACCAGAAGCCACAGTTCTTCCGCGCCCTCTACGGCACCTGGCGGGTGCATCTTCTGCGGGCTGACTACGTGCGGGCGCTGGAGTTCGCCCACCAGCTGCAGCGGCTGGCCGAGCCCGACGGCACGGGAGTCCAGATCGGCGCCGCACACCGGGCGCTCGGGAGCACGATGCTCTACCTGGGCGAGGACCTGGCCGAGGCTCGCCGTCACCTCGAGATCGTGATCGCCTCGGACGCCTTCGAGCGCTCACGGACCAGCTTCATCGACGAGCTGCACGATGTCGTCGATCCCTGGATCACCTGCCACGCATACCAGGCATGGGCGCTGTGGCTGACCGGCAGCCCGGCGCATGCCCGCCAGATGAGCGAACGAGCGATGGCGCTGTCGGTGGGCTTGCAGCATCCGTTCACCCGAGCGCTCACGCTCAGCTTCGACTCGTGGCTGTGCCAGTGGAACGGCGACGTCGACGGGGTCGCGGAACGGGCGGGCGACGCGCTCGCGATCGCGAAGGAGCAGGGCTTCCAGTTCTGGATCGGGTGGGACGAGATCATGCTCGGCTGGGCGCAGGCGGCTCGCGGCGAGCCGGATGCAGGGCTCGAGCTCATGCACCGGGGCCTGACCAATTGGCGCGCGGTCGGCTCCGAGCTCGGCACGACGTTCTTCCTCACGCTGATGGCCGAGGCTCAGAAGGACGCCGGCCGGATGGAGGAGGCCTGGCGGATGCTCGATGAAGCCGATGAGGTGATCGAGCGCACGCGCGAGGGCTGGTGGTCGCCGGAGGTCCGGCGGCTGCGGGGGGAGCTCCTTTGGCGGCGCGGCACTCCGATCGAGGAGGTCGAGCACCAGCTCCGCAGCGCGCTCGAGCTCGCCAACGTCCGCTGCGAGCGCTCGCTCGCGCTGCGCGTCAACGCGACGCTGGCCGAGGTGCTGCTCGAACAGGGCCGGGTCGACGAGGCCGGGGCGCTCGAGGTGGCGACCTAGACGGCGTCGCGGGACGGGCGCCATTCGAAGGCGGGCCCGGCTGTCTGCCCGTCGCCGACCGGCACCTGCATCAGCGCGATCGCCTGGTAGCGCAGCTCGAGCATCGTCTGGACGCTGGTGACGAGCTGTTCGGGACGGCCGTTGAACGCGGACTGCAGCTGTGTCAGGAGAGTGCTGTAGGTGCGGTCGCACTCCTGGGTCAAGGCCCGAAGCTCGCTGCCCTCCGGATGATCGGCCGCCTTGGGGTTCGGGCGCATCGGCTGGACGCAGGAGTAGTCGACCAGCAGCGGCGGTCCCGTCGGGCCGCTGGCCGGAGTGTCGCCCTCGACGTACTGCCGCCCGCGGTAGAGCTCGTCGAAGCGGAAGTAGTGCGCGAGCTCGCGGCTCTCGCCCAGGAGCTCGTCATCGCCGTCCCAGATCGAGTGGTGAATCCCCTCGCCCTCGTCGACGATGATCTCGAGCGCGAGGTTCGCTGTCGTCACATCGACGACCGGGAACGCTTCGCCGCCACCGCCGTAGTAGTAGGAGGAATCGATCTGGCGGTCGCGCTTGCCGGTGAAGATCTCCGGGCCGAGCTCGTTTATGGCATCACGGAGTGCCGCGTAGAACTGGGCGATCGTGTGCCAGCGGTTCGGTTCGGGCGCAGCGTGCCCCGGCGCCGGGCGCTCGATCGAGCGAAACGTCTCCAGCGCCTGGCGCGAGAACGGCCTCAGGCTCACCTCGAACGCCTTGTCCGAGTGCGGCAGATACGTCGGGTAGCTCGGCAGCCTCGCGTGCGGCGGTGTCAGCGCCGGCTCGCCGTCGATCGCGTTCAGCAGATTGCAGGCCAGCGTCAGATGGAGCATCTCCTCCATCACCACGTCGTCGATGCACTCGGCGGCGAGCTCGTTCCGGCCGTCCTGAATCGACCAGCGCGCGCACAGGTAGGGAGGGATCGTCGACCACTCGATCTCGATCGCGGTCTGCAGATGGGTGCGGAGCTCGTCGGGCGTCACTGGAGGCCGAGGTCCCGCTTCATCTCGCCGGAGGTGCGAAATGCCAGCGCGGCCATGGTCAGCGAGGGATTCGAGGTTGCGATCGTCGGGAAGCTGCCGCACCCGGCCAGATAGAGGTTCTCGTGCTCCCAGCAGCGCTGATAGGAGTCGACGACCGACTTCGCCGCGTCGTTTCCCATCAGATGGGTGCCGACGTTATGCCCGGCCCCGATGTACAGGTAGGGCTCTCCGCGATAGGTGATGTAGCCAGGATCGGCTTCGGAGTAGCTGGTGTTGTCCGAGGCCCCGAGATGGGCGAACAGCTGAGTCCACAGCTGCCGGGCGGAAGCCATGCCGGCCCGGGTGTAGTCATCGATGTCGTACTGGAAGCGGGGCCGCGGGATGCCGAGCGGATCGAGGTAGCTGTCGTCGACGTAGACGCGGTTGGTCGCGCGTGGCAGCTGCTCGAACAGGAAGCCGAAGGCGAACTGCCGGGAGACCCGCTCCGCCAGCCGCTCGCGCAGCTCGCGGCCGAACAACCCGTCGCCGACCAGAGCCTCGACATCTGAGTACGGGGAGTTCGTGGCGAAGTCCCAGCCCCAGCCTCTGACCTCCATCCTGAACGCGGCGCGCTGCGAGCGAAAGCCTCCGTCGCGGAGGATCTCGATCCCGGCGGTCGAGCTCGGCCCGCGGTAGGCGCCGACGCTCTCGGGCATCAGGCCCCACGCGAGCACGTAGGGGTGGTCCATCAGGTTGCGCCCGATCAAGTCGTTGCCGTTCGGCACGTCGGAGGCGAGCATCAGCTTTGCGTTCTCGATCGAGTTGCAGGCGAGCACGTAGATCGATGCGGTGATGCGCTCGGGAGGATCCGGAGTCTGGCCCTCGTCGTAGGCGATGTACTCGAGCGCCTCGATCGGACCCTTCCCGGAGTGGATCACCCGCGAGACGACGCACTGGGTCCTCATCTCGACGTCGCCCTTCAGCTCGCCCGCCGCCTTGAGGGCCTCGATCCGGCCCCAGGACTTCAGCGGGTTGTACTTGGCCTGGACGGGACAGATCGGGATGCAGCTCGAGTTCCCCTCGCAGCGCAGCCCCTCGTGTGGTGCGCCGTACGCCCCGACCGGCTGGTAGCCCTCGCCGCCGTTGTAGCTCGGGTTGGGCATCGAGTTGCGGGCCTGTGGAGTGCTCGTGACCTGCAGCTGGTGGTGGGCGCCGTCGAGCGTCACGGTCCTGCCGTCCACCGCCTTGGCCACGACCTGGTCAAGGTAGCTCAGCGGGATCCGCCGCATCGGGAAGACGTAATCGGCTGGGAACTCGATGCCGAGGTAGGCCTGGTCCTCGACGTTGGCCGAGACTCCAAGCTCCAGCTCGGCCGCGGCGTAGTACGGGATCAGCTCCTCGTAGCCGATCGGCCAGTCGGTCCCCTGGCGGTAGCGCGAGGCGATCTCGAAATCGGCCGGGACCATCCGCAGGCAGGTTCCGAGCCAGTGCATCATCGTGCCGCCGAGGCTGCGCAGGTAGTCGGTGCCGAACGGGAGCGGGCCGTCCTGCACGAAGTAGCCGGTGTCGGCGGGAAGCGTGCCCGGCGTGAGCTTGCGGATGTCGAGGACGTTCGGGGAGGGTGCCTCCTGCGTGGAGTAGTACGGCGTGTTCGGGACCTTGATCCCAGCTGCCTGGTACTGCTCGACGCTGGCCTGGTACTCGGGCCACGTCCGGCCCGCCGCGACACCCGCCTCGAGCACGAGCACGCGCGCGCCGGCCTGGGCGAGCTGCCCGGCGAGGATCGCGCCGACCGGTCCCGCGCCGACGATTGCCACGTCGTAGTCGGGCACGATCCCTCTATACGCGCGGAGCGGTGGCCCAGGAGCCGTAGCCCGGCGGGTTGGCGCCCTTCGGGTGCGTGCCCGCGGCCGTCCAGGCCAGCCCGGCGCGATACGCCTCGGCGGAGATCACCCTGCTGGTGTCGAGCGGGCTGGCTCCGTTCTTGGCACGCCAGGCGCCGGGCAGCGGATCCCACTGCCCGAGGTACCACATCACGATCGTGTTCCTCGCCACCGGGCCGAGGTCGGGGTCGTTCAGGATCAGCGCCTGGATCGCGGCCGCCGGGTCGATCGCGCAGAGCGCTGTGTCCCCCGCGTCGAGCAGTCGGGCGGTGATGGGCTCGCCAACCGTGTTCAGGAGCTCCGTCAGGTAGGACTCGACCTGTCCGGTGCCCCAGAGCTCCGCCCTGCGGAACCCGGTGAGCGCCGCGGAGAGCTCGGCGAACGACTCCGCGGGCGCGGCCTTCGTCTGCGTGACGAACCAGCCGCGGCTCTCAGCGGAGGCCGGCGGCGAGGCGTACACCTGGGCGGCGACCGGCTGGGCGCTGCCGATCAGGAGCTTCAGGTCATCGAGCGTGCCGCTCGGGTCCGGATCGGTGCCCAGCGTGACCTCGGCCGTCCAGGGCGGGCTCGCATCGGCCGGGAAGTAGGTTTCGAACGGGCCGTAGAAGTCCCAGAAGTTGGCGACGAGGCGCTGGCCCCCGGCCGTGTCAGGTAGCGAGCCGTACTCGATCAGCGGCGAGGGGCTGGCGGGAACGGGCAGCGCGCCCCCCAGGTCGCACTCGACCTTGAAGATCAACGGTCCCTGGTTGGCGGTGTGCGGGGCCGTTGGCGGATCGGGCGGCGGGGCCAGGTCCTGGTAGACGCTGTACGTCCAGGAGCGCAGCGGGGGGTAGGGCGGACCGTTCAGCGACGGAACGTTGTAGTCGAAGACGGCCAGGTATTTCGGCTCGCCATAGAGTCCCTTGCCCGCGGCGACCGCGACCGCGTCGTCGCACGGCACGTGCAGGCGCCAGCCGCCGATCGTCTTGGTCTGCTCACCCCCGCGCAGGAAGTCCCGGAAGCTCATCAGCGGCACCTCGCCGGCGCGGGCCTGGGGGTAGACGTAGATGTTGAACTCGACCTCTTCGGTCGTCTCCTGGTAGGTGGGCCCGGCACCGGTGTAGCGCTGCAGATCGAGGGACACCAGCCCCCCGCGCTCGCCGTCGTCGAACTCGAACAGGGCGACCTCGACGCCCTCGCCCTCGGGGAGCGGCGGAAGCTTCTGCTGCAGGAGCTTCGGGTCGACGCGCCAGTACAGCCAGAAGGACTGAAGCGACGCGTACCACCACGGCTCCTGGATGTCCTGCGGGAGCGGTGGGAACAGCCGGTTATAGGGAGTCTGGCCTTGGGGCATCCCTGGGTTGACCCTAACCGGTCAACCCGGCGATGTGCAACTGGTGGCGCGCCGGACTACGCGCCGCGATGTATGCACAAGTACCGCCCAGGATGACGACGAGCCCGGTGGCCGCCACGGCGCTTCAGCTGCCGGCGGACGTCATCGCGCTCGTTCTCGCCGCATGGATCACCCGAGCCGATGCGCCGGGCGCCGGGTCACACGAGAAATGCCTGCAGCGCGGCTCGCCACTCGGACGGACGCTCGAGGTGGACGTCGTGGCCGGCGCCGGCGATTTCGACGAGTCGGGCGTGCGGGAGGCGCTCGAGCATCTCGGTGGCGATCTGCGGGTCGAGCGTGCCGTGCTCGCCCCGGACGATCAGCGTCGGGCAGCGGATCCGCTCCCAGTCCTGCCAGTGCTCGTTCGCCAGTGCCTGCCGGAGCGTTTCGGCGAGGATCTCCACGTCGAAGCGGGGATACAGACCGTCGGCGCGCTGCTCGAGCCCGTGGGCCCACACCGGGGCCGCCGCCGAATCCTCGCCGCCGAAGAACTCGACCGCGGCGGCCCGCGTCGCGAACGGCACCGGCCAGCGGTGAAGCCGGGCAGCGACCTCGGCGACGAACTTCTCGAGCTCCGGATCGCCCCCGGCCGGGCTCGCCTCAATGACCACCAGCGCATGCACGAGCTCCGGGTGCCGGGCGGCAAGCAGCATCGCGGTGATGCCGCCCAGCGACTGCCCGACCACGACCGCAGGTGCGAGCTGCTCGCCTTCGATCACCGCCACCGCGTCGGCGACGTGGGCCTCGCGTGAGACGTCGTCAGGCCGTCCCTCATTGGCCCCATGGCCGAGAGCATCGGGGGCCACGACGCGGTAGTCAGGCGCGAGCCAGGCTGCGGTGCCGGCCCATTCCCCGCCGTACCCGGCCAGTCCGTGGAGCAGCAGGACGCCGCTCAGCTACTCACCCTGCCTGGTTGCTCGGGCGGATCATGACCTCGTTGACGGTCATGCGCCTCGGCCGGGTGACGATGAAGAGGATCGTCTCGGCGATGTCCGGAGCCTGGAGCGTCTCGACGGCGGCGAAGCGCTGGGCGATCGCATCCCGGATCTCGGGGCGGTTGTGCGACTGCAGCTCGGTTTCGACGGCGCCCGGCTCGACCACCGAGATGCGCACGTGGCGCTCGGCCACCTCCTGGCGCAGGGCTTCGCTGAACGCGCCCACGCCGTGCTTGGTCAGGTTGTAGACGGCGCTGCCGCTGCGGGGCACGCGGCCGGCCACAGAGCTCAGGTTGACCATGTCCGCGACCTGGCGGGGCCCGCCGGCCGCGGCCTCGAGGAGATGGGGAAGCGCGGCGTGCGCGCAGTACAGCAGCCCGCGCACGTTGATCTCGAGCATCCGCTCCCATTCGTCGATCGGCGCGCCGACGGCGGGCCCGAGCAGCATCACCCCGGCGTTGTTGACGAGGATGTCCAGCCGGCCGAGCTCGCCGACCGTCCGCTCCACGGCGGCGACCGCGCTTTCCCGCTCCGTGATGTCCACCTCGACCGGCAAGGCATGGCCGCCGGCGGACTCGATTTCGCGGGCGATCGTGCGCAGCCGGTCGCCGCGCCTGGCCACGAGCGCTACCGCCGCTCCGGCGCAGGCCACCGCTCGGGCGGTCGCTTCCCCGATTCCGCTCGAGGCCCCCGTGACCAGCGCCACGGTTCCCGACAGCGCGCCATCGCTCATGCTTCCCACGTGAAGCCAGTCTCGGAGGGCACCGGCGCCAGCGGACTGGCCGGGAGCCCGGGGGCGGGGTCGGTCTGGTTGTACCCCGTCGGCGCCAGGTCGTTCGGCGTGTCGGGGTGGAAGATCGAGGCCAGGTACTGGGCCTGCCCGCGGCCCGAACCGAGCTCGAACTGGCCGCCACCGTAGGCTCCGATCTCGTGCTCGGCGCAGTAGTCGTAGGTCGCGCACAGCTTCGGCAGGCCGCCGATGCGCGAAGGCTTGACGTTCACCATTCGCGGCGGGAAGGGGAGCGCCTCGATGTCGGCGATCGAGTGGATCGGCGCGTCCCAGGTGATCCGGTGGTGGTCGTTCGCGAGCGCGGCCGCGGTCTCGGGCGTGACCACGTCGGGATCCTCGAGCCATGCGTCTGGGAAGGCCTCGGCGACGCGCTGGTAGAGGATCGGATCCGGGGCCTGGTCGACGATCGTGCCCTTGTAGAAGCTCTTGAAGTCGATCGAGTCGACGGCGCCGGTGTCGACGAGCTCTGAGATCAGCTCGGGAGTCCAGGTCGTGGTCGCGTCGAGCTTGAAGCGGAGCGTGGGGTAGCGCTCGAGGCGGTGCTCCAGCGGGGCCATCGAGGGGGGCTCGCCCAGACGCAGCGAGACCACGAACGTGAGCGGGCGGCACGGGCGGCTGAGCACCTCGTGCAGGGGCTTCCCGGCCTGCCGTAACGCCAGGTCGAGTGCGGCGGAGTGAAAGGTCCAGCGGCGGTACAGGCGCGAGACCTGGGTCACGGGGGCGACCGGGAAGAGATCGAGCGAGTCGATCAGCTCGCAGAACTCGCCGAGCGAGTAGGTGCCCGCCAGCTGGTGCACGGGCCCGGCGTCCTGGAAGGCGACGTGATCCTCGGCCTGGTAGACGACGTCTTCGCCCACGCCCTCGAGCCCGCCGCCATTCAGCCAGACCAGCGTCGAGAGGCGCTCGAACCCGCTCGAGACGTTGGCCCGCAGGCCCTCGAGGCGGTAGCCGGCGACCTCGAGCGGGAGGTCGGCGAGGAGGTCGAAGGTGCTCATGAGGTCTGGGCGCCGCGCTCCAGTCGCGCAACCAGCTCCTCGAGGCGCAGCTCCTCGAGTCCCTGGCTGACCGCGTCGAGCTCGGCTGCGCAGTACTCAATCAGTTCCCGTCCCTCCTTGACCAGCTCGAGCGTCTCGCGTAGCCCCGCCTCGCCCGAGTCCAGCCGCCTGACGATCTCCTCGACACGGGCCACAGCGGCCTCGTAGCTGAGCTCGCCCGTCATCCGGAGACCTCCGCGCGAATCGCCTCGTCGTGGAAGCGCACCATCAGCTCCCCGGCCGCCCGAGCGTCGGCGGCGCTGGTGAGTGGCTCACCGGCCCGGTCGCTGACAATCGCGTACCCGCGGGCGAGCGTGCGCTCGGGATCGTGCGCGGCGAGCGCCAGCGCGAGACGCTCGAGCGTCCGGCGCCGCGCGACGGCGTCCGATCCCTGGGCGCGGGTGACGGCACGCGTAAGCGCCAGCCCGTGGCGCTCGGTCTGCCCGCGGCCGCGATCGACGCCTCGCCGGCTCGAAGCGCGCAGCTCGCGCAGCAGCTGATGCAGCTGCGTGCGCCGGCGCTCGACGTGCTGGCGCGGCGCGCGCGAGAGATGGCTGAGCGTGCGTGCCCGGACGAGGATCGCCCGGCGGCCGTGGCCGTGCAGCCGGCGGGCGAGTGCGGTCAGCTGTGCCCGCGCGGCCCTGCAGTCGACCGGGACCGCTGCCTCGGCGGCATGTGTCGGCGTCGAGCAGGCCAGCGCGGCCACGTCATCGATCAGCGTCCGGTCGCTGTGGTGGCCGACCGAGGAGATCACGGGCACTCGCAGCAGCGCCACCGTGCGACACAGCCCCTCGTCGCAGAACGCGAACAGATCGGCCAGCGAGCCGCCGCCGCGGGCCACGATCACGACCTCGACCTCGGAGATGGCAGCCAGGTCGCGGAGCGCGGCGGCGATCTGCGGCGCGGCATGGCGATCCTGGACGGGGGCGAAGGCCCAGATCAGCCGGCCCGCCCACCCTCGGCGACGCAAGCCGGCGAGCACGTCGTCGCGCGCCTTGCCCTGCTCGCCCGTGACCACGCCGATCGTGCGCGGCAGCACCGGCAGGGGCAGGCGCTTCTGGTGCTCGAAGAGGCCGTCGGCGGCCAGCCGCCGGCGCAGGCGCTCGAGCGCGGCCAGCAGGTCCCCCTCGCCCGCGATCCGCAGTTCGGTGACCGCGAAGCTGAACGAGGGGGAGGAGCTGTGGCTGCCGGGGTAGTAGTCGCAGCCGCCGCCGACGACGACGCGCAGGCCGTCGGTGAGGGTCACGCCCAGCGCCTCGAAGTCGCTCCGCCACATCGAGCAGGGGATCGCCCCGGCGGCGTCGCGCAGCTCGAAGTACACGCGCGCGCGGGCGGGGCGCAAGCCCCAGACCTCGCCCACGAGCTGCACCCGGGCGAACTCCCGCAAGCGGGCCCGCAGGCGCTCGGCGTAGCTCCCGACCGGGAACGGGCCGGGGAGCCGACTGGCGCTGTGGGCAAGCGTGGTGGGTGCGGTCAGGGCCACGGGCAGCCGAGGCTACCGCCGGCCCCTGTCGGAACCGCTAGGCGGCTCAGTAGCTCGCGTGACCCGTCGTCTTCAGCTGATGGCGCAGCAGCGCGTAGTCGGCGTCGACCATCATCCGGATCAGCTCCTCGAAGGTCACGTCGGGCTCCCAGCCCAGGATCCGCTTGGCCTTACTGGCGTCCCCGATCAGGTGCTCGACCTCAGCCGGGCGGACGAGCGACGGGTCGAGCTCGAGGTGGCTGTCGATCGAGAGGCCGGCGTGATCGAAGGCCACCTGCAGGCAGTCGCGCACCGAATGAGCCGTGCCCGTGGCGATCACGAAGTCCTCGGCGACGTCCTGCTGCAGCATCAGCCACATGGCCCGTACGTAGTCGAGCGCGAAGCCCCAGTCTCGCTCGGCGTCGAGGTTGCCCAGGGAGAGCTTTTCCGTCAGCCCGAGCTTGATCGCCGCCGCGTGCCAGGTGATCTTGCGGGTGACGAACTCGAGCCCCCGGCGAGGCGATTCGTGGTTGAACAGTATTCCGCTGGTCGCGTGGAGCCCGTAGGACTCCCGGTAGTTGACCGTGATGAAGTGGCCGTAGGCCTTCGCGACCCCGTACGGGGAGCGCGGATAGAACGGGGTGCGCTCCGTCTGGGGGACCTCGAGGACCTTGCCGAACATCTCGCTCGAGGAGGCCTGGTAGAAGCGCGCCTCGGGGCAGACCTCGCGCATGGCCTCGAGCAGGCGGGTGACGCCGGTGCCGGTGAACTCGGCCGTCAAGGTGGGTTGCACCCAGGAGGCGGCGACATAGGACATCGCCGCGAGGTTGTAGATCTCGTCCGGTTGGGAGGCCCGGAGCGCGTCGACGAGCGATCGGTGGTCGAGCAGGTCGCCCTGATGGAGCTTCACCCGGTGGCGGATGTGCTCGATGCGGTCGAACTTCTCGGTCGAGGAGCGCCGCACCATGCCGTGCACCTCGTAACCCTGCTCGAGCAGGAAGTCGGCCAGGTATGACCCGTCCTGCCCGGTGATCCCGGTTATCAGCGCGCGACGGGCGCTCACGTGAGCGCCTCCTCGGAGCGGAGCCACTCAACGGTCTCGGCTAGGCCGTCGTCGAGCGAGACGCGCGCCTCCCAGCCCAGGATCCGCTTTGCCTTCTCCACCGACGGCCAGCGGCGCTGCACGTCCACTTCGAAGCTCGGCAGGTGACGGAGCTCGAACTCGGCCGGGTCGCGGCCGCACGCCACCCAGATCCGCCGGGCGATCTCGGAGACCGTCAGCTCCTCGCGAGCGGAGATGTTGAAGTCCTCATTCTCCCCCGCCGGCGAGCCGAGGGCGGTGACGATGCCGTCGGCGATGTCATCGATGTGGGTCAGAGTGCGCGTCTGCTCGCCGGTGCCGAAGATCTCGAGCGGGCGCTGTCCCGCCAGCACCTTGTGGATCAGATCGGGCACGGCGTGGGCGATCCCGGGCTCGTCTGGGTGCGGGTGCTCCCCCGGGCCGTAGGCGTTGAACGGCCGGCAGATCGTGTAGCGCAGGCCGTGCTGCTCGTTCGCGGCGCGGGTGTAGACCTCGCCCGCGAGCTTCGAGAAGCCGTAGGCCGAACGTGGCATCGGGCAGTGGAGCAGGTGCTCCTCCTCGGTGGGGAACTGCGTGGCGCGCTCGAAGACCATCGAGGAGGAAACGTAGAGGAAACGCGTGACGTCCTGCTCGACCGACGCGTGCACGAGCGCGCCCGTCAGCGCGTTGTTCACCTCGGTGAGCGTGAACGGCAGCTTGTGGAAGTTGGCGATGCCGCCGACGATCGCCGCCAGGTGGATCACGTGCGTGCAGCCGGCAAGGGCTGAGCGCGCCGTGTCGAGCTCTCGCAGGTCGCCCTGATGGAACTCCGCCCCCTCGCGCACCCACAGCGGAGCCTCGCGCTGGTCGGAGACTCGAACCTCCCAGCCGGGATCGCGCAGCAGCCGGCGCACGACGGCCGCGCCGATCGTCCCCGCGCCGCCGGTCACCAGCACTCGGTTCATGGCCCGGAGAACCGCGCTCAGCGCGTCCGCTCGGCCGGGCGGTCGAGCTCCCGCACGTCCGACAGCACGGCCGTCTCGCAGGCGTAGGCGAACACCTGGCCGGTCCCGAGCGCGTTCCACGGATCCACGATCAGGCAGTCGTCGGCGGCGCGGGCACAGATTTCGCGCAGGGCCCGTGGGCCTTCGAACTGCGAGTGGTTAGTGGCGACTATGACCACGTCCGCGCCCTGTGCGGCGTCGGCGAGCGGTGAGGTGGGAGTGGGAGCGTGGGGGTCGCAGACGGAGACGTCGGCGAGCTCGCGCTCGAGCAGCCGGATCAGCTTCGGCGAGAGCGAGTCGCGCTCATCGTCGGTGTCGCGCTTGAAGGTCAGGCCCAGGACCGCGACCTTCCGGGAGGACAGAGAGCCGATCCGGCGCTTGATGCCCTCGACCAGGAAGTGGGGTACCGCCTCGTTCACGCGTGAGACCGCGAGAAGCATGCCCGGCGCGTTCGAGCGCTCCTCCGAGAACGCGAAGTCCTTGCGCAGGCATGTGCCGGCGGTCAGCCCCGGCATCGCGATCCCGCCTCGCGGATAGTCCCGGTTTATGAGCTCGATCACCTCGAAGACGTTGGCGCCGTAGGACTCGCAGTCCATCATCAGCAGGTTCGGCAGGGCGAAGGTGGCGTAGCGCAGGATGTTCGTCCAGATCTTCGCCAGCTCGGCCTGCACGGGCGTCGTCTTCACGATCGGAGCGCCGAACACCGCGAAGGTCGCCGCCGCTCGCTCGGTCGAGGCCTCGCCCACGCCGGCCACGATGCACGGCAGGCTCGAGATCTCCTCGAGGAAGCGCCCGGCGGCGATGCGCTCCGGCGCGTGGGCCACGAACACGTCCTCGCCGACGCGCAGCGAGCGACGCTTCTCGAGATAGCCGGCGACGAACTCGGTCGTCCCCGGGGCGATCGTCGAGCGCAGAATCAACGCATGGCCGGGACGCAGCAGCGGGAGCAGGTCGTCGACGACCGCTCGCACCTGGCTGAGATCGCTCTCGACATGCGAGAACGAGGGCGTGCCGATCGTGAGCACGATGTCCTCGGCCTGAGCGGCGTCGGCGGCGCGCTCGGCCAGCTCCAGGCGCCCGGACTTCAGCACCCGCTCGAGCAGCTCCTGGGTGCCGGCCTCCTTGAAGGGCATGCTCCCGGCGCGGATCGCGTCGAGCACGGCCGGGTCGTGATCGACGCCGAGCACGCGGTGCCCGCGGTCGGCGAAGCACAGCGCGAGCGGAAGGCCGACACGGCCCAGGCCAATCACGGATACGTAGCGGGAGTCGGTCACGTCAACTGAAACGGTAGCCGCGAGCAGAGGTTGCTCAGTGGTGGTCGGTCAGACTGGGAAGGGGAGAGAGGCCGGGCTCGGCGGCGTGGCCGCGCACCTCGCCCGAGACCGCGAGACGATCCAGGCGCGCGATCTCGCGTTCCCCCTCGACGCGCGCGGGGTGGCCCGACGGAAGGCCGCGGATCAGCCGGCGGATGCGCTCGCGAAGCTGCAGCGCGAAATGCGGCGTCGAGGCGCCCATCAGCTGGCGCACGTCCTCGACCGTGACGTCGCGGCCGGGGCGCAGGCGATCTGGATGCTCGGCTTGACTCATTTCTGGGGTACCGCCTCCAGAAGGCTATCCATCTCAGCCTGAACAGCCCCCGAGATCGCGCTCTGGTCGCCGATCACCCATCCATGGTTGTACACGGCGGCCGTAGGTCCTTCTTGGGAGAACCCGGGGGTCGCGAAGTTCAGGAAGTAGTTGAGGACGGGGGTCGGCAGCTGCGAGGGACTCTCGACGAGCAGCTCGGGCCCGTAGCTGCCGCTGGAGGACAGGGCCGCCGCCGCGGCCGCGTCGAGCGTGCGGTTCGCGTTGACGAGCGTGTAGCCGTGCCCCGGCGAGGTGAGCGCCCACCCGAAGCTCCCCGGCACGTGCACGCAGGGCTGGTTCTTGACGCACGCCGGGTCGCGGTACTCGGCGAAGGCGACCGAGTTCGCGGCGGGGTCGTCGAGCCCGACTCGCTTGACCGGGCCGTATTTGCCGAGCTCTGCGAACACGGAATCGGGGATCACGCTGGCCGGCCCGAGGACGTAGATGTTCGGGTGCTGATGGGCCTGCAGGGCCGCAACCGTGGCGGCGGGGACTCCGTTCGAGCTCACGAACAGCAGCGGGTCGCCGCTCTCGGCCGCCCAGCCCGCGGCCGGCATCGCGTACGCCGGGGCGTCAGCGCTCGCGATCACGACGGCCGTGCTCGGCTTGCCGGCCGCCGCAGTGGCGAAGCGGTCGATGGCGGCCGTGAGCGTGAACGGGTCGGCGCCCGAGATCGTTGTGGCCCTCAGGCCCGGGGGTGCGGGCACGTCGCCGACACGGATGACCTGGACTCCGTTCAAGGTCGGAACGCCGGTCGGGGTGAGCTGTCGAAGGGCGTCGGTCGTCGCGGCGGGCAGCGAGCCGCGACCCGAGAGCAGCAGCGGTGCGCGTACGGGCGCGGCCATGAGGACGGACGCGGCCAGCGACGCCTCCCAGTCGTCGGTCGGCGCCAGCACCACCGCAGGCGGGTGCGTGCCGGCGAACTCCGAGGGATAGACGGCGAGCGCCACGCCGGCGGCGTCGGCGATCGGATCCCCTCCGGCGACGCGGGTCGTGTTCTTCGTGGCCAGCAGCGGGAAGCCCAGCTTCTGGCCGGCCTGGGCCGTGTGGGAGCGCACGCCGCTGGTGACCGGGGTGGACACCGAGATCAGCTGGGTGCGCCCGCCGCAGCCGGCGAGGAGCAGGCAGCCGGCCAGGGCGATCCATGCACGCGTTCGCATCCGGGCGCGGACGTTACCGGCAGCGCTCGGCGGCAGCGCCCGTCGAGTGCAAAACGCGCAAAGCGACCAGCGGCCGCCGGATCGGTGCACGTTTCGTGCTGTGAGAGCACGAAAGGTGCAAATGAACGCCACGATCGGCAACCCTTGCGCGTTTTGCACGGGGTGTGGGGTGGGCGGGACCGCTTTTTTCGGGGTGTGAGGTGGGCGGGACCGCGGCGCCTCGGGGCGCGGGGTGGGCGGGGACTGCGTTGCTCCTCGGGGCGCGGGGCGGGCGGGGCCGGGGACGGCGCCCGAGCACGCGAGGCGGCCCAAGCGCGTTTTTCGGGGCGCGAGGTGGGCGGGACCGCGGCGCCTCGATACGCTAGAAGGGCTCGTCTATTAATCCGCCAAGGAGGATGCGATGCCGGGCCTTTCCGGGCGCATGTCGACAGTCGTAAAAGCCAAGATCTCGAAACTCCTCGATCGCGCCGAGGACCCGGCCGAAACCCTCGAGTACAGCTACCAGAAGCAGATCGAGCTTCTGCAGAACGTCAAGAAGGGCATCGCGGACGTCGTCACGTCCAAGAAGCGGCTGCAGCTGCAGGAGGAGAAGCTCCAGCAGCAGGTGGTGAAGCTCGACACCCAGGCTCGCCAGGCGCTGGCCGCGGGCAACGAGGAGCTGGCCCGGATGGCGCTCGAGCGTAAGAACACCGTCCAGACCGAGCTCCAGGGGCTCGACACGCAGATCGCCCAGCTCGAGGACCAGCAGCAGAAGCTCACCGACAACGAGGCGAAGCTGCGCACGAAGATCGAGCAGTTCCGCTCCAAGAAGGAGGTCATCAAGGCGCAGTACTCGGCCGCCGAGGCGCAGGTGCGGATCTCCGAAGCGGCGACCGGCGTCGGCGAGGAGATGGCCGACATCGGCCTGGCGATGCAGCGGGCGACCGACAAGGTCGAGTCGATGCGGGCTCGCGCTGACGCCGTGCAGGAGCTCGAGGCCGCGGGCACGTTCGAGGACCTGACCACGCTCGGCCCCGGCGAGGACGACATCGACCGCCAGCTCCGGCAGCTCTCGAGCTCCACCGTGGTCGACAGCGAGCTGGCGAAGATGAAGGCCGAGCTCGGAGTCGGCAGCAGCTCGCCGGTGGGCGAGCTGGGCGCGGGCTCGGAGGGCGGGAGCGCTGGTGCAGCTCCGGCTCCGGCTCCGGCTGCGGCCGAGGAGGAAGCTTCCGGCGGCGCGGACGCCTCCGAGCCGGGGGCGCGTCAGTGATCGTCCGGATCTCCACCGAGGGCCAGTACGAGCTCGGCGACGGCGACACCGACCAAATGAACGAGCTCGACAACGACGCCGTGGCTTCCTGCGAGTCCGGCGATGAGGCCCGCTTCCGCGCCTCCTTCGACCGGCTCCTGGCCTACGTGCGCGAGAAGGGCCGCCCGATCCCCGACAGCGAGCTCGCTCCATCCGAGCTGATCCTGCCCCCTCCGGACGTCTCGCTGGAGGAGGCGCGCGAGGAGTTCAGCGGCGAGGGACTGATCCCGGGCTGAGGCCCGCGGCGCCGGCCGTCGCGAGCGCCCTCGATCACCTCCATCGCCGCGGCCCGAATCCGCCTTCGGAACACCGCGCTGTCCCATCCAAGGGCGTGGCGGCGGATGGCCAGCGGGTCATAGCGCTCCGAATCGAAGTCACGGACGGCGTCGACGATCGCCTGCGCTGACTGCTCGCGCAGGAACTCGCCGGTGACCCCGGGCTGGACCGTGTGTCGAGCCCCGCCGGCGCGTACAGCGAGCACCGGCCGGCCGCAGGCGTTGACCTCGAGCGGCACGAGCCCGTAGTCGTCGATCGAGGGGAAGATCGCCGCCGCGCAGCCTTGCATGGCCTCGGCCAGGCCGGCGTCGTCGAGCTGGCCCAGGAACTCGACGTTCGCCCCCGCCCGCACGCGGAGCGCCCCCAGTGCCGGACCGTCGCCCGCCACCAGCAGCTTCCGCTCGGGCATACGCGCGAACGCCTCGAGCACCAGCGAAGGGCGCTTGTAGGCCTCGACCAGGCGCCCGACGAACAGGAAGTACCCGCCCCGACCCCGACCCGCGCCCGGGCGGAAGCGCTCGCAGTCGATCGGCGGGGCCAGGATCTCGGCCTCGCGGCCGTAGCAGCGCCTGATCAGCTCGGCCGTGAACGGCGACTGGGTGAGGAAGCGGTCGACCCTGCCCGCCGCGGCCCGATCGCCGGCCCGCGCCGCGCGAGCATAGGCCCCGAACGCCGCCCGAGCGGCGCCACCGCCCGGTAGGCCCGCGGCATACACCGCCTGCTGTGACCACAGGTGGCGAAACGGCCCGTGGCAGTAGCAGAGCTTCGGCGCCTGGTTACGCGTGGAGAAGGCGTGGGCGTAGGCGTAGCTCGAGCTGATCACGAGATCCGCGCTCGGCAGCCGCGAGCCGAGCACCAGCGGCAGATAGCCGGGCGCGAGCCAGCGGTAGTTCTTCAGCAGCCAGGGCTTGGGCGGTAGCAGCGTCCGGACGCGCCCGCCGATTCCCATCCGCGCGGCCACCGCCTCCCGGCCCAGGATGGCGTGAACCTCCGCATCCGGGAAGGCGGCCGCGATCTCGGATGTGACCCGTTCAGCGCCGCCGAATGTCTCGAAGAAGTCGTGGGTGATCGCGATCCGCATGCGCCGGCTCCCGCCCGGACGCTCGATACCAATCCAGTGTGCGCTCGAGCCCCTGCTCGAGCGTGTGCTCCGGCTCCCAGCCGGTCATCTCCCGAAGCTTCGAGGCGTCGACCCACTGCCGGTCGATCTCGCCCTTCGGGGTTCCTGCGCCGCGCACGTCGGGCTCGACATCAGTGCCCGCCAGCCGGCAGATCAGCTCGACCACGTCGAGCACCCGGTGCGGTTGCCCGCCACCGGCGTTGAACGCCTCGCCGCGGCCCTGCCCACGGCGCAGCGCCTCCCAGATCGCGAGGTACGCCTGGACCGCGTCCTCGACGTAGAGGAAGTCTCGCTCGGGCGATCCGTCCGAGCGCACGACGGGGCGGCGCCCATTGAGCGCGGCGTCGATCGCCTCGGGGATGAGGCGCGAGCGGTTCGTGTCACCGCCGCCGTAGAGGTTCGCAAACCGGGTCACCGCCACCGGCAGCCCCCACGTGTGCCAGTACGACCGCGCCAGCATGTCGGTCGCGGCCTTCGAGACGTCGTAGGGATAGACCGGCTGCAGCGCGTGACTCTCCGTGTAGGGCAGCTCGGCATGCGGGCCGTAGGCCTTGTCCGAAGAGGCGACGATGACGCGGGCGGCGCCGTACCCGCGGCAGGCCTCCAGCAGCAGCCAGGTGCC
>Ga0070735_10001776_pt1 | contig 20229 bp, 19 predicted proteins | sample Coa_R1_FD_66443 | JGI IMG/M metagenome (GOLD analysis project Ga0070735, IMG submission 66443) | Surface soil microbial communities from Centralia Pennsylvania, which are recovering from an underground coalmine fire - Coalmine... | ecosystem: Environmental > Terrestrial > Soil > Unclassified ... | reverse complement strand
CGGCAAGGAGACGTCCGGAGGGTGAGAACTTCTCGATGCGGTGGTTGTTTCGGTCAGCCACGAAGACGTTGCCCGAGCCCCCGACGGCGATACCGGCCGGTGTGTCGAACTGGCCGGGGCCGGCGCCCTTTCCTCCCCACGTGCCCAGGAGCCGGCCGGCACTGTCGAAGTATTGCACCCGATCGTTGCCGGTATCGACGACGTAGACATCGCCGCGAAGATCAACGGCGAGCGCCGGTGGCTGCTGAAACTGGCCTGGCGCCGCGCCGCGACTTCCCCAGCCACGCAGGAAGCGGCCACCGGTACCGAGCTTGACGATGCGGTTATTGCCGGTATCGGCGAGGTACATCCACTTGTTGGTCCCCGACCCGCGCCGATCGATCGCGAGTCCGGCAGGAGCCGCCAGGCGCAGGGATCTCCCGGCCGGAAACAGCACGTTCCAGGTCGGAAGACGCTGGGGTGCGGCGGCGACGGCACCGAGCCATGGGCCGGCAGCATAGACGCAGACGGCGGCCAGCACCAGCCGGCGGGTGCGCGTTGCGGTGGAGGACATCCGTCGCCCGGGGTTCGCCATGGTCACGCCACCGCCGTTGGCGTGTCGGCGGCCGCCATCTCAGCCCGGTAATGATGATGGCTTCGGCGGCCGCCGACCAGGCCACGCCAGGCGAGGAGACGGCCCAGCAAGTACAGCGTGACGGCGGCGGCGGCGATGAAGAAGCTCACCGAATAGTTGGTGTAGTAGGCCATGATCAGACCGAACCAGGTTTCGAGCACGCCGAGAACGACGGCGATGGCCAGTGCCGGGTAGACGCGCACCGTCAGGTACATGGCGGTAGCGGCTGGAGCGATCAGGAGGGCAAAGATGAGCAGGACGCCGACGACCTGCACCGCCTCGGAGACGGTGAGCGCCAGCAGCAGGAGGAAGACGGCCGATAGGATCCGGGTCGGGATGCCGCCCGCCTCCGCGGCGATCGGATTGACCGACATGAAGAGGAGCGGCCGGAAGATGATCGTGAGAGCCGCGAGGACCGCGATGCCGATGAGGAGACTGGTCAGCACGTCGGCATGGCTGATGCCGAGAATCGTGCCGAAGAGGATGCTGAAGGCCTCGGAAGCGTACGCGGTGTACAGCTGGAGAAAGAGAATGCCGAGCCCGAGCGAGAAGGCGAGGACGATACCGATAGCCACATCACGCTCCTCGACTTGCTCGCCCAGGAATCCCATGGCCAGCGCCGCGACGAGCGTGAAGGCTAGCAGGCCCAGCAAGGGATCGACGCCAATCAGAACGGCGCCGGCCGCGCCGGAGAACCCGATATGGGAGAGCGCGTGGCCGGCAAAGGCGACGTGCCGGAGGATCACGAAGTAGCCGACGCAGGCAGCGACCACCGCGACGATGGTTCCCGCCAGGAAGGCGTTTTGCATGAAGTCGTATTGCAGAAACTCAGGCATGGCAGTGGCCGCCCTCGTCCGCCGAGGTGACGGCGACGAAACCGTCGGCGTGAAACACATGAACCGGGAAGCCAAAGAGCCGGGTGAGCACGTCGCTTTGAATCACTTCATCGGGCGTGCCGATGACGGCCTGCCCATCCGCGAGATAGAGTACGCGGTGCATCGCCGGCAAAAGCGGGTTTACGTCGTGGGCGACGAAGAGGACGGCGATGCGGCGCTGCTCGCAGACTTCGCAGACCAGATCGACCACCTCACGCCGGCTGCGGAGATCGAGGTTGGCCAGCGGCTCGTCTAGCAGCAAAAGCTCAGGCTCGCTGACCAACGCCTGGGCCAGGAGCAGCCGCTGCTGCTCGCCGCCGGACAGTTGGCCGATCGGCGCCTCGGCATAGGCGGTGGCGCGGACCTCACGCAGCGCCCGGTCCACCCGCTCTCGCTTGCCGGCGCTAGGCAGGAGCGGACCGTATCGCGTGCCGTCAACGCCGAGCCCAACCATGTCTCGGCCGCGGAGAGGCATCGAGCGATAGAAGGCGTGCTGCTGCGGGACGTAGCCGATCCGCCGGTTGCCGCGCCGGGGCGGGCGGCCGAAGATACGAATCGAGCCGGAGGTTGGTCGGATCAGTCCCAGCAGCACCCGCAACAACGTACTCTTCCCGGCGCCGTTTGGACCGATGCACCCGACAAACTCACCCGGCTCTATGTCAAACTTCAAGTCGCGCAGGACGGTACGGCCGCCGAGCTGCACCGTGACGCCCTCGAGCTGGACGGCCGGCATGGACGGCGCCGCGACCGTGCTGGCAGTAGAAGACTGGTCTTGGGCTTGCATCGTCGGACAGTATCTCGCATTCAGCGCCGCAAAAGGCGGCACGCATTCGATACTACATCTCAAAACAGCGCAGGAGCATATCACGACGTGAGTTCAAAAATCTGTAAGAAAGAGTTTCGCGCGAGGGACGGCGTGCGCTAAGCTTTCCACGCAGTCGGGTCTTAGTCGATCGCCGGGGATATGGCCGACACCTCACACGATCTTTCCGCTCTCGAACGTCTTTTCGCCCGCGGCGTGCTATCGCGCCGTCAATTCGTGGCGGGACTTGCCTCGCTCGGGGTCTCGGTGTCAAGCATCGAGGCGCTGCTTGGCGCGGGCGTGTCGGTGGCGCGGGCGGATACGCCGGCAGTTGGCCGGTACCTTGTGCTGATCGTCCTCGACGCTTTCCGGCCGGACTATATGCCGCTGGCGGCGATGCCGACGGTGGCGGCCCTGGCGCGAACCGGCGTGAGCTATGAACGCGCCTGGGTGGGACAACTGGAGAGCTACAGTCCAACCGGACACGCCAGCATTGGTACCGGATGCACGCCGCGTCACACCGGAGTCCTGGGCTTCGAGTGGCGGGATCCCGTGACGAAGACAGAATCGCTGGACGGCTGGCCGCCAGGCGTCATGGCGGGCGCACTGGAACATGACCTGCGTGAATCAGGCGTCGACTCAATCGCGCTTGCGCTCAAAGCGGACGACCCGAGCTCCAAGGTAGTGGCCATTTCGTCGGAAAAGATCTATGCCGCCGATGCGATCGGCGGCTGGGCGGCGGATTACATCCTTCACCATGTCAAGAGCCAGCAGAACACGATGCTGGTTCCGGCCGCGGTCCCGGGACACGCGCCGCCGGCCAGCTTCTTTGCGCGTCCGGGGCTTCGGCAGAAGCTGCCGCTGAGCCACTTCACCGACTGGGACTATCTCTCCACCGTGCTGGCACTCGCCAGTCTGGATGAGTTTCGGCCGCGGGGGCTGCTGGTCAACCTGCCGTCAGCCGACTACTACGGACACCCCTACGGCGGGCCGGCTAGCCCGAATGTATTCGCGCAGATCGCGGCGGGGATTGATCGGAACATCAGCCGGATCGTGCAGGCGTACAAAGCCGCCGGGATCTTCGATCAGACGATCTTCGTCGTCACGGCCGATCATGGCATGGTGCCGAATACACGCGTGCTCGATGGAGATCTGACCAAACAGATCGTCGCCGAGGCGGGCGGTGTGTACTACTTCCACACCGGAGGCACCGCCGCGTACATCTACCTGCACAATCAGCAGAAGGCGAAGGCGGTGGCGCAGGCGTTCGGCCGCGCACCGAACGTTACCGGCTCGTACTATCTGCTGGACTCGCACGGCACCTACTACTATGACCGGGCGCCGGGAATAAAGATCGATCCGGCGCTGGATGCTGCCCACCACGCCCTGCTGGGCACGTTCGCCGGTCCGCGGGCGCCTGATGTTGTGGTGTCGTTCCGCGAGAACACGATCGGGATGAAGTTCGGAGCCGCGCACGGCGACCATGGCGGGCTGAACTGGGGCGCTCAACACGTGCCGCTGATCGTCTCGGGTCCGGGCGTCAATCCCGGCACGACCTCGCAGTTCCCGGCGCGTCTCATCGACGTTGCGCCGACCGTGCTGCGGCTGCTGGGGCTACCGCCGCGATCCATGGATGGCGTGGTGCTCGCCGACGCGCTGAACGATGCCACGGCGCAGGAGATCTCGGTGCAGGCGGCGCTTACCGGGACGCTGACCACGAACCAGGCGGCGCTGATGGAACAGTCGGCCAGCAATATCGCGGAAGATGCGAAATTGAAGCTGGCGCCACCGTCGCCACGCGCGGCGAGGCCGTAGGCCAGGCACCTCGCGACGCCTGGGCGTCCATCCGTGTCGCGTCCGACGACGCGAGTTTGGCTAGGCCGGGGGTATCCCCGGTGCCTCCACGGCCGGGCGTCCGCTCCGCATGCCAACCCGGTTACACAACCGCCGCTCAGTTCCCAACATGCCGATCACGGTAGGCCGTCCAACTTCCGTGGCCGGCTTTCATCACATATGCCAGCCATGTTCCCTATGTGCCGGCGTGTGTCCCGATACCGAGTAGGGTAGGCCGTCCACCCTCTGTGGCCGGCTTTCACCACGCCCGGGATTCCGTATCCGTTGATCCGACGATCCCGGCATGCGGGTGTCCGCAAGCGGACCATGGCGGCGTATCGGAGGCATGGGTGGCATGCGTAGTGAAAGCCGGCCACAGAGGGTGGACGGCCTACCCTACTCGGTATTGGGACTTGCGCCGCCATCACGAAACCGGGTTGGCATGTGTGATGAACGCCGGCCGCGGAGGGTGGACGGCCTACCGTTGGGCGCATGGGCGTGAACGGCGGCGGTTGGGGAATGACGTTTGGATGCGGTGCGTGAGCCGGCCACGGAGGGTGGACGGCCTACCGTACACATTCGTGCGAATGTACGGCGGCACATACGGGGCGCGGTTGGTATGCGGTGCGGAAGCCGGCCACAGAGGGTGGACGGCCCACCATAGCTGGCGTATGGGGGAATTTGGTGGCACGGGCATTGGGTTGGAGGTATGCGAGGGTGAATCGCGGGAAGGGGCCGGGGTGAACACCCGCGCTGCCTCTCGGGCGAGGGGGTGTGGCTGGTGGCCGCTTTGCGCAGTGCAGGGTGGAGCGTTACAAAGGGAGGCCGCGAGGCGTGGTCCCCGAGCGAGAACGCGGCGCATTCTTTTTTGAAGTGGGAGCTGCAATGGTGTCAGTGATGCGTATCTTCACGCTCCTGGCCGCGCTGATCGCGAGCGGTCTCGTAGCGCGGTCCGGTACGACCGTGGCGTCGGGCCCTGCTGTGATTCGGATCGGGGCGGTCTTTCCGCTGCGAGGCGCCATGCGACCGGCGGCGCTGGAGGAATATCGTGGCGTCGAGATCGCACGCGACCTGGTGAACGGCCAGGGAGGCGTGCTGGGGCGCCGAATCGTGCTGGCGGTGAAGGATTTCGAGGACCCGGGAACAGCGCCACTCGTGATGCAGAATTTCCAGGCGCAGGGCATCAGGACGGTGATCGGCGCCTTCTCCTCGGCGCTCTCGATTCCGGCCGGCGCCGCGGCCGGGCAGCGCGGCATGTTGTACTGGGAGGCCGGCGCCGAGGCCGACCGCCTCACCGGCCAGGGCTACCGAACGGTCTTCCGGGTCGGTGCGAGTGGGGGCGACCTCGGCACCAACTCGGCATACTTTGCTGCCACCCAGCTGGCGCCCAGGCTCGGCAAGCGGCCGCAGCAGGTGCGGGTTTCGGTGGTCAATGCGATCGACGACTACGCCCTCTCAGTGTCGGACGCGGCCGTCCGTGAGGCGGCGCTGTTCCATATGCCGATCGTCAGCCGCTCACAGTACGATCCTTCGAACCCGAGCTGGAAGCCGGTGATTGCAGCACTGCGGCGGGCTCATCCCGACGTCATCATCCTGGCGTCGCACGTCTACGACGGTGTCGCCTTCCGGCGTGCCATGCTGCGTGCCAATCTCCACGTGGGCGCGCTGGTCGGATCGACCATGGCCCAGTGTGGTCCCGATTTCGGGAAGCTGCTAGGCAAGGACGCGGTCGGCGTATTCGCCTCCGATCGGCCGGACGGCATGGGCGGCTTTGGTCAGCGCGGTCTCGACGCGGGAGCGCGCGCGCTGTACGCGCGAGTGGCGGCTGCCTGGAAGCGGGAAACCGGCCAGCCGCAGCCGTCGGAGGAGGCGCTGGCCGGTTTCAGCGCCGCCTGGGTCCTGTTCCACGACGTGCTGCCGGCGGCGGCGCGACATGGCTCGCTGGACCCTGCTGCCGTCGGCGATGCGGCCCGGGCGCTGAATCTGCCGCAGGGATCGCTGCCGAACGGGGCGGGGGTGCGCTTCGACACGACCCGGCAACACCTCGGAGAGAACACGCGGGCAGCGGCCGTGATCTGGCAATGGCAGGCGGTGCGCCACAGCGTGGTGGTCTGGCCGCAAATCTACGCCACGGGCATGATCAAGATGGTCCCGCTACCACGGTGACCGCGGCGCGCACCGCGGCTCTGCCCCGCGCCGCACTGCTGACCGCCGGTCTGGCGGCAGCGCTCACCCTTCGTCTCGCCCTGGCCGGCGAGGACGGCGAGGGGTCGATTCCCGCCGGTGTGGCGTTTGCCGTGGCGCTCCTCCTGCTGGCACTGGCGGCTGGTTGGCGCCCGCGACAGCCGGCACCCGCGGCCCTGCTGGCCGGCCTCGGCGGGGGCGCGGTACTGGTCGCGCCGCCGCTCTGGCTGCACCTGACACGGCCGGTACCGGTACTGCCCTTCCCTGCCGAAGCATTTCCCTACTGGCTGCCGGCAGCCCTGCTCATCGCGGTCGGGGAAGAGGCGCTGCTGCGTGGCGTCCTGTTCGGCGCGCTGGAGCGATGTGGTGGGACAGTACCGGCAGTAGCCCTTACCTCGCTCGCCTTCGCGCTGATCCACGTGCCGCTCTATGGGCCGGCCGCCATCCCGCTGGATCTCGTCGTCGGCGTGTGGCTGGGGAGTCTGCGGGTCGTGACGGGCGGCGTCACCGCCCCGGCGGTGGCCCACGCCGTGGCCGACGTCGGCTTCTGGTGGCTGCTGTGAGAGCGCATCGAGGCCTGCTCTGGCTGCTGGTCGCCGGTATGCTGCTGGGCGCTGTCTGGCTCGTTCTCCCGCCCACCACGCCGCCGCTCTACGACGTGGTCTCGCTGCACGAGGGGCCGTATCGCTGGCTGAAGCCGCCGCCGGGGGTGAAGTCCTTGCCGCCGACGTCGGCGCGTGCGCTGTTCGCCGTGGGAACGACGACCGGTGCGGACATCGCCACCGCCGAGAAGGCCATTCCGCAGGCTCGATTGATCATCCTCGGCAGCAAGCCGTTCCGCGTTCCCGCTGGAGTGAAGACGGTCGTCATTACGATCCGCGCGATCGCTCCGCCGGCAACGCAGCCGGCCGGTACGTACTACAGCAATGTGTATCGCTTCGATGCCGAAACGGCCGGGGGCTTGCATCCGCCACTCGCCCGGGGCGCCGACGCCTACATCGAGCTGCTGGCCGCCATCCATCGCCGCTCGCCGGTCATCGAGCGTTACGCCCATGGGAGCTGGACGGCGCTGCCAACCGGGACGTTCATCGGTACGCATGACTTCATCGCGCAGAATCTGAAGAGCCTGGGCGATTACGCGCTGGTGCTGCCGGGAAAGGCTCCTTCGGCCGGCTCCAGCACGCTCTCAAAGCTGTCGTATGTCTTTGCCGGCATCGCCGTGGCCGCGCTACTGGTTCTGGCAGCCGTGCTCTTCCTGCAGTTTCGGCACAGGTCGGAAGGCAGTACTGTATAGTTCACGCAGATGGGCTCGTCGCCATGACTGCAGGGGGATTCCGGATATCCGGCACGCGCGGTTGCAGACACGGAAGTTCGCAATCCGGGTTTCCGCTCGTCTGGACCTCCTTCGCCGGCGGACCATTCCGTGTTCGCGGCTGTTCGGGCTGGCAAGTTTGCTCGCGTTGCGATAGAGTTGAGGCACACAGGCTCACGGAGGAGCGAGCACGGTGAGCGGAGCCCTCGATCGGGCTGAGCTGGAGTGGCTGTTCAAGCGCGGCGCGCTGTCGCGTCGTCAGTTCGTCGCGGCGCTGGCCGGACTCGGTGTGTCGGCCGCCACCATCGATCTGATCGCTGGCAGCGACGCCGCCGTCACCGAGGCCGCGACGCCGCACGCCCGCTACCTGGTGCTGGTGGTGCTGGACGCATTCCGCTTCGACTATCTCTATCAGTTCCACATGCCGGTGCTCCTGGGGCTGGCGAAGCGTGGCGCCTTCTTCGATCGAGCCTGGGTCGGCCAGATGGAGAGCGAGACACCGGTCAGCCACGCCACTCTGGGTACCGGCTCGTTCCCCGCCCACGACGGCGTGATCGGCTTCGAGTGGCGCGACCCCGTAACGGGTCAGAAGTCGGATGACGGCTGGTCGCCCGGTGCGATTGCCGGTGACCTGGAACGCGACCTCATGGCCTCGGGAGTGACCTCGATTGCCGAGGCAATCAAGCTCGCCGATCCGCGGGCCAAGGTGGCGAGCCTGTCGTCGGAAAAGGTGCACGCCGCCAGCGCCATCGGTGGCTGGGCGGCCGACTACGTGCTCTACTACTACCCGGGCGCATCGCCGACCGATCCTCTCCTGCCGCGGTCGCTGTCCTGGCACGAGCCGCCGCGGGATATTCTGACCAATCCTCATTTGCGATTTCCGCGGCAGCAGCAGACGTTTGGCGACTGGGACTCGATGTCGACGATGCTGGCGCTGGCCACGGTCTCGGAGCTCCGGCCGCGGGCGCTGCTGGTAAATTTCCCCGGAGTGGACGTCTATGGCCACACGTTCGGAGGTCCGGCCACGCCGGCGGTGACATCGCAGGTGGTCGCGGCGGCAGACCGGAATCTCGGCCACCTGGTGAAGGCCTACCGCGACGCCGGTCTCTACGACCAGACGCTGTTTGTGGTGGTCGGCGATCACGGCATGGTCCCGAACGATCGGGGAGTGGGGAGCCCCGAGATCAAAGCGGCAGTGCGGCAGGCCGGCGGGAAGTACATGTTCCACACCGGCGGCACCGCAGCCGACATCTACCTCCAGGATCCCACGCCCGGTCCGGCCGTGGCCCAGGCGGTAGCACAGCTTCCCGGCGTGCAGGCGGCCTACTACCGGGTGCTTGCGGACGGAAAGTGGAGCTATGTCCTGGCCAAAGGGATCACGCTCGACTCGAAGCTCGATGCCGCCAATCAGTTCCTGCTCAGCACCTTTGCCGGTCCAACTTCGCCGGACGTCGTGGCGCCATTCCGAGAGAACACCGTGATGGAGAAGTACCTCAACGCCCACGGCGACCACGGTGGCCTCAATTGGGGCGCGCAGCATGTCCCGCTGATTTTCAGCGGGCCTGGGGTTCGGCCGGGTGCTCTCTCGCACTTCCCGGCGCGACTGGTGGATGTCGCGCCCACCATTCTGCGACTCATGGGAACGCACCACCTGAAAATGGACGGGATCGTGCTGACCGATGCAGTAGCCGGCGCGACCGCGAGTGAGGTGAAGCTCCAGACGTCGCTGACGTCGACGTTGACTGCGTACCAGGACGCGCTCATCCAGCGATCGCAGGACGATATCGCCGAGGACCAGACGGCGAAGCTGCTTCCGCCGCCGTCACTGCCGGCCCGACCGTAACACGGGGGCGATTACCGGCAGCAGCGGTACCGCCGCCGTGACGCAGCCGTCAAACAAGGAGCTCACGTCGCCGCCCGAGAGCGCGCCTGGCGCACCGATGAGGACCAGCTCGGTGCGGGGAGGTCGGTCCTCCCACGGACCGGCAACGTCGATTGCCACGCGCCGGCCGACCACCTGCGCCACGAAGCGGAGGCCTGGCGCGTCAGCAAGCGCCAGGATGCCCTTGGCCCGGAACACCGTGGCTGGAAGTGACTCGAGGGCGGCCCGGACCCTTCGATAGGCCAGCGGTCGTGAGGTCTCGTAGCTCCAGGTGCCGAAGCCGCCGGCATGATCGTGGGCTCGATGCGGCGTTACTGCAGGACGTCGGTCGTCGGGTGCGCGGCCCTCGCGGGCCTGCGGCGTCTCTCCGGGGCCACCCAGCAGGAGGGCCGTCGGGACACTGGAGTCCCTCGTCTCCAGGACGCGGGCATTGGGGACGATTGCGCGAACCCAGCGGCCAAGCTCGGCGACCCGGTCCGAGTCCACCAGGTCCACTTTGTTGATGACGAGGAGATCGGCAGCGCGTATCTGCTCTTCAATCAGCTGTCGATCGAGTCGGGGGTTGCGAGCGTTCTCGGCATCGACCAGCGTCACGATGGCGTCGAGACGGGTTCGGTCACGGAGCCGCGTTGAGCGAAAGGCGCCTGCGATGGCGAATGGATCGGCCACGCCGCTGGCTTCCACGACGAGGTGCTGCGGCGGCACCGGTAGCGCCAACACGCGCTGAACGCCGGCGACCAGATCGCCCTGGTTGGTGCAGCAGACACAGCCGTTGGTGAGGCTGATGGTGTCTTGTTCGAAGAAGTCGACCAGCCGGCGATCGATGTTGATGGCCCCGAAGTCGTTGACGAGAACTCCCAGCCTGAGCCCGTGATCGCCGCGCAACAGGTGGTTGAGGAGCGTGGTCTTGCCGGCGCCCAGGAATCCGGCGAGGACGGTGACGGGCAGAGGCGCTGCGCCGGTCACGTCGCGAGCCCTGGAACGAGGGGAGCAGTCCCGGATAGGGAAGGTGATCGTGGTGTCTGCATTATCTTGAGTGTATGGTCGGTGGCAGGTCAGCGTGGCGGGAGTCAGCTGCCGCTGACTTCCGCATTGCCAGCCGGCACGCGGGGTAAGATGCCAGCATGAGGGACGCGAAGTGGGGCGCCGTGGCGTTCGCGCTGGGAGCAGGGTCGTTGCTGCTGGGGATGGTCCTGATTGCCGGCTCCGCCAGCTCCAACGACGGAAGCCCGATCGGCTGGTTCCTGGTGGCCGCCGGAATCTTTGCCCTCCTGGCGATGCTCGGCATCGTGTCGGGCGCGTTCCGAGACTAGGCCCGGCTGGAGCGAGCGACCCTTCAGGAGCGCGCCCGACCGGATCGAGTGGCTCGCGGCAGGGTCACCGTGACGGTGGTGCCTCGTTCCGGGCCGGTGTCCATGTGTATCGTGCCGCCGCTCTCGGTTACCAGACCTTCCACGATGGCAAGGCCCAGGCCGGTGCCGCCCGAGTTGCGTGACCGGCTCTTGTTGACTCGATAGAAGCGATCGAAGACCTGCGCCGCGTCCTCGGGCGTGAGTCCCGGGCCCTCGTCGGCGACGGCCACTTCAATCGATTGTGCCGCGGCGTGCCCGGTGATGGTGATTGCGCCATCCGGGCGGCTGTAGCGCGCGGCGTTCTCCACGAGATTGGCCATGATGCGCCGCAGCGCCTCCGGATCGACCTGTGCCTCGGCGCCGTTGAGGTTTCCCTCCGCAACGCGCACGCTTCGGCCGGGCCAGGCGACGCTGTAGCGATCCACGAAGTCGGCCAGGAAGGGGCGAACCTCCACGGGCTGCGGGGCAAGGGGCTGCCCGGCGTCGATCCGGTTCAATGTCAGCAGGTCATCGATCAGGCGTGACAACCGCACCGCCTCCTCGTGCAGATCGCGCAAACCGGCCCGGACATCCAGGTCCTGCGTGTTGGTCTGCCGCAACAGGACCTGCGAGGCCCCGCGCAGCACGGTCACGGGTGTTCGCAGCTCGTGCGAGGCGTCGGCGAGGAAGCGGCGCATTCGTTGTTCCGACTCGACCGACGCGGCCATGGCCTCCTGAAGACGGTCGACCATGGTGTCGAAGGCCTCGCCGAGCCGGCCCACCTCGTCGGGCGACTCGCTCACCTGCGCGCGCTCCTCGAGATGACCGGCGGCGATCGCCTCGGCGGCAGTGGTCATTCGGCGCAGCGGCCGGAGCGCGCGATTGATGATGGGAAGAGCGACGAGTGCGGCGACCAGAACGACTGCGATGGCGCCGATGAGGAAGGCGATGACGGCCCGTGCCACGGTCGCGGCAGCATCTTCCGACGAGCGGCCGAGAATCGCGTACCCGACCGGAGTGCCGGGTGGACCGAGGCGCATCGCGACCAGGAGCAGACCGCCGCTGCTTACGATGCCGCTCGCCCAGGGAGGAGCGCGATGCGTATCCGTGCGGTGACCGTTGGACAAGGCGCCCGGCCTGCTGTGCACCGGAAGGGGGCGCGGGCAGGCGGTGACGTGGATCGGCGGTCCCGATGCACCATTGCTGGTCGGATTGCCAATGAGCGAGCGAATCGTCGACGCGGTGAGATGCAAGGGGTGGGACGCGCCGGAGAATCCGAGACCGCGGTTGGCAAGGATCGCGCCGCCAGGCGTCACGATCGCGGCGGCAGTATCGTGGCCGCCCAGTAGACGGGCCAGTGTGGGGGCGCTGTGGCGAAGCGCAGCGGCCGATTGCACATAGCAGGGCCCGAGCACTGAGAGCTCGGAGTGGGCCGCCGTCCGGAGATTGGCGGCGAGCGACGAGCGCAGGTAGTCGCGCAACGTGACGATCTGAAAGATACCGAGGCCGGCCAGCAGGACCACCAGAATGGCGAGATACCAGACGACCAGCCGGCCACGAATGGTCTTCAGGTGTGCGAAGAAGCCCACGTCCCGCTCCTCACACGTTCAGACGATAGCCAACGCCCCGTACCGTCTCGATCAATTGGTGTCCGTCGTCGCGGAGCTTGCGCCGCAGGTAGCCGATGTAGACTTCCACGTTGTTTTCACTACCGTAGAAATCGTACCCCCAGACGCGGTCCAGAATATGGTGCCGTGGAAGCACGCGGCGAGGGTGGAGCAAGAAGAGGCGGAGAAGCTCGAACTCCTTCAACGTGAGCTCGACGGGATCGCTCTCGAACGTCACCTCGCGGCGAGCTTGATCGAGAACAATGGGTCCGGCCCGGAGGATCTCGCTCTGTGCCGGCATCCGGCGGCGCACCACGGCCCGGATCCGAGCCACGAGCTCGTCGAAGTCGAAGGGCTTGACAACGTAATCATCGGCGCCGAGATTGAGCCCGGCGATGCGGTCACCGACCTGGTCGCGCGCCGTCAGCATGATGATGGTGAGATCGGGGTCGCGCAAAAGATGCTCGGCGAGGTCGAGCCCGTCCATACCGGGAAGCATCAGGTCGAGCACCACCAGGTGAGGATGGAACGACTCAACGAGGCGCAGCGCGCTCTCGGCATCGCTCGCGCTGGCCACATTGAATCCCTCGTAGCTCAGCCCCATGCGCAGGAAGTTGACAATGTGCTCCTCGTCGTCGACGACGAGGATGCGCAGAACCTCTTCGGCGCTGGCGGGGTCGCGTGATCTCATCATTGACGAGCCGTTCCTTGGTGATAGCGCTCCCATCGCCTCAACCATAGCGAACCCGCCTAAGAAACGGCTGAGAATCAGAAAGAGTTCAGAGGGATTTCAGGGTCTTCTCAGTCCAATCCCAATTCGCTCTCAGGTCGGCGGCGTACGCTCATGACAGCGAGAGAACGAATAGCGCGAGGCACCAGGATGCAGCAGTGAAAGCCCTTTCCCTCCTCCTTACCGGCATCGGCGCGGTGCTGCTCTCTTCGGGAAGCGGCATGCCGCAGGTGCATGGTGCCGTGGCGCGGTCCCTGCCGGTGACGGCTTCGGGCGTGGTGCAACGCGTCGCACTTGGGCCGGCCGAACGCCTCGTACTGCTGCGTGTTGCATCGGGAGGGCTGGTAAGCGTTCCACTCTCCCAGGGTCGCGTGACGACGCAGGATGGGTGGACGCTGCCGGCTACGGAAGTCCAGGTCGGCGACCACCTGGTCCAGGTGCGCGGTGGCGCCCTGATCGACCTGTCACAGCGGTTGGTGACGGTAGACGGTATCCTCGCCGCCGCGCCGGAGGCCGGTCCTCTTCTCGTCACGCTTTCGGGCACGTCGCGGACGATTCTGGCAGACATGAGCGCGAACATCGACTTTCGCGACGCGTCGGGGGAGACTTCGGAGGCGACGGAGCTGGAGCAGGCGGATGTGGTCGAGCTGCGTGGCTTCCTCGACGTGCCTGCGGGCGAGATGACGCGCATCGAGAGCATCCAGCGTCTTGGTCCCCAGCGCCGCGCATGAGGGGAGGGCGAATGTGACGGCCCACCGGGTCAGCAATCTCGCAGCGCGCGAGCGCGCCCGGATTCGACTGGAGGCGATCGACCTTCGGGCGGAGGACGACGAGATCAGCCTGCTACGCAAGGCGCGCCTCCTGAAGACGGTGAGCGCCGATCTCCATCTGGCCGCGTCGCGAGCCGCGGGCAGCGGCGCCGTGGGTGAAACCGCGGGCCGGCTCCAGGAGATGGAACGCTGCCTCAAGTCTGTCTTGCTGGCGGACGGCGGCCTTCCGCGCGATGACCTGCAGCGGCTGGTCGGCCACGCGCTGGAGCAGGCTCGCCGGGCGGTGCACGTGGTGGAGTGTCCGGAGCCGGCACGTCTGCCTTGAAAGATCGCCCCTGGGCGCCAGTTATGGCGACGGGTGCCCCTGACCCCGGGCTGCAGTTGGAGACGTAGAGCCGGCGGGTACGTGCTTCGGAGACAAGGCACGAGAGGGCGCGCCAGCCCCAACCTGGAGGCCGTAGCGAGCCTGACACTGAGACTGCCGGGGCCCGAGACGCCGGCCCTGCCGCTTTGTCCCGATACCGCAATACACTCGGCCTGGTGTGCGTCTCCGCGCGACACTGTCAACTGAACGGTACCATGGAGGTGTCGGTAGCGAAGCGGTGCTATCCCGACTCCGCCGCGGCACTGAAAGGCGATCTCTGAAGCAACGACTCATGACTCGCGATTTCATTCCATGAAACTCATCGGAGCCGGATTCGGGCGCACCGGCACGCTCTCGCTGAAGGTAGCGCTGGAGCAGCTGGGAATCGGTCCCTCATACCACATGGCCGAGCTTTTCCGGCGGCCGGAGCGGGCCCCTCTCTGGCAGGCGGCTGCTGAAGGGAAGCCGGTGGACTGGCAGGAGATCTTTGCCGGCTATGACGCGACCGTGGACTGGCCGGGTGCGGCGTTCTATGGGCAGATACTGCAGTCATACCACGAGGCACGGGTGATCCTCACCGTGCGTGACGCCGAGACCTGGTACCGCAGCGTCGTCAGCACCATCCACCGGCCGCACCGACCGCGCCCGGATGAGGAGCTGGATCCGGTGTCACGCGCCAACCGCGCCATCATCTGGCGGGGGATTTTCGGCGGCGACTTCGCGGACCGCTCGCGGGCAATCGCCGCTTACCGGCGCCACATCGAGGAGGTACGGGACACCGTCCCGGCCGACCGGCTGCTGGTGTATGACGTGCGCGACGGCTGGGACCCGCTCTGCCGGTTTCTGGAGCTTCCCGTCCCCGCGAACGTATCGTTCCCGCACCTCAACGACCGACGGACTTTCCGGCATCGGGTATAGCTCGCGCGAAGACCGGGGAGCGCTCCTACGGATTGCGCTGCACATCCCGCGCGGCCTGACGCAGGTGCCAGTTGTCTTCAAACAGATCGAAGTTGATCGCCCGCTGCGGGTACTCGCCGGCCAGGTCCTCGTCGAACGCGATACCCAGTCCCGGCCGGTCGGGCAGCGTAAAGTAGCCGTCAGTCACCTCGGGGAGGCCGGGCGCAACCTCCTTGACATGCGGCTCGGCGAAGTCGTTGAAGTGCTCGAGCAATTTGAAGTTCGGCGTTGCCGCGGCGAAGTGCAGGGCTGCCGCGGTTGAGACCGGCCCACCGACGTTATGGGGCGCCATGAGCAGTGAGTAGTTCTCGGCCCAGGAAGCGATTTTGCGCCCTTCGGCGATCCCACCGCTCATCGTGAGATCGACCTGCACCACGTCGCAGGCCTGGAGCTCGATGAGCTCGCGGAACTCGGGACGCAGGTGGATGCGCTCACCGGCTGCCACCGGGATGTTGACACGGTCGGCGACTCGCTTCATGACCCGCGGGTTCTCCGGCGGCACCGGCTCCTCGATCCAGGCAGGGTCGAACTGCTCCAGGTCGCGTGCCAGCGCGATCGCCTGCGAGGGCGAGAACCGGCCGTGCATCTCGATCAACAGCTCGACTTCGGTGCCGATCGCGGCCCGAACCGCCTCGATCAGTTCGAGCGCCCGGCGGCGCTCCGGCGGCGAGAGCTCGTAGGACCCCGAGCCGAACGGGTCCAGCTTCAAGGCACGGTAGCCCCGTTCGATCACCCGGCGCGCCGCGGCATGGAAGGCCGCGGGCGTGCGTTCGACGGTGTACCAGCCGTTGGCGTAAGCCTTGACGCGGTCGCGCACCGGTCCGCCGAGGAGACGGTAGACCGGCTGACCGAGCGCCTTCCCCATGATGTCCCAGCAGGCAATCTCGATCGCGGCCAGGCCGCTCATCTCGACCTGGCCCGGCCGGCCGTAGTCGTGCCTCCAGACGCGCTGAATCAGAGCCTCGATCGCAAATGGATCATGGCCGAGCACGTGGTTCGGGACAGCGTCGGCGAGGTAGCCGAGGAGAGCGTTGGTATTGTTGATGAAGCGAACCTCGCCGATGCCTTCGATCCCCTCGTCGGTCCGAACGATGACGAAGGTCAGATTGCGCCAGCTGGAGCCGACGACGACAGGCCGAACCTCGACGATTCGCATGGCTGACTCCGTGGGACGGGGGACGTGTCGCGTCCCCCACCGGGAGCGATGTCGCTGGTGGGAGAGGTGGAAACCGTTCCGCGTTCAATGATAGTTGACGTACCGCTTGCGCGATCGGTCGTGGTCCCGTCCTGGCGGTGACAGACACCCTCTCTCCAGCGTTATTGATGTATGGGACATGCTGGTGAACCATGACCGCCTGGCAGTCAGGCCTAACCAGGGGGAGCAGGTGCACGCCGACGGCGATGAGACCGCGGAAGACCTGCTGGCCACGCTCATGGTTCGTCACGAGCTGCCGCTCTTCCGATTCCTCTATCTACAGCTCGGCGACGCCGATGCGGCGACCGACTGCGCCCAGGACACGTTCATGCGGGCGTTTGAGCAGCTGCGGCGGGGAGCGCCGGTGAACGCGGGATGGTTATACAGGGTGGCGCGGAATCGGGCGATCGACGAGCACCGGCGTAGGCGGCGGCAGGAGCCGGCGCTCGCCCGACTGGCGCTCACCGGCGGTCATGCGGTCTCACCGGAGCAAGGGGCGGTGATGCGTGAGGCGTTCGCGGGACTTGAGCCGGACGACCGGGTGGTGCTGTACCTGCTGGCAGTGGAAGGCTTCAGCGCCGCCGACATCGCCGGGATGCTGGGAATCAAGACCGGTACTGCCCGGATGCGAATTCACCGGGCGCGCGAGCGGTTCCGGCTGGCCTACGGAGGGACGACATGAGGGACCACCAGCGTTTCGAGCGGATGCTGGGCGCGCGCCACGACCTCTCGCCGGTGGAGGAGCAGACGCTGGATTCGCATCTGGACGTGTGCCAGGCGTGCCGGCAGCTCGCGGCCGAATACCGACGCCAGGATGCCTTCCTGCGGTCGTTGACCTTCCCGCAGCCGGCGCGATCGCTCCGGGCCGGGGTTGTGAGTCGCGCACGAGAGCCGGGGCCGGTCAGGCGGCGGCGCCTCGCCTATCTTGGGCTGTTGCCGGTGGCGGCGGTGCTCGCGTTCATGGCGTTCCAGCTGCGGGCGCAGCAGCCTGGTCACGGCCCGGCTTCAGCCGTGCGGCTTGGGCCGATGAATGTGTACGACGGCCCTGCCCCGGGAGCCCGTGGAACGACTCGGTATGGCGCGCAGCTCCATCATGCCGGCACGCCGCCGGGACCGAAGAACGCACCGGGACTCCCTTCCTCCCCCGGTCTCCAGACCATTGGGCGGAAAGGAGGCTTGCAGGTGGACACCGCAGTCGAGGGTGTCGAATTTACATTGCTGACGGCGCAACGTACCTACCCGCGGAATGCCATCGTGCCCGTCGAGGTGCGAGTCACGAACCGGAGCCGGCGGACGGTTCAGATCGTATCCTGGCCGCCGGCGACCTGTGGCTGGCACATACCATATCTGACCGCGGTTGGCGTGCACGGCGTCGCCGTGTCGGCGTTGCCGTCCGGCTTCAAGCCCCACTGTGCGCCTCTATACTTTGGTCCGGCTGGACCCGGAACCCTGGCGCCGGGTCAGTCGCTCTCGGCGCAGCAGTACGTCGTGCTCATCACACCTCGGCTGCGTGTCGAGGCCGATGTGGACCGGTTCAATTACTGCAAGCCGCACCCCGAGTACATGTGCACACCGCTGGTTACCCACGTTCGCGGCAAGGTCGCCACATTCCGTCTGCTTCCATCGCGCGCGCCGCAAGCGACACTCATCGGCTCGCCTCCCACATCGCTTGCGCTTCACCCCGTCCCGCCCGGCAACCCGGAGCTTTGGCGCACCGGCTGGTACGAGTGCGCGGGCTCGGCGGGCGACGTTGGAGGATTGCTCACTCACGGCTCGCGGATACCGCTGCACCTTGGCTGTGACGCGCGGCACATCAGCCTGCACCTGGTAGCCGGCTGGGTCGGCAGACCCGCCGCCGTGATCGACTACGTGCGCGGGATGAAGGGATAGGCTCGGTGGCGCGCATCGCCTCTGTGCTGGCCGTCATGCTCGTGCTTGCCGGATGGTTCGAGCCAGGAACGGGCCGTACGGCCCCCATGCCCGCGCCCACGGCAGCGTCAACCCCATCACCGTGCGATGCTCCACTTACACTGGTTCTCCGGCCCGGGGATCACTGGCCAGGTGCGGCCGCCAAGTCCGTTCCTCGCGATCTTCCGCCAGGCACGATCACTCTCCATCTTCCGCTCTATCCGGGCGCCGTCACGACGCGAGAGAAGGAGCCACATCCCTTCCTGAGTATCCCGGCCACCCGCTACATCAAATCGGCAAGCGCCACCTATCTCGCCGCCGCCGATTCCGGGGGGCTGAAGAGTTGGTACGGGCGCGCCCTCGCGGCGTGTGGCTACAAAACGGATATTCAGGGTACTGGCGGCGGTCCCGGCTACGTCTCGTTCGGAATGACGGAAACGAGGAAGGTCGGCCGGGACCAGCTACGGATATACCTGAGCTTCTCCTGCCGCGGGTCGAGTCACCGCTGAAGGGCAAGGGAAGCCGCGCCATCCCATTCCCGTACAACGCCCGCACCCTTCGCCCGATCCGCGTCAGACAGCTCGGCACGCTCAACAGCCGGTTCCTCAGCACCGGACAGGATGGCGACAACCTCCTCTATCTTTCGAGCGGCACCGTGTACGCGGTGCCGGCATCAGGCGGGACGCCTCAGCTTCTGGCCCGGAACATCGCCGATGCCGCCTTTGACGTTGACGACATCGACGTTCTGGCCCGCCCGCGGCCCTCGCCAGACCTGACGCATCTGATTCTGATCAACACGAAGAGCAGGCATGCCCACCCGTTTGCACTGCCCGGAGGAGCGATGCTTCTCGCGCCCAATGCAGGTATCGGGCCCCTTCGCATCGCCGATGCCATGAGCTTCGACCACATCTACGTCTCGTACCGGATTGGCGAGCGAATCGGCGAGATCGACCCGCAGCACCCGGCGCGCGACCGCTTCCTCAGTGCTGCCTTCTTGCCGCCGGCGAGCGGCCAGCTCATCGCCAGCTGCTCGGAGCATGAGGTTGCGCTGGCCCAACCCAGGGCAGGGCTCGTGATCTCGAGCGTGCCGGACGAGCAGGGCGCCGGCGGCACGGTCGTTCGCCGTACGCGGGCTCGCACATCTCCTTCCTCTCCTGGGCACCAGATTGCAATCATCTCGCGTACCGCGCGGGTGGCAAGCTCTTCGTCTTGAATGTGACGTCGGGAGAGGTCCGCGCGGTGGCAAGCCTTGGCGGGACCGTAATTCATGGCGCGGCCTGGAACCCGTGGAGCAACCTGATCGCGCTATCCATCACCTCACCGGGCACACCGTCGACGACAGCTCGCGTGCTGCTTGCCGACAGCAGCGGCAAGGCGACGGGCTTTCTCCATCTGCCCTTCACTGGAGCCGGCCGGCTGGAATGGTCCAACTGGACCGGTGAGAGGATCGGCATTACCCGTATGACGCCGCGCGGCACTGAGGCCTGGGAGGTGACGCTGCCGCCGCTGCCTGCCGATCCCGCTGCCTCGCTGGGATAACAGCGCGGAGGGCGCCCCCTCACCCCCCGACCCCCTCTCCCTCTGGGGGCGAGGGGGAGAGCGAGTGTCACGTGTTCGGCGTTCCCTCAACAACTGTTGTGATCGAGTCAATGACGTCCTGAATCGATGACTCAACTTCCGTTGTGGTGAATCTGAGTACCTGGTAGCCGCAGCATTCCAAAAGGCGCTGGCGTGCCTGGTCGTGATCGGCCTGAGTGTCGTGAATCGGGCCGTCCACTTCCACGATGAGGCGTCGCGCCGCACAGTAGAAGTCCACCACGAAGGGGCCGATTGGTTGCTGGCGGCGAAAGCGAACGCCTCCGGGCT
>Ga0070735_10001775_pt1 | contig 20232 bp, 17 predicted proteins | sample Coa_R1_FD_66443 | JGI IMG/M metagenome (GOLD analysis project Ga0070735, IMG submission 66443) | Surface soil microbial communities from Centralia Pennsylvania, which are recovering from an underground coalmine fire - Coalmine... | ecosystem: Environmental > Terrestrial > Soil > Unclassified ... | reverse complement strand
AGGTCAGCCGGCTACTCGCTCGGCGATGTCGTCGCCCACCTCGACGGTGGTGCGGGCCGCCCAGGCGCCCTGGCGCTCCAGCAGGTCCTCGGCCACGGCCTGCTCGATCCGGGCCGCCTCGGCGGTCAGGCCCAGGTGCTCGCAGAGCATCCCGGCGGACAAGATGGCCGCGGTCGGGTCGGCCTTGCTCTGCCCGGCGATGTCCGGCGCGCTGCCGTGCACCGGCTCGAACATGCTGGGCGCGGTCCCCTCGGGGTTGACGTTGCCGCTGGCGGCCAGGCCGATGCCGCCGGCCACGGCGGCCCCCAGGTCGGTCAGGATGTCACCGAACAGGTTGTCGGTGACGATGACGTCGAACCGTTCGGGCTGGGTGACGAAGAACATCGAGGCCGCGTCCACGTGACAGTAATCGACCGCCACGTCGGCGAACTCCTTGGCCAGGCCGTCGACGGTGCGCTGCCACAGGTCGCCGGCGTAGGTCAGCACGTTGGTCTTGTGCACCAGGGTCAGCTTGCGCCGCGGCCTGGCCATGGCCTTGGCGAAGGCGTACCTGGCCACCCGCTGGACCCCGAACGCGGTGTTCAGGCTCTCCTGGGTGGCGATCTCGGCGGGCGTGCCCTTGCGCATCACGCCGCCGGCGCCGGTGTACGGGCCCTCGGTGCCCTCCCGGACCACGATCATGTCCAGGGACTCGGCCCGCGCGTTGGCCAGCGGGGACGCGACACCGGGGTACAGGCGCACCGGGCGCAGGTTGACGTAGTGGTCAAGCTCGAACCGGAGCCTGAGCAGAAGGCCGCGCTCGAGCACCCCGCTGGGCACGCTCGGGTCGCCGACCGCGCCGAGCAGGATCGCGTCGTGGCTCTTGATCTCTTCGAGGACCGCGTCGGGCAGCGTCTCCCCGGTCCGGTGCCAGCGGCGGGCGCCGAGGTCGTAGCTGGTCTCGTCGAAGCTGACCCCGGGCGCCGCGGCGCGCAGCACCTTGAGCGCCTCGGTGGTCACCTCGGGGCCGATGCCGTCTCCGCCGATGACGGCGAGCCTAATCGTTCGTGAACCCATGCCCAGAACCTTACTGGCGGGTCGGGCCCGTGGTAGGCATACTGGCCGTGGGCGTACTAGCCGCGGCTACCTCGGCGGTCGCGTCGCCGCCGTTGTCGCGCCGGTCAAGCGCGATCTGCACCGCCTTGATCGCGCCTTCCGGGGCCGACGCGGTCGCGGGACGGTCGTTCCAGGGATACATGTCGTACATCTGCGCTCCTGATCGCGGACAGGGACTTACGGCCAGCACGCCACCCCGCAGCGGGTGGCCGGCCTGCCCAGGATCAGGGGGGGCTACTGTGTCCCGCTGCGGCTGGTTACAAGTACCAAGTGCCGCATAGTGCCTGCTACGCTACCTGACTTCCGCGCGCCGCGGACGGCCCGCAAGACGCCGATCTCAGTATTTGAGACAGTATTTTTAAGACCTACTTTTATCGGTCCGAGACGGTTCTAGTTCATCCAGCGGCGGTACTTGCGGCTTGCGGCCTTGCGCCAGACGCGGGCGGCCTGGGTGTCCAGCCGCTCGGCCTGGTGGAGTTCGTGCTCGTGCAGCAGGCCGTAGGTGAACGCGTTCTCGCCGGCCAGGTGAGCGCCGATGCCCAGGTCCCGGGCCTCCTGCCGGGCCAGCACCGCGTCCTGGTGTTCGCCAAGCACCGACTGGACGCGCTTCATCTGCCTGGCGAACTTCCGGGCCGGCTTGCCCACCGCCGGTATAGCCGCCTCGGCGGCGTACCGGGCGCGGCGGGCTGACTTGCGCGCCTGATGCAGGGCGACGTCGCGAGCCGGGCCGGCCGGGGTGTGCCGGGCGCGGCGGATGCGCCGCTTGGCCTGCCGGTAGGCGCGCCGAACGGCGGCCGGGAGGACATCCCGAGCCGGGGCGGCGGCCAGCGGGCCCCGCGGCGGCCCGGCGGTGAGCCGGTCCAGTTCGGCCAGCAACCGGTGGTAGCGGTGCGAGTCGAGCGTCTCCAGCAGCGCGGTGTGCGCGGCGGCCCGGCGGGGCGCGTAGTGGCCCTGGATCCGGGCCTGGACCGGCCCGATGAGCAGTTCTGGTGACATGGGCCGCAGGCTGTCCCGCAGGTGCTCGGACAGCACCTCGCCGTCGCGGGCCGCGGCGAGTTCGCGTCCCAGCCATTGCAGCTCACCGGCCAGGTGCTCGCCGTCGGTCACCTGGCCGAACACCCGCAGGGCGGCGCGCAGCCGGCGGGTGGCCACCCGCATCTGGTGCACCGCGTCGTACTCGTCAGTGCGCACGCTTGGTTCGAGCGTCCGCATGGCGTGCGCTTGGATCCGCAGGTAGGCCAGCACCACGTCGCCCGCGGAAGCGTCACGCGGGAGCTTGGTCCCGGCGATCGCCGCCGGGCGGGTTAGCGTGTTTACCGTCATCGGGACCCGCTACCCCGCCCGGGGCGGTGAAACCTACTCGTCCTCGGCGAGCCAGGACATCAGCGGGCGGAGCTTGGCGCCCACCTGCTCGATCTGCTCGTGCTGCTCGGCCTCGCGGCGCTTGAGGAAGTTCGGCTTGCCCGCGTCGAACTCCTCGATCAGCTCCCGCGTGAACGACCCGTCCTGGATCTCGCCCAGGATGCGGCGCATCTCCTCGCGGGTCTGCTCGTTGATCAGCCGCGGGCCGCGGGTGTAGCCGCCGTACTCGGCGGTGTCCGACACCGACCAGTACATCTTGGAGATGCCGCCCTCGTACATCAGGTCGACGATCAGCTTCACCTCGTGCAGGCACTCGAAGTAGGCCGACTCGGGCTGGTAACCCGCCTCGACCAGGGTGGCGAAGCCGGCCTTGATCAGCTCGGACAGGCCGCCGCAGAGCACGGCCTGCTCGCCGAACAGGTCGGTCTCGGTCTCCTCGGTGAACGTGCTCTTCAGCGCGCCCGCGCGGGTGCCGCCGATGCCCTTGGCGTAGGAGAGGGTGAGCGGCCAGGCGTTGCCGGACGCGTCGCGCTCGACGCAGACCAGCACCGGCGTGCCGCGGCCCTGGGCGAACTGCCGGCGGACCAGGTGGCCGGGGGCCTTGGGCGCGACCATGCAGACGTCCACGCCGGCCGGCGGCTCGATGAGGTTGTACCGGATGTTCAGACCGTGGGCGAAGAACAGCGCGTCGCCCTCCACCAGGGCCGGGGCAATGGCTTCGCGGTACAGTTCCCGCTGCAGGTGGTCGGGGATGAGGACCATGATCAGGTCCGCTTCCTCGCAGGCCTCGGCGGGCGTGGTGACCCGCAGGCCATCGTTCTCGGCCTTCTCCCGGCTCTTGGAGCCTTCGGGCAGGCCGACCCGCACGTCCACGCCGGAGTCGCGGAGCGAGAGCGCGTGCGCGTGCCCCTGGCTGCCGTAGCCCAGGACGGCGACGTGCCGGCGCTGGACGACGGACAGGTCGGCGCTGTCGTCGTAGAAAATCTCTGCCACTGTGAAATGGGCCTTTCTGTGTTTAGGGGAGCCTAGGCGCTGTGCTGGCGGGCGGGGGGACTACCCCCCGCACCCCCCGCTAGGCACTACGTTCGACGGGCCGCAGCGCGCGGTCGGTGATGGAGCGGCCGCCGCGGCCGATGGCCACCATGCCGGACTGGACGAGTTCCTTGATCCCGAACGGCTCGAGCACCTTGATCAGCGCGTCGAGCTTCTCCCGGTTGCCGGTCGCCTCGACCGTGACCACGTCGAGCGCCACGTCCACGACGCGGGCGCGGAACAGCTTGACCGTCTCGAGCACCCGTGACCGGCTTTCGGCGTCGGCCCGGATCTTGATCAGGATCAGCTCGCGCTGCACGGTGGCGCCCGGCTCGAGCTCGACGATCTTCAGCACGTTGATGAGCTTGTTGAGCTGCTTGGTCACCTGCTCGAGCGGGTGCTCCTCGCAGTTGACCACGATCGTGATGCGGGAGATCTCCTCGTGCTCGGTCGGCCCGACGGCCAGCGAGTCGATGTTGAAGTTGCGCCGGGCGAACAGCCCGGCGATCCGCACCAGGACCCCCGGCTTGTTCTCCACCAGCACGCTCAGCGTGTGCGTGGTCATTCCTCTTGTCCTCCCCAGTCGGGCGCGATGCCGCGCGCGAACTTGATGTCGTTGTTGGAGGTGCCGGCCGCGACCATGGGCCAGACCATCGCGTCCTTGTGCACCACGAAGTCCAGCACCACCGGCCGGTCGTCGATGGCCATGGCCCGCTCGATGACCTTGTCCACCTCGCCGGGCTCCTCACAGCGGATGCCCTCGCAGCCGTACGCCTCGGCCAGCTTGACGAAGTCGGGGATGCGGGTGCCGGCCGGCTTGCGCGGTTCGGCGGTGCCGTGCAGGTCGGTGTTGGAGTAGCGCTCGTTGTAGAACAGCGTCTGCCACTGCCGGACCATGCCCAGGCTGCCGTTGTTGATGATCGCGACCTTCACCGGGATGCCCTCCAGGGCACAGGTGGCCAGCTCCTGGTTGGTCATCTGGAAGCACCCGTCGCCGTCGATGGCCCACACCGTAGTGTCCGGCCGGCCGACCTTGGCGCCCATGGCGGCGGGCACGGCGAAGCCCATGGTGCCCAGGCCGCCGGAGTTGATCCAGGTCCCCGGGTGCTCGTAGTCGATGAACTGCGCGGCCCACATCTGGTGCTGGCCGACCCCGGCCACGTACACCGCCTCCGGGCCCGCGATCTGCCCGATCCGCTCGATCACGTACTGCGGCGCCAGGGAGCCGTCGTCCGGCTCGGCGTAGCCCAGCGGGTAGGTCGTCCGCCAGGAGTCGAGCTGGGCCTTCCAGGCGCCCAGGTCGGGCTGGTGGCCCTGCTCGTGCTCGGCCCGGACCGCGGCGACCAGGTCGGCGATCACCTCGCGGCAGTCGCCCACGATCGGCACGTCGGCCCTTCTGTTTTTCGAGATCTCGGCCGGGTCGATGTCGGCGTGCACGATCAGCGCGCCGGGCGCGAACGTGTCCAGCTTGCCGGTCACCCGGTCATCGAAGCGGGTGCCCAGCGCGATGAGCAGGTCGGCCTTCTGCAGCGCGCCGACCGCGGTCACGCAGCCGTGCATGCCGGGCATGCCCATGTGCAGCGGGTGCCGGTCGGGGAACGCGCCCCTGGCCATCAGCGTGGTGACCACCGGGATGCCGGTCAGCTCGGCCAGCTCGCGCAGCTGGGCCGACGCCCGGGCCTTGATCACGCCGCCGCCCACGTACAGCACCGGACGCCGGGACTCGGAGATCAGGCGGGCCGCCTCGCGCACCTGGCGGGCGTGCGGCCGGGTCACCGGGTGGTAGCCCGGCAGGTCGAACGGCGCCGGCCAGATGAAGTCGGTGGTGGCCTGCAGCGCGTCCTTGGAGATGTCCACGAGGACCGGCCCGGGCCGCCCGGTCGAGGCGACATGGAAGGCCTCGCCGATGGTACGGGCGATGTCCTCGGGCTTGGTGACCAGGAAATTGTGTTTGGTGATCGGGATCGTGATCCCGGAGATGTCGGCCTCCTGGAAGCTGTCGGTGCCGATCAGTTTCGACGGCACCTGCCCGGTGATCGCGACGATCGGCACCGAGTCCATGTAGGCGTCGGCGATCGGCGTGACCAGGTTCGTCGCGCCCGGCCCGCTGGTCGCCATGCACACACCGACGCGCCCGGTGGCCTGCGCGTACCCGGTAGCCGCGTGGCCCGCGCCCTGCTCGTGCCGGACCAGGATGTGCCGGATGACCTTGGAGTCGAGCAGCGGGTCGTAGGCCGGCAGCACGGCGCCGCCCGGGATGCCGAACACCACATCGGCACCGACGCGCTCGAGCGCGTACACCAGCGCCTGCGCGCCGGTGGCCCGCACCCGGCCGGGGCTGGGCGCCTGCGCCCGCGGCGTCTCCGCTGCGGGCGCAGGGGTCTGTTCGTGGGAGGGTTCGGCGGCGCGCGCGGCGTCGCGGTGCGGCGAACGGGCGGCCAGGTCCCGCGGGCTGGGCACGGCGGAGGCCGACGACGACGCGGGGCTTCCCGCCGGGCTCTCCGGGCCGGCGGTATCCTTGCGGCCCGTCATCTGCTCGGTCATCGGTAAGTCTCCCTGACTTGCTCTGTTGGCTGAAGGGGTGAGCGACATAAAAAATCCCCTCGTGCCGGAAGGCAGTCGAGGGGAGCGCGCAGGTACTGGCTTGGTCAGCTGCCTGCGCGCCGGCCAAGTACGAGAATCTGCGAGATCGTCACGTACAACACCCTACTGCGCCCGGCGATCGAAACGTCAACCGAACCGCTACTTGTCTCACATTCCGAGACGGGCCGGCTCATGCGGCTCGTGCTCATTGGGCTCGTCGTCGGCGTCTCCTGACGGCCTGATCTCTGCTGTCTTTATCTGGGCCGTCCCAATCTCTGCCGTCCTCATGAGGGCCTCCACGCCGCTGGCGGCCATCGGCCTGGCCATCAGGAAGCCCTGGCCGTAGTCGCAGCCCATCTCGCGCAGCGCGCTGAGTTCGCGGGGCTGCTCGATGCCCTCGGCGATGACCCGCAACCCGAGTTCGCGGCCCACCTGCACCACGGTCCTGGTCAGCAACGTCAGCGTCTCGTCGTGACCGAGGCCCGCCACGAACGAGGGGTCGATCTTGATGATGTCCAGCGACAGCTGGCGCAGGTAGGCCAGCGAGGCGTACCCGATGCCGAAGTCGTCGATGGCCATCCGGACGCCCATCTGGTGCAGTTCGGCGAGCCGGTCCGCGATCAGGCCGTCCTCCTCGACCAGGATCCGCTCGTTCACCTCCACGGTGAGCGCGGCCGGCGGCAGGTCGGTCTCGGCCAGGATGTCCGCCACCCGGGCGGTGAAGCCGGGCGCGGTGATCTGGCGCGCGGAGAGGTTGACCGCGACGCCGATGTCCCCCGAGGCCCGGCGCCAGGCGGCGCCCTGCGCGCAGGCCTGCCGGAGCACCCATTCACCGAGCGGGACGATCAGGCCCGACTCCTCGGCGGCACCCAGGAACTCGCGCGGCGTGACGACCTCGCCCCCGCGCCACCAGCGGACCAGCGCCTCGGCGCCGACCACGCGCGACGTGGCCAGCTCCACGATCGGCTGGTACTGCAGGGTGAGCTCGCCGTTGCTGATGGCGCGCTGCAGGTCGGTGACGATCTCGAGCCGCCGGACCACGTCGGCGTGCATGTGCGCGGCGTAGACCTCGGCGCGGTCGCCGCCGGCCTCCTTGGCCCGGGACATGGCCACGTCCGCGTTGCGCAGCACCAGCCCGGTCATGTCCTCGGGGTGTTCGGGGGCGCCGGAATCGTGCCCGGCGTCGCGCCCGGCCAGCGCCACGCCCGCGCTCGCGGTAAGCGCGATCTGCTGGCCGGCCACCCGGAACGGCTCGGCGGCGATCGCGCCGACCAGCCGCTCGGCGACCTCGGTGACCTCCGCGGCGCCGCCCGCGTTCTCCAGCAGGACGGCGAACTCGTCGCTGCCCCAGCGGCCCACGGTCTCGTGCACCGGGACCGTGGCGCGTAGCCGCCGGGCGGCCTGGGCCAGCACCAGGTCGCCGGCCCCGTGCCCGACCGAGTCGTTGACCGCGGTGAAGCGGTCCAGGTCGAGGAAGATGACGCCGACCCGGCGGGTGGCGGCGGGATCGCGCAGCAGGTCGCGGGCGCGCTCCTCGACCCAGGCGCGGTTCGGCAGGCCGGTCAGCCCGTCGTGGAAGGTCAGGTGCGCGACCTGCTGGCGCAGCGCCACCTGGTCGCTGACGTCGCGCGCGGTGACCAGGATCTGCCGCGGCGCGCCCGGGACGTGGTAACGCAGCACGGTCGACTCGACGTGCCGCCAGGTGCCGTCGGCGGCGCGCACCCGGGCCGGGAACCGCCCGGCCGTCTCGGCCGTCTCGGCCCTCTCGGCTGCGGTGCCGGCCTGGTCCCGCGCCGCGCGGCCGCCGACGGCGAGCCGGGACGCGGTGAGCACGGCGCTCCGGTCCTCGGGGTGCACGAAGTCAAGGAGCCGCCGCCCGGTCAGGTCCCCCGGCGCGTAGCCGTAGTCCCCGACCGCCGGGCTGGCGTAGCTGATCACGCCCTCCAGGTCGCAGACCAGCAGCACGTCGCTGGTCCGGCTGGCCAGCTCGCGCAGGCTGCGGCTGGACTCCTGCCAGATGTCCAGGATGATCCCGTTCTGGTTGACCAGCATGAACACCCGCACGGCCAGCACCAGCACGCCCGCTCCGCCCGCCACGACCAGCGCGGCGCCGGACGCGGGAGCCCCAGCCAGGCCGTTGCCGATGACCACGACGGTGGCCAGGGCGGCGGTCAGCGCGGCGATGATGGTGGCGGCGGCCGAACTGGAGGTTTGGGGGTCCCGGCGGGTCCAGTTCACCTCGGCCACCCGCCACGGGGCCGCGCCGAGCAGCACCGCGGCGACCAGGGCGAGCAGCTGGGCCGCGACGCCGGGGTGCCCGCCCAGCGCCCGCTGGCCCACGGCCAGGGCGTCCCCGATCAGGACGGCGAGCAGGGCCAGGTAGGGCAGCATGACCCGCCGCCAGGCGGTGGTGACCATGGGCAGCAGCGCACCGAGCACGGCCAGGTCGGCCAGCGGGTGAACGAGCGCGAGCAGGAACGTACCCGGCCGCTCGCCGGACCGGTGGAACTCGGCGCTGAACAGCGTGACCCAGCCGATCACGAGCAGGGCGACGGCCATGACGTAGCCGTCGGCCAGCCCGGGCAGGACCGGGGCCGCGGCGGTCTCCAGCGGGCTTGTCCCCTCGCTCCCCCGGGTGGTCTTGTCCCGTTCGGCGTCCTTTTCCGCCGTGGTCAGCGCCACGATGCCGACCGCGGCGATCGCCACGCCGAGCAGCGGCGGCAGGTCGGCGAAGGTCAGCCCGGATCCGGGGCTGAGCGCGGAGCCGGTCACCTGCTGGATGACGAGCCCGGCGCAGTACAAGGCGGCAGCCCCGGCCAGCCACTGGTAGCCGCGGGCGAACGGGCTGGTCTGACGGCGCGCACCGAGCCACAGGCTCACCGCCGCCGCGAACCACGCCAGCATGCCAAGCACGCTCATGCTCGGTACCCCGAGACCATCAGGCGCACCTGGGCTCCTTCCGTTCCGCCGTTCCGTCTTCAAAAAAGTCAACGCGCGCCAGGCAAGTACAGATAGCTGCGTCACGCTTTTCGTTACCTCGTCGTAACGAAATGTCGCCGACGTGGCGCACCGCCGAGCGCCGGCGACCACCGGGATCCCAGCCCCCAAGACGGCCTCGCAACCGGTGTGGCGCTTACTCTACGTACCCGAGATCACACTTCGGTTGAGGAAGTGCGTACAGCGGGAGACAAACTCCCGCCCGCCGTGGGGCGCCAGGTACGGCGATGGTGCCATGCTGACGCCTGTGTCAGCATGGCACCATGATCCACCCGCTGTGGCGCGGGCGCAGTCGAATAACCGCGCTGGGCGTCCGGCCGCCTACGGCACGCTGTCGGCGAGCCCCTGCCCGCTCCGGACCGGCAGGACGGTGAGCAGCGGCGCGCTCGCCGAGGAGCACGCGTCGAAGGTGTGCCCGAGGTAGCCGGCCGCGGTCTCGCCCGGCGGGTAGATGCGCAGCCAGTGCGCCATCACCGGATGGCAGGACGTGGCCGGGTAGTTGCCGGCCACCGCGACCTTCAGCCAGGCGTGGGCCGTGCCGCCGGGCGCGAGGCGCACGGCCACCTTGGCGAAGGCCTGGCTCCGCTGCGCCGCGGCCCCGATCTGCAGACCGGTCCCGGTCGCGGCCGTGACGAACGATACCCCGGGGAAGCCGTACATCTCGCACGGCGCGCTCGAGGTGTTGGTGAAGTCCAGCGGGTAATACGTGCTGCCCGCCGCGCCCGAGGCCTGGCCGTCGTTGACCGTGATGGCCAGCGACGCCGACTGGCAGATGGCCACGCCCCCGGCGGCCGGCGCCGATGACGGGGCGGAGGCCGGTGCCGTCGAGGATGGGCTGGCGGTGACGGCCGGCTGAGCCTGGCTGCTCGCCGCACGCGCGAGCGCGAGGTCAGGGACGCGGCGGCCCGTGGCCGGGCGGTGCGCGGTGAGACGGCCATGGCATGCTCCTTCTTTTGAGACCGGTCAGCAGCCTCAGTCTCCGGCGGGCGCGCGCCGCCTCGCATCCGGCACAGTGACGGGTCATGACCCCAGCCGGTCCCTGGTCCGGGGATTAACCGGCCGCCGGCGCATGCTGACATATGCGGCAGCATGGGCATGATCGGGCTCGTCTAGACTCCTGCGCAGTGCTGGCTGAACACCGAGGCTCGCTGAACATCAGTGCTGGCCAGACGCGAAACCAGGGAGGCCGCCGTTGCGCAAGGTCCTGATCGCGAACCGCGGCGAGATCGCGGTGCGGGTCGTCCGGGCGTGCCGGGACGCCGGGCTGGGCAGCGTGGCCGTGTACGCCGAACCCGACCTGGACGCGCTGCACGTCCAGCTGGCCGACGAGGCCTACGCTCTGGGCGGCACCAGCCCGGCCGAGACGTACCTGGACATCGACAAGATCATCAAGGTGGCGCTGGAGTCCGGCGCGGACGCGGTGCACCCCGGGTACGGGTTCCTGGCCGAGAACGCCGACTTCGCCCGGGCCGTGGCCCGGGCGGGCCTGACCTGGATCGGCCCGCCCCCGGAGGCGATCGAGGCGCTGGGCGACAAGGTGCGGGCCCGGCACATCGCCCTGGAGGCCGGGGCGCCGCTGACCCCGGGGACGCCGGATCCGGTCCGCGACGCCGAGGAGATCCGGGCGTTCGGGGCGCAGTACGGGTACCCGGTCGCGATCAAGGCGGCGTTCGGCGGCGGCGGCCGCGGGCTCAAGGTGGCCTGGAGTGAGGACGAGGTCGCCGGGCAGTTCGAGTCGGCGGTGCGCGAGGCGGTCGCGGCGTTCGGCCGGGGCGAGTGCTTCGTGGAGCGGTACCTGGACCGCCCCCGGCACGTGGAGACCCAGTGCCTGGCCGACGCGCACGGCAACGTGGTGATCATCTCCACCCGGGACTGCTCGCTGCAGCGCCGCCACCAGAAGCTGGTCGAGGAGGCCCCCGCCCCGTTCCTCGGGTCCGAGCAGGTCGAGGCGCTGTACTCCTCGTCCAAGGCGATCCTGCGGCTGGCCGGCTACGTGGGCGCGGGCACGTGCGAGTTCCTGGTCGGCCAGGACGGCACGATCAGCTTCCTCGAGGTCAACACCCGGCTGCAGGTGGAGCACCCGGTCAGCGAGGAGGTGGCCGGGATCGACCTGGTCCGGGAGATGTTCCGGATCGCCGAGGGCGAGCCGCTCGGCTACGACGACCCGCCGGCCCGCGGGCACTCCATCGAGTTCCGGATCAACGCCGAGGACCCGGGCCGTGGTTTTCTCCCCGCTCCCGGCACGATCACCGAGTTCCGCCCGCCGTCCGGTCCCGGGGTCCGGCTCGACTCGGGGTACACCGCCGGGATGACGGTTCCGCAGGTGTTCGACTCGCTGATCGCCAAGCTGATCGTGACCGGCGCGAGCCGGGCCGAGGCGCTGCAGCGCGCGGCGCGGGCGCTCGGCGAGTTCGAGGTCGGCGGGATGCCCACCGTGCTGCCGTTCCACCGCGCGGTGGTCACCGACCCCGCGTTCGCCGCGCCGGGCGGCTCGCTGCGGGTGCACACCCGCTGGATCGAGACCGAGTTCAGCGCGCCGATGCCGGCCCAGGAGGCCGCGGCGACGGCCGAGGCGGACGACCGGGAGGCCATCACCGTGGAGGTGGGCGGGAAACGACTGTCGGTCGTGGTCCCCGCCGCACTCAGCCAGGCCCGCCGCGTTTCGCCCGCTCCTGTTTCTTCTTCCGAACGGGCCCGTGGTGGCAGCCGGTCCCGCCGGCCGGTTCCGGCCGGCAGCGGGGACACGCTGGTCAGCCCGATGCAGGGCACGATCGTCAAGATCGCGGTCGCGGACGGGGAGCGCGTGAGCGCCGGGGACGTGATCGTGGTCCTGGAGGCGATGAAGATGGAGCAGCCGCTGACCGCGCACAAGGACGGCACGGTCACCGGGCTGGCGGTGGCGGTGGGCCAGACAGTGACGGCCGGCGCGCCGATCTGCGAGCTCAAGGACTGACCCGCGGTGAGCAGGCTGTGACCCGGCTGGCCGGCGACCCGAGCGCGGGCCGGAAGCTGCTGTTCGCGATGGGCGTCCGGCTGCCGGACCGGAACCTGGAGTGGGTGCGGCACGAGCTGACCGACGCCGGGTGGCGCGGCCGGCTGACCACCCGGCACCTGCTGATCACCCTGCCGTTCACCGCCGCGCTGGCCGCGTTCCCCGGCCCGCTGTTCATCCACATCATGGTGCCCGCGCTGTTCCTGATCTGCAGCGTCGGCATCGTGGCGATGTACGCCGACGACATCCGCGTCTCCCGGCTGCGCCGCCACGGCCTCACGCCCCCCGACGACCCCGACCTGGGGCGCCCGTCGCACTAACCCGCGTAATTCGTGGTGCGTATGGTGCGCTCGGGACAGCCAGGTTCCTGATGACGGGCGGGCGCAACCGGTGAACGTGGCGTTGTGATGGCTCTATCCGTCAGAACGCCGCGTTCACTGGTTCGGGTGGGGGCGCTCGAGGGCGGCGATGGGGATCGGGGGGCAGGCGAGGACAGGGTAGTCGGGGTCGCCGTAGTACAGGTGGAGCATGGAGTTACGGATGCGGGCGTGGGGACGGGGCTGGCTGCTGGTGCCGGGCCAGGGGTCGTGGGTGGCCTCGCTGATGTAATCCTGGAGCTCATCGAGGGCCTGGACGGCCAGGCCGGCCAGGCGGTCCGCATCGGTGTCGCCGTGGACGCCGAGATTGGCCCGGACGTGGGTGCCGGCCCGGCCCACGCGGTAGTCGCCCTGCTGGCCGGGGAATCGTCCCTCGTCGGCGGAGTACCACAGCATGCCGTCGGCGGCTTTGACGTGGAAGCCGGGCGGGACGATGGCGGTGAGGCGGTCAGCGAGGAGCTCGGCGAGCCTATCGGCGTCCACAGTGGTGATTATGGTGGCTGGTATGAACGAAACAGCCCCCGCCTCGACGCCTCGCTACCGCAGGGTGGTCGGCGGCTCCACCGCTGTGGCCCAGGAGATGGGGCACCCGTACGTCGGGGTTGAGCATCTGTTCCTGGCCATCATCCGCGACCGGGACGCGGTCCCGACCCAGGCGCTGGCTGAGCTGGTCGACCTGGATCGGGTCGAGGCCGGACTGCTCGAGGTTATGGCGTCCTCCGGGTACGCCGGCCAGGCACCCCCAGGCGCGATCTGGTTCCCGCGCGGCGAGCTGGAGGAGCGGCTGGCGGCCATGCCTCCTGATGCCCGGTTCGGGTGGAACGTGGCGGGCGACCAGGCCTGGATCGCGGTTGACGAGTCAGCCTGAGGGGTGCACGACCAGGGCACTGCCGCCGCCGAGGCGGACCGGCTCGGCGATGGACTCGGCCACGCCGTGGCCGAGGACCTGCAGGGCGGTCGCGTCCCCGGGGTAGTTGTCCAGGGGCAGGATCGGCCCGGTGGCCAGGGTGAACTTCTCGCCGAACTGGCTGGTGAGCTGTGCGGCCAGGGCGCTGTTGTAGAAGTCCGGCTCGGCTAGCGAGGTGGCCGAGTTGCGCTGGCTGACCCGCGGGGCGGCGAGCGCAGCGGGCAGCGACATGCCGAAGTCGACGTGATTCATGATGATCTGCAAGATCGTGGTGGGGATCGTGGACCCGCCGGCCGCGCCCACGCTGAACACCGGCTGGCCGTCGCGGAACGCGATGACCGGGCCCATGCTGGACCGGGGCTGCTTGCCGCCGGCCGGAAGGTTCGGGTCGGCGGGCCCCGAGGCGGGCGGGACGAAGTCGAAGTCGGTCATCTCGTTGTTGAGCAGGAACCCGTAACCGGGCACGGTCTGGCCGCTGCCGCCGAAGAAGTTGATCGTGTTGGTGTAGGCGACGATGTTGCCCCACTTGTCGACGGCGACGATGTTGTTGGTGTGGCCGCCTTCGGCCGCGGGCTGCTGGGTGCTCTGCGCCGGGCAGGTGCCGAACGGCGGGTACGGGTGGCCGGGAGCGACCGGGGAGACCAGCGCCTGGTCGTGGATCAGGCAGCGCCGGGTGGCGGCGTAGGCCGGGCTGAGCAGGCCGGACACCGGGACGTTGACGTAGCGCGGGTCGCCCACGTAGGCGTTGCGGTCGGCGTAGGACAGCCGGGAGGCCTCCAGGTAGTGGAACAGGGCGGTGGCCCGGGGTTCGGCGGCCAGGTTGTAGCCGCTCAGGATGTTGAGCGCCTCGCCGACCGTGGTCCCGCTGCTGGACGGCGGGGCCATGCTGTAGATGTCCAGGCCGCGGTAGCTGACGTGGGTCGGCGCCTGGACCCGGGCCTGGTAGTTCTTCAGGTCCGCCGCGGTCATGATGCCGGGCAGGGCGACCACGCTCTGGCCGGGTGTCAGCACCGGGTGGTCGTCGGCCTGCACGATGGCCTGGCCGAGCGGCCCGTCGTACAGGTAGGACGGGCCGTAGCGGGCCAGCAGCCGGTAGGTCCTGGCCAGGTCCGGGTTGCGGAGCAGGTAACCCACCGGCAGCGGGTTGCCGGACGAGGTCAGCAGCCAGTGGCTGGCCGGGTAGGCCTGCAGTTCGGGCAGGTCGGACTCGGTGAGCTGCTGGAAGTCGGCGTTGACCCGGAACCCCTGCTCGGCCACCCCGATGGCGGGCTGCAGGTCCTGGCCCAGGCTGTTGCGGCCGTAACGGCTGACGGCCTTCGCCCAGGTGGCGACCATGGACGGGACGCCGGTGGCCAGCGGCTGGTCCGAGGCGTAGGCGTAGCCGTAGGGCTGGCCGGTCGCCGGATCGATGAACATCGTGGAGGTGCACGCCGCGGGGCAGTTCTCGCGGCCGTCGATGGTCACCACCTGGTGGGTCTTAGCCAGGTAGATGACCATGAAGCCGCCGCCGCCGGGACCGGCCACGAAGGGGATGGTCACGCCGAGGGTGCTGGCGGTGGCCACGGCGGCGTCGATGGCGTTGCCGCCGTGGGCCAGCACATCGATGCCGGCCTGAGTGGCGCCGGTGTCCATCGAGGCCACCGCGCCGCCGGTGCCGATCGCGACCGGCTCCTGCACCGGGCTGCCCCGTCCGGCGTCGGCGCGGGCCCCGGATGGCAGGGCCAGCAGCACCACGGCCAGAGCGCAGACGGCAGAAACCACTGGGATGCGACGCATGGGCACCTCCGCCCGGTTAACCCCGAATTGGGCTGCCTGTTCCTATGCTCGCAGATACTCATATTTAAACATGATCGAACATCGGGAAGAGCGGGAAGAGCGGGAGGGGCGGGCGAGATTGAACGGGAACGGAGGCAGGTACCACGGTCCGTTCGGAAGAAAATTTGGGGTGACGACGCGCGCCTGGGTGGGAGGGGAGCGTAGTGAAACCCCGGTTTCAGCACGCTAGAGGGTGCTGAAATGCCGGTTTCATTCCGGTTGGGTGGGCGCTCGGGTCAGGGGGTGTCGGGGGGGAATTCCATGAGTTTGCGGGCGGCTTCGGTGAGGCTGCCGGACAGGGAGGGGTAGACGGCGAAGGTCTGGGCCAGCTGCTCGACGGTGAGGCGCTGCTCGACGGCCATGGACACGGCCAGGATGAGCTCGCTGGCGCGGGGGGCGACGATCACGCCGCCGAGGATCACGCCGGTGCCGGGGCTGGACAGCAGCTTGACGAAGCCGTCGTTGACCCCGGCCATCTTGGCCCGGGGGTTGGTGGCCAGCGGGAGCTTGAGCACCCGGGCCGAGACCTCGCCCGCGGTGACCGCGCGCTGGGTCACGCCCACGGTGGCGATCTCCGGGTCGGTGAAGATGGTGGCGGCCACGTGGTCGAGGCGGATCGGGTGGACCGCCTCGCCGAGCGTGTGCCACATCGCGATCCGGCCCTGCATGGCCGCGACCGAGGCCAGCATGAGCACGCCGGTGCAGTCCCCGGCCGCGTACACGCCCGGCACTGAGGTGCGCGAGACGCGGTCGACCTGGATGAACCCGCGGGCGTCGGTCTTGACCCCGGCCTCGTCGAGGCCGCAGCCCTCGGTCCGCGGGATCATGCCCACGGTGAGCAGGCAGTGGCTGCCGGTCAGGGTCCGGCCATCGTCCAGGGTCACGGTGACGCCGTCGCGGTCGCGGGCGATGTGCTCGGCGCGGGACCGGCTCAGCACGGCCATGCCGCGGCGGCGGAAGACCTCCTCGATGTGGTTCGCCGCGTCCTCGTCCTCGTGCGGCAGCACCCGGTCCCGGGAGGAGACCAGGGTGACCCGCGAGCCCAGCGCCTGGTAGGCGCTGGCGAACTCGGCGCCGGTGACGCCGGAGCCGATGACGATGAGGTCGCGCGGGAGTTCGGTCAGGTCGTAGAGCTGGCGCCAGGTCAAGATGCGCTCGCCGTCGGGCGGCGCGCCGGGCAGGATCCGGGGCAGCGCGCCGGTGGCGATCAAGACGGCGTCCGCCTTGACCTCGGCGCCGGGGGTGGCGACGACGCCGGGTCCGGCCAGGCGGCCCTTGGCCTTGATCACCGTGATGCCCTCGGCGGCCAGCCGGGCGGTGATGTCGGCGGACTGGGCCCGGGCCAGGTCGGTGATCCGCTCGTACAGCCGGGCGGCGTTGACCGTGGCCAGGCCGCCGGTGGCGATGCCGAGGCCGGCCGACCGGTTGAGCAGGGTCATCGCGTTGGACGTCTCGATGAGCGTCTTGGACGGGACGCAGTCGGTGAGCACGCACGCGCCGCCCAGGCCGTCGGAGTCGACGACCGTGACGTCGGCGCCGAGTTGGGCCGCGACCAGGGCGGCCTCGTAACCGCCGGGCCCGCCGCCCAGGATCGCGATGGTGTGCCGTGGCAAGATCACGATTGGTAATTCTCCCTTGTGAGCGCTGAGCGGACCGCAGCGGGACGCCGTACGCTTGCCCCCGTGGCACTGTACGCCGCCTACGGCAGCAACATGGACCCGGAGCAGATGCTCCTGCGCTGCCCGCACTCGCCGCAGCGAGGCACCGGCTGGCTGGAGGGCTGGCGGCTGACGTTCGGCGGCGAGGACATCGGCTGGGACGGGGCGATGGCCACCGTGGTCGAGGATGACGCGTCCCGGGTGTTCGTCGTGCTGTACGACATGTCCGCCGGCGACGAGACCGCGCTGGACAACTGGGACGGGGTGACCCTCGGCTACTACCGCAAGGCCAAGGTCCGGGCGCAGACGCTGGACGGCGACGTGCTGGCCTGGCTGTACGTGCTCAACTTCTACGAGGGCGGGCTGCCCTCGGCGCGGGCGATCGGGATCCTGGCCGACGCCGCGGAGAAGGCGGGCGCGCCGGAGGACTACGTGGCCGCGATGCGCGCGCTGCCGTGCGCCAAGATGGGCGACGCCAACACCGGGCCGTACCAGGCCGAGCCGCCCTGGACGTAGGGCCTGGTTTTAGGGCTCGCCTCTCGCTATACCAGCGCGACGACGAGCAGGATCAGTGCGGGGATGAGCAGGGCGAGCAGCGCGGTGCGGCTCCAGGTGCTGGCGAGCGGCTCGAGCCAGCCGCCGATGCGGGCGTCCGCCGGGACGGCCTCGGCGTAGGCCCCGGCCCCGGCCCCGGCGCCGGCACTGGCGCTGGCCGCGGGGCCGACGCTGGCCGGGGAGCCGGCGATCTCGACGGTGCCCTCGGCCCAGACCGTCTCGGCCCGGGCCGAGGTGACGTACTCGCTGAGCACCCGGGCAACCCGCTCGGCATCGGCCTCGGCCGCCGAGGAGGTCTCGCTGCCGGGGACGGCGCCGTAGCCGATATCGCGGCGGGCCAGGCCGTAGTTCTCCAGGCCGAAGGTGCCGAACGCCGGGCGCCGGCCGGACCGGCCGGCCGCCCGGCGGGCCTTGTTCTCGGCGGCCAGCTTGCGGCGCCGCGAGTAGTGCACGGCCCAGGAGTTGATGACCTTGTCCTGGCCCTCGGTTTTACAGTGCACGCGGAGCAGGTCGGCCAGGTCGACGTTGGACACCGCGGCCCACCCGACGTGGTGATCGCGCAGCGGGTTGACGACGGTGACCCCGCTGGTGTCGGCGATGATCCGGGGCCGCTGGGCGGTGACGTAGGCGACGCCGGTGGCCAGCACCAAGATGGCCGCCGCGACCACCGCCGTGTGATCGCGGCCCTGGACGGCCAGGTCAATCAGGTTGGCCGCGGCGAACAGCACCCACACCCACCACACGATGATCGCGGTCGGTGAGCGGAATACCTGCGGGCCGCCTGCGGCCTCGGCGCGCTGTTTGCGGCCGACGGGCACGGTTCCCATTCGTTCAGCCTAACCCCGTTTTCGCGGGGATGGCGGCCTACGCGCTCGTCACGCGCTGGTCACGCCGGGCAGCGGCTGGGCGACGATCGCGCCGTCGTCCCATAGGGCGTTGATCGCGGTGGCGGCCATCGTCTTGACCCCGATCCCGATCGCCCGCTCGTCCACGTCGAAGGTCGGCTGGTGGATGTCGAGCGAGGCGGTCGAGCCGGGCACCCGGGTACCCAGCCGGGCCAGCGCGCCGGGGATCGACTCCAGGTACCAGGCGAAGTCCTCGCCGCCCAGGCTCTGCGGGGTCTGCACCACCGAGCCGGCGCCGAGCACGTCGAGCGCCGCGGCCGCGAGCATGGCCGCGCTGGCCTGGTCGTTCACCGTGGGCGGCACGTAACGCTGGTAGGTGAACTCGGTGTTGATCCCGTAGGCCAGGGCCACCGAGTCGATCAGCCCCTTGAGCAGGTCGGGCGCGCGGTGCCAGGCCTCGTCGTCCAGGCAGCGGACGGTGCCCTCGACGATCCCGGCGTCGGGGATCGCGTTGGCCACGGTCCCGGCGCTGACCCGGCCCCAGACCAGGCTCAGGCTGGACCGCGGGTCGACCCGCCGGGACAGCGCGGCCGGCACCTCGGTGATGATCTTGCCGAGCGCGTAGATCAGGTCCGCGGTCAGGTGCGGCCGGGCGGTGTGCCCGCCGGGGCCGGAGACCCGGACCTGGATCCGGTCGCAGGCGGCCGTGATCGCGCCGGACCGGACGCCGAGCTGACCGGCGTCCAGCCGGGGGTCGCAGTGCAGGGCGAAGATCCGGCCGACCGCGTTGAGGCCGTCCGCCGCGAGGACGTCGAGGGCGCCGCTGGCGGCCTCCTCGGCGGGCTGGAAGACGAGCCGGACCCGGCCGGGGAGCGAGCCGGCGGCGGCTTGCTCGGCGAGGTAGAGGCCGGTGCCGAGGAGGACGGCGGTGTGCACGTCGTGGCCGCACGCATGACAGGCGTTCGGGATGGTGGAGCGGTAGGGGACGTCCTTCTCGTCGGTCATGGGCAGCGCGTCCAGGTCGGCGCGCAGCGCGACCACGGGCTGGTCGGCGTAGCCGTTGTCGTCGTCGAGCGTGCCGATGTCCACGATCAGGCCGGTGCCCTTGGGCAGGATCCGCGGGCGCAGGCCGGCCGCGGCCAGCCGCAGCGCGACCCGGCGAGTGGTGCGGTGCTCGGCGTTGGCCAGCTCGGGGTGGGCGTGCAGATCGCGGCGGAACTCGATCAGCTCGTCCTCGTGTCTGGACAGGAACGCGGCCAGATCCGCGGCCAGATTATTGCTCTGCTCAATTTCGTTGGCCATGCCCGGCACTCCCCTGTGTGCAGAACCTATCGTCGGCGAACTCCGTGACCAGGGCGTCCACCACGCTGATCAGGTCCCCTGTGCGCGCGTAGACGGCCCGCTGCCGTTCGTACGAGGCGCCCCGTTCGAGCACCTCGAAGGCCACGGAGAGCTCTTCGAGGCAACCCAGCCTGGATGCTACCGGTTCCAGCTCGCGGATCAGTTCATACAGTTCGTCGCGGAGCGGCGCGGTGGCGCCGGCCTCATCAGTGATCACGATCGCGTCCAGCCCGTATCGCGTCGCGCGCCACTTGTTGTCCCTGACCACCCAGGCCGAGGGGGACGGCAGCGTGTAGCCGCGGTCCAGCTGCAGGTCGAACAGCTGGACCAGGCACTGCGAGAGCGCCGCCACCATGCCGACCTCGCGGAGCGTCGGCACCCCGTCGAACATGCGAATCTCGACGGTGCCGAAGTCCGGGTGCGGCCGGATGTCCCACCAGACCTCCTTGATGCTGCGGATGGTCCCGGCCCGCAGCAGCGTGTCCATATAGTCTTCGAACTGCTCCCAGTTCGCCAGCCGGTTCGGCGGTCCTGCCGTCGGCAGGGCCCCGAAGGTCACGGACCTGCTGGAGGCAAGCCCCGTGTCGTACCCACACCAGAACGGGCTCGACGCCGTTATCGCGAGAAAGTGCGGCAGATACGCGGCGAGCGCATTGACGATCGGAATCGCCTT
>Ga0070735_10001774_pt1 | contig 20235 bp, 15 predicted proteins | sample Coa_R1_FD_66443 | JGI IMG/M metagenome (GOLD analysis project Ga0070735, IMG submission 66443) | Surface soil microbial communities from Centralia Pennsylvania, which are recovering from an underground coalmine fire - Coalmine... | ecosystem: Environmental > Terrestrial > Soil > Unclassified ... | reverse complement strand
CACCCAAGCAGGCTCACCGTTTGTGCAGTCCGTATTCGACGTGAACGGACAGGCGAACAGTCAAGGCGTGCAGGCCTACATGCCGTACGGCGGCGCATACATCGAGGCGATGAAAGCGCACGGTGGTTGGGTGACGTCCCCCGTGGACCTCTTGAGGTTCCAGGTGAACCTCGATGGTCGCAACAATCCCGGGAGCGCGTTGCTGAACACCACGCTCCCGTGGTTGTCCGGGTTGGACGCTGGAAATGCGGTATCCAGCGCCCAGATGTTCGATTCGGGAGCGGGAGGCAATATCCTGACGACCTTTCCATTCGGCACGGGCAACATCAACGCAAATAATTATTACGGGGATGGGTGGTTTATACAGAATGGGGGTCCAGTGCCGGGCCAAAACTGGACGCACACGGGCGCACTGCCAGGAATCTATACCGAGCAGTGGCATCTGGCCAACGGCATGGGATGGGCCGCATTCTTCAATATCGACGGCGGCGCGACAAATGGAAGCGGCCAAACGTTCGCGCAACAGATTCAGCTGGCACTTCAAAACGCGTTCGCCGCGTCAAACGGCGCCTGGTTCACGCAATTCAATGGCGGTGATCTGTTCGACCAATACGGCGTGTACAGCTCATGGATGAGCGACAGTCAGTATCAGGCGACGGTGGCAACGCAACAGGCGAACGGCAAGTACCCTGCACGCGTAGAGGCCAGGAACATCGCGGGGACGCCCATGTTCCGGGCTTATTTCGCCCCCATCGAAGGGCGGGTTTGGCAGAGCTTTGAGAATCTAGATTGCTTCAGTTTTGCGCTTGCGACGGCCGAGCTGGCCCCCCAGGGTTATCAGATTACGTCGGCCGACTCGTATCTCGGTATCGACGGCTTGAGAAAATATCAGGTAACATTCGTGCAAGAAATGTGAAGACGTCTGGGAGAAGAGCGGGCCGGGGACGACCGCGATCGCCTTGCGACGTCGCGGCCGTCCCCTTCCCTGGTTGTCGACCTAGGCGGTGTGCGGTGAGGTCGTGCCGGCCGTCGGACCCGTGCCGGAAGCAGGGGTCGTCGGGCTGGCCGGTTCCGACGCGGTGGGCTGCGGAGCCGTGATGGGGGTCAGGACGACGCCTGTGACGACGCCTTTGACTCCCTTCTTTTGCTTCGTGCCCATCGTGTGCCGCGCGGCGCGTGTTGCCTTGCGCTTGGCGGCGGCCGCAGCCTTGGCCTCGACCGTCAGCGGTGCGCGCACCTTCGGGTGGATCCCGAAGTCTGCGAGCACGTCCGGCGCGCTTCCGAATGCGCCCTTCACGTACGACACGAACGCACCGATGAAGGTGCGCAGTGCCGGCATGTCGGTCTTTTCGGTAGCGAGCCGTGCCTTGGTCGCTGCCTTGGCCTGGTCCACGTCGGTGCGCAACTTCACGAGCGATTGAAGCTTCGCCGCGATTTGCTCCGGCGTGTACGTGCCCCCGCCGAGAATCACTTGCGTGACGCCCGTCAGGTGCTTGTCGGTCCCCGCGATCAACTGCTCCGCGAGGTGGACGACATCGGCCTTGGACTTGGTTGTGGTTGCCATGGACCTGTCTCTCCTTTCCGAGGGCGAGGGTCGGCCGCGGCGCGCACCATGCCCGCCGGGCTCCCCTCGTTCGGTTTTCGTGCCCTCATATGGACAGTCTCGCGTCGACTCGCTTTTCCGCGCGCGGCCGAACCTTTTTTTTGGGATACGAGGGATTTCGAGCGTTTACGGGGCAAAAAAGATCGGCGTGCGCGCGCCGTTCCCGTACGCGGATCAAGGAAGAAAGCATTCCCGCGTGCGTACCCGCGGGATGCGGCCGCGCGTCAGGTGGTCACGCGCATCTTCCTCGCTGACACGCGCATCCTTCTCGCTGACGCGCGCATCCTCCTCGGGAACGCGGGCACGCGCCCTCGGGTCCGGCGCTTCGGTCCGCGTGGAGCGCGAGCCTTCCCGTGGGACGGGCGTGTCGGACCGCCAGACCCGCGCACGTACCTCGCGCGTACGCTCGCGTGCTCGCCGGACCGCCTCACGCGTCTACAGGGGAGGTGCGCGTTTCCGCGGGATGCGGGCGCGCACGTTCTGGGCGCGTGCGGGTATCGCGTAGGTACGCGCGTCTTCCTCGATGACGCGGTGCTCTTCGAGCGGGATGCGCTCGTCCGGCCGGGTCATCTACTTGGGCGAGAGCTTCATGATGCTGTCCCCCGACGCGCTGCCCGAGATCCAGAGCTTCTCAGCGGGGGACCGCGCTGACGCCCGGGCTGCTGTAGCCGTGGTCGGCAATCTGACGCGCCCGATCGCCGAAAGCTTCGGCCGAAGGGGGTGTCGTCGTCCGCAGTCCATCCACCATGCGGTTATACATCGAGAAGCCTGCAGCAATGAGGATGGCCAGCTGGATGTCCCCGTCCGAGGCCCCGGCGGCCTTGGCCTGCGCCACATCCGCCGAAGTGAGGTCGAGCGCGCGCCGTTGAACGGTTCGCGCAAGAGACACCAGGGCCGCCAGCCTGGCGCTCAGCCCTTCGACCCCGCCCGTCTTCATGGCGTCAATCACGGGATCTTGCCGAGCGCCCGTCGCGCGCAGCAGGAGCTCCGCCGCGAACGACCCGTGCGAGTCCATGCAGTAGAAGCAGTCGTTCGCTGCCGAGACGGCCGTGGCAAGAAGCTCCCGATCGCTCCGGCTGAGCGTCGCGCCGGGGAAGTCCTTCACCAGGAGCACGTCGGCGAGCCCCCGCAGATGCAGCGCCAGCGCGGGAGCGAGCTGCATGACCGCCAAGATGCCGGGCAGCTCCGGAAGCCCTCCCACGATGGGCGTCTCGGAGGCTCGTGCTCGTCTTTCGTCGTCTCGCGCCATAGCCGTCTCCCTACAAGGCTTGGGCCGGTATCGCGGTCCCATCGAAGTACCTCGACGCGAGCGCGACCGCCTGGAGACCTACCAAGCGCCCCAGCCTGCGACCCGTGAAGTCGTCGGGGGGGACATGGATGCCTCCCCACAAGCGCGACTGGCCCGCCTCGTCCGAAGCATCGTAGTACGACGCCCACTGGAGGCGAATCTCGGTCGTCGGACCCTTCTCGAACGTCAGGAAGACGTCCTTCGGCGCCACGTACTCACCCAGGCCGCCGGGAAAGTACGGGCTGCCGGTCAGACTCGCGAGGACCTCGGCGCCCGCACGGCTGAATGTGCTGTGGCCGGAAATGAATCCCGGGAATGCGGGCGTCACGAACGTCCGCCGCTGGTAGGTGATCCAGTCGACGGCGCGAACCCATCCGACGCCGGAGACCTGGCGCGCTCGATCTCCAGGCTCGCCCAGCCAATCGCGCACCGCGACCTGCCCGACGAAGAAGGCGAGATGCGCGTGCCGCTCTCCGGGGGCGCTGCTCTCCTTGGTGATGACTTCGATGAGACCTGGAACGAGCGGCAGCCCGTCGGGATCGTACGAGGGGCCGGTCGGGTCGGACGACTGCCCCTTTGCTCCCATCCAGCGGATGAGCGAGATGGGCCGTACGGTCTCGGTGCGCCGCTTGATGTCCCACGCGGTGACCGCCGCATCGTGCTCGGCGCCGTTGAGCGCCAGGTACATGTGCACGTCCCACGCGAGTGCGTCGAGCGCCGGCCCCTTGCCGAAGAGCCTTCGCTCGAAGCCCGCTGCGTCGGCCACCCTATTGGCGATCGTGTTCCAGTGCCCCGGAGGCGTCTCGGACTTCGGCCCATCCGCCCAGAACTCCGCCATCACGCGGGCGAAGTCGGCGCGCAGAACGACCTGCGCGGGATAGGGCTCCCCCGTCACCGGGTTTTTTGCCCAGCCTTTGCCGTCGTTCGCGCCGAGCGAATTGTGTCCGTACGCGCCCGGCGAAATGTCGATGGTGGTGGGATCGCTCCCATCCACGGCGGCGGTCTTCCGAACGACCTCGACGATCCAGTCTCTCATCGCTGCGTCGATCCGCGGCGCCGGACCAGGGTCGTGCCAGGGCACGGCGGTCGACGCGCGTTTCATGGCGAACGGAGTCACGCCACCCCACTGCGAGCCGATGTAGTCCTGCACGCCCGCCGGAAGGACGATGCCGTTCTGAGTCGCGGCAATCGACAGGTTGATCGGCTGCCACCGTTGGGGAACGCGCAGCGCGGCGCCCGGGCCGTCGAAGACGAGGGGCTGGTTCGCGGCTTGGTAGCCCTGCGGATCGGCGCAGTCGTTGGCCTCGTTCGCGCCGTCGCTGGCGGTGTTCGCGATGACCGTGCGGGCGACGCGGTTGCCGAAGGCGACCGGATCGTCGCCCGCGTCGTGCACGTCGGCGGCGTCGTAGCCGAGATCCGCCATCATGGCGCGCAAGCAAGCGAGCGTCGTCTTGCCTCCGACCGCGTGCTCGTACCGATGCGCGAGCACGTCGTAGGCCGCGTAGCTGATGGCGGTGCGGCGTGCCTGTTCCGTGTCCGGCGCGACGTGCCGCTCGCGCACGAAGACGCCCTTCGCGTTCGCGTCATAGGCAGCCCAGGCGTCCCACATGGCCGCGGAGAGATGGTACAGGTTGCGCGCGTGCACCGTGGGTCGGGGGAGATCGAGACGGATCGCGGCCAGCGCCTGCTCGTTCCACCGCCGCGCGATCGATTTCGTCTTTCCCGCGGCCACGACCTCCGCAGGACACGTGCCTGCAGCCCCCCCGTCGGGAGCCGGCTCCCCATCGTCGTAGGAGACGGTCGGCAGAGCGTCGCCGTAGTGCAGCACGAAGCCGCCATCGAGCGCGGGCGTGAGGACGTTGCCTCCGACCGACCAGACTCCGCCGGTCGGGTCCACGAAGATCGAGTGCAGCGACGACGCCGCCGGCACGGCCAGCCCATGGTCCACGAGGGCGAAGGCGTCCGTGCCCTTCCGCGTGTAGACGAAGCCTCTCTCCCCGCTCGCCCAGTCGCCGTACCGCTCGCTCGCGAACACCCCCTGGATGAGGGGGGCCGCGGGCGGCGACCCGTCTCGGACGTGCGGGGTCGCCGCGCCGTCGAGCTGGAGAAGCACGCCGTTGCTCGAGCCGCCGACGGCGACCAGGCGATCGCCCGCACCGTGGACCGTGAAGAGCGTGTCATGCGTTCCGGTCGGGACGACGACGAAAGGCCCGGACCCTCTACGGTGAAGAATCGAGCCCGCGGCCCCGACGACCCAGACGTCCTCGCCGCTGCCCCATACTTTGAAGAATCCCGGAACCTCGCCGTCGGCGGTGCGCGGCAAGTCGAGGGGCAGTGTCTCCCTCTCGAACGCGCCTTGGTGGAAGTGCCAAATGAACCCCTCGCGGCCGGCGGCGCTCCCGACCGCGTAGAAGTCCCCCGTGTCGGCCTTGGCCCACACACCGTAGACCGTCTGCTTGCCGAGCCCGGGGGTGGGGACGCGAGTGAAGCTTTGGCCGTCGTAGCTCAGCACCGTCGCCCCGGCACCCGCCATCAGGACGTGGCCGTCGGACAGAGCCTGCACCCACCACAGGTCACCGCGCTGGCCCGTTCGCAGTCGCTGCCATCTCTTGCCGTCGAAGTGCAGGACGAGCGGCCCGCTCCCCTTGTCCGAGCCGACGGCGTACAGATCGGACGCAGAACGGCCGCTCACAGAGGTCAGCGCCGAAGGGAGCTCGCTCGCCAGGAGCTGCCACTGGGGTCTCCTGGTGGCTGGCGAAGGCGCATGGCAGCCGACCAGCGCCGTCGCCCCGGTCGCGGCGAGAGCCCAGAGGGCAACGGCGAGAGTTGGGAGCGCGGAGAGGTCGGAGGTCTTCATCATGGATTGACCAGCGTGGGGGCGATTTGGACGTGCGCCGTGCCCTTGGCGCTCACCCCCGCAGTGTCGGTGACGGTCACGATCACGTCGAGCGGCTTCCCCAAAAACTGCTTGTAGTCGATTCCGAGGTTGTCGAGCTGGTAACGCAGGCCATAGAGCTTGCAGAAGTTGCCTTGGTCCGGAGCATACGTGAAGACGAACGAACTGGGCGGAATCGTGACGTGCGTTTCAGGCTGAACCGCTTCGATACGTGTCACGGTCAGCCGCTGTTTCATGTTCCGCATTCGCGTGGCGATCCAGATGTGGTGTCCGCCCTGTGGGCCGGCCTCCGCCTGCAAGGTCTGCCCGGCGGTGAGCGGCAAGTAGGCCGACTGCCCCGTTCCCACCTGAAGAACTGGCGGTCCGGCATGGAGGGGTTTGCAACCGTCGGGAGCGTTGGTCGGCCAGTTGGGAGCGTACGGCTCGAGAGCTGTGGGCGGGACGACATCCGACTGGCAGACCCCCATGATGCAGGTCAGCGGCGCCGTACACGTCGGACCGCTGAGGGGGCCCGGCACGGTGCTGCCGCCGGGGAGCGGCGGATATACGACGCACGGCAACTCGAGTTGCAGCCGCAGGAGCCCGGTGCGGCCTGCGACGAAGTGCGTCGCCGCGAGCCGGGTGACGAGAGGCGGCCCGCCGGACGCGCCCATCGCCTGGACGGTCACGTCGACCTCCGCGAGTGCGTTCGCCCCCACGGCGTCGATCGCCTTCTCCCAGGGCTGCGGAAACCCGACGCGGTCGCCCCTCGACGGCGTCTTCGTCTCGTCCAAGACGACACCGCCCGCCACCCGGATCACGACGTGGAGCGCCGACACCACGCCACCCATCGGATCGCTCTGCACTCCGACGACCAGCCGGGTCGGATTCGGTGCCCGGCAGGGCGACATCGTCCCGTACGCAAGGACGAGGAGCAGGGCCCGAGAGCCGGTCAGCCAGGGTTGGGTCTCCGGCACGCGCTGGCTTCAATCTACCAAAAGCTTCGAGCGCGACCGAGTTCCGGTCACGCTCTCAGCGCTGGCCGCGTCGGTGAGCAGAAGACCCGCAGCGCCAGGCGTCGCGAGCCGCCGGCGCCGACGACTTCGCGCACCAACACGGGATGCTCCTCCGGGGCGACTTGGCCAACGGACATCGAAGCCCTCCGCGATCACCCCCCAAACCCGCGCGGCCACACGTCGAGCGCGCCACGCAAGATCCCGCGGCTCTCCTCGACAGGTCTCCCGCCGTCGAGAACGACGTGCTCCGGGGGGGCGAGGTCGACGACCGGCTCGAACCGAGCGCAGAACTCGTCGAAGATCGCCGTCCGGCCGTCGGACACGCCCGGACGTCCCTCCCGGTCCAAGAGGCGCCTCCTGCACACGTCCGCCGCGGTGCGGCATTCGACGAAGCGAAACGGCACGCCGTGACGGTTCGCGAGCTCCCGCGCGGCGGCCCTCATGGCGCCGGATCGAAACGACGCGTCAATGACGACGGGCCGCCCGGAGGCGAGGACGACGTCCGCCCGGCGCAGAACCTCCGCGTAGACGCGCTCGGTGAACGCGGGATCATAGGCCCCCGACCATGCGCGATCCGGAAGCCTTTGCGTGAGGTCCACCCCCATCATCGCCTTGCGCGTGCGGTCGGAGTCGACGACCGGCGCGCCCAGGTCGGGACCGATGCGATCGGCGATGGTGCTCTTGCCGGATGCGATGACGCCTCCTACGGCGACGACCGCGGGAAGGAGCAGCGAGCGACGGGTGCACGACAGCGCGAGCAGGAAGTAGCGACGCGCCTCCTCGTTCGCGCGGCGACGTGCATCAGCGCCGACGCTCGGGTCATGCGCGAGCATCGCCGAGACCTTGCCCCGGACGAACGCGCGGTAGCTCTCGTAGAAGTCGACGACCGCGTAGAGGTCGAAGTCCTGAGCCGCTCGGGCGTACGCGGCGAGAAATCGCTCGGCAAGGTCGACGCGCCCGTGAGCGGCGAGGTCCATCGACAGAAAGGCGAGGTCGGCGCAGACGTCCGCATAACGAAAGCGTTCGTTGAACTCGATGCAATCCAAGATCGTGACGCGCTCGTTTGGACCGGCGAAGTAGACGTGCTCGAGGCGAAGATCGCCGTGTCCGTCGCGCACGCGCCCATCCGCGATACGTCGGGCGAAGGTGGCCGCATGTCCTCGCAGGAACGCGCGCTGCCAGCGTCGAAGGTCCTCGGCCTCGTCGACCCGCATGTACTCCTCGATGCTGTCGGCTGTCTGCGCGAAGTTCTCCTCGAGGTTGCGGTCGATCATCACGGGGCTGCCGTAGCGCGCGATCGTCGCGTCGGTCCCGCATGCCGCGTGGAACGCGGCGAGCGTATGCGCGATCCGGTCGAGCCGCTCTGGATCGAGCCTCCCGGCGGCGAGCAAGCGATCGGCGCGGGGCTCGTCCGGCAGGCGGCGCATGCGGACGGCCCAGTCGACGACCGGACCCGGTCCGAACGTCCGAGCGCGCCCGCCCACGTCCCGGACGATGGGAACGACGCCGAGATAGACGTCGGGGGCGAGGCGCCGATTCAGGTTCACCTCCGCCTCGCAGGCGATTCGGCGCTGTTCGCTCGTTCGAAAATCAAGGAAGCCCAGGTTGACGGGCCGCTTGACCTTGAAGACCTCGTCGCGCCGAAGAAAGACCCACGAAGCGTGAGTCTCGACGAGATCCGCCCCCTCGGAGGGATCTCGCTCGTAGGCGCCGCCCCAACGAAGAGCATCGCGTAGCCATGTCGATGCGGGGTTCGCGGTCGAGCTCGAGACGTTCATGGGTGTATCCGGAGTCGAACGGCCACCCGAAGGCCGTTGCTCCAAAGGTGAGCAACCGCGGTGCCAACGCCCGACCCTCGGTCACGTGTGCCACACGAAGAGCTTCGGCGCGCACCGCGTCCTGGCAGGCGGCGAAGGTTCTGCGAGCAGGCGCAGCTTTTGCGCCCATCATCGCCTCGCCACGGACCGTCAATCGACGTCGATGAGCTCCGCCAGCGTGCGGAGCTGTTGCGCCAAGCAGCTCACCTCTGAACAGCAGGACGGTGCCGTTCGGGAGGTGCGCGGCGCTAGCAAGTCCTCCGTCATGTCGGCGTTTCCCGAAGATACGGTTCAAGGCCGGCGTACGTTAATGTGAGCGGCCGGCCCCTCCCGAAGGGGGCCGTCCGAAGCGTCAGGCGCACCCCTACGCCGCCTTCGTCGCCGCCGCCGCCTGGGCCGACGGAGCATACGGCGCCTTGGGGACGATCGTGCCGCGCGCGAGAACCTCGGCGAGATCCTCGGCCATCCGGGGCCTCTCGAAGTAGTACCCCTGGATCTCGTGGCATCCCCACTCCTTGAGGAGCTCGAACTGTGCGGCGGTCTCGACCCCTTCGGCCACGACGCGCAGACCAAGCTCCCGCGCCAGGCCGAGCGTCGCCCTGACGATCGCCGCGTTCCGCGGGTCCGTCAGGAGCGCCGCGACGAAACTCTGAGCAATTTTGATCCGGTCTACGGGAAACCGGGCCAGGTACTGCAGCGACGAGAAGCCGGTTCCAAAGTCGTCGATGGCGATCTTGATCCCCGACGCCCTCAGCTTGGAGAGGACATCGCGCTGCTCCGACCAGGCTTCCATGAGAACGCTCTCGGTGAGCTCGAGCTCCAGGCACTCCCTGGGTAGCCGCGTCTCGGCCAGGATGGGCGCAAGAGTATTTTCGAGCTCGGCCGGCGTGCGAAATTGGGATCCGGAGACGTTCACCGCCACGACGGTGGGTCCGACGCCGGCATCGATCCAGCGCTTGGCCTGCCGGCACGCCAGCTGGAGGACTCGTTGGCCGACCGGCACGATGAGGCCGCTCTTTTCCGCCACGGGAATGAACTCTCCGGGGCTGACGAGTCCGCGGCGCGGATGGCGCCACCGCGCGAGCGCCTCCATGCCGATGACGCGCCCCGTCGCGGCCTCGAGTTGCGGCTGGTACATGACGAAGATCTCGTCGGCGTCGAGCCCGGCGCGCAGATCGTTTGCGAGCGCCATGCGGGTGCGCACCTCGGCGTCCATCCCCTCGGCGAAGAACCGATACGTCCCGCGTCCGTCGGCCTTGGCTCGGTAGAGGGCCAGGTCGGTACGCGACAGCAGCTCCTCGGGACCGTCCGACGGAGCGCGGTGCACGGTTATGCCGATGCTCACGCCGATCCGCACGTCGTTCCCGGCGACGCCGAAGGGCTCGCGCATCGCAGACTGGACGCGCTCGGCGAGCGTGACCACGTCGGCAGGGTCGCCCACGGACGATTGGATGATGGCGAACTCGTCGCCCCCGAACCGCGCAACGAGATCCGTCTCGCGAATGCACGAGCGCAAGCGATCGGCCACACCCTTCAGCAGAAGGTCACCCGCCGGATGCCCCAGCGTGTCATTTATGTCCTTGAAGTGGTCTAGATCCAGGCAAAGAAGAGCGAAGGAGTTCCCTTCGCGGCGCGTTCGCGCAATGGCCGCCTTCACGGTTTCCACGAATACTGCGCGATTCGCCAGGCCGGTGAGCCCGTCCTGCCGCGCCATGCGAGCGATGTGCTCCTCCGCCTTTCGACGTGCCGTGATGTCGCGGAAGAAGAAGATGCGCCCGGGGGGCTGGCCATGACCGATCGGGAGGGGGCCGGTGTACCGCTCGAATACGCGACCGTCGGTAAGTTCGAGCTCCTCGAGGGACCTCTCTTCCGGACGGGTGTAAAGCTCCTCGAGCCGCGTCAAGAACGCGCGGGGGTTCTTCAGACTGTGGAGGACGGAGGCCACGGCCTGCTCGTCGCTTCGCGACCGCACCACCTTGCTCGGTATCTTCCAGAGCTCCACGAACTTGCGGTTGTAGCTGACGATCTTGCGGTCGCGAACGACGAGGATGCCGTCGGGGGAGCTCTCGATCTGCGCCGTGGACAGTGCGCTGGCGAACTCGAGCGCCGCTTCCCTCGACCGCTGCTCCGTGATGTCGTGAGACGTCCCCGTCATTCGCACCGCTTGGCCGGCGGCGTCGAATTCGACTTCGGCCTGCGCGTGGACGATGCGCTCGACGCCGTCGGGCCGTACAACCCGGAACTCCACGTCGTAGGGAGCCAGCCCCGCCAGGCTTGCGTCGATCGCGGCTTCGACGCGCTGCCGGTCGCCAGGGTGTACGGCCCCCAGAAACGCGCCGACCGTGGCCGGCTGTCGCGGGTCGAAGCCGAAGATACGGTAAATCTCCTCGGACCACGCCAGCGCGTCGCCTTCGACCTCCCACCGCCATCCTCCGATGTGCGCCATCCGTTCCGTGGTCGCCAGCAAGGCGTGCGACGCGCGCAGGGCGCCTTCGGATCGCCGTTGCGCCGTCACGTCCCGAAAGAACCAGATCCTGCCGAAGAGCTCCCCGCCGGCCCCACGAATGGCTCCCGAATGGACCTCGACGACCCGACCGTCGAGCAGCTCGAGCGCCGCTCCCTGCGTCTCGGTCTGGGGAGAAAAGAGCGGGAGCGCCATCGACCGGTGCGCCGGCTCTCGGGTGCTGTCGAGCAGGAGGCAAAAGACGTCGTCGACCCTCGCTCGGTCCAGCGCCTCGGGCGGAGCCGCCCAAATCTCGGCGAATCGACGGTTGTACGTGACGACCCGCCCGTCGCGGTCGGCCAAGAGGACCCCGTCCGGGGTGTTCTCCGTCTCGGCGGCGAGGAGCGCGTCTGCGAAGCGCAGTTTCTCCTCGGCGGTCATGTCGTGAATCGGTGCTCGTGTCGCCAGCGCGCCCCCTTGATCCATGGGCAGGGGCAATTGCACTCCGCAGGCCAGCTCGGCGGTACTCGAAAAACACGCGCCACGTCGGCCCCCTCGTTCCACGGACCGATCGACGCCACGCGGTGCTATGCGCAAGGCTTGCGCCGTCCGGCAAATGGGGCGCCGCCCGGTCGCACGACGCGCCTGTCGCATCAGTTGTCCAGGGCTCCGCCCGCGACCCATGCCTCGAGATCCCGCGTGGCACGATCGTTCGGCGTCCCGCGGGGAGGCATGTTGCCACCGAACCACCGGAGGCAGGAGTTCGTACGGCTCACGAGCGCCGATTGCGTGCCGGTGATGTACCCACGTCGAGAGAGCCACTCGTAGGTGGACCCGGCGTCTCTCACCTCCTCGGCATGGCATGCGCTCGACCTCCCGCAGCCACCCTCGGTGCCCGGGCCGAAGTACGTCGAGAAGATGTCCGTCCACGTCCGCGACGGGCCCGGGACCTCGGACGGCGCGATCGGATCGGCGGTCGCGCCGGTCTCCACGTGCAGCTCGGGGGGCCGGTCGTGGACCGCGATGCGACTCGGCGGTCGGGGCAGGGGCCCATCGAACGCCGGCGCGCACCCCGCGACGAGCGCCACCGCGAAGGCGACTGCCGGCCAGGGGTTGTGGACCATTGCCCTGCTCAACCTTCCGGCGCGTCGCCCCCGATCGCCGCATCGCACGACACCGGCGAGGGGCACGACCACGTCCCCTTCTGGCACACGCAGCTCGTCTCGAGGCCGCCGTCGACCGTGGTCCCATCGCAGGCCGGGCTCGGCGTCTCGAGCGTGTATGGGCACTCGAGGTTGTCGCCGCTGCACGACGCTCCCGGCTGGATGGCCGAGGCGGACGGACAGTCGCCCACGTCATTGCAGGCGGCGAGAGGAGCCGCGCCGACCGCGGCCCAGAGGAGAAGAAACGTGACGTGCTTCATCGATATCGCTCGTGCTCACAGCGTGACCGTGAGCACCCCTTTCATCATCATGTAGTGGCCCGGGAAGGTGCAGACGTACGGGTACGCTCCCGGTTGGACGGGCGCAGTGAAGGTCACGTCCGTCGACTCGCCCGGCTTGGCCAGCGGCGTGAACGCGATCACGTCGTGGTCACTCACGTCGAGATATCCGGCGCGGTCTCCGAGCTTGAGGCCCGCGGCGGCGACGCTCGCCTCGGTGCCCGGCTTCACGAGCACCCAGTTGTGCGCGAGGACGCCCGGAGGGGCGTTGTTCTTGAACGTCAGGTGCACCTCGGCGCCCGCGGGCACGCTCAGGGCCTTCTTGTCGAAGGTCATCGTGTTGCCCACGCTCGCGATCTCGATCTCTACGTGCTCCTTCGGCTTTAGAGCGGCAGGCGGCGCGACGGGCTCGGGAGCGGCGGGCGGCGTGGCCGCCTGCGCGGTCGGGATGATGTTGGTCCCGCCCTTCTTGGGGTCGTCCTTGCCGCAGCCAGTGGCGAGGGCGAGAGCGAGGCCGAACGCGACGATTTCGATGGTACGCATGACAATGGTTCTCCTTCAGCGGTGTAGATCGAAGTTCACGGTGACGTCGCCGTCGGCGACGGTGACGGACTCGGTGACGGGCGCCTGCCGCGGCGCCCATGCGGTGATTTGATAGGTGCCGCTCGGCACGTGCTTCATCGTGAAGTGGCCCTTCGCGTCGGCGCGAGCGAACCAGGTCGACGGCGTGACCAGCAGGTAGCCGAGCATCCCCGGGTGCAGGTTGCAGAGCAGCGAGAACGCCCCGGGATTCTTGAACACGCGGACGTGCGCGCCGTTCTGCGGAATGTTGCCCATGTTGAACTTGTCGCCGTCCGGCGAGAACACGTTGTGAGGGAAGGGGTCCTCGTTCGTGAAGACCACCTTCGCGCCCACCGCCGCGACGGAGACGTAGGGGATGAAGTTCATCTGACGGTTCGCGATGGTCACCGCCTGCAGATGCGACGGCTGGTCCTCCTTGGGACCGTCCTCGAGGTACACGACCGCCTGTCCCACCAGGGTGGGGGGCTTCGTCGTGACCGCGCCGACGACGTTGCCGCGCGGAATCGACGGCGGAGGCACCGGGAGGGCGGCGGCGCTGTCGGCGGGCGCGCTCGTGGCGGGAGACGTCGAAGCGGAGGCGAGCGAAGTCGCGACGGGCGCGCACGGCGGGGGAGGGCATGCCGTCGGCGTGAGCGCGGCGCTCGTGGTCGCGGCCGGCTCTTGCGAAGCGGCGGGCGGCGCCGTGAGGGAAACCGAGGCGGTGCCCGCGGCGTTCTCCGGCGCGTTGACCGGCGGCTCACCTTCGCACGCGGTGAGCGATGCGGCGGGGCCGACGGCGGCGAGGGCGCCGATGATCAGGACTCGTTTGGAAAAGTGGCTGACGTACATGGTCTTCTCCGCTCAGAACGCCACGCCGACGGTGGCGTTGATGGTTTCGGCCTCGAACTTGGCGCCTTGGCCCGACGTGGACACGATCGTCCCGCCGGCGGGCGCCCACGATCCGGCGACGGGGAGGTTCTTGCCCCACTCGAGGTCGGCGGTCAGGAGCACCCGGATGTTCGGTCGCGCCAGCATCGCGACGCCCGGCGTAATACGCAGCAGCCGCGCGTCGTTTCCACCCTCGACCTGGGCGTCGGTGAACTCGGCTCGCACCCCGGGCACGAACCAGGGCCAGACGACGTAGTTGATCTCGTCGTACTGCACGAGCGCCGTGGCGTTCGTGAGGTCGGGCTGGCCCGGGACCGTGCTGCCGGAGGCGAGAGCCGTCGCAGCCGTGCCCGGATAGGGGCGGTCGTGTCGCTCGATCTGCGCGCCCGCCATGAGGATCAGCGAGTCCCACTGCCCGTGGGCGACGACGCCGAGGGCGTTGAAGCGATCGTCCTGCTGCGTCGGGACGGCCGTGCCGCCCGCGACGGTCCCCGTCCCGTTGTCCAGGCGCGTGAGGCCGTGGTAGCCGAACGCGTCGACGGTGATCGACCTCTCCGCCCAGGGCTTGCGCGGATCGGGGACGCTGGGCCCGTACTTGCCCTCGCCGTCGAGGGCGACGCCGCCCGACTTGATCCCGATGTGCGCGTAGACGTCCTCCGCGTTCGGAACCGACAGCCCCGACGCGGCGGAAGACGCCACCCAGCCGAGCGAGTAGTCGAACCTGTGGCCGACGATGCCGTTGATCTCGGCGCCGTCGTAGTGCCCCAGCCCGAGCGTGAAGCCGCCGCTCGCGTTGTAGAGTCCGGAGGCGGAGACGCCGGGCATGACCGTGTCGCTCAGGTAGTCGCTATGGAGGCCGAAGCTCGTGAGCTGCGGCGCCCAGAGGCGACCCACCCAGAGGTTGACCATGTGCCGGGGACCGACGATGTCGTTCCAGAGGAGGTAGGCGGACTCGATGTCGAACGTGGCCGGCGGAGATCCGAAGTCGGATTCCAGCGTCAGCTGCGTCATGTACGTCAGCGAGTCGTTGAACGAGCCCGCGGCGAAGATGTGCATCTCGGATTCGATCCCGCCCCATGTGAAGGTGTTTCCGGCCGCGTCTTTCGCCGCCGATCCGGGGAGGTTCACGGGCACCGATCCGTTGAGCCAGATCGAGAGCGGGATCGCGTCGGCGATTTTGTCGGGCCAGACGGAGTCGGGGAACGTCTTCTCGTACTCCTCCTGGCCGAGCGGGATCATCGCCGTCTTGACCGCGTCGCTGTCGACGCTCCCGTTCTGGCTCGGGAAGCGATAGCCGTTGCGTCGGAACGCTTCGCCGAAGGGGTTGAGGACGGGGTAGACCGTGTGACAGGTCTGGCAGCTCGTCTGGTACTTGCGCGCGAAGCTGGGGACGGCGTGCGCCTCTCTCGCGAGCGAGAAGTACAAGATGCCGGCGACCAGGGTTGCGATGAAGAACTGGAGACCTCGACGGGATCGCATGACCTGAGCCATTGCGGCTGCCGTGCCAGCGGTGAAAGGCTTGCGCTTTCGCGCGAAACAGCGGGGCCTCGCCGCGTCCGCGTGCAAGCTTTGCGTCGCGATGCAAACCTCGCGTCGGGCCTCGAACGCGACTCCGCCCCGTCGCATCTACGAGGACCGCGCTTCGCGCTCCGCGCTCGATTTCCGGTGGGGTACGGGACGTGCAGCGAGCACGGGAGAGGGGCATCGCCGTGACGACGCACGCTCTCTACATGCTGTCGGTGACCATCCATGTTGTCGCCGCCAGCACCTGGGTCGGGGGGGTTCCGGCATGACGACCGCGGGAGGTGTGCCGGACGACGAAGCCATCGACGCCGCGTTCGCGGTGCTGCTGGTGGCCCTGGAAATCTGGAACCGCGACGCGGTGGCATCCGCCTGGAAGGATCTCGAGAGCGGCCTCGTCGCCCACATGGCCGACGAGGAGCAGAGGCTCACGCCCCGAATCGCAGCGATCCAATTGCGAGAGGCGCTCGCGATCCTACAGGAGCATCGATTCTTGCGTGGCCGCCTGCGAGAGCTTCGCGAGGCGACCGAGCGCGGTGTGGCCCGGATCGAAGATGTACGCAGCTTCCGGGACGAGCTGCGCGCGCACGCGCGACACGAGGCGCAGATCGTGAAGGCGCTGCCGGAGGAGGTCGGCCCTGCGGGGAGCGGGGATTGATCAGGGCTCTTCCGACAGCAGCGCCTCCAGCGCGGTCACGAGCTCGTCGACCTTCACGGGCTTGGTCAGGTACCGATGAAAGCCGGCCTGAATGCCCCGTTGACGGTCACGCTCCGAGGCGGCCGCCGTGAGGGCGATGACCGGCACGCCCTTCGTGACCGGGTCCTCTCGAAGCCTGGACAAGGCCTCGACGCCGCTCATCCCCGGCAGGTTGATGTCCATGATGACGACGTCGGGCTGTCTGACGCGCGTGATCTCGATGCCCATCTCCGCCGTCGGGGCGGTCACGAGCTCGACGTTCTCGAAGTCGCCGAGGACGTCCTTCATGAAGACCACGTTGGCGGGATTGTCCTCGACGTACACGACGACGTGCCGTTTTGCGCCGAGTCGATCACCGGTCGCCGCCTTCGCGGTCGGCGCCCGCGACGGTTCCACGACGGAGGCCAGCGCGGCAAGCTCGACCCAGAACTCCGATCCGGTCCCAGGCGTGCTGCGGAAGCCGACCCTGCCGCCCATGAGCTCTGCGAGACGCTTCGTGATGACGAGACCGATGCCGGTCCCCTCGATGGGTCCGGTCTCCTGCCCGGCACGCTGAAAGGGTTGAAAGAGCTTGTCCTGCCGCTCCAGTGGAATGCCGTGGCCCGTGTCCGAGACCGTCACGCGAACGAAGCCTGGGGTCGGAACCCTGGCGGCCACGGTGACGTCGCCCCCTTCGCGGTTGTACTTGATCGCGTTCGAGCCGAAGTTCATGACGATCTGGGCGAGACGGGTCCGGTCGGCGCTGACGCGCGAGACGTCCGGCACGGCATCGACCGAGAGGCGTACCCCGGCCCGCGCGGCCATGGGCTCGAGGGTCGTCTTCGCCTCCTTCAGAACGTCGACGACGTCCACCGGCTCGAGCGAGATCGCCACCGCCCCCGCCTCGATTCGAGACAGGTCGAGGATGTCGTCGATGAGGCGCAGCAGGTGCTCGCCGCCCTGCAGGATCTGATCGACGCGCTCCTTGTGGCGAGAGGAGAGGGGTTCTTTCTTGTCGCGCTGCAGGAGCTGGGCAAACCCGAGGATCGCGTTGAGCGGCGTGCGCAGCTCGTGACTCATCGACGAGAGGAACTCGCTCTTGGCCGCGCTCGCGGCCTCCGCCGCGGCCCGCGCCTCACGGAGCTCGTCCGCCAGGCGGAAGTCCTCGGTGAGGTCCCAGATCGTCTTGACGAGCCCCCCTTCCGCGGTCCGCCGATCGATGATCCGCAGGCTGCGTCCGTCGCGGGTCCGAACGTCGAACGCGCTCGTGCGCTCGCTTCGCCTGGCGAGGCGCTCGGTGCGAAATCGAGCACGCTCCCCGTCGTCGGGGAAGGCGAGCTCCCCGAGCCACGCGTCCAAGATCTCCTCGTACGTGCGCCCCACCACCGGTCCGGGCACCGCGTCACCGAGGAGTCGCCGGTAGACGCTGTTGCAGAGGACCAGGCGATCGGTCGCGTCGAACAGCGCGAAGGCATCCTGGACGGTCTCCACGGCGCTCGCGAGTCGCTCCGCGGTCAACTTGGCCGCCGCCTCGCTGCGCTTGCGATCGGTGATGTCGCGGATGGCGGCAGAGACCGAGACCCGATCGCCCTGGCGCAGAGGGCTCAGACTCACCTCGATCGGAAAGTCGGTGCCGTCCTTTCGGTGGCCGTAGAGCTCGAGTCCGGAGCCCATCGGCCGCGCCAGCGGGTTGGCGAGGAACCGCCCGACGTGGTGCTTGTGCTGCCCGCGGAAGCGCTCGGGGACGAGCAGGTCCAAGGGTTGCCCGAGCAGCTCGGCGCGCCGGTAGCCGAAGATCCGCTCGGTCTGAAGGTTCACGAAAGTGATCGCGCCGTCGCCGCCGACCACGACCATCGCGTCCGGCGCCGTGTCGAGGAGCTCCCGGTATTGCCCGTCCATGCCGGCGTCACTCGAGGCGGTCATGGTCGAGCATCATGGGGCCTTGAGCGCGCCAGCTTAGCGCCCGGCGAGTCTTGGCGCCTGCGATTTGCGACGGGACACGCGCCCCACCGCTTCGAGCTCGGCCTCGGCGCGTGTCCTTTGCGCCGATGCGTAAGAAGTGCGCGGGTGAGGACGGCACCGCTCGGGGCGCATGCCGTCGACGACGCTGGCACATCCAATGCTAAATTCCGCGCGGTATCCTTCCGATCCTCTGGAGACCGTCCAATCATGAAGACCATCCTCGTGGGGCTCGACGGATCGCCGCGCGCGGCCGGCGTGCTCTCGACCGCCATCACCATCGCGCGGGCGCAGCAAGCCAAGGTGCACCTCTTGCGCTCGGTGGGCATCCCCCCCGAGGTCCCGCAAGAGTTCTGGAAGACGACCGACAAGCCGTTGATCGACGTCCTTCGCGAGCGCGCGAAGGTGGAGCTCGAGGAGCAGTACTCCCGCGTTCCTGCCGAGCTGCGCGCCGGAGTCGAGGTGGTCGTGGGCGTGCCCTGGCAGACGATTTGCGACCGCGCGGGCGTCGAGCGGGTGGACCTCGTCGTCATCGGTTCGCACGGCTACGGCGGGCTGGATCGCGTGCTCGGCACGACGGCGGCCAAGGTCGTCAATCACGCTCCGTGCTCGGTCGTCGTCGTCCGAGAGCCGCAGCGCCGCGCCTGATCGTCCGTCGTCGGTCGTCGGTGGATGGCTCATCGACGGTGGCCTGCGCAGCAGGCATGGGCGCCGCCGTGAGCGATCGCGGGCGACGCTTGCCATGCTTGCGCCGTCTGCGTCGCCCCGAGCGTCACGAGCGCCACCCCTGCCGCCACGCGGACCCAACGAATCCGCGCGGCGCGCGCGACCGCCGCTCCCGCGGTCCCCATCGCGACGAGCATCGGCAGCGTGCCCGCGCCGAACGACGCCATCGCCAGCGCACCGCTCGGCCCGGAGCCGCTCGCCACGGATGCGGCGAGCGCCGCATAGACGAGTCCGCAGGGCATCCACCCCCATAGCAGGCCGAGCGCCAGGGCCTGCACCGGCGATCGGACGGGCACGAGGCGGCGGGCCACCGGCGCGATGCGCCTCCACAGAGGCTCTCCCGCGCGCTCGAGCCATCGCAGCGCCCGCGCGAAGCCGCACACGTACAACCCGACGGCGAGCATGAGCGCGCCCGCGACGAGGCGCAGGCCGAGCTGCGCGCGCTCGACGAGGGCAAAGGAGGCGAGCGACGCGCCGAGGGCGCCGGCGATCCCCCCTGCGCACGCGTACGACGTCACCCGGCCGACGTTGTACGCGACGACGTGCCCTACCTGCGCGCGCCACCGCGCGTCGCGTTGAAGGGGGAGCGCGGAGCACGTCGTCGCGACGACCCCGCCGCACATGACGACGCAGTGGGTGCTCCCCACGAGGCCCATCAGAAGCGCGGGGACGACCAACCCGAAGGTCATCGGGGCCCCAGGAACGTGCCCGTCACGGCGCGGGCGTCCCGCTCGTCCGCCGTCCGAACGACGCGGACACGCACAGGGAATTCAGCCCGGAACGTGTCTCTCGGCACCGACAGAAAGAGCGGCACCCGCGCATCGGCCATGGGTGCGATCGCGACGGAGGGCATCGGCAACACCACGGTCACGCCGTCGACGGGCAGGACCTGCAGGCGGTACGTCTCGGGCGTCGCTCGCTTGTTGACGAGGTGCAGCTGAAGCGCGTTGCGGACCTCCCCGCCCTCGATCGAGTACGGCTCTCCGGCGAGGCGCAGAAGGGTCACTTCGAAGTCGGCGCGCTGACGGGTCGCGAAGAACGCGACCGCCGCGCCCAGGACCAGGAGCCCCGTGTAGAGGACGACGCGAGGCCGCAAGAGCCGGCGCGGTCTGCCGAGCAGTCCGTCCGGTGAGTCGAATCGGATGAGACCCCGCGCGCGGCCCAACCGGTTCATGATGTCGTCGCAGGCGTCGATGCACTGCGTGCATGCGAGGCACTCCATCTGCAAGCCGTTGCGGATGTCGATGCCCGTCGGACAGACGACGACGCACCGCTTGCAGTCGACGCAATCGCCGGCGCCGGCCGTGCCCTTCTTGCCTCGCGGTTCGCCCCGTGTCGCGTCGTAGCCGACTACCAGCGAGTGCTCGTCGAGCAGCGACGACTGCAGGCGTCCGTACGGGCACAGGACGACGCAGAGCTGC
>Ga0070735_10001772_pt1 | contig 20284 bp, 14 predicted proteins | sample Coa_R1_FD_66443 | JGI IMG/M metagenome (GOLD analysis project Ga0070735, IMG submission 66443) | Surface soil microbial communities from Centralia Pennsylvania, which are recovering from an underground coalmine fire - Coalmine... | ecosystem: Environmental > Terrestrial > Soil > Unclassified ... | reverse complement strand
GGAAGCTGGCCGCCCTCGCCGGGCTTCGCGCCCTGCGCCATCTTGATCTGGAGCTCGTCCGCGTTGACCAGGTAGTGCGCGGTAACTCCGAACCGTGCCGATGCCACCTGCTTGATGGCGCTGCGGCGGCTGTCGCCGTTCGCGTCCGGCGTGTAGCGCACGGGGTCCTCGCCGCCCTCGCCGGTGTTGCTCTTGCCGCCGATCCGGTTCATGGCGATGGCGAGCGTCTCGTGCGCCTCGCGGCTGATCGAGCCGAGCGACATGGCGCCGGTCGCGAACCGCTTGACGATCTCGGCGGCCGGCTCGACATCCTCGATCGGAATGGGGCTTCCGGGCTTGAACCGCAGCAGGCCGCGCAGGGTGGAGAGCGACTCGCTGGTGTCGTTCGCCGCCTTTGTGAACTCCTTGAATGAGGCGTACTCCCTGGTGCGGACCGCGTCCTGCAGCTTCGCCACCGTGTCCGGATTGTACTGGTGATACTCCCCGAATCGCCGCCACTGGTACTGGCCTCCGGGATCGAGGTCGAGGCTCTCCGGGATGTGGACGGGCGGGTAGGCGAACGCGTGACGCGCCAGCGCCTCCTTCTCGATCACCTCCAGGCCGACGCCGCCGAGGCGCGAGGGAGTGCCGGTGAAGTAGCGGCCGATCAGGGCATGGGAGAGGCCGATCGCCTCGAAGATCTGTGCGCCGCGATAGCTTTGCAGCGTGGAGATGCCCATCTTGGCGAAGGTTTTGAGAAGGCCCTTGCTGACGGCCTTGATGAAGTTCCGCTCGGCCTTTTCGACGCTTAGATCGCCCGGCAAGTCGCCGGACCTGCGCATGTCCGCGAGCGACTCGAAGGCAAGGTACGGATTGACCGCGCTGGCGCCGTAGCCGATCAGGAGCGCGAAGTGCATGACCTCCCGCGCCTCGCCGGATTCGACGACGATTCCGGTCTGCGTCCGCGAGCCTTCGCGCACCAGGTGGTGGTGCACGGCCGCCATCGCCAGCAGGCTCGGGATGGGGACGCGCGCCTCATCGACGCCGCGGTCCGAAAGGATGAGGAACGAGTAGCCTTCTGCGAGCGCGTCGGACGCGGCTCCGCAGAGCGCCTCGACCGCCTGCTCCAGCGTCTCGCCGGCGGCCAGCGAGAAGAGCATCGGCAGCGTCTTCGTGCGGAAATGGCCGGTGTCGATGGCTCGGAGCTTCTCCAGCTCGATGTTGGACAGGATTGGCGAGTGGATATGGAGCTGCTGTGCGTGCTCCGGCTGCTCGTCCAGGAGATTGCCGTCGCGGCCGATGTAGTCCTGCAGCGACATGACCAGCTCCTCCCGAATCGGGTCGATGGGAGGATTGGTGACCTGCGCGAAGAGCTGCTTGAAGTAGTTATAGAGAAGCTGCGGCCGGTTCGAAAGCGCGGCGAGCGGCGTATCGGTGCCCATCGAGCCGAGCGGCTGTTCACCGCCGGCGGCCATGGGCGCGAGGATGAGCCGAATGTCCTCCAGCGTGTAGCCGAAAATCTGCTGGCGCCGCCGGATCGTATCGTGGTTGACGGTGTGGACGTGCGCCGGCTCGGGCAGGGCGTCGAAGTGAACGATGTTGTCGGCGACCCACTGCCGGTAGGGCCGCTGCGCGCAGACGCGGCGCTTGATCTCGTCGTCGCTGACGATGCCGCCCTCGCGTGGATCGACGAGGAAGATCTTGCCGGGCTGGAGCCGTCCCTTCTCGATGACGCGCGACGGCTGGACCGGATAGACGCCGGTCTCCGAGGCCATGATGACCAGGTCGTCATCGGTGACCATGTAGCGCGCGGGCCGCAGGCCGTTGCGGTCCAGGACGGCGCCGATCGCGACGCCATCGGTGAAGGCGACGGCGGCCGGGCCGTCCCACGGCTCCATCAGGCAGGCGTGGAACTCGTAGAAGGCGCGCCGGTCCGGGTCCATCAGGTCGTCGCTCGCCCAGGCCTCCGGGATGAGCATCATCATGGAATGGGGCAGGCTGCGCCCACCGAGGACGAGGAACTCCAGGGCGTTGTCGAGCGTCGCGGAGTCGCTCCCCGACGTGTTGACGAGCGGGAATAGCTTCTTTACCTCGTCGCCGAACAGCTCGGACTTGATCTGCTTCTCGCGGGCTCGCATCCAGTTGCGGTTGCCGCGGAGCGTGTTGATCTCGCCGTTGTGGGCCACGTAGCGGAAGGGATGGGCCAGGTCCCATGTCGGGAAGGTGTTTGTCGAGAAGCGCTGGTGGACGAGCGCGAGAGCGGTGACGACACGCGTGTCGCACAGATCGAGGTAGTAGGCGTCGATCTTGTCCGCCATGAGCAGGCCCTTGTAGACGATGGTGCGGGCGGAGAGGCTGTTGACGTAGAAGACGCTCTCGTTGGGAAGCTTGAGGCCAGCGATCCGGTTCTGGACGACGCGGCGGATGATGAGCAGGCGGCGCTCGAAGGCGGTCTCGTCCGGGCAGTCCGGGCCGCGGCCGATGAAGATCTGCCGGATGACAGGCTCGACGCTCTTTGCGAGCCAGCCGATGCAGGAGTTATCGACCGATACGTCGCGCCAGCCGAGCAGGGTCTGGCCCTCGGCGGCGACAACCTCCTCGAAGATCGATTCGTAGCGGGCGCGCTCGGCCGGATCGTCCGGGAAGAAGATCATGCCGACGCCGTACGCGCCCGGCTCGGGAAGCTTGATTCCGCGCGGCGCGAGCTGGGCGGCGAAATAGTCGTGAGGAATCTGCAGGAGGATGCCCGCGCCGTCGCTGGTCTGCGGATCGCAGCCGCACGCGCCGCGATGTGCGAGATTGGCGAGGACGCCGAGGGCCTTCTCGATGATGCCGTGCGACTTGTGGCCCCTGGCGTGGGCTACGAAGCCGACGCCGCAGGCGTCGTGCTCGAACTCGGGGTCATACAGACCGCTATGGGAGGCTCGCTGGCCCCGCTTGGCGTTCACACGCTCTTCCACTCTCATCCTCTCCTGCCACGCCCCGGGACGACGCGGGCCGGCCTTCGGCTGCGCGCTGCCGGCGCCTGAACGGCGCCGTTTCCTATCGGGACGAACAGGAAAGAGACATGACCGTGGCAGTGCGTGGCAGCCCGAAACGCCTCCTTTCACATCGTCGTGAAGCGGGGCGATATTGTGGCACGTGAGGGAGAGCGAAGTCAACCACCGCAGACGATTCCTGGCGGAGGACACTGGAGGTTACTTATTTTTCTGAGATCATCAGGGGGTTTCCGGATTTGCAAATCCAAAAATAACCCAGTGTGAGCTCAGACCTGATATCCAAATGCCCAGGCGACCATCAGAGGAAACTCCTCCTGCCAGAACGGATCGCCGTGCGTTCCCAGCCGTTCCGCCATGACGACCTCCGCACCCGCGGCGCTCAGGGCGTCCGCCCATCGGGCCGCGTTCTGGAAGAAGAACGGCTCCCGCGTGCCGGCGACGAAGTACGCCCGCGGGATCGACCTCGGCAAGGGTTCGGGCGGTCTGTATCCCCCGCCCGGCGAGGCGCAGAGGATGGCGCCGTATACGCCGGGATGCCTCAGTCCGATGGCAAGGGCGAGCTCCCCGCCGGCCGATACGCCGCACACGGCCGTACGATCGGCCGGCAGCGCCACGCCGAATCGCGACCGCGCCCAGGCACGCAGGTCTTCGACGAAGAAACGCTCGTGCGCGGCAAAGCGTTCCGGATCGAATCCGGGCGAGTATTCATGGAGCCTCACCGTCTCATCGGCAACCCGATGCGCTGCGACGACTAGCGTGGACCGTAAGCCGGCCGCTTCGAGGACGGCGCCCCACCGCGAAATCAACTGGCCGTCGCCGGCGAAGACGACCGACTCGGGCTTTGCCGGAGGGACGTATGCCGTGGCAGGCCGGCCACCGTCGTATTCGAATGTCTCGGTTACGAGCTCCCCTTCGATATGCACGTTCGGTTTATCCTCTTGGGTCTGATGCCGCGTGCCGGCATTCAGGAGAGCTGCGCAGTGCGGTGGTGGGCAGGCAGCTTGCAGGAGGGTTCGCGATTTTCTCGGAAATACCTCTCGCGGATCGCCGGATCGCCCATTTTTGCCGGCCGGCCGTAGGCGGCGCATACGGCCTCGTCCAGCCGCCGGTGCGCGCGGGCCAGCCAGGCCGGGCGCTCGTTGTAGAGCGCGGTGAGCGTCCGCTTCGCCAGCTTCTCCCCGGCCTCGCCGTCTTTCGCGACGATCCGTGGGTAGCGGACGGTCCCGATTCCGGCCGCACTTACTCTTGGTGAGGCTGACGTACCGTGCGGCTCAATAACGATTCGCGTGGCTAACGAATCCCCTGCTCCACATGACGCGGTCGTGGCACTCATGCGTGTTTCGAGCCCGTTGCACGCGGCGTACAAATAGTGCCATTGTGTCTGATAATATTGGGACTAGAGGTGCTCCGTAGGAACAATGGACACTGCGTCGAAGATTGGATTGGACGATATGTCGCCCTCAACCGAGGAGCCGAGCAGCGGTGCGCTTGCGCCGGACATGTGGCAAATCACCGCGGGCGACGCCTACGATCTTTCAACGACCGTAGCGAAAGCCAGCGTCGACCTCATCCTGACTAGCCCGCCGTACTGGGGCCAGCGCACGTATGGCCGCGTCCATAACTGGTCGATTATTGACGAATGGAAAAAGACGTGTGCGGGGACCGATATACCGAATTACCGCTGGTACAGGGACCATGGCGGAGTTCTTGGCCTCGAACCGACTCCTGACTGGTACGTTTGTCACCTCGTTGAGGTACTGCAACGATTTGCGCACTGTCTTAAGCCGTCGGGAAGTCTGTGGGTAAACCTTGGCGACACGTATTTCGCGCGTTGGGCGAGCATCCGGGAGGGAGGCTGCCAGGGCCTCGGCGACAATCCGCGCCAGCGCCGCCGCGTGCCGATGGGCGATTACCGGCACGAAAAGCAGCTTCTCCTCATTCCAGCGAGATTTGCCATCTTATCATTACGTTTGCCTGCCTGCGCCACGGCCGCCGGACGCAAGCGCTACTTGGAGGCCGCCTTGTTTCCTTTGGAGGCTCGGATAACGGCGTCAAAGGCCGGCTTCGGCTTATCGTCAGTGTCAAACAGCAGCGGTTTCCCGTTGGCCCTCCAGGAGACGCCGTCGTTGACACCCCACATGGTGACGACTTTCACCGACTTGTGCTTGCGGAAAGCTGTGAAGAGATTGTAATACTGATTGGCGAGGCGCTGATTCGCGTCGTCCACGAGTCCGCCCTGGGTGGTTGCCGCATTATTGGCGACGTCTGCCCCATTACTGCGCTGGCCGCCCTGCGCACCGTTAACGTCGAGCTCCGTAATGTGAATGGGCAGCCCCAGTACCTCCATCTCCGTCAGCGCCCGGTCCTCCTCTTCGAAGCCGGGTGACGTCGCGCTGACATGGGTCTGCGATCCGATGGCCATGACCGGCACCTTCTGGGCCTGGAGCTGCTTGATCAGCGCGATGAGCTTCTGGCGTTTGGCCGGATTCTCCAGGCCATAGTCGTTATACCGAAGGATCGCGCCGGGATCGGCCTCGTGGGCGTATTCAAACGCCTTGGCAATGAAGTCAGGCCCTATGATTTGCTGCCACGGCGAGGTCCGCAGCACGTCCGGTCCGCCGTCGGAAATGGCTTCGTTTACCACGTCCCAAACCTTGATCTTGCCCTTGTACCGGCCCACGACAGTATGAATGTGCTCGCGCATCCTTGCGAGCAGCTCGTCGCGCGTTGCGTGCGGCCCGTTGATATTGAAGCCACCGAAACCTCCGCCGAACCGGCGCCTTCCCGGGTTTGCCCCCGCTCCATCGGCGGGGGGCGGCGTCTGGGCCGGAGGTGTGGCCGCATTTGCCGGAGGAGTCGTGCCGGCGAATACCCAGCGCGGCGTCTGCCCGTGCCAGACGAGCGTGTGGCCGACAATGAGCATGTGGTTCTTAATGCCGAAGTCTACATAAGCATCCGCAGGCCCGAAGTTGTATCCGTCGGCGCCCTCTCGCGGATGAATCGACTCCCACTTCAAGTCGTTTTCAGGCGAAATCTGGTTGAACTGATCCTTCGTAAGGGCGATGTCCTTATTCACCAGCTCGGCGGGCCGGCCGCCGCCGGCGCTGCCAGTGGCAATACTGCGGTTGATCGCGACGCCTATGTGAAAGTGGCGCTTGTACGCGTCCTTGAGGGTCGGTAGCCCATCGTTCCGGGCGGATGCGCCGGTGGCAACGAGGGTCTCTGTGAGCCGCAGCAACGTCAATGAATGCGGCGGGAATGTTCGGTGGAACGACTCGGAAACATTGGCAACGGCCTCCTCCTTCGGCGCAACGTTCATCGGCTGCTCGATCGTATTCACCGCGTTTGGATCGCCCGCAAGACTGATCGCGGTCTCCCTGAAAGCGGTCTTGCCGCCCCCGCGAAGGTGAATCGCCATATCGATGGGCACGCCGCCCGGATTGACGACTTTGATGATGACCTTATTATCGGTCGTGGAGTAGGTCGCCGAGGCGGTGACCGGCAGCGACGCAGCGGCCGGTTGTTCGTTCGTGTCCGTCACAAGCTTGCCATCGACGAACCCGCGCACGTGGCTTCCCGTAACCTCCAGCCGCAGATCGTACCAGCGGCCGGTCTCCACCGCAAATGGAGCGCCCGTTCCGTATGGGGCGCGGTCGCCGTTCTCGGCGACTTCGCAGCGCGCCAGAGTATTGCCCCAGCCCCCTACGTTCCACCACCGGTAGTTGCTGCCGTCCTTTGCGTGGAAGAGAACGATGAATCCCTCGCGGCCTGCCTGCTTGCGCGCACGGAGCCGGATGACGTAGTCGGTCCAGTTTGGATCGCCCGTCATCGCCCACGACTCGGAATCGCCGCCGGCGGGAGCAATCGTACCGTTGCCTCCGTCCCACCTGCCACCGGTCGTGTCCCATCCTGCGAGGCTCTTTTCCGGGACGGCCGTGCGGAGGGGCTGTCCGTCCGGAGTAGTCACCGTTATGTCGGTGTACTCCACCTGCGTATGCCACGTACCGACGCCCATCCGGCCGCGCTGCGCAGGCGCTGCGGCCGTCGCTGTTGACGCAGCGTTAAGCGTCGATTCCAGAGCGACATCGCCGCGATTCATAGCAAGCATCGATTGAGCATAATAGCTCGGCGAACCGAAACTATGAAGCGCGTCGTAGCCGATCAGATTCGTACCCCACTGCGCCGCCCTGGGATAGCCCTTCTCCGGGTCTGCCGGGTTCACGTTCACCAGCAGCGGGGCGTAGCACTCCAGAGGGACGGCATCGGCATTCTGCTCCAGGCTCATTATGAAGGCAGCATCAGCCAGAGCCGCATTGAGGTTTGGCGTGGGGCGACCCTCCTGCGCGGCCCATTCTCCCACGAACGTCTGAATGCCGTTCGGCTGCCGTCCATTGAAGGCTCCGCCGGCGAACCTTAGGGGCGCGGAACCAGCCGGCGCATTGTACTGACGGCCCTGGATCATCAGCTGGCGGGCGCTGCGGTAGAAATGATCGTCGACCAGGTCGGGCCGGAAGCTCGTGACTGGAGCGGTGGCGATAATCTTGATGTGGGGGTACTTCGCGTGGATGGCCTTCGCCATCTGAGTAAAGCGGCCGTCGTAACTGCCGGATCGGTCGAACCAGTCCTCGTTGCCGATCTCGACGTAGTGCAGCGGAAACGGCTCGGGAAACCCGTCGGCGGCGCGACGCTTGCCCCATTCGCTCGTTGCAGGACCGCTGACGTACTCGATCTCCTCCAGCGCCTCCTGCGTGTACTGCCCCATCTCCGGGCTTCCCGCATCGACGTGGTCGCGGTTCAGAACGTACCCTGCAAAGACGGCGAGGACGGGCTCTGCGTTCAGCTGCTTACACCACAGCAGGTACTCCGGCATGCCGAATCCATCGGAAGAGCGGTACCCCCAGCAGCCCATGTGGCCGGGCCGCAGGCTGGCGGGACCGATCATCTGCTTCCAGTTGAACCGCGTCGCGAAGGTACTGCCCTCCACATAGTTTCCCCCTGGAAGGCGGATAAAGGCCGGGTGCAGATCCGCCATTAGCTTCATCAAGTCGGGCCGCAGACCTCCAGGGGTGTTCCGGAAGGTCGGTGGAAAGAGTGAGACCAGGCTGAACGACACGCTGCCGGAACCTGTCGCGGAGAGAACGAAGCGGGCTTTTGCGGTTGTTGGCGCCATGCGGTCGGTCGTAAGCGAAACCGTGTACTTTTGCCAGCCCGCGGAGATCGGCCTGGTAACTGCCTTCGCGACGGTGGCGCTGCCATCATCCGTCAATAACGACGCCGTAACCGGACCGGCGAATCCGGCTCCGCCCCTGGCATAGAAGCTGGCAGTGTATTTGGTCCCGGGCCTCAATGGAATGCCCCAGTATCCGTCGTTCGCAACGCCGGCAGTACCACCGGGCAGGTCGAGACGCAGGCTAAGAGGCAGCGCACTGTTTACCGGTTCGCTCCGATCGATAGTGGCTTTTCCGTCGCCGATCACGGACCAGTGAACCGGAAGATTCGCCTGCGACGGCTGCCGTTGACGAGGTGCCGGATCCTGGAACGTACGGTTCTGGATCAGCTCCGCGTAGAGGCCCCCGTCGTAGGAGTGGTTGATCTCCTCGGTCATGAGGCCGCCGAAGGTCGGCGGTATCGCTGGGCCGCGCTTGCTCAGGTCGACGTCCAGAGTGGCCGTGCCCTGTGCCCGCAGGGGCTGTACCGGCAGGCTGGAGAAAGCCGCCAGGATAGCGACACATGAGGTCATCGAGTTCAGTTTACACATACTGGCTCTACCGTTCTTAACATGCGCTGCCGTAACCCGCGACGGGCCCATGTGCGTAACGATCGTCGCAAGGGTTCGATGCAGGGTCCGGGAGGGCGGAATGAGATTCGTTCTGCGCTTTTCTGCCAGGAGCCGGGGCTCGTGCCTGTACTCCCTGGGCGCTGCTATTTCGTAATAGCCATAGTTTGACACAGTTTCGACGGTTGTACCAAACGGTCCCCCGTCGACAAACATGCTATTTTGGGGCCAGGGTATAATATTGCTACTACGAAGTAGCAATCGTCGTATGGACGGCTCATTTCGCGATAATCGTTGCAGCTATGTTGCAGCTACTCTGAATCCTGGGCCTGGGTGCGGAGAGTGCGATGCGTTTCTTCACTTACGGCAAAGCGGCCCTGAGCTTCCTTGTCCTTGCGCTGCTCTCTGGCGGATGGATAGGCTGGAATGCCGTTTCCGATTCAGACAGACGCATGCCGCCCGGCACGAAGAAGCTTACATTCTGGGTTTTCGCCAAGGTGCACTACGAGGCCTACCGAAAGGCGCTGCCGTCGTTCGAAGCGGCACACCCTGGCGTTAAGGTGGACATGCAGCTCGTGTCGAACGACGGCCTGGCGGCCCGCCTGCAGAACGCGTTTCTTGCCGACCTGGATGTTCCGGATATGGTTGAGGTCGAAATCAGCTCTTCGGGCACGTTCTTTCGCGGTCCCCTGAAGGATGTCGGATTCGCGGATCTGACCGACCGAATCCACAACACCGGTCTCTGGGATAAGATGGTGCACGCTCGGTTCGCGCCCTATACGAACCGTGGACGCATCTTCGGCCTGCCGCACGACGTGCATCCCGTGCAGCTCGCGTACCGGCGCGACCTGGTGGAAGCGGCCGGCGTCGACGTCAGCAAAATCCAGACGTGGGACGACTTCATCCGCGTGGGCCGCAAGCTGACGAAGCCTAATGAGCGCTACATGATCGAGTTCTCGGATAGCAGCACCGACAACCTGGAGACCTGTCTGTTCCAGCGTGGCGGCGGCTATTTCGATCCGCAGGGCAACTGCATCCTCGATAACGAAACGGCGGTCCAGACGCTCTGCTGGTACGTGCCGCTCGTTGCCGGCCCCCACAAGATCGGCAACAGCCTGGGCGGGGGGCAGGTCCTCACCAAGGCGGTAGAGGATGGCTACGTGCTGTTTCTGATAGCCCCGGACTGGCGCTCCAAGAGCTTCGAGGTGGACATTCCGCTCGAGGCCGGCAAGATGGCTCTGATGCCGCTGCCAGCCGTCTTTCCGGGAGGACCGCGCACAAGCACCTGGGGCGGCACGATGCTCGGCATTACAAAGCGCTGCAAGGATCCGGATCTCGCGTGGCAGCTGGCGATGCATCTCTACCTGGACAAGCCGCAGCTGGCCGAGCGGTTTCGCCAGACCAACATCCTTCCTGCAATGCGGGACGCCTGGGCCCAGCCCGCATTTCATGAGCCTAACCGCTACTACAGTAACGAGCCACTCGGCGACACCTATGCGCGCCTGGCCCCGGACGTGCCGTTCCAGTACAGCAGCCCGTATATTCAAACGGCAAAGGCGAAGCTCAGCACCGCACTTGTGTCCTGCGTGCAGGAGTACAATGCGCATCCGGATCGCGATCTGGAACCTTTCGCCCGCGCGGCCCTGAAGGCGAACGCCGCCGATGTGCGCAAACTGATCTCTCGAAATCCGTACTAAACCGAATCGACCCTTATCCATATCGATCCTTCTGCATGCCATCGCCGATGGCAGGCCGTCCGCTACAGTCCGCCCAGGCTAAGATCGCCATTATGAACAAGCCCGCTCCCGAAAAGTCCAACTGGTTTAGCGTGCAGCATAAGATCGCACCCTACCTTTTCATCGCGCCCTTCTTGTTCATTTTTCTGGTCTTCGGCTGCTACCCCATTGTCCAGAGCTTGCGGCTTTCACTGTACGCCACCAACGGTCCGAAGAGTCATGTGTTTGTCGGCCTGAGCAACTACAGGTTCCTGATCGGGGACTCCGACTTTCGCACGGCCGTCTGGAATACGCTGGTCTACACCTTCTGGTCGGTCTTCCTACAGCTGCCCCTGGCCTTGGGATTGGCCATGCTGCTCTCCCAGAAATGGATCAAGGCGCGCGGCCTGCTGCGGATGGCGTTCTTCTCCCCAAACCTGATGGGCCAGGCATTTGTGGCCGTGCTGTTCGGCATCCTGTACGTGCCGCAATACGGCCTGGTGAACCGCGCCCTGCATCCCCTCCTCCCCAAGCTGGTGCCGCTGGACACAAAGTGGCTTCAGGACGCGAATCTTGTCATGCCGGCAATAGTGTTGGCCTCGCTGTGGATGTATGTGGGCTTCAATATGATCTACTTTCTGGCGGCGCTGCAGGCCGTCGACCAAGAGCTTTACGAGGCCGCGCGCGTGGATGGAGCAAACGCCTGGCATCAGTTCCTCGCGGTTACGGTACCGGGAATCAAGCCGGTGGCTGTCTTTGTACTCGTAACTGCTACGATCGGTTCGTTTCAACTTTACGAGCTGCCCTACCTGATGCTGAACAACACCGCGGGGCCCAAGAACGCCGGGCTCACCATCGTGATGTATCTCTACCAGAACGGATTTGTCACGGGAGACCTCGGCCTCGCAAGCGCGATCGGATGGTCGCTCGCGCTGGGCGTGCTCGTTATCAGCCTGTTTCAGCTGCGGGTGACCGGCGCCTACAAAGGCGAGGCCGCATGAACCGGAATGCCGCAACAACAGCGGGTCGTCTAGCAACTCAGGCGCTGTTGATCGCGCTGGCCGCGATCGTGCTGATGCCGCTCGTCTGGCTTATCGCAGCCACGACCAAAGGAAAGAATGACCAGTTCCACTACACGTTCTTCGCGCCAACGCTGAGCGGTCAAAACTACGTGGATCTGTTCCACAAGACCGATGTGTTCCAGCACAACCTGCTTAACAGCATCTTCCTCGCCAGCACGACCGTGATTGTGCAGCTGTTCTTCTCATCGCTTGCCGGGTTCGCTCTGGCAAAGTATAACTTTAAGGGAAAAGGGCCGCTTACCGTTCTAATGCTCGCGACGCTTATGATTCCGGGGCAGTTGACTATGGCTCCGCTGTTCGAGCTGCTGCACTGGCTCGGCCTCGTGGATAGTTACCTTGGCCTTATCATCCCCGGCGCCGTCAGCGTGTTCGGCATCTTCCTTTTCCGCCAGTCCATCCTGACCATACCGGACGAGCTGCTGCAGGCGGCCCGCATCGACGGCTGCTCGGAGTTCCAGATCTACCGCGATATTATCATGCCGGTCTCCCGTCCCATGATCGGCGCATTCTGCCTGATCAGCTTCATGGGCACCTGGAACAGCTTCCTGTGGCCGCAAATCATTCTGCACAACCGCAGGCTGTTCACGCTGCCCATCGCCCTGAGCCAGATGATCGGCGTGTACAACCAGGAGTACGGCATGCTGATGGCCGGCACGTTGATCAGCGTGCTGCCCGTCGTGATCCTGTTCCTGGTACTTCAGAAGGAGTTCGTGGCGGGACTGACGGCGGGCGCCGTCAAGGGGTAGGCCGGCCAATGGCTCAGGTCCACATCCAGGAGCCGCCGGCCACCGGGATCGTGATGCCGGTCAGGTAGTCCGCCGCGGGCGAGGCGAGGAAGAGCGCGACGCCGGCCACATCCTTCACGGTCGCGATGCGCCCAAGCGGGATGTCGGCTGTGAGCGCTTCGAGCCCTAACTCGCGCACGCTCTCGCGCGCCATCGCGGTCTCCACAAAGCCGGGCGCGATGCAGTAGGCCAGGATCCCGTTCTTCGCCTCTGCGCGCGCCAGACAGCGCGTCAGGCTCACCATGCCGGCCTTGCTGACGGCGTAGGCGGGCGCTTCGGTTTCCGCGCGGAAGGCCGAGCGCGACGCGGTGTTGATCACCTTGCCGCCGCCCCGGGCGCGCATGCCGGGCAGTGCCGCCCATGTGGCATGCGCGGCGCTCATGAGGTTGGTGTCGAGGACGCGACTCCAGCCGGAGCACCATGCGTCGAAATCCGGCGCATCGAACGGCGTCGCCTCGAAGATGCCGGCGTTGTTCACCAGCACGTCCAGCCCGCCGAGCGCCTCCTCTGCCGCGCTCACCATGGTCCGAACCTCCTCGGCGTCCGACACGTCCGCATGCACGAGGAGATGGCCGTCGCCGGGCAGCGAGGCCAGCGTCTGTTCGGCGGCCCCATGGGAGCTGCCGTAGTGGACGGCGACGCGCATACCGGCGGACGCGTAGGCACGGGCGATCGCCGCGCCAATGCCGCGCGACGCACCCGTCACCAGCGCCGTGCGGCGCCGCCCGCTATCCTTCGATTCCAGCATCGGCTCCCTCCGCCCGGAGAGGCGCGGCGCGCGCCCCGGTATCCCTGGCTCGACTTCCTGGCTCGCGAGTGAGAGCGCGGCGGCCGGCGTACCCAATCACGCTAACCTGCCTCAGTTCAATATTCCGGGAACCTTGCTCGCCCTTGTTGGGTCGAATCTGCATCGCGACATCCCGCCGGAACGCCGTATCCATGCGGATATCCCGCGCCCCTTCGCGGGCCGGTCGCAAAGTGGAACATGTACGTGGCCACGAGCGCCCTGGTCGAACCGTTCGATTCGTTCGGCCGTACGGGCGCGCGCGATGCCGCGGCGCTCGCATAATGGAAAGGACACGACCCATGAAACAACTGAATAGCGCGGTGTCGCTGCTGGGATGCGCCGCGATGACGCTCACAATGGCGTTTTCGACCATCTCCACAGCCCGCGCGGACAATGAGCTGCTTAAGCTGAAGCACCACACCGAGGTGCAGCTCGCATTTGACGACGAAGTGGATTCGAAGACCGCGAAGCCCGGCGACACGGTGCATCTGCACACGACGGAACCGGTGATCGTGGACGGCAAGCGTGTTATCGCGCCGGATACGCACGTCATCGGCACCGTCCGCGCGGTGCATCACCGGGGCAAGTTCGGCCAGAACGCGAAAATCCAGATGGTGCTCGCGCCGATCAAGGCGACCAACGGCGCGGAAATCCCGCTCGGCTTCAAGACGAAGTCCGGCGACATGTCCCGGGGCGGCGAGGCTGCGGGCGCTTCCATCGGCGGGGCCGTTCTCCTGGGGCCGATCGGTCTCGTCGGCGGCTACTTCGTTACCGGCAAGAACATCCACGTCCACCCCGGCGACAAAATGTCCGTCGAGGTTTCCAAGGACGTGCTCGTCAAGTCGATGCAGTAGGGATACCGGTTTCACTTTCGGCCCCGAAGCCGCTGCCATAGCGACGGCTCGGGGCCGTTTGGCGCGTCGGCGCCGCGCAACAGCTCCTCCGGCGGCGCCGTGGCTTCCCGCAGGAGGTGCCGGCTTTGTCCCTCCGCCGGGCGCGCCAGCTCGCTCCACGCGACCAGCTCACGGGCTCCGTCGCGAACGGAACTGTCGGCGCATGCCGCCAGGTCGCGGACGATCTCGCCGATCGTGCGCGGCGGCCGTCCTCCCAGTAGATGCGCGTGGAGATCGCGCCTCTGGACCCTGTCGTATCGCATGAAGGCGCCGATCTGCGGCAGCGCGGCGTGCAGCGCGACAAGCGCGTTGTAGCGGTCCCTCGGGGCTGCGTCGCGCTGGGACACGATGCGCTTCGTCCACTCGGCGTTGCGGCCGAAGTCCAGCAGCAGCTTGACGGCCCAAGTCGCTTGTGGATCGGTCCGGCCGGTCGCACTCTCCAATATCAGGTGGAGGGCGCGAAGCCGGTCGGTCCGGTGCACGAACTTGACGGCGGTATACCAGCACTCGGGACTGAGGTCCAGCATCTGAGCGAGGGTGTCGTGCCTGCCTGGATCGTTCCGTAAGAAGAGGCCAAGCATCGAGATATGGCGAGTATCGGGGTCGGGATGAATCGCGCCCCGGTAAAGCGGCGGCGCAGCGGAATCGCAGGCCATGCGCGCGAGAGTGGCGAGGGCCGTATACCGGACGCCGCGCGTCTCCCCTTCCGCGGCGGAACTCAGGGCGGGGACTGCAGCGGGGCCGAGGCTGATGAGAGCCCGTTGAATGTGGAAGCGCACGCGTGGATCGGGGTCGGCGAGCAGCGGGATCAACTCCGTGACGGCGGATGGAGGCATGTTCGCCAGGGCGGCCACGGCGGCCCCGCGCGTCGGCGCCTGTTCCGACCGGAGACCGACGATCCATGCGGCGCAACGAGCCATGGGACCCTCCTCCGCGGAGTCGCAGACGCGACTGGCTGCGCGCGGCGGTGACGCCGCCGCCATACCGCAAAGATCAGAACCGCTCGAATCGCTGGACGTCCATCACGAAGCAGACTGCGCCGCCCACGAGGACTTTGACCGGGCTGGGCATGAACGTGCCCACCGGGGCAGCGTCCGGCGGTAGCACGTTGACGAACTGCTCGCGGGTCTTGCAGCTATCGGAGATCACCTGCACCAGCCGGTCGACCTCCTTCTCCTCGACGCCGATCAGCAGGGTCACGTTGCCCTCGCGGAGGAATCCGCCGGTGCTGCCGATCTTCGTGAACTTGAAGCCGTTTCGCAGCAGCGCCTCGGTGATCTTATTCTTGTCGCGGTCGTGCACGACGGTGATGACCAGTTTCATCGGTGCTCTCCGTATCCCAAACCGGGGGCGCAGATGCGGCGTAGCGGCCGGAAAAGGCGCCTGTGTCTACTTTACTACAAACGGCGCCCGCTCGGGCGCCGCCATAATTCACACGCATTCACCGAGGCAGTCGGCACTATCATAGGCGGGCCGTCACACGGCACATCGCGGGCAGGGACGCCCGCGCCCCTTAGTCCTGCAGCGCTGCTGCAGCGCGGGCCTCCGTGCCCGTACCCCTCCACGGGCGACAAAGCGCGATGACAGCGATACGCGCCGCCATCCACCTAGTCAGAAGCTCGCGACGTGAGCATGGCCTCGACGCGGGCGCGAATGTCGGATTGGACTGCGGCCGCATCCCTGGCGCCATCGAGCACCATGAACCGTTCGGGACTATTCCGCGCCTCGCTCAGGAATCCCTGCCGGACCGCGCGGTGAAACTCCAGCGACTCCGCCTCCATGCGGTTTCGGTCGCGCTGGCGCTCCAGTCCGATCGCCGGGTCGATGTCGATGAGGAAGGTGATGTCCGGCATCACGCCGTCGATCGCGAAGGCATTGAGGCGAAAAACGGAGTCGCGGCCCAGGCCGCGAGCACAGCCCTGGTACGCGATGCTCGAGTCGATGAACCGGTCGCAGAGGACAATACCGCCCGCCGCAAGGTGCGGCCGGACCACGCTCTCGACATTCTGCGCGCGCGCCGCCAGAAACAGGAGCAGCTCGGCGCGCGGCGTCATGGAGCATTCGAGCAGCAGGCGCCGGACCGTTTCGGCAACGGCGTCCCCGCCCGGCTCACGCGTGACGCAGACGGCGCGGTCGGCCTGCTCCAGATAAGCGCGAAGAAGGGCGATCTGGGTAGATTTCCCAGCGCCCTCCACTCCCTCGAAGGTTATAAAGAGCCCGGAACGCGTCTCCAGTGCACACCCCCGAATACGGCACTCTCCACAGACTACGCAGATTCCACAGGTTCAACAGAGGAATGCCATTGCAACGAACGCGTCTCGCTCAACTGGCACTCGATCTGTGCAGTCCGCGCAGTCTGTGGATAGAGCTCTCAACTGCCCACGGGCAGGATACGCACGCGGCGCTGCGGCTCGACGCCCACGCTCTCCGAGACGAGCTGGTAGCGCTCCACGAGCTGATGCTGCAGCCGGCGGGTGAACGAGTTCGCCGGCGCGAGCTCCATCGCCTCATTGTTGCGCTTCACGGAATCGATTGCGTCCTGCGTTTCCAGCAGCGCGGCCTCCATCTCGTCCTCCGCCGATTCGTAGCTCGGCGAGAGTCCGAACAGCTCCCGCACGCAGTTGGCGATCTGCGCGTACGTGTTGCTGCGGACCGTGTAGATCGGCAGGCGCTTCTGCGTCGCCTCGCGCATCTTGCCAGGCTCCCGCTTGTACGTGGCCTTCAGCGCAAGCACTACGTCCGCGTCGCCCACATCCCGGGCAATATAGGCCGGCACGTGGATCTCCGCGATTGCACGGTCCAGCCTGCTGCGGCTCACGCCGTATGGAAAGATTCGCAGGACGGAGATCTTGGCGCCGGGCGGCTGCGGGGGCGCCGGCGCGGGCGGCGCGCCGCGCGGTACGAGGCGCGCTCCGCCCGAGGGTCGCGCCGCATCGTCTGCCGGCTCGTCCCTGGGTTCGCCCTTGCCGTCGGGCGCGTCCCACCGCACGCGGGCCGCGCGCGCGCTCGGATTCTCCGTCCGCTCCAGCTTGCGGCCCCGGTCGCGCTCATCGGTGCGGCGCGACTCCGTTTCGGGCCGGCCGCGATCTGCCATCTCGCGAATCGCGCCCGGCTCGTCGGCGCGCTGGACCACCTCGATCTCGCCCTCGTTATTGCGAATGCGGATTTCCGGACGTGGCGTGCCGCCCCGCAGCATCCGGTCCACCGTCCGCTCCACGTCCAGGTGCAGCGCCAGTTTGTCCACCTCGATGATCTCGATCACGACGTCGAAGGTCGGCGGCGCCTTTCGCTCCAGGACCGTCTTCTGCGTCCCGCGCCGCTTCGCCTCGTCGTCCGAGAGCGTCACGGCGTGGATGCCGCCGACCAGGTCGGAGAGCGTCGGGTTCATCATCAGGTTCTCAAGGCTGTTGCCGTGCGCGGTTCCAACGAGCTGGACGCCGCGCTCCGCGATCGTCCGCGCCGCGAAGCTCTCCTGCTCCGTTCCGATCTCGTCGATGACGATCACCTCTGGCATGTGGTTTTCGACCGCCTCAATCATCACCTGGTGCTGCAGCTCCGGCGCGGAGACCTGCATGCGGCGCGCGCGCCCGATGGCGGGGTGGGGAATGTCGCCGTCGCCCGCGATTTCGTTGCTGGTATCGACGATCACCACGCGCTTCTTGAGCTGGTCCGAGAGGATCCGCGCGACCTCGCGCAGCTTGGTCGTCTTGCCGCGGCCCGGGCGGCCGAGCATCAGGATCGACTTGCCGCTCTGGACCACGTCCTGGATAATATCGATGGTGCCGTAGACGGCCCGGCCGATGCGGCAGGTAAGGCCGACGACTCGCCCCTGGCGGTTGCGGATCGCGGAGATGCGGTGGAGCGTGCGCTCGATGCCGGCGCGGTTGTCCTTGCCAAAAGCGCCGACGCGGCCCACCACGTATTCCAGGTCCTCGGCGGAGACGGGGGCGTCGCCGAGCTCTACCACGCGCTCCGCGAATCGCGCCTCCGGCGTGCGCCCGAGGTCCATCACGATCTCAAGCAGCTCTTCGAGATGCTCCTCTTTCTCAAGCTGCTGTCGCAGCGCGAGGGGCAGCACGTCGATCAACTGCTCCAGATTATCGGTAATGCGGTGCTGGTGGGCAGTAAGCGGTCCGGTGACGGAGATAGGCAGGTCCATGCTCGGGTTTACGCCGGCCGCAATCGTTTGAGGACGCGAGGAAACCTGTTTTGTGCTCATATAAGAGGTCAAGCCACTCCTTCTTTCGCGCTGGGGCGGAAGAGTGGCGGGCTCGCGAGTTTGCCGATCGAGCGGTTGGCCAACGGATGTTCGGCGTCTGCGCCCGCGGCGCCTTCGCGCCCGCGGTTGCCTGTGCGGCGGGCCTGGCTTGCGGCCTGGCGCGCCTGCCGCGCGCGGCCGGATTGCGGCCCGTACTGCGCGGCGGAAGGACTGCGCGCCTCGGCGCGCGTCACTGTACGGCATCGCCGTACCACTATTAAAGACCGAATTGCGCCGCGGAAAGTTTCCCGATGTCCGCCGACTACGCCGCTTCGGCGCGCGGGGGACCAACCGTTTCGCGGATGACCATCTCGGTAGGAAAGACCCGCGTATGCAGGCAGGCAGCCGGCTCCTCTTCCGGGCGCGGCTCCGCTGCCGGCCCGGATGGTCCGGACTCCTGTCCCTCGATCAGCGCAAGCAGCTTTTCGACGGCGCACCGTCCCATCTCCCGGAACGGCTGTCGCACGGTAGTCAGTGGCGGCCGCGTAAGGCCGGCCATCACCGAGTCGTCGAATCCGGCGATCGAGATATCCTGCGGGACGTGAAGCCCTCGGCCGGCAAGGACCTCCATGCCGCCGGCCGCGATCGCGTCGCTGCCGCAAAAGATCGCCGTGGGCGGCGGCTGAGCGCGTTCCAGCAGCTGAGCCATCTGCCGGCGGCCCGAAGCAACGCTGAACGTTCCGTGAACAATGCTGGACTCCGCGCAGGGAATCGCCGCCTCCCGGAGCGCGCGGCGAAATCCATCGATGCGCTGGCGCGCCTCCAGGTGCTCGGGCGAGCCGCTAAAGTGGACGATCCGGCGATGGCCCTGATCGACCAGATACCGCGTAATGCCGTAAGCCGCGCCCTCATTGTCCACGCCCAGGTTGAACGTTGTGGGCTCGGACTCGTTCCCGTGAATGGTGACGAAGGGCGTATGGTGCGACAGCTTCTCCGGAGATTGAATATCCGGCGCAATCAGGATCATGCCGTCGACGCGGCCATCGCAAAAGTCGAGGAGCCGGTGCGCCTCGTTCAGCCAGTGAGAAAGCGAGAATATCGTCGTGTTCTGGCCATGCCGTACGGCCTCCTCCAGGATGCCGTTGAGAACCGCCAGAAAGTAGAAGTTGACCTCGTCGCCGCCGACGCAGGCCGTGACGCCGATCGTGTCCATCCGCTGGCGGGAAAGGCCGCGCGCGACGGCGTTCCTGCGGTAGTTGAGCCGCGCGGCCACCTCCAGTATCGCGTCTCGCGTGGAAGCGGAAACGCGGGTCGAGGACTGGGCGCCGTTCAATACCACGGACGCCATCATCACGGAAACATTGGCGGCGTCCGCCACGTCTCGCAGGGTGGGAGCGTTGCTGCGTCTCATTCCCGGCCTCCGTAGCTCAAACAATTTAACGTTAAATTCGACATATTTAACGTTAAATCGCCTTGAATTGTAACATTGTTCGCTAGTATAATTCTAATAGCGTAAGGGAGCCGCGTTCGACTGCGGCGACGGGTAGCGGCGGGCATTACGCGGTTTGCATAATCCGATGCTGTCATTAGCATGTCTCGTGCCAACAGTCTAAAAGGAGTCATCCCATGCAACGAAGCAACAAGGGTTTCACACTCATCGAATTGCTCGTGGTTATTGCTATCATCGCAATACTGGCCGCCATACTGTTCCCGGTGTTCGCGCAAGCGCGCGAGAAGGCGCGCCAGACGAGCTGCGTGAGCAACGAGAAGCAGATGGGCCTCGCCATCCTGCAGTATACACAGGATTACGACGAGCACTATCCCATCGGAATGATTTCGAACGGCCCCCTTGGCTGGGGCGAGCCCACCTATTACTGGCCCGGCGAGGTTCAGCCCTACATCAAGAACTTCCAGTGCTTCGCCTGCCCCACCGACCCGGACGGCGGCCGCCTCGCGCACCCGGTGAAGGCCGCGAGCTGGATGGGAAGCTGGGCGGGGTACGGCATCTCCTACTCTGCAAACAGCTCATATGACCTCACGAACTGGTACCCGGGCTTCAGCGCGGCCGGC
>Ga0070735_10001771_pt1 | contig 20287 bp, 19 predicted proteins | sample Coa_R1_FD_66443 | JGI IMG/M metagenome (GOLD analysis project Ga0070735, IMG submission 66443) | Surface soil microbial communities from Centralia Pennsylvania, which are recovering from an underground coalmine fire - Coalmine... | ecosystem: Environmental > Terrestrial > Soil > Unclassified ... | reverse complement strand
ACCGCCAAAACATCGGCCGGCATGTTTTCGTCATGTCCTCTACCCGCCCGGTGTCAATGCCGTACCCGGGCTTGCATAGGAATAGACGGGGATTGAGGCGATTCGTAAGCAGGAATTATAGGCTGGCGTTGGGGGTTTCTGCTTGGGGATCAATGGGTTGGGTAGACAGAAACAGGCTGTATGAGGCCTTCAGTTATCGAATAAATGTGGTCTACAGCGCAAGTTTGTGTACACGTGCCGGTTACGATTAATTGGCCAGATTCCATTGATCTCCAGTGTGACCCGTGGTACATCTGGCAGGCTTAGAAGGCGAGAATGGCATGTTTCAGCCACTCGCCTCCGAAGTCAATTTGTCGGAAACTCTGCTTGGAAATGCTGCTCAAGGAATTGCTTGTGACTTACTCCGCGACCGCTTCTTTCTCGATCACTACTTTCAAGTGCGCGGTCACGTCCTTGTGCAGCTTCACCGGCACGGTGAACTCGCCGAGGGTTTTCAGCATGTCATGCAACTGAATCTGACGGCGGTCAAGGTTCAAGCCTTTCTTCGCTACGCCTTCGGCGATGTCGCCCGAAGTGACGGAGCCGAACAATTGATCGTGCTCGCCCGAGCGCCGCTGGAAGGTCACTGAGAGCCCTTCAAACTGCTTGGCCAGCTCCTCGGCTTGGGCCTTCTCCTTGGCAGAGCGGCGCACTGCGGACGCCTTCATCTGCGCGATCACGGCCTTGTTGTTCTCATTGGCCACGATGGCCAGCTTGCGCGGCAAAAGATAGTTGCGCCCGTATCCCTCGGCGACTTTCACTACATCGCCGCGCGATCCCAGCTTGTTGACGTCTTCTTTGAGAATGACTTCCATGACAAACCCTCGCTTTTGGCTATTCGCTCTTGGCTTTTGGCTAAACCCTTCAGCTCAGCTTGATTGAGCCAAGAGCCAAAGGCCAAGAGCCAAAAGCGTTTTCCTACTGCGCCCTTCCCGCGAACGGCAGCAATGCAATGTTGCGGGCTTGCTTGATCGCGACCGCCAGCCGATGTTGATGCGGCGAGCAGACACCCGTCAGGCGGCGTGGCACAATCTTGCCGCTCTCAGCCACAAACTGGCCGAGCAGCCGGTAGTCCTTGTAATTAATGTCGGCGATCTTTTCCGTGCAGAACTTGCAGACTTTTTTCCGGCGGAAAAATTTGCGGCCAGCTTCACGCGGACCACCGGGGCCTCCGGAACGTCCCCCGGGACCACCTCCGAATCGCGGACGATCTCCGCCGGGACGTCCTTCACCCGCGGGCCGCGTTGTTCCTGAATCTACTTTGTTTTCGTCAGCCATAAAACTCCTCAATCGGCCATTGATCGATGGTCAGCGGCCAGTAAAGTCAATCCTTAATATCGAAACTGGTCACTGACCACTGGCCACTGACCGGCTTTTGTTACGCTGTGGCAGGCACATCGGCCGCCACGGGCGTCTCTGGCGCTGCGGCGGCTTCTTCGGCAGCGGGCGCAGGCTGGGCGCTTCTCTTCTGCTTGGCAGCGCGCAGTTTCTGGATCTTTTCCAGCCGTTTTTGTTCCTGATCAATGCGTACGGTAAGGAACTTGATTACCTGCTCGGTCACGCGCAGCCGCCGCTCCACTTCGTGCATGACGCTGCCGCTACCCTCGATGACCATTAGAATGTAGTTGCCCTCGCGGAACTTGCGCACCATATAAGCCAGACGCCGCTTGCCCATGCGTTCGACGCTCTTCACGGTGCCCGAAGCCGACGTAATCGTGTGCTCCAGATTCGAGATCAGCTTTTCCAAATCCTCGTCGGCCATATCTGGCCGCACGATAAACATCAATTCATAAATACGATTCATTTCCGTCTCCAAACTTCGCCGTGGTCAGGCATCCAGAAAAAATGGGTTCAGCTCTGGTCACCAGCCACCGATCACAGATCACTGTCTTTCCGGTTAAACCGGTTCATTGCCGCCGCCGGACCTTCGGCCAAAATCATTTTCACTGCTTCTTCGGCGGCATCGAGCATTTCGTCCACCGTCGTCATCTGCGCCTTGCGGAACGGCGACAGCAAATAATCTTTCCCGTCCTCCACCTTATGTTCCGGCGCAACACCCAGGCGAATCCGCAAGAAATCCTGCGTGCCCAGCGCCCCGATGATCGACTCGATCCCGTTGTGCCCGGCCGAGCTCCTGCGTGTATGAATGCGCAGCGTGCCCAGCGGAAAATCCAGTTCGTCCTGAATCACGATCAGGTCCGATTCCGGATTTCCTTCGTGCTCTGCCAGCAACTCCCGGACCGACACTCCGCTCAGGTTCATGTAGGTTTCGGGTTTGGCCAGCAAAACTGTTTCGCCGCCAATTACTACACGTGCCGTAAGCGCCCGGCACTGACGGTTCCGAATCTCTGCTCCATGGTCGCTGGCGATCCGATCCACCGCCAGAAATCCAATGTTATGCGGCGTGAACTGATACTCGATACCAGGATTGCCAAGACCGACGATCAGTTTCACGCAGGAGATCCTTCGCTTCGCTCAGGATGACAGCATTCTTCCAACCGCTGTCACTTCTTCTCCTTCTTCTCAGCCTTCTTCTCGCCCTTGTCGGCTGCCTCAGCTTCGCCTTCTTCAGCAGTCTCCGCTTTACCCTTCTTGATAACTTCGGGTTCGGCCGGAGCCGCCGCCTCCGCTGCCACCGCTTCAGGTGTAGGCGCCACTTCCTCTTTCACTGCGGTTACGTGCGCGATGGGCTGATTCTCGTCCGTCAGGAACTTGATCTTCTGGTTGTGCGGCAGGTCCGCCACGCGCAACACTTTGCCGAAAGTGAGGTGCGAAATGTCGACATCGATGTGGCTGGGAATATCGGCCGGGAGGCACTCGATTTCTACCTCGCGCAAAATGTGCTCCAGGATTCCGCCCTCAGTCTTCACGCCTTCAGCTACGCCCTGCAGCACGATTGGAACGCTGACGCGCAACGCTTTGTCCATGGCGATGCGCTTCAGGTCGATGTGCAGAAGGCTGCCCTTGATCGGCTCATATTGCCAGTCGACAATCATCGCTTTGGTCTGCTCGCCGTTCATCGCGAGATCAAAAATGGTGTTGTGCCCGGTGTCGGAACGCAAAATGCGCAACACGTGCCGAGGATCGACGGTTACTGGCGTGGAGTCTTTGCCCGCGCCATACACAACCGCCGGGATTTTGCCCTCGCGACGCACACGACGGGCATGGTTTTTGGTTCCAGACTCGCGCGGTTGCGCTTCCAAAACACTTTGTTCAATAGTCGCCATAAGTATTTCCTACCTAAGAACTTTGTCATTCCGGCGTAGTCGAGGAATCTTTCTCTCGCACAAATAGCGCCGATCCTACGTAAACAACTTGCTGACCGAAGTCTCTTCGTGATTGGCCTGAATCGCCCGGCCAATCAAACCGGCAATCGAAAGCACGTGAATTTTTGGTTCCCGTTTGGCTTCGTCGCTCAGCGGAATCGTGTTCGTCACCACCACTTCCCGAATCACCGATCCAGCAATATTCGCCACCGCCGGGCCTGACAGCACCGCGTGCGAAGCGCACGCAAAAACTTCGGTAGCTCCATTCTCTTTCAGAGCCGCAGCAGTCTTCACCAGCGTTCCCGCCGTATCAATCAAATCATCGATGATCAAGCACGTTCGCCCATGCACATCGCCGATGACGTGCATCACTTCAGCAACGTTCATCTCCACACGCCGCTTGTCGACGATGGCCAGAGCCGCATCCACTTTCTTGGCGAAGAACCGCGCGCGCTCCACGCCACCTGCGTCCGGCGAAACCACCGTCAGATCCGGCAGATTCAACTTCTTGAAATGATCCACGAGCACCGGCGAAGCGAACAAATGATCCACCGGGATGTTAAAAAATCCCTGCAACTGCGGTGTATGCAAATCCACGATCAGCGCCCGATGAATGCCGGCCGTGGTCAGCAGGTCCGCCATCAGCTTCGACGAAATCGGGCTGCGCGGCTTGTCTTTCCGGTCCTGCCTCGCATAACCGAAGTAAGGCATCACTGCTGTAATCCGCCGCGCCGATGCGCGCTTCAGCGCGTCCACCAGCAAGAGCAACTCGATCAAATTTTCGTCGACGCCCGAAACCCGCGTCCCATGCACCGAGCGGCAAGTCGGCTGCATGACAAAAACGTCAGCGCCGCGTACATTTTCCTGGATTTGCACGTACGCTTCGCCATCGGCAAAGCGCGTCACCTGCGCCAGCCCGCGCGGCATTCCAAGAAAATGGCAGACCTCATCCGCCAGTGGCTCGTTGGCGGTCCCGCTAAAAATCTTGAACTTCTCATCCACCCGCGGGCGCGCCTTGCGATCCAACTTTTCGTCGGGCGCCGGTGGCGTGTGCTTCTCCGTTTTTTCCACTACTTTTTCAGCGGGCGTGACTAAAGTAGCCATAGGTTCTCATCTCTCCGTTCTCAGTTTTGGGGCTCGGGCCAGCTCTCTGAGAACTGAGAACTGGCAACTGAGAACTGTTTTGGCTGGGCCGCTAGGATTCGAACCTAGACAAAGTGCTCCAAAGGCACTTGACCTACCATTAGTCGACGGCCCAGTAACGATTGCCAATTTTCGATTGACGGTTTGCGATTTCGGCTGGCCAGAATAGTGTATCGCGCCAGAGAAAATCGGCAATTGAAAACTGTCAAACGAAAACCCGCGACCAATAGGCTCGACGAGACAATGTGGCCGTAACCCGAGCCGTCCATCCCTGTTTCTGCAGCTTCTCCGCCGCGGCCCGCGCCACGGCCTGCGACATGAACAGACCATACAACGTGGAACCGGAACCCGACAGCGACGCATACTTTGCGCCTGAGCGCAGCAGCGCCTTCTTGATCTCTCTCAGCTCGGGATACTCAGGAAAGACGACTTGTTCGAAGTCGTTCTGAATCCCGGTCCGGACGAGCGCGAGAAGCGGGTTCCCTGCCCGGCCCCTCATGCTTCGCACACTAAGAGGAGCACCGGAGTAACTTTCGCTCAACCATGCAGAAAACTCACGGCCAAGCTGCTTTATTCTATCCGATGAACTTGGGGCGGTCAATTCTCCGGGGAGAGAGCGGCCTTTCAGGGTGTACGCTTCATTATTAAGGGCCGGCTTCAGTTCCCGCGCATTCTCCGCGAGTATTCTATCCCACTCCGCGAACGCATCCGGCGTCGACACCCCCACCTGCGGAGTCACCATCACGCACGCGGTCGCCGGCAAATCTTCCAGGGGATAAACCTGCTCCCCGCGTCCCTCTCCCAACACTGTTCCGCTAATCAAAAACAACGGTAAATCCGAGCCGACCTCTGCGGCGATCCGCAGCCGTTCTTCCGTAGCCAAAGATTTCCTCAGAACCCGCTCGAGTCCAAGCATCGCGGCAACTGCATTGGACGAGGCGCCGCCCATCCCGCCTTGGACGGCTAGACGCTTTTCAATTTCAATCAATACTCGGCCCTTGGCTTTCAGGGACCGAACCGCTTTCTCGATTATGCGATAGCATGTGTTCGATTCATCCCGCGGAACTCGAGGGTCATCACAGCGAATCTCAATTCCCCGGCCGCGCGCCAGGCTCACCCGGATCAGATCGTGCAAAGCGATCGTCTGGTAAACCGTAAGGAGGTCATGAAATCCATCGGCGCGCCGCTGGCCAATCCGAAGTCCAAGATTAATTTTCGCGAAGGATCGAACCTGTATGGTCATGAAAGCAAGATTTTAAGCTACAGAACCGAAAAATCGCTTGATCGACAGCACCTCGTCAAAGGCGTGCAGGCAATCTTCCCTAACAGTCCTACCTCTTTGGTAATCTCGACAGGCCTTTTACATTAGCGCACCTTAATTTTGTGATGTAGATCACAATTTTGTGGTCGCACCACCCGAAACCCACCCCAGGGTTTTCTCGGTAAGCTTTTCCCGGTAAGCAAGGTAAGGACTGGGTGCTGCCCCGCGCAAGCGGGCCCTGTGCGGCACGTTACCGAAGTTGGTTTGCAAGACGTTGCCTGCGGAACAGCAACGAAAATTCTGCCCACGGTCCAGGACGACCGGTTACGTCGCTGCATGAACCGCGAGCGTCAGAGGTGTTGTCTATGTACAGGGCGAAGTTTCTTGTCGCTTTCATTTTCTTTTCACTGCTCGCGTTTGTAGGCTTCGCGGCGGCGCAAGATTATAAAGTCATCACCGTTACCGACGGTGGAACGATCTCGGGGTCCGTGAAATGGTCGGGCCCAGTACCGCGCCAGCTTGAGTTTCCGGTCACCAAGGATCCGCAAATCTGCGATCCCGATGGCAAGAAGGAAATTAGCCTGGAGCGCCTCATCATTGGACCTGAGGATGGAGTCGCCAACACGATCGTTTATCTGAAAAACATCAGCGCCGGGAAGGCGATGGACCTGCCCGAGCAGCGCCGTCACCTGGACCAGCACCATTGCCACTACATTCCCCATATCTTACTGGTGCCGGTTAACGCCGAGCTTCAGATGAAGAGTTCGGACGCTACCCTGCACACGATCCACATGGATGGAGCGGCCACCTACAACCTGCCATTCCCGTTCCCCAATCAGATCAATTCACGCAACATGAACACTCCTGGCCTGGTCAGCTTGCGCTGCAACGGTGGCCATGTCTGGATGAATGCCGAAATGATGGTGGTAAAACATCCCTACTACGCCGTTACTGACGAAAGCGGACGTTTTGAATTTACGGATGTGCCGCCCGGCACTTATCAGATTGAAGCCTGGCATGAAGGCTGGACTCTTACCGGCAGAGAACAAGCTTATGACGTTCTGACCGAACGTGCCGTGCAGCGTCCGATCTTCAGCGAAGCAAGAAAATGGGAGAAGTCAGTCACGGTCAGTCCTAACGGCTCCAGCACTGTGAATTTTGTGATCGGAAACAAGTAGGAGGAAAAGTTTCAGAGTTTCAAGGTTTCAAAGTCTTCGGACCTCGTAACGTTGCCACTTTGAAACTTTGCTCTATCCCCGCCGCTTATATAAGACGGAAAACTCAAACCCGGGATTAGCTGGAAACAACTCCGCCACTTTCCGCAAGCGCTCGGCGAGTGCAGAAGGCGCCAGTAGGGGATAATCGCGCTCCCGCAAATCGTAGTAATCAACATCCAGATATAAAGAGAGCAGATAAATCGAAATTGTGTCGGCGAACGTGGCTTCAAAATATTCGTTTTTGTAGCGCTCCGCATCCGGGCCGGAAGCCGTCGCAAGTTTGCGGGATTCCCATGCATCGAGCGAAGTTTCTCCGCGTGTTCCTGCCTCGACCTGTTTCCAGGCCAGTTCGCTGAATTCCTGGGAGACTCCGGCGGCCTCTACCAGCGCGTGCCCTACGTTGATGTAGAACTCAAAGGCCACAGAGAACTTGTCATCCATCAGTCTCGTCGAGATAAATACGCACTGCGAATCGCCCAGATTGAAGTTGCGATGGCAAACTGCGTTATCGCTTAAAGCGACGTCATAACGATCGGCAATCAGGAGATCTTCGCCCTGGCTCACGGTTAGCGGAACAAAGTAGTATGCCTTGCGTTTGAGAGCCGCGGCACCCTTGGCCGGAACGGCGGCGATCATGCGCTCCAGATCGATGGCGCCGATGGAATTCTCGCCGGATGTGGCGTAGCAAACTCCATTCGCCGCCTGCGAGACAGGCGTGGTCCGAACCACATCTGCGGGGCTCCGCGTAATCGCTGACGCAGCTTGAGACATTCTTTATCTTTTATACACTACCGTGCGGCACCCCTATGACGCTGCCGAGGCCTATCTGGTTCTTTTCCAACCCATCCAGTCAAGCATCCAGCGCCACGTAATTTCCTGGTCGGGATGCCTTGGAGGAGGCGGCAAGCTCGCGGGTGGGAAGTCCACCACCTTCCCTCGATATGCTTCGGCAAGCCGCTTGAACATCCTGCCCTGCTCTTTAACCCTGCCGTCGTTCGCCAGCAATCCCAAACTGTATTCGAGCGAATTGAATTCAAATTTCCGGTCCACATCGTGGGTATCCCAAAAAGTGAACCAGCTCACTCCGGCGTCGATCGCAAGCCCCACCGATTTTTCCAGCCATGCTGCCTGCTGTTTTTCGTCGAGCGATTCGATGCAGGTATTGAACTCCTCGGCCCAAACCGGCTTGCGAGCGTCGCCCGCATAGGAGCGAATCAGCGTAGCCATGGCGGCCATCAGCTTCGTACTCGGCGGGTCCATCGGCCCGCCATACTTTAACGATCCTGACCAGTATGGATAGCAGTGCATTACCGGAAATGGCCGCGCGGCGAGCGCCTCGGGTGAAAAAGTATTCGACTCGAACCACGGCAACTCGTCGACTCCATTCACGTGAAGGCCCTGAGGACAGGTGCTTTCCATCAAAGCAAACATCTTCGCCATCCATGGATCTCCCACCGCCGGTTCCGTGCTCCAGCAGGTGTCGATTTCATTTCCAATGTCGAAGCCGATAATGTTGTCCTTGCCGTTCATTACACCAGCTAACTTGCGAATAAATAACTCCTGGGCGGTCCACATGTCTGCATCGGTATAGAAATCCCCACCTGTCTTGTTGAATGGAGGCAGAAAGAACCATCCGCTCAACTGGCCGGTGAACACGGTTACAACTGCGTCCAGATTGCGAGCGCCCATCAACGAGAGCAGTTGATCGAATCGCTCGAGATGAAGCGGACTCACCCATTTTGGATTGGGCTGGAAATAAGGCCATATCAGAAGAATGCGAAGGTGGTCCAGGCCCAGAGCCGCAATCGCATCCAGGTCCCGCTGGATCGAATCTGCGTCCCAATCATTCCAGCAGAACCACCAATTCCTCGATGGCGTGTAGTTTGCTCCAAAGCGATGCCGGTCGAGCGCGAGGCTTCTGGCCGACTGCGCGTGGGTTGCACTGGCCATTGATCTTGCGGCCGCGACGAAAGATGGGTTCAACATCGTACTTCCCATCGCGGTTGCTGCCGCACCGGAAATAAAACCGCGCCTGTCCATAACCTACCGACTATACGCGCCTTCGATCTTGACCCGGCAAACTCCCGGTCCTAAACTTGTTGGGCCAAAGGAGCGCCGCTATGATCGCCACTCGGAGAATTTCTTTTGCCGCATTGGTTCTAATCATGAGTTCGGCGCTCAATGCTCAAAGCCCGCGCCTGCTTGCTTACTACGGCTATTGGGATCAATGGAACGTCCCGCCATACACCGCGGCCAACATCCCCTACCAGCAACTCACGCACATCGTGCATGCGAACATCGGGCCGTCGAATAAAGCCGATGGCTCCCTGGCGGTCCCTCAGGCCTTCTACGATCCCGAACTCATCTCGCAGGCCCACGCCGCCGGAGTGAAAGTCGAAGTCTGCATCGCAGGCTCCGCCTATCTTTTTGTGGTGATCGACGCCAATCCCGCGCTCCGCGCAACGTTTGCACAGAACATTGCCAACTTCGCGATTGCCCACGGATACGACGGCGTAGACTTCGACTATGAGGTTCCCTACAGCGAGGAGCAAGCGGATAACTTCACGCAACTTGTAGCCGATGTCCGGGCTCTCATGCCGGCCGGTCAATACCTGATCTCCGCCGCGGTTTCTTCCAGTCCCGGCGGCTACGGCGTCTATGATTTTCCCGGGCTCACGCCGCTGCTCGATTTCTACAACGTGATGACTTACGATTTTCACGGCGCTTGGACCAATCACTCGGGCCACAACTCGCCGCTTTATCTCAGCCCACTCGATCCCGGCCAGGAGGGCAGCCTCGACACTTCGACGACAAATTTTCTTTCGATCTACGCCGTCCCGGCCGCGAAAATCAACCTGGGGACGGCATTTTACGGTTACGCGTTTGACGTCGAAGGCCTGTGGTTTTTTTGCTCGAATCATAATCTGTGTGGCAATCAAGGAGCCCCGACCGTCACCTACTCTCAGGTCGAGCAACTGCTGAAACTGGGATGGACTGAAAACTGGGACGGTCTGGCCGACGCCCCTTATCTACTGGATCCCAACTTCCCGACGTTCGGTTTTATCACCTACGACAATCCAGCCTCGACCACAAAAAAAGTGCAGTATGCGATAGGCCAGAAGCATCTCGGCGGAGTTTTCATGTGGGAGCTTTCTCAGGACTACAACGGAACCACGCAGCCCTTGCTGGATGCAATGCACACAGCGGTTGTCGAGTCATCTTCCGCGCAGATTCCACCCAAGTGATGGTGAGAAGGTCCTCGGTAACGTTACTTTGGCTAACGGAACAGCGGCTCTGAAAACGCGGCTCTGAAAACAACGTTCACCAAGTCAGGTGCCTTCAGGTTGAAGGCGAGTTACCAGGGCAACGTCGATTACCTGGCAACCTCGAATACGCCGGTTCAGGGTGCGGTGACTCTCGTACCTAAAGTGCAGTACCCCCACTTTATTACTACCGCGTCCCCAATCCGAGCCATTCCCCTTTCCTGCCGCCACGCGCAAACTATCTCTAACGACAATGTCTGCGAAGGCGAAAAGCAACCGCAAGCAAGACCGTATCCGCGCCGTACTGCCCGTGCGGGTACGCGGGACAGACGCATCAGGGAACGTCTTTGAATTGCTTGCGCATACGCTTGATCTCACGCCTACGGGCGCGAGGCTGGGCGCGATTCGCCACGAATTGAAACCGCAGGACATCGTCACCGTACTTTTTCGCAAGCGCCGCATCGAGTTCATCGTAATGTGGACGAAGCAGTTGGCCGCGAACGAGCACCAGATAGGACTGAGAATGCAAGGACAGGAAAGCGATCCGTGGGGATTGAGCGCAGGTCATACCGGCCCGCGGACGGTGAGGGCGGCATCGGCGATATCAGCGGCGGTTTAGGCAAAGAGCGAAAAGGGGGAACGGTGCGAGCATGAAGAATTCAATCACCAAATATTGGACGGACGAACAAGGTCAGGATGTCGCCGAGTATTCCATCATGCTCGCGGTGATCCTCGTTATCGTGGTCGGCACCGTCCGCCTGATCGGCTCCAACGCTAGCAACGTATTCTCCAACGTGGCCAGCTCGGTCCAGTAAGCCATCTACTGAAATCAGATCCTCTCAATCCTGAAAGCAAAAGGCGCGGCGAACCGCGCCTTTGCCTTCGAACGTCGATGCCCAAAAACCTATAGCACATCCTTAAGGTAGTACGCGGAACATGGTGTTAGTGGTCAACGTGCCCGCTGGCGCGGCCACCCGAACTCTTCCGGAAGTAGCTCCTGCAGGCACTGTGGCGGTGATTTCGGTTGGGGAAACGATCGTGAATGAAGCCGATGTTCCATTAAAGGTGACGCTCGTGACCGAACCCAAGTGATTTCCCAGGATACTGATTGTGCTCCCAACCGACCCGAAAGAAGGACTAGCGACGATGAACGGCGGCAAATGATCCGACCAGCTGAATGCAGTGCCATCATTGCTGCCACCGCCCAACGGAGTAGTTGCGTAAAGCACTCCGCTCGTATCTTGCAGCAACGGGCCATTCGCCGGCTCCGCGCCATCCGGGCAGCCGCTTTCTAAACAAAACGCGTAGAGGCTGGTGAAGGTGCCGGCGGGGGTCAGTGAATAGAAGGTTCCGCAGCCGACGGAACTTCCGCAACTCGTTCCGCCGCCTCCATACGTGGTAGTTCCGTAAAATACCCCGTTGCTGGCGAATACCAGCTGAGAAATCGGAGTCGCGCCGTCGCTCGAACTGAAGGCATGCAGGGTCGTCAGCGTCCCTGTGTGTGTGATTTCGAAAATTGTGCCGCAGCCTCCGAGGCAAGCCGTACTCACGCCGTGCGATGTCGTTCCATAAAGCTGCCCGTCCGGGCCCTCGGCCAATGCGCCCAGCGGATAGTATCCATCCCCGCAGTTCGTCACCGAGCAGAAGTTATAAATATTTTGAAACGCGCCACTGAGCGTAAAGCGATAGACGTCGCCGCCATCGGTCGGGCCGCCGTCATAAGTGACGCCGTAAAAGTTTCCGTCGCTGGCTTGAATCGGCGCCGTGTAGGGATTACCGCCATCGTGCACATTGCGCTCGAAGTTATGGAGGGCGGTAAACGAGCCGCCGGGGCTGATGCGGTAAAGGGTTCCCCAGCCGCGCGTTCCACCATTCAGTGTGGTGCCATAGTAGTTTCCATCGTCGCCTAGTGTAAGTCCGCCTTGTGGCTGCGCTCCATCTCCTGAGTCGAAGCTATGCAATGTGGTAAGGGTCCCGCTAAACGTGAGTTGGTAGACGGTTCCAGACCCACACCCGACGCAGGTGCTCGACGCCCCGCCTAAATTCGTCGTTCCGTAAAGATTGCCGTCAGGCCCAAGAATTGGCGCGGCGAATGGCTCGGCGCCATCCGTGCAATTGGTTAGCTGGCAAAAGTTATAAATCGTCTCAATTGCGCCGGTCGGCGTCATTTTGAAAACTACTCCTTGTCCCTCCGAGCCTCCCTGCACACTTGATCCATACAAATTGCCATCGGGTCCCTGGATGAGCCAGGTTGGCGACTGTCCGTCCGTACCGGCGAAGTTGTGGATCGTGGTGAAGGTTTGCGCGAAAAGCGGTGAGACGAGAACAGCACACCCCAGAAAAAATCGAGAGGCAAATTCGGTAATGCACCTCAGTGGATTCATGAAGAATCTCCTCTACCGCTTTCGCGGTTCTAATGGTTAATCAGAAATCAAGTAACTCGCCAGGGAACTCGAAGTACCACAACAGAAAGAACGATTGGTTAAAGCCAGACGGTGACGCCGATGCCGATGCAATAGGGGGATTTATTGCGAGATATTTATATTCCAGTTCCACGAAGAGCGCAAGGAGGCAAATCCTTAGATAAATGGCTTTAACAAAAAAGTTTAATCGGGCGAACCGGTTACCTCGGCGCTAACTAGAAACCTATAAATTCGACCAGCGAGATTCTTTCCCCAGTTGTCTCATCGGTCACCGGTTGACGGACGAACAATTTCGAATCATCATAAATGCAACCTTAACCGGGACCCCTGTGCGCCCGTTCCGCTTCGTCCAAAATTCCAACTGAGGAGAACACTGCCATGCGCACCTTAACCAGCCTTCTGCTGACTCTCTGTTTAGCAATTTCTCTGAGCGCCTTCGCGGGCGGGCAGGAACCGGCGACGTTCGATCAAATCGCAAAACTTAACGCGCCCGATGGCGCAGCCAACGATGAGTTCGGCTATAGCGTTGCGATCAGCGGCAATGTGATGGTTGTCGGAAAAGAGAACGCTGCCGTTCAAAGCGCGTTCGTCTATGAAAGCAATTCTGGCACAGTCACCCAGGTCGCCGAACTCACCCCTTCCGACGGCATCGCCGGCGACAGGTTCGGTTTTTCCGTGGCGATTAGTGGAAATACGATCGCTATAGCCGCGACTGAACACAAGAATCACGACCCGATAAATACAGGCTCGGTTTATGTTTATGTCGAACCCGCTGGTGGCTGGACGGACATGACGGAAACTGCAGAGCTTAATCTGGGCCAGGCGGGGGCAAGCATCGGAAGAAGCATCGGCGTTTCCGGCAACGAAGTTGTATCCATCAATGGTTTCAGTGGCGGGAGTGTTGTCGTTTGGAACGAACCCACAGCAGGATGGGTGAACAGCTCGAAACCGAATGCCGAGTTGCTTGGAGGCGATCCCAATGACCTTCAGGGACTGTTGAACGTTGCCATCAGCGGCAACGTCATCGTGGCCGGATCCCCGCAAGCGTACTCTGATTACGGATCGGCTTTCCTCTATGTCAAGCCGGCGAGGGGCTGGAACAAAATCGGCATCACCCCGACGGCAAGGTTGGTGGGAACCGGCCCCGACTCTGGTGGCGGACTAGCAGTGGCCATCAATGGAAACACGGTCGCATCATCCACCGGCAGCAGCGTTTATGTTTTTGTGAAGCCCTCATCAGGTTGGGCCAATATGAATGAAACCGCAACCCTTACCGACGCCAATGCTTTCCCCGAGCTTGATGCATTAAGCGTGAGCGGTGGAACGGTAGTCGCGGGCGATCCAGGTCAGTCGGTTGGAGTCAACCCCGGCCAGGGCGCGGCCTTCGTTTTCTTGAAACCCTTGGGCGGGTGGAAAAATCTCGCTACCGCGAACGCAGAACTGACTGCGGACGACGGCAATATCGGAGACAACTTGGGCAGTTCGGTAGGAGTGAGCGGAGGGACGGTTGTGGCTGGCGCACCGTTGGCGGCCATCGACTCGAACGCCGCCGAGGGCGCCGCCTACGTGTTTGCTGCGCAGTAGACCGCATCCTGCTTGCGGAATGCTGAAGTGGTTTTGAGAGGGCGCGGCCCCAAGTTGCGCCGTTCTTATTAGGCCGCTAGAGTTCTGAGGCTTCACAAAGACTGCTACGCCATCTTCTGCGTCTGCCTCTGCTTCCGCATGCGCAAAAAAATCTCCCGGTGCCGCGTAGCCTTCTCCAAATCTCCGTTGGGATGCGTATACAGCGCGGCCAACCAGCGATGAGCGGCCATCAGTCCGGGCAACATGCTGAGCGCGGTTTCAAACGCCAGCGCCGAGCGGTCGCGATGTCCGAGCCGCGCCAATGCCACGCCCAAATAAAAATGTCCGAGCGGCAAGAAGTGCTGCAAGCCCACCGCGAGCAAGGCCTGTTCCGCTGCGTCCTCATTGCGACGCTGCCGCAGGCGCACAACCGCCAGTCCCAGATGCGCCTCGGGACTGTCGCCGTCAATCTCGAGCGCGCGTTGAAAAGCGCGATCGGCATCGCCGGTGCGCTTCTGTCTCAAATACGTTTCGCCAATGCGCAAATGCAAATCCGGTAATCGCGGATCGGCGCTTTCGGCCTTTAAAAGACAGGTGAGGGCCGCATCCATGTCGCCTTCTTCAAACTGAATGATGCCCATCAACAGATCGGCCCAGGGACGCGGCTTTGTCTCAGGGGAGTCGGCTTCAGGTTCCGGGCTACCAGCTTCCGGCGCGGAGTCTGGCGTTGAGGCCACGCCTTTTTCTTCCTCCGCTACAATCCCGTGCTCCGCTGCAGTCTGCTCCTCAGCTTTTGCTTCGCCTTCCTGCGCCTTCGGAACTGGCCGGGGCTTCGGCTTCAGCACCATTAACTTCTGCAGCCACTCCTTGGCATCGGCTCGCCGGCCCAATGCCAGGAAACATTGCGCCAGATGCTGCATGAAGCGCGCTTCATCCGGATTCTTCTCAACCAACTCCTGCAGCAGGGTTAACGCATCGGAATATCGCCGCGCATCCATGTATGCGCGCGCCAGGTTGTAATTCTGTTCGCGCACCGCCGTAGCTACAGCCTTCTCCTGGTCCTCACTCAACGGCTGAATGTATCCCAGCGCCACAAACTGTTGCAGCACGGCCTGCGCCGCCGCCGGATCCATGCGCAAATCCGCAGGGTGCATGCCGCATGCGCCTTCTTCTTTTTCCCAGCTCGGAATGCGCTCGATCTGCGGAGGCTCGTCAAATGCCTGAACGAGCACGCGCCCATCCATGTCCTCGCCCACCGGCAGTCCAAATAGGGTCAGAATCGTCGGGGTCACGTCCAGCAGAGTCGCGCCGTAGATGCGCTCGTCTTTCTTGATGTGCTCGCCGCGCATGCAAACCACCCCGAATTGACGATGCTGCACTGCCGGTCCCGCCGGTTCCGCGGGGATGCCGCGCGGCCGCAGGTGATCGGAGTGGAATCCGTGATCGGAAACCAGAATCACGGTCGTGTCCGGCCCGGCTAGATCGAGCAAGGTTTGCAGCATCATGTCGTGAAAGCGGTACGCGCCGTTCACGACATCTTTGTAAATCTCAAACTTGTCTTCGGGGATGCCTTCCATGCGCGGCGGATGATAGTGCATGAAACCGTGGCAGAAGTGATCGATGCCGTTGTAGTACACCGCGAGAAAATCCCAGGTTTCGTTCTGCAAAATCCACGTAGCTGCGTTGTGAATCGAGCAATTCTCCGAGAGAATTTTCGCGAACGATTGCAGGCCTTTATCTTTTTCCTGATCGATCTTCGCCGCCAGCGGAATCCACGGCAGAATCGCCGCCTCGCTCACCTCCGCCGGATGCATGCGCAACCTCGCAAACACATCCCGCTTGTCTTCCGGATACACCGCACCCGGCGGCAGCGGCCAAGGCTTATCCTTCGGCCCCACCGCGTAGGGAAAAAGATCGGAAACGGAAACGCCATTGATCGGCTCCGCCGGATGCCCCGCGAACCACCCCAGCACATGCGTCTTATATCCGCGCTGCGTAAGAATGTTCCAGATCGCCTTCACTTTGCGCGAAGTGCTGGTTACCGGCCGCACGCCGCCGGTCTGCGGATCAGGCTCCATAAACCCGAGAATTCCATGCTTATCCGGACGCTTGCCGGTGGCAATCGAGTTCCAAAGCATGGGCGAAAGAATCGGCCGCAGCGTAGCCAGATTGCCCATGACTCCGTGATTGATGAAGTCGTCGAGCGTGGGCATCAATCCCTGATCGATCAGCGGATTGGCAATTTTCCAATCGGCGGCGTCCCAGCCGATCAGCAAGACTTTTTTAGCAAGCGGCTTGGCGAGTGCACTCATGGAAGGTCCAATGCGGGGGAAAAGTCCCTGGGGGTGGTTCAGTTTACTACAGATGGGCGGGCCACGACGGTCCTTAAACCCGGCTGGGACGGCCACTGGCAACGCGAGGAGACGGTATCCGGTTGCCTTTCTTTAACGCTGGATTTATGTCACAATATATATGTACATATGAATAGCACACAGCGAGCACACATTGTGATTCCTTCCGACCTTTTGCGCGAGATCGACGCTATAGTCGGTCCCCGCGGCCGTACCGCATTTCTTCTGGAAACAGCGAGAGAAGAAGTGCGGCGGCGCAAGCTGCTGGGCTTTCTGGAAGGTAAGGAGATCGCGTGGAAAGAGAAGGATCACCGCGACGAGGAGTCGGCCGCGTGGGTGCGCAAATTGCGTTCGGAGAGCGAGGGCAGGATCGAGGCGGAGAACCCGCAACCCTCACGTCGGCGTAGACGTAGGTAAAGGCAAATGCGCCTGCTGCTGGATACCAGCGTCCTGATCGACGTGCTTCGCTCGCGTCGCAACCGCCGAAGTTGGCTGGCGGAGTTAGTGCGCGCTGGGCACAGCCTGGAAACGTCTGCGCTCAACATTGCGGAAGTCTACGCAGGCATGCGTCCGGAAGAAGAAAATGCAACCAGGGAGTTCCTCGGCGCGCTCCGAACTCATCCCATCACGGTCAGCGCAGCGGAGAAAGCGGGCCGTCTTAAGAACCAGTGGTCGCGCAAAGGACGGACGGTCGCGCTGGCAGATACGATCGTTGCCGCAACTGCAATCGAGCAAGGCTGCGAATTAATTACCGACAACCGCAAAGATTTTCCAATGCCGGAGTTGAGACTCTACGACCTGCCGGAACAATGACGGCCAGATTGGTTTACGGTTTCAGCGAATTCCCCATCATCAGCGCAAACAGCAAAGGCAGGTAAATCACCGTAGCCTGCAGCACCTGCCGCGCCATCATCTTCGATCGGCCACTGTTCACCGGCATCTTCAGGAACGCAAGGCGCGCTCCGAAGTAAAGCAAACCCACACTCAACACAAAAGCGCCCACCAGATAAATCTTTCCCGCCATCCCAAAAATACTGGGCAGCAAGCTCAACGGAATCAGAATCAGCGAATAGGCCACAATTCGCCGCGCCGTGGAACGTCCATCTTCTTCGACTACCGGCAACATGCGAATGCCGCCCGCCGCATAATCCTCGCGATATAGCCAAGCGATCGAGAAGAAATGCGGGAACTGCCACACGAAAAGGATGGCAAACAAAATCAGAGTGCCCCATTCCAGTTGTCCGCGGATTGCAGTCCAGCCGAGAACGCCCGGCATCGCTCCGGGAAAGGCGCCGACAAATGTGCAAATCGGAGAGATTCGCTTCAGCGGGGTGTAGGCGGCCAGATAAACAATGGAAGTAAGAAGGGTCAGAAGGCCGGTGAGCGGGTTGGTGAAGATTGCCAGATAGATCGAACCACCTATCGCCGCAATCAGCCCGGCGGCCGTTGCATGTCGCAGGCTCATGCGTCCTGCGGGCAAAGGACGCTGCGCTGTGCGGCGCATCTGCCCATCGACTTTGTGCTCCATTACTTCATTCAGCGCCGCCGTCCCGCTCGAAACCAGGGCGATGCCGAACAGTGCGTGGAACAATCCCCACGAGAAAGAGGAGACCCCTGATTTTTCCGCGCCAAAATAATAGCCGCACCACGCCGTCATCACGATGAGAGTGGTGACGCGGGCTTTCATCAACTCAGCGTAGTCGCGTAGCAGCGAACCTGCCTGCCTGCGAAGGACAGCAGTCATCGGTTGGGTCATCGTGCTCATCAAATGGTGTGGTTGTCGTACCGCGTTTGGTCCACTGCTATGACGATTCGGCGAATTCTAATTTTTTCAAATCGACAGGAGAGGCCGGTCCACAGAGAACACCAAGCCCGGATTGCATACGTACTACTCTGGCTCACGAAAGTCAAGTCGAAAAGTGAACATGTTCGCTAAGTGTATAGTTTACCGTGAGCTTGGCACCTACTTCCATTCGGCCAAAGACTCGTGAAAAAAGTTGTCGACGACAAAAGTGTACCTCAGGCCTTAAAGCGCCAGCGCGCCTTGAAGAACTCGGCGATACGAATAAAACTTGTCTCCCTCCCATTCCAGGGACGTGGCCTTCTTTCGCCGGCCAGCTAGCGGCTGCCTCCGTTCGGTTTCTCAGCAGCGACCGAATTCGGGATCCCGAACGTCTCCGGCGGATCGAAAAAGCACTGATGCCAAAGGGCAGCATCCGATAGCTTCCCGGCCTTCCACTGCTGCAGCGTGGGAAAAGCCGCGGCGATCATTCCGCCATCGACAGAATCAAAAATCACCACAATTCCAGCCAGTTGCCCGGTCTTTTGGGCAAGTTCCGCGTAATTTTTCTGAATCACGGACTTGGCAAACTCCAGGCGCAGAAGCGAGTCGGTCTTTGCGTTCTCCTGTGAATCTTCTACAGAAACGATCTTCACATTCTTTCCCCGCAATGGCGCCCAGTCGCCGGGGAATTGCGCCACTTCCTCACGGCTCACGTGGAACAGTTCCGCCGCGGTGGGCAGTGCCGACTTGCTGGGTGCAGCATCGGTATTCGGAACATTCGAGGGCAATTCCAGATTGTTGCGCCAGATCCAACCGCGCGACAGGCCAGAGATGCGCACATGCACCCAGTCTCGGTTGTAGTCCAGCATCTCGAACTCATCGTGGAGGCTGGCTAGAAATAGCGTTTTGGCAGTCAGGCTGGGCGAGGAGACCACCGGCGTGCCGGTTTTTTTCACGGCCACCAGATTCTTCGGCCGGCTCTGATTCTTGATGATCTCCTGCAGACTTGCCAGTTCAGTTTGCAGCGGACCACCCGTGTCGTTGCCTTCGGTTTTCTTCGTAGACTTCGAACCAGCCGCTTCTTTTTCAGCTAAACCTCGTTCCAGCGAGGACGAGCCATAACTCGCGTCATTGTCCGGGAGTCTCGGCATCGGGGCAGCAATTTCCGGCTCGTTGGTAGCGGTTGTTGTCGCGGGTGGTGTGGTGGGGGGTGGGGTCACCGTTGCTTCGGGAGGCGTTTGCGCGGGTTGAGCCGCTGCTGTTGCAGGAGGGTTCTCGGCTGCGGGAGCGCTGGCTGGGGCCGCAGATGCCAACTGGTCGCTCAGTTGATCGAGGAGATCGCCCTCCAGCCGCCCATTCGACGGCAACATCCGATATCCCGACTTGGAAGAGACTGGATCGCTGTACCAAGCCGTGACCTGCACACTCACATGCACAATACTCCCGCCGGAGGGGGCGGCAGTCACCTGAAACCGCGCCTGATAATATCCGCGCCGGTAGCTTTCCAAAGGGTGATCCGAAGGTGCTGCGAAGCCATTCAGGGTGGGCAGGCGGCCGGCTGCCGCTGTTTGCATCTCCTTCAAAGTTTTCTCGATGACAGCTTTTGATTGCGGAAATGCGCGGGTATATTCACCGCCCTGAGCTGAGGCAACGGGACCCAATAACAGACCTGCAGCGCTGAGGAGCATCACGCAAATTTGACGAACCTGAGGCGCTCGCCCCTTCATGGTTTCTGCTCCAATTCGTCGCGCATCATCCATCCGTGTTGCCCTTCATGCGTTTCCACACCGTACCAGTAGGGGGTATCGATTACGATCAGAACTTCTGTTCCGGCGCCCAGCAGTTGCAGCGTACCCGCGGTATGAAACGGCGCCGACTTCAGGGGCGCGCCGGGCGACTTCACGACCCGCTCCACCTGCCGGCGCAATTCCTTTACTTGCTGCTCCAAAGTTAGGGGTTGTCTTGCGCCCGATGAATC
>Ga0070735_10001770_pt1 | contig 20288 bp, 18 predicted proteins | sample Coa_R1_FD_66443 | JGI IMG/M metagenome (GOLD analysis project Ga0070735, IMG submission 66443) | Surface soil microbial communities from Centralia Pennsylvania, which are recovering from an underground coalmine fire - Coalmine... | ecosystem: Environmental > Terrestrial > Soil > Unclassified ... | reverse complement strand
GGACCACCTCTTCGGACAGGCCGCGGCGCGCGGACGCGCCGGCCACGTCCGAGTCGGCCCAGCCGAACTTGTACGTGCCCAGCCCTTCGAGCTGTTCTTGCGTGGTGGTCATGTCAAGAGCCCTCCGGACTCTGGAGTTTCAGTAGATACGCCCTGCCTTACAACACTCTTCACCAGGCCCCGCTTCCCGGCACCCGTGACGTGAGTGACGTGCGTGGTGCAGATACCGTCGCCGTGCGCGATCGTAGCGAGGCGCTGCACCGGCGTGCCGAGCAGCCTGCCGAACGCCTCGGTTTCCGCCTCGCACAACTGCGGGAACTCGGCCGCGACGTGCGCGACCGGGCAGTGGTGCTGGCAGAGCTGCTCCCCCGCAGCGGGCCCGATCGAAGGCGCGGGGCCCGCGGAGGCGGCGTAGCCGTCCGCCGACAGCGCCTCGGCCAGCGCCTGGACCCGTTCTGCGAGGTCACCTTGGGCCACGACCGGCGCGTACCGCCGCTCCAGGTCGGCCAGCTGCCTGCGGGCGAACTCGGCGACGGCGTCCTGTCCCGCCGTCTCGGCCAGGAACCGCAGCGCGCCCGTGGCCAGGTCATCGTAGGCGTGCTCGAACGCGCTGCGCCCGGAATCGGTGATGACGAAGACCTTGGCCGGGCGGCCCCGGCCGCGGTTCCCGTACGTCCGGGCCGTCCTGGTCTCGATCAGGCCCTCGGCCAGGAGGTTGTCCAGGTGCCGCCGGATGGCGGCCGGGGTGAGCCCGAGCCGGCTGCCCAGTGTCGCGGCGGTCGATGGCCCGAGTTCGAGGATCAGCCGCGCGACCTGGCCCCGGGTGGGGCCATCAGCTGATCGCACGTTTTTCACAACATCATTGTGCCGTAAATAGGCGGCCGAGCGCAAACTTTTGGCAACGTTGACGTGACGTAAATCACGCCGCGGGCGGCTTGAGGCCCAGGACGTGTTCGGCGTTGCGGCCGGCGATCTTGGCCTTGTCGTCCGGGCTGAGCGGGAGCGAGTCGAGCAGGGCGCGGCCGGCCGCGTTGGAGCCGAACGGGTAGTCGACGCTGAACAGCACGCGATCCACCCCGAGCACGTGCACGGTGCACATGACCGGCGGGATACTGAACAGCCCGCTGGTGGTCACCCAGATGTTGCTCCGGAAGTACTCAGACGGCGCCCGGGCCATGGTCTCCACGTGCAGCATCTGGTCGATCCTGGCCAGCATGAACGGCAGCATCTCGCCGCAGTGCCCGACGATCAGCCGGAGCGCCGGATGCCGGTCGAACGCCCCGGTGGCGATCATGCGCAGCACGTGCAGCCCGGCTTCGGCGTGCCAGCCCCAGGCGCCGGTGGCCAGCCGGGCCGCCACGCCCGGCGGCAGCCCGCTGTAGAGCACCTGGCGCAGGGCGGTCGACGGTGGCGCCGGGTGCAGGTAGAGCGGCGCGTCGAGGCGTTCGAACCGGTCGAGCAGCGGCTCGAACCTCGCGTCGTCGAGGAACGCGTCGTCGGACCCCAGCGTGCTGTTCACCAGCGCGCCGACGAAGCCGAGCTCGGTGATGGCGCGTTCCAGCTCGTCGGCCGCGGCCCGCGGGTCGGCGGTGGGCAGGGTGGCGAAGCCGGCGAACCGGTCCGGATGGGCGCGGACCGCCGCGGCCAGCTCGTCGTTGGCCGCGCGGGCTCGGGCCAGGCCCTCGGCCCCGGCGCGGCCCTGCGCGGCCGGGGCCACGTGGGAGATGACCTGCAGGTCGATGCCGCTGGCGTCCATGTCGGCCAGCCGCATCGGGCCGAGGTCGCTCAGCTGGTCGCCGACCCGGGGACCCCACGCGGCCAGCGGGCCGGTGCCCGGCGGCGCGACCAGCTCGGCCGTCCAGAAGTGCTCCTCCAGCGCAATCGTTCGCACTTAGGCCATTGTGTCAGCTACGCGACGCGCCCGGTGCCGCGCCGGCTCACGGGACGCGGCCGATGCCGCGCCGGCTCAGGCGACGCGGCCGGTCAGGCCGTCCTGCATGAAGTCGGCCAGATAGGCGTCCAGGTCGGGCTTGTCGGGCAGCAGCATGTGCCGGATCCAGGCGTCGCGCTCGTGGGCGATCGGCGGCAGTTCCCACACGCAGCCGATCCAGGGCCGGTCCTCGATCACCATGAAGTGCTCCGGGTCGGAGTCCGGGCAGCCCAGCGCGGGCTGGGCCGCCGCCGCGGCGCGCAAGTGCAGCACGTTGTCCCAGACCCAGCTGTAGGCGTTCAGGTAGGCCGCGTTGTCGCTGCGGCTGCGGTGCACCACGATGAAGGTGGCTGGCGGGGTGCCGTCCGGCTCGGGCAGCAGCCGGGGCAGGATCGCGAACGCGGCCCGCTCGATCTCGGGCTCGACACCGTCCGGGTCGGGGGTGACGTGGTAGCGCTTGATGCTGCGCCCGGCGATCTCGATCGCGGGCCGGGCGCGCAGGAACTTCTCGGCAAAGGTCATGACCGCACGCTAGGCCCGGTCTGCTGACATCTGGTGTCAGTAGAGTGGAGCATGCGCGCGAGCCGCCTGGTCTCGATCCTGCTCCTGCTTCAGGCCCGGGGCCGGATGACCGCGGCCCAGCTCGCCGGCGAGCTCGAGGTCTCGGTCCGTACCGTGTACCGCGACGTGGAGTCGCTGCACGAGGCCGGGATCCCGTTGTACGGGGACGCCGGGCACCGCGGCGGCTACCAGCTCCTGGACGGCTACCGCACCCGGCTGACCGGCATGAACGCGGACGAGGCCCAGGCGTTGTTCCTGTCCGGGCTGCCCGGGCCGGCCGCCGAGCTCGGTCTGGGCCCGGTGCTCGCGGCGGCTCAGCTCAAGCTGCTGGCGGCGCTCCCGCCCGGGCTGGGCGAGCAGGCCGAGCGGGTGCACGCCCGGTTCCACCTGGACGCGCCCGGCTGGTACTCATCCCCGTCCCCGGACGAGGTTCCGCTGCTGCCGGCCGTCGCGGGCGCGGTCTGGCATGGCCGCGCGCTCCAGGTCCGGTACCGGCGCTGGAAGGAGCCGACCGATGTCGACCGGCGGCTCGAACCCTACGGGCTGGTCCTCAAGGCGGGCCGCTGGTACCTGGTGGCGGCCCCGGGGCCGCGGACCTACCGGGTCGACCAGATCCTGGACCTGCGGGTGCTGGACGAGGAGTTCGGCATCCCGGAGGGCTTCGAGCTGGCCCTGTACTGGCACGGCTACCTGGCCGACTTCCGCGAACACCTGCACCGCGCCGACGCCGTGGTCCGGCTGGCGCCTGCTGCGGCGGCCCGGCTGCCCGGTGCCCAGACCGTCGCGGACCAAGCCGGAGGCTGGGTACGCGCGGTCGTCCCGATCGAGTCGGTGGACCAGGCGTGCCACGACTTCCTGGCCCTCGGCGCGGACATCGAGGTGCTGGAGCCGCCCGAACTGCGCTCGCGGCTGGCCGCGGCCGCCCGGGCGACCGTAGCGCTGTATGAGTAAGTGGCCGCCACCATCACCCCGGCCCGATGCCCTGGCCCGTTAGGCGACGATGCCGACCGTTATCCCGGCCACGCCGCTGGGATGCTCGGCCGGGCCGCGGAGCACGGCGTCGGCGCGGGCGGCGACCCGGAGCGGCTCGGCGATCTGGTCGAGCAGCGCCGCGGCGTTCTCGTCGTGCGCCTGCACGATGAGCTGGCTGAGCCGGGCCGAGTTGCCCAGCCGCAGCCCGCTGCGCAGGACCCGGGTCGCGTCCAGGATCACGGCCAGCTGGTCCACGGCCGAACGGTCCGACCTCCAGCGCGGATCGGCCGCCGGCCAGCGGGTCAGGTGCAGCGACACCGTGTCCTCGTGCTCGCGGTAGAACCGCTGGTACAGGTGCTCGGTCAGGAACGGCGTGAACGGCGCGAACAGCCCGAGCAGCACCCGGAACGACTCACGCAGCGTCCACAGCGCGCTGGCCTCGGCCGCCCGGTCCTTGATCATCTCGATGTACCGGTCGCAGTAGATCGACCAGAACATCCGGGAGGCGACCTGGTGGGCCTGTGCGTAGTCGTGGGCCTCGAAGGCCGCCGTGGCCTCGTCGATCGCGTCCGCCAGGTGCGACAGCACCCAGCGGTCCACCATGTCCCGCTCCCCCGGCTCCGGCGCGGCCCCCGGCAGTCCCTCGGCGTGCAGGGACAGGAACCGGCCCACGTTCCACAGCTTGACCGCGAACTTCCGCCCGGTCCGCACGTCCTTCTCGTTGTACCTCACGTCGGTGCCGATGCGGCCGCGGGTGGCCCACAGCCGCAACGCGTCGGCGCCGAACTTGCCCATCACGTCGTCCGGGACATACCGGTTATATCCGTCCGGACCTGTCGACTTGTCGAGATCTCGCTTCGACAGCTTCTTGCCCTGCTCGGTCAGCCCCCAGCCGGAGATCAACGCGGTCCGCCACGGCACCCGGCCGAACAGCAGCTCGGACTGCACCACGGAGTAGAACAGCCAGGTCCTGATGATCTCGAACGCCTGCACCCGCATCGACATCGGGGCCAGCGCGGGGTCCGTCCGGCCGAGCGCCCACCCGTCGTTGACCTGCGGGGTCAGCGACGAGATCATCCAGGTATCCATCACGTCCGGGTCGCCGGTCAGCTCACCGTGGCCGCAGTCCGGGCAGGCCGGCACCGGCGGCTTGTCCGTCAGCGGGTCGACCGGCAGGTCCTCGATCCGGGCCAGGACCGGCGCGTCGCACGAGGCGCAGAACCAGACCGGGAACGGCACGCCGTACCGGCGCTGCCTGGTGATGTTCCAGTCCCACTTCAGCCCGTCGATCCAGTCTTCCAGCCGCCGCCGCATGAACGGCGGGATCCACTCCAGCTCGGCCGCGCGGGCCCGGAACCGGTCGGCGTGCTCCCGCACCGCGATGAACCACTGCGGCCTGATCTGGAACTCCACGGGCGTCTGGCAGCGCTCGTGCACCCCCACCACCTGCCGGATCGGCACGCTGGCCGCCAGCAGCCCGGCCTCGTCCAGCGCCTTGACGATGGCCGCCCGGGCCTGGGTGATCTGCAGCCCGGCGAACGGCCCGGCGAGCTCGCCCAGGCGCCCGTCCGGCTCCACCACCAGCCGCAGGGCCAGGTGGTCGCGCCGCCACCGCAGCACGTCCTCGCTGTCGCCGAACGTGCACACCATCATCAGCCCGGTGCCGAACTCCGGGTCCACGTCCTGATCGGCCAGGACCGGCACCTCGTAACCGAACAGCGGCACCCGCGCCGCGGCAAGCCCCTGGTAGCGGGCGTCACCGGGGTGGTGGTACAGCGCCACGCAGGCCGGCAGCAGCTCGGGTCGGGTGGTCGCGATCTGCAGGTCCCGCTCGCCGCCGAACCTGATGGTGTGCAGCCTGCTGGTCCGCTCCAGGTCCTCCACGTCGGCCTGGGCCAGCGAGGTCTGGTCCTCCGGGCACCACAGGATCGGGTCCTGGGCCCGCCGCAGGTAACCCGCCTGGTACAGGGTGACGAAGCTGGTCTGGGCGGTCCGCTGGCAGCGGGCGTCGATCGTGGAGTAGCGCAGCGACCAGTCCAGCGACAGGCCCAGCCGGCGCCACAGGTCCTCGTAGTGTTCGGCCGTGCGGCCGGTCTCGGCCAGGCACAGCGCGACGAACTCGGCCCGCGGCATGTCCACCGCCCGTACACCGTAGGCCTGCTCGACATAGCGCTCGGTGGGCAGCCCGTTGTCGTCAAACCCGATCGGGTAGAACACCCGCTCGCCCCGCATCCGCCGGTAGCGCACGATGAAGTCGGGCTGGGAGTAACTCATCGCGTGACCCACGTGCAGGTGCGCGGCCGACACGTACGGCGGTGGCGTGTCGACGCTGAATACCGGCCCGTGCCCGGCACGGTCATACCGGTAGACGTCGTGCGTCTCCCACAGCTCGCGGGCGCCCGCCTCGACCGCCTGGTGGTCGTACTCGCCGGGTTCCATAGGAAGGGAAGGTATCTGCTCGGGGGCGTGCGTCTTAAATTCTTTTCTGACGGAACGGGCCGTGGTTCCCGCGTCCGCGAACCGGGAGGCTGCTGAGTGCGTCTTAGGAGTGAATTCTTCGTGGTGCCGCATGCCGCAGCAACGTGCCGGGGAATGAACGTGGTACGAACGAGTCAACCGCCCGCCCGAGAAAGCCCAGGAAGATAGAGACAAGCGACGCCATGCCCGCCCCGCGTCCCGACATCGCCGACCTGCTCGTGGTCGACGTGCCGCCCGGCGCCAAGGTGATCACGGTCAGCGACCTGCACCTGCCCCCGGTCCGCACGGACGTCTCGAGGCGGTCCTGCGAGATGCTCGCGCGCCACCTGACCGCGGAGTCCGGTGCCGCAGTGACCGTCGTCCTGGCCGGGGACGTGATCGAGTTGCTCGGCTTCCCCGGGTCGACCGCGACCGACATCCTGCGCTCGCACGAGGACCTGTGCGCGGCGCTGCTCGAGGTGACCGCGCGCGGCGGGCAGGTCATCTACGCCATCGGCAACCACGACGGCGACCTGGCCTGGGACGTCAAGGCGGCGGACGCGGTACGGGAGATGACCGGAGCCCGGCTGTGCCTGGCCGCCGACCTGCTTCTGGCCGACGGCAAGAAGATCAGGGTGGAGCACGGCCACCAGCTCGATCCGTACAACTGCTTCTGCGATGCGCGCAACCCGCTGGACACGCCCATGGGCCACCACATCGTCCGGGAGGTCATCCCCCGGATCGAGTTCCTCGGCCGCGGCTGGGTCGACGGCGCGCACGAGATGGCGGACCCGACCGACTTCCCGTCCTTCATCGGCTCCCGGCTCGTCTACCGCAAGCTCGGCCGGCACCTGTGGTGGCTGATCGCGATCCCGCTGGCGATCTTGATCCTGGTCCGGATCCCCGAGTTCGGGCTCGCCGCGGTCCGGTCCCGCTACCCGGACACCGACGTGTGGGTACACCGGGCCGTGATCCTCGGGTACGGCGCGATCGCGGACCTGGTCGTGATCTCCGCCCTGGTGGCGATCGTGGCCCGGCGCGCGTGGGTGTCGATCAGCGCGCTGGCCCTGGACAAGCGGGGTTACATGCAGAACCAGGCCGCCCGCCAGCGGGGCGCCGACCTGGTCGCCGACGGCTACTACGGATTCATCTCCGGGCACACGCATCACCCGGAGCTGGCCGCCATGGCCGACGGCTTCTACGCCAACTCCGGGTCCTGCACCTCGGTGGTGGAGGCCATCGGCGGGAAGTTCGGCCTGCCGCCAGCCTACGTCCGTAACCAGCAGGTCTGCTGGGTGGAGGTGGCCGGCGGCGAGGCGGAGCTCGTCATGGCCCGGGTCGAGCTGCCGGGCGCCACCCGGATGGAGCGCTTCGTCGCGCACGGCCGCAACCCGCACTCCGATTCCCCGGCGCGGATCGCCTCCTGGCCCGCCGGACCCGACTGGCCGCCCCCGGAGAAGAAGAACGACCCCCAGAAGGCAGACGCCCCGCCCGCGCCGCGGGCATAGCGCTCAGCGTCGCTTATCGTCCGGCTCTTATCGTCCGGCTCTTATCGTCCGGCTCTTATCGTCCGGCTCTTATCGTCCGGCGAGGAAGTCGCTCAGCGCCGGGTGAAGGGCCTCGGGGTGGTGCAGGACCCCGTGGTCCTGGCCATCGAGGGTGAGATAGCGCCCGTCAGGGACCGCGGCGGCCACGCTGCGGGTCCCGGTGCGGATCCACTCCGGTGACTGGCCGCCGTCCACCGCGAGCACCGGAATCCGGAGTGCGGCCAGGCGCGTGGCGGGCACCTCGTAGTCCCCGTGCAGCGCCACGTCATAGGGCAGGGTGTGGGCCAGGCCGGTGAACCAGCCCCAGAAGTCGCTGGACCGCATGCCCTCGATCATGGCCGCGGGCAGGCCGACCGCCTCGGCCTGGAACAGCGTCACCGCCTCGTCGCGCCGGTCCTGCCCGATCAGCCGGATCAGGCGCTGGTACAGGTCGGATCCGGGCTTGGTCCGGGCGCTGGCCGGGACGTAGGACGGCTCGTACACGGCCAGCCGCCCGATGGGCAGGCCGCGCAGCGCCGCCCCGATGGCCAGCACGCCGCCCGAGGAGTGCCCGAACACGCTGGCGGTTCCGTCGGCGTACCCGATCACGGCCGCGAGGTCGTCGAACTCGCGGCCGACGTCGAAGCCGCGGTCGTTGTTGCCGCTGTCGCCGCGGCCGCGGCGGTCGTACGTGATTGCGGTGAAGTCAGGGGCCAGCGTGGCGGCCAGCGCCGCCACGGTCGACCGGTCGTTGTAGGCGCCGCCGATGAGGATGACCGGCGCTCCGTCGCCGACGCGCTCCAGCGCGATCCGGGTCCCGTCCGCCGACGTCACGCTCTCAACAGTGGTATTCACGTTTACCTCCAGTGATCGGAACTCGCTTCACTGAGAGGTCGGAGCCACCGCCCGCCGCTCGACATGGCTCCCCCAAGCGAAGTGAAACCGCGGTTTCAGCACACCAGAAGGTGGTGAAACCGCGGTTTCATTGCGGTCCGGGGTGGTGCCGACGGGTCAGCCGCGCTCGGCGGCGCGGGCTTCCTCGACGGTGAGTTCGGCGGCCGGGTCGGCTTCCAGGCGCTCGTCCGGGATCGGCTCGCCGCTGCGGATCGACTTGCCGTAGGTGCCGTTGTCCAGGCGCTGCAGGGCGCGCTCGATGGCGTCCAGCCGGTCGTGCAGGCTCTCCGCGATGGCGTCGTCCTCGCCTTCCTCGGTGAGCGCCAGCGCGGCGTCGGCGTTGTCCTCGGCCTCGCTCTCCACCTCTGCCACGCGGTCGTCCTGGCCGGCGGTCTCGGTCCGCTTGAGCGAGCGCTGAACCTCATCCCGTTCGGCGATGAGCAGGCTACGGGCCCGGTCCTGGTCCATCCGGCCGTCCTCCTAGTGCTGGTGGGACGCGTGCGCGTCCATGTGATCGTGGCTATCGGGCGAGCCGCCCATCATCCGCAGCATAGCGACCCCGCCGGTGCGGACGAATCGAACGACCAGAGCGGCGGCCAGAACCAGGAAGACGATGTTCAGCCAGCTGGTGTAGTCCCAGGACACCCCCTGGTCCGGGATCTTGGCCCGGGCCGGGTCCGGGATCAGGCCCAGGCCCCCGAAGACCAGCTCGACCACGTAGCCGGCCGCGGCCATCGCGGCGTAGAACGTGCCGAGCAGGAACAGGGCCATCCGGGCACCGTAGTACTTCCGGTAGATGTTGAGGATCGGCGCGATGATGAGGTCGGCGAAGATGAAGGCGATCACGCCGCCGAAGCTGATGCCGCCCTTCCACAGCACGACGGCCAGCGGGATGTTCCCGATCGAGCACACGAACGAGATGATCGCCACGAAGGGCCCGATGAGCGGTCCCCAGATCTTGGCGGCGACCGGATGGCCCGCGATAAAGAAGCTCTGCCAGAAGCTGTCGGGCACCCAGGCCGCGATCGCGCCGGTGGCGAACAGCCCGATGATCAGGTCCCTGAGGATCGAGGCCCACTCCATCACGAACACGTGCGCCACGGAGGTATAGCCCTCGCGCGAGAACAGGCGGCTCGCGAACGAGCCAGGTCGCTGGATGGACATGTCCATGGCGGCGTGGCCCTCCATCGACCCGGCGATCCCGCGATCGGCCTGCACCCGCGCCTCACGCAGCAGCCGTTCCCGTAGCGTCAGCCGGAACAGCACCGCCATCACCACGATCATGACCGGCCCGCCGGTGAACTCGGCCAGGGTGAACTGCCAGCCCATGAGCAGGGCCAGGATCACCCCGAACTCGATCACCAGGTTGGTCGAGGCGATCTCGAACGCCATCGCCGCGGTGAAGCTGGCCCCCTTGCGGAACAGGGACCGCGCCAGCGCGACCGCCGCGTACGAGCACGACGAGGACGCCGCGCCGAAACCGGTCGCGAGGACCAGCGTCCGCGGCCGGTCATCTCCCAGGAGGCGGATGACCGTGGACTTCCTGACCAGGGCCTGGACCATCGCCGACAGCGTGAACCCGAGGATCAGCGCCCAGGTGATCTGCCACGTCATCGACCCGGTGATGGACAGCGCGTGCAGTACGGCGTGGATCAGGCTCACGTCTCAAACCTCCCCGGGTTCCGAAGCGACACTATACCCCATAGGGGTATATGGCACGGTGTCCCCGCCCGGTTTATCACGCCGCCCCCGTAGACTCGCGTGCGTGAGCACCGGCAAGGCCCCTGGCGACCCGGCGGCGCCTGCCGTTGAGCTTCACGGGCTGGTCAAGCGGTACGGCCAGATTGCGGCCGTGGACGGGCTTTCGCTGACCGCGGCGCGCGGCGCGGTGACCGGCATCCTCGGGCCTAACGGCGCGGGCAAGACCACCACGATCGAGATCTGCGAGGGCTACCGGCGGCCCGACCAGGGCACGGTGCGAGTGCTCGGGCTGGATCCGGCGCGTGATGCCCGTGCGCTGCGGCCGAGGGTCGGCGTGATGCTCCAGTCGGGCGGCATTCCCCCGTCCGTAGCCGCGGCCGACTACCTGAAGCTGCTGAGCAGCTTCCACGTCAGCCCCATCGATCCGGCGCAGCTGCTCGAGCTGGTGGGACTTACCCCGGTCGAGCGCACTCCCTACAAGCGGCTGTCGGGCGGCCAGCAGCAACGGCTGTCCCTGGCCGCCGCCGTCATCGGCCGCCCGGAGCTGGTGTTCCTGGACGAGCCCACGGCGGGCATGGACCCGCAGGCCCGCCACGCTACCTGGGACCTGATCGGTGAGCTGCGCAGCGCCGGGGTGAGCGTCATCCTCACCACGCACTTCATGGAAGAGGCCGAACGGCTCTGCGACTTCGTCGCCATCATCGATCACGGACAGCTTGTCGCGGCGGACACCCCGGCCAAGCTCACCGGCACGGTCGGCCAGCTCAGGTTCCGCGCGGAGGCCGGGCTCGACATCGACAGCCTGCTCAGCGTGCTGCCGCCGGCCAGCGCGATGAAGGAATCCCCGGCCGGCCACTACGTGATCGAGGTGCACGGCGCGGTGGACCCGATGCTGCTTGCCACCGTGACCGCCTGGTGTGCCGAGCGGGGCGTGCTGGCCAACAGCCTGCGGATCGAGAGCCGGACCCTCGAGGACGTGTTCCTCGAGCTCACCGGGAAGGAACTCCGCACGTGAGCGAGGCAGCGGTGACCCCGGGGCGCCCGGCGGCCCTGTTCGCCCCGGATCCGGGAGCGGCGCCGCTGGGCCGGATGATCACCGCGCAGGCCGCGCTGGAAACCCGCACCCTGCTGCGCAACGGCGAGCAGCTTCTGCTCACGCTCGTCATCCCGCTGCTGCTGCTCACTGCGTTCAGCCTTGAGTCCCTGATCAACTTCGGGGTCGGGATGAGCCGGATCGACTTCCTGACCCCCGGGATCATCGCGCTGGCCGTGATGTCCACCGCGTTCACCAGCCAGGCGATCGCGACCGGGTTCGAACGCCGGTACGGCGTGCTGAAGCGGCTGGGGGCCACGCCGCTGTCGCGCGGCGGGCTGATCGCGGCCAAGACCGTGACCGTGATCGGCGTGGAACTGCTGCAGGGCGTGCTGATCATCGCCGTCGGCCTGGCCATCGGCTGGCGGCCGCACGCCGGCCTGGCCGCGATCGTGACCGCCCCGCTGCTGATCCTGCTCGGCACGGCTGCCTTCAGCGGCCTGGCCCTGCTGATGGCCGGTACCTTGCGGGCCGAGGCCACCCTGGCCGCGGCCAACCTCGTCTACATCCTGCTGCTCGGCGTGGGCGGCGCGGTGTTCCCGCTGACCAAGTTCCCCGCGGGGGCGCGGCCCGTCCTCGAGCTACTGCCCACCGGCGCGCTGTCCACCGGGCTGCGCAGCGTGCTTCAGTCCGGCTTGGCGTTCCCGGTCCGCGACACCATCACGCTGGCGGTCTGGGCCGTGGCCGCGATCACCCTGGCGGCGCGGACGTTCCGCTGGGATTGACGGCTCGGGCAGCAGCAGCGACAGCAGCACGGCGGGTACCGGCAGCAGGCACAGGAGCGTGAACACCGCTGGCGTGCCGTGCGCGGCGGCGACCGCGCCGAACAGGGGGGCGGCCAGCCCGCCCGCGCTGACGGCGAGGCCGAGCGTGACGCCTGATGCCGTGCCCGGGCGGCCGGGGAGGTAGTCCTGGCCGAGCTTGACCAGGACCGAGAACGGGATACGGACCGCGACGCCCGCCGCCAGGGCGGCGACCAGGGCGCTGCCGGCCCCGGGACATACCCGCAACGCGATCATGGCCGGGATGGCCGCGGCGTTGCCCGCCAGGACCGTCCGGGTGAGCCCGAACCGGTCGGCCAGCCGGCCGCCGAGCAGCGTGCCAGCGATACCTCCGGTCAGGAAGCACGTCAGCGCCACGCCGGCCACCTGGCGGCTCGCGTGCAGGTGGGCGATCCAGTAGAGCTCGATGAACGTGCTCGTCACGAAGAAGTTCACCGAGCGGGTGATCTCCACGGCGGTCAGCAGCAGGAACGGGCCCCACTGATCGGTCCCGGCGGTTGCGGCCGCCTGCTGGGCCGGCGCGATGCGCTGCTGGTGGCGCAGCAGCACGAACCCGGTCAGGACCGCGGGCGGGATGAACAGCACGGTGGCATCCAGGCCCACCGCGGTCAGCGCGGGCGTCGCGAGGACCGGAGCCAGGAAGAATCCGACGTTGCCGCCGGTGGCGAAGATGCTCATCGCCGACGTGCTGTCCCCGGCCGCCCTTCGCGCGGCCTTCCCGGCGGCGGGATGGAACATGGCCACGCCCAGCCCGGACGCGAACAGCAGCGTCCAGACCAGCGCGTACCCGGGCGCGACGCCCGAGATCCCCACGCCGACGCCGGCCAGGCTCACCCCGGTTCCAGCCATCCAGCTCAGCCGATAGCGGTCCACGACGAACCCCACCACGAGCTGAGGCAGCGCAGCGCCGAGCGTGGCCGCCAGGGTCAGACCCGACGCCGCCACGTATCCGTAGTGCCGGTCCAGCACGAAGTACGGCACGCAGGCGGGCACCATCCCCTGGTACACGTCGTCTATGGCGTGCGCCGCGGCCCACAGGCGCATCCGCCGCCAGGGCGAGAACGGGCGGCCAGCCGCCGGAGCGTCGGTCATACGGCCAGAATCGCCGGTTAGCTTCGTGGCTGCCTACCGATAAACTGACTCATGATGCCGGTAGACCGCCATCCTCTGCCCGGCCCGACCGATCGGCGCCTGGAGCACCGTGAGGTCATCGACTGGCATGACCACGCGGAGCACCAGCTCGTCTACCCCAGTTCGGGCGTGCTGGATGTGCGCACCGACCGCGGGGCATGGGTGGTTCCGCCGCGCCGTGCGGTCTGGCTTCCCGCCGGGGTTCCGCACCGTCACCGGGCCCACGGTCGTACCCATATGCTGACGCTCCCGTTCCCGGCCGACGTCAACCCCCTCGACGCGGCCGAGCCCACGGTCCTGGTCGTCGGCCGGCTGCTGCGCGAGGCCATCATCGAGCTTGCCGAGGATCGCACCCTCGGCCCGGACGACCGTGCCGACCTGCGACGCATCGCCCTGCGCCGCCTCACGCCCGCACCGGCCCGGCAACACCACCTGCCCGCGCCGGCCGATCCCCGGCTGCGCGACGTCGCCGCCCTCCTGGCTGCTGACCCAGCCGACGGGCGCACGCTGGCCGAGCTCGGACGGGCGGCCGGAGCCAGCGAGCGCACCCTCAGCCGGCTGTTCCGGCGTGACACTGGGATGACCTTCCCGCAATGGCGCGGCCAGCTACGCCTCCAGCACGCCATGCTCCTGCTGGCCACGGACAGCACCGTCACCGCCGCGGCCACCGCGAGCGGCTACACCAGTACCAGCGCCTTCATCGCCGCCTTCCGCGACGCCTTCGGCGTCACGCCCGCCGCCTACCGTCACCAGACCGTCGCACAGTAACGGGATTGTCCGCGAAAATTGCGTTGCCCCGTTTATGCGCATCTCATACAATCGAAACATGACGTTCTGGCAGACAGCGAAACGAGGCGAGTGCATCGATGCGTGCTCGCCGCGTGAGCTTGCCCTGAGCACCAGGACGGTTGCCCTCTTAGGCCATTAAGCCAGAGACGGCAACCGCCCCGAGGGATATCCCGAGGGGCGGTTTTCATTTACCTAGGGATCAGCCAGCGGATAGGCGACCCGGCCCCAACCCGGGCGAAATGCGGGTTCAACTCCTGCGGTCCCTGCGGAGCACCACCCACGGGTGAACGTGCTTGCTTGTTGACATATCTATAGCGTGAGCACCATTACCGGCAGGCCCGCCATGCCTGCCGAACGTGGCGATGCGGCACCTGGCTGTACCGGCGCCGCATCGCCCACGGGGATGACAGCTGAGGTAGCGGACACGCCCTGCAAGCGTCGTCGCAGCGGGTTCGATTCCCGCCATCTCCACCGGGATGTGGCGTAAGGGTGAGCGCGCCTGTTTTGGGAGCAGGCAGACGGGGTTCGAGTCCTCGCTTCCCGACCAAAGGGTCTCTAGCTGAGACGGATTAGCAGCCGGTCGAAGCCCGGCGCAGGCAGGTTCGATTCCTGCGGGACCCGCGATGCCGTACTGGTCTAACGGCAAGACAATTGCCCTCCAAGCAATTCATCGGGGTTCGACTCCCCGGTACGGCTCCACGCGCCGCTAGCTCAGCGGTCAGAGCATCTGACTCTTAATCAGTAAGGTCCGGGGTTCGAATCCCTGGCGGCGCACCCGATGCCCATTAGCTCAAAATGGCAGAGCGCCGGACTCTGGTTCCGGAGGTTCCTGGTTCGAGGCCAGGGTGGGCAGCACATGCCTCTGTAGCTCACCCGGCAGAGCGTTCCCTTCGTACGGGAAGGAAGGCGGTTCGAGACCGTCCAGAGGCTCCATGTCCTCGTAGACCAATGGCAGGAGTCACGATCCCGAGGAGATCGGAAGTGCGCGTTCGAATCGCGCCGGGGACACTAAGTGAATGTTTGGTCAATAGTGCGCTACTCGTTCAGCACCGCCGGATGTCGGCGGCACGTGAATACTGACCCCGGCGTGGCATCCGAATTTTGACCCCCTGCCCGATGACCCTGGCTTTAGCCGAGCTAGGGGGTGAAAGGGGTGCTTTGCGTGGAGGACTGGGCAGAGATCCGCAGGCTTTACCGGGCCGAGCAGATGCCGGTCAAGGCGATCGCCCGGGTGATGGGGATCTCGAGGAACACGGTGCGGGCGGCGGTCGCGAGTGACCGGCCGCCGAAGTATGAGCGCAGGCCGGCCGGGTCGGTAGTGGATGGGGTTGAGCCGCGGATCCGGGAGCTGCTGAAGGTGTATCCGTCGATGCCGGCCACGGTGATCGCCGAGCGGATCGGGTGGGACCGGTCGATCCGGGTGCTGCGTGCCCGGGTCGCGGAGCTGCGCCCGGCCTACCTGCCGCCGGACCCGGCGTCCCGGACCGCGTATGAGCCGGGCGAGATCGCCCAGTGTGATCTGTGGTTCCCGCCGGTCATGCTTCCCGCGGGGTGCGGCCAGGTCCGCAAGCCGGCGCAGCTGCCGGTGCTGACGATGATCACCGGGTATGCCCGCTGGCTGACCGGGCTGCTGATCCCGACCCGGTCCGCCGCGGACCTGTTCGCGGGCTGGTGGCAGCTGATCGGCGGGCTGGGGGCGGTGCCGCGGGTGCTGGTGTGGGACGGGGAGGGCGCGATCGGCCGGTGGCGGGCCGGGCGGGTCGAACTGACCGCGTCCTGCCAGGCGTTCCGCGGCACCCTGGGCGCCAAGGTGATTGTCTGCAAGCCTGCCGACCCGGAGGCGAAGGGGCTGGTCGAGCGGGCGCATGACCACCTGGAGCGCTCGTTCCTGCCTGGCCGCACGTTCACCGGCCCGGCGGACTTCAACGACCAGCTCACCGGGTGGCTGGCGGTCGCGAATACCCGGCCGCGCCGCGCGCTGGGCTGCGCCCCGGCCGACCGGATCGCCGCGGACAAGGCGGCGATGCTGAGCCTGCCGCCGGTGGCGCCGCAGACCGGGTGGCGGGTGCTGACCCGGCTGGCCCGCGACCATTACGTGCGGCTAGATGCCAACGACTACTCCGTCCACCCGGCCGTGATCGGCCGGCGGATCGAGGTCACGGCGGACCTGGGGCGGGTCCGGGCGTTCTGCGACGGGCACCTGGTCGCCGACCATGAGCGGTCCTGGGCCTGGCACCAGTCCTTCACCGACCCGGCGCACCGGTCCGCCGCGGTGGCGCTGCGCGCCCAGCGGGTGGCGGTGCTGCGCCGCCCCGCCGAGCCCGAGGTGCAGATCCGGGCCCTAGCCGACTACGACGCCGCCCTGAGGACCGGCGGAGGCGTGGCGTGATGGCCGCCCGGATCACCGCGAGGGACACTACCGCGGAGATCGCGTTCTTGACCCGGGCGCTGAAGGCCCCCACGCTGCGCGAAGCTATGCCGCGGCTGGCTGAGCGGGCCCGGGCCGAATCCTGGAGTCATGAGGAGTTCCTGGCCGCCTGCCTGCAGCGGGAGGTCGCCGCCCGCGAATCCCACGGCGGCGAGGGCCGCATCCGCGCCGCCCGGTTCCCCGCCCGCAAGAGCCTGGAGGAGTTCGACTTCGACCACGCCCGCGGCCTCAAGCGCGAGATCATCGCGCACCTGGGCACCCTGGACTTCGTGACCGGCCGGGAGAACGTGATCTTCCTCGGCCCGCCCGGCACCGGCAAGACCCACCTGGCCATCGGGCTGGCCATCCGCGGCTGCCAGGCCGGGCACCGGGTGCTGTTCGCCACCGCCGCCCAGTGGGTCGCCCGGCTCGCCGAGGCCCACCACGCCGGGCGGCTGCAAGCCGAGCTCGTCCGGCTGGGCCGCTACCCGCTGCTGGTCATCGACGAAGTCGGCTACATCCCGTTCGAACCCGAGGCCGCCAACCTGTTCTTCCAGCTCGTCTCCGCCCGGTATGAACGCGCTTCGCTCATCGTCACGTCCAACAAGCCGTTCGGCAAAGCGCACTTGTTCGCGCGAACGTGTGCCAGGTGACGGCTTAAGTTGCACGGGTTCGCCGGTCCAGTCGGCCTTGGTCGACGTGGTCGGCGAGGTAGATGGTGACGCCTTCAGGGCGCATTCCGAACGCGGCGGAGACGAGCTTGGGGTCCAGGGTGTTGACCAGTTCGGCGAGGCGGGTGCTGCGGAGCAGCTTGGGCCGGACGCCTGCCGGGTCAAGGATGTGGCTGAGGTAATAGGCCGACGCCGGGTCCTGAGTGCTCTTGGTCTGCCGGGTGACCAGGACGTGCTGGTTGGCGGTGCCGAGCTGGGCACGGTGGTCCAGGCATCGCTGCAGGGCGGTCCAGGTGGCCGGGTCCAGGGGCGTGAGGGCCGGCCGCCGACCGAGCTTGACAGCCTGGGCTGCTGCGTCGATGTCGGTAATGACCAGGCCGCGTAGTTCGGCGCAGGTGGCGCCGTGCAGCAGGGCAAGCAGGCCGGTCAGGGACTCGTGCGGGTGAGCGGCTCCGGCGGTCCAGCGGCGGAACAGCTGCCGCTGCAGGGTCAGCGCGGCTGTCGGGCCGCGGAAGCCGCGGGCCTCGCGGGCGGTGAGCCCGCGGGTGGGGTCGGCGAGGACTAGCTTGCGGGTCCGGGCCCAGCCGAAGAACTGCCGCACGGCGGTTAGCCGGGTCTTGCGGTTACCGGGCCGGGCGGCCAGGAACGTTTCGATGTCATGCACGTTCACGGTGGCCCAGTCGCGCTTGCCGTGCTCGGCCAGGAAGATGGCGAGGTCCCGGATGACAGACAGCCGCTGCTCGATCGTGCGGTCGGCGCGCGGCCGGGTGCCGGCCCGGCGGGCGCGTTCCCTGGCATTGAGGCAGGCGCCGGCGAAGGCTGCCACGGCGGGGCGGAGCGGACAGGGAACGGCGTCGATCCGGCGCTGCCGGCGCCCGGCCGCGAGCTGTCCGGCCTGGCCGGCTGGAAGCGCTAGGCCGCGGGTGACGAAGAAGGTTTCCAGGGTCCGGGCCAAAGTGCCCGGTGACCGGCCGCGGCCCAGCAGCCGTGATCGTTCCAGCAGGGCCTGCGGGTGCTGCGATCCGCCGTCTTGCAGCAGCCGCCCGAGCTGGCCGATCAGGACCGCCGCCCGGGAGGGAGCGAACCCGGCGGCGGCGCAGCCGGCGAAGTCGCCGAGCCAGGACGGCGGGTCATCAAGCCGGGCGGCCAGGCTGCTGGCCGCGACGAATGGCCGCTGCGGGTTCTTCTGCCAGCAGCGGCCGCAAAGGCCCGACCCGCAGTGGCGGCGGAGCTCGCCGCACCCGGCGCAGATGCGGGGCGGGTCTTTGGGCGGCCCGGGCCGCGAGCAGCTGCCGCACCAGCCGGTCTGCTCGCGCAGGTATCCTGGCTTGCCGCACCGCGGGCACGCCTGCGCAGCCTGCTCCCGCAGCCGCTGGTGATGACAGCGGGTGCACCGGTCCCGGTCCCGCCGCCGGACCGGGCCGCCGCAGTCGGCGCAGACCCGCGAGCATGTCTTGCACCGGCCCGTTCTGGCCAGCAGCACACGGGCCACGCCGCAGCCCGGGCAGCAGCTCATGGCAGCCTGCGCTTGCTGGCGGTGCCAGCACCGGCAGCAGTAGTCGCGGCCGATGATGCCGACCGCTGCCCCGCACCCGGCGCAGTCCCGCTGCCGCTTCATCTCCGGGCGCCTCGTCAGATCGGCGGCATCGAGCGGCCGCCGGAGGCGGCCTTCGGCGGCGGCGCCGCAGCCGGCGCGGCGGGGCGCTCCGCTGGCGTGGTATCCACCTCGAACAGGTCATCAGGGGTGCACTGCAGCGCAGTGCACAAGGCCGCCAGGGTGGACAGCTTCACCTGCGCCGGCTGCCCGCCGAACAGTGCCGACACCGACGCCGAGGACAGTTCCAGCCCGGCCCGCTCAGCCAGCAGCCGCCGCAGCTGGGCACCGGTCCAGACCTCCCGCTGCGCGGCGGCCATCCGCAGCCGCCACCTAATCTCCATCCGCGTCCTCCTCCTGCAAGCTGGTGAGCGTGGCCGAGACCGCCCGCCGGTAAGCATCTTCGATGAACGTCTCCGACGGGCGGACATACCGCATCGTGGATCCGACCGTCCAGTGGCCGAGCATCTGCTGGATCGCCACCAGGTCCACGCCGCGCTCGTAGTTGTGGGTGGCGCACGCCCGCCGCAGCGCGTGCGGGCTGAACCGGTCGGCGGCCTCCGCGCCTTCCAGCTCGAGCAGATACCGCAGCCGGTTACGGATGGTGCCGCGGTGCAGCCGGCCGCCGGACTCATCAGCGAACAGCACCGGCGAGTCCGGGAACCGCGGGCGGACGTCGCGCAGGAACCACTGGAGCAGCACGTCCAGGCCGTCGAGCATCGGCACCCACCGCGGCCGCGGCCCCGACGTCCGGGCCCCCTTGCCGAACCGCACGTGCACCTTGCCGAACGGGCCGCGGCCGAAATGCAGATCGGGCCGGTCCAGCATCGACGCCTCATCAGCGCGGAGCCCGGCGTGATACAAGGTCCGGAACAAGGCGTAGTCCCGGGCGGCCGGGCCGTACTTGCGGGCGGTGGCGATCCGCCCTCTCAAGAACGCGAAGAATCCTTCCAGCCGCGCCGGGGACGGCGGCGGCAGCTGGGCCGGCGAATCGTCCCCGACATGGCGGGAGGCGTTGAACTCATCAACCGGGCACTCGACCCGGATCCCGAACACCGCCTCGATCTCGGCGGCCTTGCGGGCCGCCAGGAACCGGTGAAATCCCTTGAATGCCTGCACATAGCCACGCCGGGTCGAGGCGGCCAGCCCGCTCGCGGCCAGCGACCCGGCCACCCGGTCGATATCTTCCGCCGTGACTTCCCAAGCCGGACGGCCCAGCAGGGCAAGCATCCGCTCCAGCACCCCGGAGTCGTTCTCGATCGTCACCGGGCTGAACCCGCGGGCCACCCACGAAGCCAGGTACGCCCCCACGCACTCCTCCTGGAACCGCTGCGGATCCGCCGTCGCCGGCTCCTTCGCCGCAGCCAGGCTCCCCTCGATCACCCGCAACCCCGGCCTGTCCACCCCCGCACACCTTCCTCACACCTGAGAAAACAAGGTGACGCTTAGCAAACAGGGGCCAAACCTCGAAGATCAAGAGGACACGCCGGAGACAGAAACCAGCAGGTCAAAGGGAACAACCGCGATCGGGAACTTGAGCCAGTTCCAGTTCGGTGGGGCGAGACCTTCGGCGACGAAGTGGTCGCCGCCGCCATGATCGACCGGCTCGTCCACCACGCCGAGGTCATCGCCCTCAAAGGCGACTCCTACCGGCTCAAAAACCGAGACCTCGGCCGCGTCCCCGCGGCCGCCGCAACCGACGACTAACCAGCAACACGACCATGCAGGGGGTCAATTTTCAGATGCCGCCAGAGGGTCAAAATTCGAGCGCCGTTGACAC
>Ga0070735_10001768_pt1 | contig 20307 bp, 14 predicted proteins | sample Coa_R1_FD_66443 | JGI IMG/M metagenome (GOLD analysis project Ga0070735, IMG submission 66443) | Surface soil microbial communities from Centralia Pennsylvania, which are recovering from an underground coalmine fire - Coalmine... | ecosystem: Environmental > Terrestrial > Soil > Unclassified ... | reverse complement strand
ATCTCCTTGTCGTCGACGTAGAGCTTCACGCCGCCTTGCGTACCGCTCACGCGAATCCCCGCGCCCTTGGAGGACTGCGCCAGCGTGATGCTGAGGGGGAAGTCCTTGCGCGACTCGACGTTGATCGTTTGCACGACGGGCGCGTCGAAGCCGTCGGCGAGGATCTTCACCTCGTGCGTACCGGCGGCGACGTCCGGCACCGGGCACGGCGAGGTGTCGCACACCTTTCGCCCATCGACGAACGTGTCGACCCGGTTCACCATCGCGCCCTTGGCGTCGATCACGTTGACGAGGATTCGGCTCGAGCTCGACGACGTCCACATGACCGTCGCCACCACGATGCCCACGACCGCCAGCGCGACGACCAGCCAGAGCCCCATGCGGTTCTGGGGGCGCAGCATGGCCGTCGCCTCCATCGTCCGGGCTTGAGGCGCGTACGTGGGGACGGCGGGAGGGCGGGGGAGCGTGGACGGGATCCCGGGCAGGCCCATCGGCGGAGGGCCGGAGCGGCCCGGCAACCCCATGCCGAGACCGAGGCCCGGCTGCGTCGGCGCGGACGGCGGCAGGAGAGGGTTGATGTTGGGCGGCGGCGGAAAGCCCGAAACCCCTTGCCCCGGTGGGAAGCTCGAGCGCCCGGGCGGGGGCGGGGGCGGCGTGGGCCGGCCCGGCGGGCGCGAGAGAGTCGGCGGCGGGGGCGGCGGCACGGAGGGCGCCGTGAGGCCGAGGAGCGTGGCCTTGGGTCTTGCGGCGAGGCCACCCATCGGCGAAGGGGGTGGCGGCGGCGTCGCCGGCGGCGGCGCGCCCGCCGCGGGCAGCGGACCCGACAGGGCCTTCGTGCGATCGTCGTCTTCGTCGAAGATGTGCGTCGCTTCGTCCGCCTGGGCCTTCTCCTCGTCGAAGATGTGCGTCGCTTCGTCGTCGTCGTCCCAGTCCATGTCGACGGCCACGCCGGGCGTCGCGGGCTTGGTGGCCGCCGGCGGAGGAGGAGGCGCGCTCGGCGTCATGACAGGAGGAGGCGCCACCGGCGCGAGGGAGCCGCGCCCGGGCGGTGGCGGAGGAATGCGTGAGGGAGTCGAGGGCGCAGGGGCCGGAGGAGCGGCTGCGAACCCCAAGGGGGCGGGGGCGATGGGAGACGCGGGTGACGGGGCGGTGACGCCGAGCAGAGTGCGCTTTGCAGCGGGCGGGGGCGGCGGCGTGCTTCGGCCGGCGGAGGGCGGACGCGATGTCGCGCTCTTTTTGCCGAGACCATCGAAAATGTCGAGGTCGGATGCGCCCTTTTCGTTCTGTGCCATGGCACCGGTCTCCTGCATGTGCCGCCTTCCTACCTACGATACCATCGGGCCCGCCGAGAGCCTCACGGTAACGTGCGACATGTCATGCGCGATCTTTGGGAAGTACGCCAATGTCCGAGTGCTCTTTGCGACGCTATTGAAATTATTCTATAAGGTGTCGGGTGGGGTCCGCCAGGCTTGCCCAGGCTTGACCGCCCATGAGCGATCGTACGTGCGACCTTCTACTCTACCCAAGGCTGGGGCGACATGTCCTTAAACGGCCGAGGCCTGACAACCATGTGGGTTGGCTCGCCTCCCGCGGGCCAAGTTTCGGGGGGCCGTCACCGTCTCGCTCGTGGCGCGGGCTCGGGAGGCGGGGGGGGCGTCGGGGTGCTCGACGGGCTGCCGTGCGCCAACGGGGCTGTCGACGCCGAGGGCGGCGGGAGAAAGTAGCGGATTCGCTTGGCCTGCAGCGGCTGCCATACGCGAATCGGGACGATGGGCGTATCCGGGAAGATGGCGTGGGCGTTCGGGCTCTGGCCGCGGATGAATCGCGCGGTCGCGGGCGGCGGGTGGGCCACCGGATCCCCTGCGGCGTCCGCGTTGCCGCCCGGAAGCGCCCGGGCGCCGAGGAGCGCGATCCGGGCGGAACAGCCCAGCTTTTGGAGCAAGCCATCCATCGCGCCGACCGTTGAGGCGTCGGCGGTCGCGTCCGGGGGAAGCTCCACCCACGCCAGCATTCCGTCTTCGTCCTGCACCCCGACGACCGAGCGGGCGTCCGCCGCTCGCGGGTCCGAAGGGGGATAGCCCGCCGCCACGGAGGTCGCTTCGTGCCCCGGCGGCGCCTGCGCGATCGCGAAGAGACCGCCGGACCACCAGAGCGTGAGCTCTCCCTGGAGCGAAGCGACGAGCGCGAGCACGGCCGGAGCGTCCTGGGTCGACCCCTCCGAGAGGCGCATCGTCCTCGGGTCGGCGCGCAAGACGCGGAGCCGCACCTCGGGCTGCGCCGCGCGGAGCGGCGCCGACGTGAGCGCGATCGCCGGCGGAAACCCGTGCTGCGGGAGCCCCTTGGTCCGCCAAGCTCCGTCCGAGTCGGGCACCGCCGGGCCGGGAAGCGTCGGTCGCCACGCCAAGTAGAAGAAGTCGCGTGCCTCGCGCTGGATGTAGCGGGGGAAGAGCATGTGCCCCATTGCGCGGATCATGCGCCGCGCGCGGAAGGTATACCCCGGCATGTCCGGCACTTTTCCCTCGGCCTCCCAATCGCTCTGCAGAGGGCGTCCGAGCGCCGGCAGCGGTCCGCGCGGGCTGACGTCGTAGAACTCGAAGCCGGCGTGCCCCGGGTTCATGTCGAGGTGGACCCCGAACGCGCAGCGCGCGGCGAGCATGCCCCTGGCCAGGTCGTCGGGCGCGATGCTCGGGCTGTAGAAGTAGCCGACGAACCCCTCGTCCGTGAGGCAGATCGCGCTCCGTGTCGAGTGAATCTGGTCCGGCCACCCGGGCGGCGCCCCCCCCCACCACGTACGGCCCCAGGGATTGAACTTGCCGCCCTGCACGAGCGCGGTGAGATTTTGCCGAAACGCGACGACGTCGTCCGGGACGTTCGGGGAGTCGGGCCACGCGCCAAAGCCGATCGAGCCGTCGCGCAGCTCGGCGATGGTCGCGGCGTACGGCTTCGGCGGCAGGTACTCGATGCCGTTCGCGGCCATCCCGTACTCGCCGTGCAAGGCCTGGAAGCCGCCGTTGAACGCGGCAGCGACGCGCTTGAGGGTCTCCGGCGTCCGCGGGATGAGGCCCGGGCCGTGCTCGCCGGTCGCGCTGATCGGCTCGACGGTCCCGGCCTCCATGTGAAGCTCGATCTGCCGCGGGTCCCACAGCGTGGCGTACACGCGGACGTCGGGTCGCTGGGGGTCGGGTCGAATGAACGAGGTGACGAACGCGGACGCCGACCCGCTCGGCGCGGGCGTGATGAAGGGGTCTCGCTCGAGCGAGATCCACTGGCCCTCGCCGGGCAACGGATTCGTCGCGATCGGTTTCATCGGCGGGGGTGGCCAGCCGACGTCGGGATCGGCGTAGGACGCGGGAGGCGGGCCCTCGATGCCGAGTTCCTCGCGCACGTCCTCGGCGGTCGTGGCGGAGCCGAAGGTGGCTCGGAGCTTGTCGAGCGCGGTGAAGGCGACGGCCTTGACCCACTGCATCCGGTCGTCGCCCACCCAGGGCATGGCGCGCACGCGATCCACCGCCCAGGTGACGACGTTGCCGGGGCGGGAGCGCTCGTCGGCGACGACGCGGACGAATTTGGCCCCGTCGATCACGTTCGCGCCGGCTGCGTCGATCACGACCATGTGATCGTCGACCCGCGCTTCGAGGGCGCCGTCGGCGCGGAGCGCGAGGGCCACGCTGCGGCCCACCGGGTCGAACACGAACGCCGAGTGGACGATGCCCGCCGCTTGGCCCGTCTGCTGGAGGTTGGTGAGGGCCACCTGCCACCTTTGAACGCGCGTGAAGTCCGCGTCCGGCGGGCGCCCGGCGAAGTCGATCGTGTGCACCGCCATGATCAGGCCGTCGGCCGACGTGGCGTAGGCGGCGATTTTATCGCGGAGCAACGGCCTCGACTCGTCCACGCTCGTCGTCTCGGTGACGTTCCATGCGTCGCCCACTTGCAGGACGGATCCCTCCGGCGACACGCGGGCATCGACGACGTAGAGGTCGGACGGATCGGCGCCGACGTGCGCGCGCACGAGGGCCCGGGCGTGGGTCGCGAACGTGCCGCCGGCCGGCCGATCGATCCAGAGGATGTCGCCGTCGTCGCACGCGAGGCCTCGCGCGGCGAGCACCCCCGCGACCGCCGCCTCCGGGCTGCGCGCCGCCGGGTCGACGTCGGCGCCGCGGTGGCACGAGAGCCAGGCGGCCACGCCGACGACGAGCGCGATCGAGGGCGCCTTCGACCGCAACCAAGCGCCGCGGCGCGTGGCCGCTGCCCGTCGCGGCGCACCCGCGCGGGCCGTGCTTCGCCAACCTCGAGCCGATTGCATCGCGTGGGACAGGGGGCCGCGCGCCGCGACGGGGAGGCCCCCCCAGCCGGATACCAGCTGGCCGGCAGAGGGTCCAATCTTCGGCGACCGGCTACCCCGTGCGCGAAGGTGACAACGACGTTGGCACTCGAGTGACACAGGTCCACGAGTTTACTCGCTACAGGCCCAGGCCTGAAACATGCTACAGAGTTTGCACGATGCTCCGGCGTGTCTTCGCCGTCGGCCGGTCCGCCGGGATTGCGGTGGCGATCGGCTGCGCCAGCCCGACGCTGCCGCTGCCCCCGCCGGAGGTGCCGGCCCAAGAGATTGCGGACGCCGATCACATCAAGCTCGTCGCGGGCTGCGGCGCGGCCGAGGCCAACGCCACGATCGTCGTCGAGAACCAGCACGCGCCGGCCGATCAAGCCGTGGGCGGCGCGATCGCCAGCGACTGCGGCTCGTGGGACGCCACCGTCTTCGCCCACTCGGGCGACGCGCTCACCATCATCCAGCTCTTCGGGGCGACGAGCAGCCTGCCCACGGTGGTGCAGGTCCGCTGAGCGCCGTGCAGATGGGACAGGCGTTACTGCCACCGCGTCGCGTGGCCGACGACCTTCAGCGTCACGCGACGTCGCGGATCGGGGCGCGTCCCTTCGTCGAGCAGGTCGCCGACGAGGTCCCAGTCGCTCGCCTGCGTGATGCGCACGCGGCGTATCTGCCCTGGGTGGCTCTCGCCCTCGCTAAGATAGACGCTGCCGTCGATCTCGGGCGCTTGGCCCGCATGACGTCCCTTCATCACCAGGTCATGCTCCTCGCTCGGCCCCTCGACCAGCACGTCCATCTCGCGTCCGACGAGGGCCCGGTTCTTCGCGCGCGCGATCTTGCGCTGTAGGGCGAGGAGCTTGCGCGCGCGGGCGGCGGCGACGCGCGCGGGGACTTTCTCATCCATCCCGTGCGCCGCGCAGGTCTCCTCGTCCGAGTACCGGAAGACCACCGCGTGCTCGAAGCGAGCCCACTCGACGAACGCGCAGAGCTCGTCGAAGTCGGCGTCGGTTTCGCCGGGATGCCCGACGATGAAGGCGGTGCGGAACGTCAGGCCGGGGACGCTCGCGCGCAGGCGCTCGACGACGCGGCGCTGACGGCCCTGGCCGTGGCCGCGCCGCATGCGCCGCAACATGGCGTCCGACGCGTGCTGGAGCGGCATGTCGACGTACGGGACGACGCGCGGATGGCTCGCGAGCAAGTCGACCAGCGCGTCGTCGAGCGTCTCGGGATAGAGGTAGAAGAGGCGAACCCAGCGCACCCCCTCGAGGTCCGCGATCCGCCGCACGACGTCGCCGAGGCTCGCGCGCCGGTCCCGCGGCAGGTCCCGCCCCCACGCCACGGTGTCCTGCGAGATGAGGTTTAGCTCGAGGGCGCCGCCATCGATCAGCCTCCGGGCCTCGTCGACGATGTCGTCGGCCTCCCGCGACCGCTGCGCCCCGCGGATCTGCGGGATGACGCAGAAGGCGCAGGTGCGGTTGCAGCCCTCCGCGAGCTTGAGCCACGCGCTCGCGCGCGATTGCGTGACGACGCGCGGGTCGCCGGCGCGCACGACCCAGTCGGCCGGGTTGCCGACCATCACACGCTCCGCCGTTCCGGCGAGGACGGTCTCGAGCTTGAGCATGTCGCTCGAGCCGAGGAAATGGTCGACCTCGGGCATCTGGGACGCGAGCTCGGTCGGGTAGCGCTGCGAAAGACACCCGGCGACGACGAGCTTCTTACATGCGCCGATGCGTTTGTACTCGGCGAGCTCGAAGATCGTGTCGATCGATTCCTTCTTGGCCTCGCCGATGAAGCCGCATGTGTTGACGACGATGACCTCGGCCTCGTCCGGCTCGTCGACGATCCGCCACCCCCCGAGCCCGGCGACGCCGAGCATGACCTCGCTGTCCACGCGGTTCTTGACGCAGCCCAGACTGACGAAAAAAATCTTACGCTGCGACATCTGCGAACTAGCGGCCGGTCCTGCGGGTCCCCATCGCGGAGAAGAACCGCTCGAACAAATAGAGCGCGTCGTGCGGTCCCGCCGCCGCCTCCGGATGGTATTGCACGCTGAAGGCCTCGAGCGAGTCGACCGCCAGCCCCTCGGACGTCCCGTCGTTGAGGTGCACGTGCGTCGAGCGAGCGCCCGACGGGAGCGTCGCGAGATCGACGCAGAAGCCGTGGTTTTGCGTCGTAATCTCGATGCGCCCAGTCGCCAGGTCCTTGACGGGCTGATTGGCGCCGCGGTGACCGAACTTGAGCTTGTAGGTCTTCGCCCCGAGCGCGATCGCCAGCAGCTGGTGGCCCAGGCAGATGCCGAAGATGGGCCGTTTGCCCAGCAAGTCGCGGATCGTGTCGGCCGCGTAGCCGACCGCCGCCGGATCGCCCGGCCCGTTCGAGAGAAAGACCCCGTCGGGCCGGAGGCCGAGCACGTCGGCGGCCTTCGTGCTCGCCGGGACCACCGTGAGGCGGCAGCCGCCGTCGGCGAGGCAGCGCAGGATGTTGCGCTTGACCCCGTAGTCGAAGACGACGACGTGATGCCCCGCGCGCCCCGACGGACCGGCGGCCGCTGCGGGCGCGGAAGGTGTCTTCCAGGCGCCGCGGCCCTCGGTCCACGAGTACGTCTCGCGCGGGGTGACCCGTCGCACGAGGTCGAGGCCGTTCATGTCGGGGGCCTCGCGCGCGCGCCGCACGAGCGTCTCGGGCGGGTCGGTTCCGATGGCGCCGTTCTGGGACCCCGCGTCGCGCAGGTGGCGCGTGAGGCGGCGGGTGTCGACGTCGGTGATCGCCACGACGGCGTGGCGCGAGAGGTACGCGTCGAGCGTCTCGCGCGAGCGCCAGTTCGAGGCGACCGGGCTGGCGTCGCGGACGACGAACCCCGCGACGCGCGGGACGTCGCCGACGGCCTCGGTGTCCTCGGGGTTCGTGCCGACGTTGCCGATCTCGGGCGCGGTCATCGTGACGATCTGGCCGCAGTACGAGGGATCGGTGAGCACCTCCTGGTAGCCCGTCATCGTCGTGGTGAAGACCGTCTCGCCCGTGGTCGACCCGCGCGCGCCGAAGGGGGCTCCCTCGAACACCGTGCCGTCCGCCAGGGCGAGCCAGGCGCGCTCTTGCTTCGTGGGATCGCTCATCTCATGCCTCTCCGGCGACGACGCGCCCCTCGCACACAGTGAGCATCACGCGCCCCTGGACGTGGGCTCCGTCGAACGGGGTGTTGCGGCTCTTGGTCTTCAAGCGTGCTGCGTCGATCGTGTAGCGGTCGAGCGGGTCGACGAGCACCACGTCGGCGCGGGCGCCCTCGCGAATACGCGGCCGCTCGAGGCCCACCACCTTGGATGGCGCCCCGGTCAGCGCGTCGACGAGGCGCGACAGCGGAAGCGCGCCCTCGCGGACGAGGCCGAGCAGGAGCGGGAGGCATAGCTCGAGCCCGATCATGCCGGGCGAGCTCGCCGACAGCTCGACTTGCTTGTCGAGGACGCCGTGCGGGGCGTGGTCGGTCGCGATGCAGTCGATCGTGCCGTCCGCCAGCGCGCGGCGAAGCGCTTCCACGTCCTCGGGCTCGCGGAGCGGCGGGTTCACCTTGCACGCGGTGTCGTAGCCGAGCAGCGCCTCGTGGGTGAGCAGGAGGTGGTGCGGGGTCACCTCGGCCGTCACGGGGATCCCGCGCGCCTTGGCGTCGCGGATGAGCCGCACGGCGCCCGCCGTCGAGACATGCGCGACGTGGTAGCGCGCGCCCACGTACTCGGCGAGCAGCAGGTCCCGCGCGACGATGACGTCCTCGGCGACGCGCGGCCACCCGCGCAGGCCGAGGCGGGTGGAGATCGCTCCCTCGTGCATCTGGGCGCCGTCGGTGAGCGCGTGGTCCTCCGCGTGCTGGATGACGGGCAGGTCGAACGTCGACGCGTACTCGAGGGCGCGGCGCATGACCTGGCTGTTCGTGACGCACCGGCCGTCGTCGCTGACGGCGACGGCGCCGGCCGCCTGGAGGTCGGCCATCTCGGTCAGCTGCTCGCCCCGCTGCCCGACCGTGATCGCGGCGATCGGGTGGAGGCGCACGGTCTGCAGGGCGCGCGCCTTCGCGACGAGCATCTCGGTGACGCCGCGCGAGTCGTTGACCGGCAGGGTGTTGGGCATGCAGCAGACGTCGACGAACCCGCCCGCCGCGGCCGCCCGGAGGCCGCTCGCGACGTCCTCTTTGCCCTCGCCGCCGGGTTCGCGCAGGTGGGCATGGATGTCGACGAAGCCGGGCAGCAGCCACGCGCCCTCGCGCTCGATGACGGCGACGCGATCGCTCGCCGCGTACCCGTCGCCCGCGCCCCGGCCCACGCGGACGACGCGGTCTCGCTCGACGACGACGTCCACCACGTCGTCGACGGGCCCGGCCGGGTCGACGACCCGGACGCGGCGGAAGACGAGGGCGTCCTTCATGGTGGATTGTTGCGGCGTATAGCGAGCCTTTCGTTGCGCGTCGACGTGTAAGCGTCGCCCGGTGATCCTTGAACGATTTCGGCTCGGGCGGCACCGTTAAATCACAGCCATGTCCAGGGGCCGTGTCTCGACGGACAAGCGGGGGCGGGGCGCTCTCCTTCTCGCGTCCACGGTGGTGCTCGGCGCATGCAGGGGCGACGCGACGCCGGAGGGTGGCGGGGGCTCCGCCGAGTCGGGCCTCGTCGGCTCGCCGGAAGCATCCTCGGTCGAAGGCGGCGAGGCGGGTGACGACAGCGGCCTTCCCGTCGACGCGTCGGCCGACTCTACCGTCGTGGTGGAGGCAGGTGCGGACGATTCCGGTCCGGGAAAGGACGCCCCCGCTCCCCTCGCGACGTCGGTCCTGGCCGGCGACTCTTTCTCGTGCGCCACCCTTCGGGATGGCACGGGCGTCTGCTGGGGCGAGGGGTCCCATGGGGAACTCGGCGCAGGGCCCGACGTCCGGGCGTGTCACGACGCACTCCCCGACGGCGGTCTCGTGTCCGACGGTTCCTGCGACCTCCTGCCGTCGCCGATCACGGGGCTGACGAGCGCCGTCTCGATGGCGGTCTTTGGGTCGCCAGGCTCCTGGGCGTGCGCCCTCCGGTCGCAGGGAGACGTCGCATGCTGGGGGTCGAACCCAGGCGGGGCGCTCGGCAATGGGGCGATCACGAGCAACGTGCCGGTCTCCGTCGCAGGCATCACCGACGCCACGGCCGTCAGCGTCGGCGGTGATTTCGCGTGCGCCTTGCGCGCCCAGGGCGCGGTGGCCTGCTGGGGCAACAATGGGTACGGACAACTGGGACACCCGTCCACGGACACGTGCTCGTCGGGGTCGACGTCCACCCCGTGCTCCAAGGCGCCGGACTTGGTCACGGGCTTGACGGGCGTCACGGCGGTCGCCGCCGGAGCGGACTTCGCGTGCGCGGTGTACTCGAACGGCGACGTCGCGTGCTGGGGAAACAACGCATTCGGTCAGCTGGGCGTCGGAGGGACGCAAAACCAATCGGCCCCCGTGGGGGTGTTGTCCCTGCAGGGCGCCCTCCAGGGCTCGCCCGCGTCGGCGATCGCCGCCGGCGATGCTTTTGCCTGCGCGATCGTGAAGGGCGCGGTCAAGTGCTGGGGAGACAATCGCGAGGGACAGCTCGGCAGCGCGTCAGCGATCCCGGCTTGCGCGTCCGGCACCCCCTCGTGCTCCACGACGCCCGTCACCGTTTCGGGCGTGAGCAACGCGATCGCCGTCGCGGCCGGCGGTACGTTTGCGTGCGCGCTTCTGTCGGACCACACCGTTTGGTGCTGGGGGAGCTACCTGACGACCGTGGCGGCGGCGGCCGCGCCGGTGCCCGGGTTGACCGGCGTGGCGGCGATCAGCGCCGGCTCCACCCATGCGTGTGCGCTACTGAATAGCGGCGACGTCGAGTGTTGGTACGACAATCGGTGGGGACAGCTTGGCGACGGGACCACGCAGGACTCGCCGGCCCCGGTCCACGTGAACCTCTAGCCGTCCTTGACGGCCCGGCCCTCGGGAAGTACCTCTCGGGCGCGTCCCCGAGCGAACGTGGCGGAATTGGCAGACGCACCAGATTCAGGTTCTGGCGAGGTAACTCTCGTGAGGGTTCAACTCCCTCCGTTCGCACCCCTGCTTGCTGGGCGGAGCCCACGAGCCGGTCGTCGGTCGTTTGTCGTTCCTGCACTGCGATGACTTCGTGCAGGAACGAGCAACTCCCTCCGTTCGCACCCCTGCCCGGTGAGCGAAGCTCCCGGGCCAGTGGTCGGTCGTCTGTCAGTCCTGTACTCCGTCCAGCAGGCTGGACTCCGTACAGGACAGAGCAACTCCCTCCGTTCGCACCCTCCGTCAGGCGCACCCTCAGCGGGGGGTGCTTCCGGAGCCGCTTCCGCTGCGACCAGGGTGGCGGGTAGGGCGGGGAAGGGGTCGCCAGCATTCGGCGCTCAGCTTCTCGATGTCGCCGACGTACTTCTCGGTAGTGCTGAACCGCTTGTGGCCGGCGTTGCGCTGAACGACGAGGGGCTTATCGCCGCGCCAGAGGCGCCAGGTGATGCCCCTGTCGCGAAGGGACCGGAGGCGGATTGCGATCTGGGTTGTGCTGGCGGCGAAGAGGTCCGGGCGGTTACCCCCGCCGCTTCCAGGTGGCGGCGGAGGACCTTCGAGATGGCCGTCTCGTCGGCGAGCCTCGAGAGCGTGGGTAGGACCGGGCCCTTGCCGCCCGAGCGCGCGTACATCGCGAGTAGGAGCGGGCGGAGTGTCGGCTCGATCGGGACGTCACGCGTCTCCCAGGTCTTCGTCGGCTTGACTTGCTGGGCGTCGTAGTCCCACGCCTCAGATCAACGTCGGCCCATTCGAGCACGCGCCCCTCGCCCGGCCGCACGTACGAGTAGAGCGGCACCGCGTACGTCTCGCGCCAGGGCAGCGGCACGTCGTCGCACGCGCAGAGCGCGAACCACTCGAAAGGCCGCAGCACGGTCTTGTACTTGTCCGGGCTCTTTTTCGGGCGGGCGGATGCCCTCGTAAGGGTTGTCGGCGCGCACGCGCAGGCCCGCCTTTCTCGATCGTCGAGGCCAAGAAGGTCTGACGGACCTCCATCCCGCGCGCCCTGATAACCGGGCGGCGCATCGGACAGGGCGGTAGGTCGCCCTGGATGCGTCGGTTGGTGGGCTCGCGGTACGCTGCAAAGAAGGCGGAGCGGATGGGTGTCTCGGGCGTCATGGTTCGCGTTCTGGTCGACGCCGTGGAGCGTGCCGGTGTTGCCCGGGGCGACCTCCTGCGCTCCGCTCGCATCGACTCTGCGCGCCTCGTCGAGGCCGATGCTCGCTTCGACTCAAAGGAGTTCGCGACGTTGCAGATGCGTGCGATGGATCTGACGCGCGATGAGGCCCTCGGCCTCCACATCATCGAACGCACTCACGACGGCGCGTTCGACTTGATCAGTCATCTCGTCGTGCATGCCCCGACGCTGCGCGAGGCCTTGGGCCTGAGCCTGCAGTTTCACCCGTTGGTCATGGATGACGCCCTCTTCACGCTGAACGAGACGGACACCACGGCGGTCTTGCAAATCCACCTTCCCCGAACGTTCGAGCGCGCGGATCGAATGCTCGCGGAGCTCTCCATCGCGGCGCTGACGCGCATGGTCCGCGTCTTTGGCGGGGCAGGTGTGGGCCCGGTGGCCGTCTCGTTCGAACACGCACGTCCCGGCCACCACCGGGAGTATGCGAGGCTCTTCGGAAGCCTGGTGAGTTTCAGCCAGCCCACCACGGGACTCGTGTTCGACCGGGCGGTGCTTGACCGTCCGCAGCTCTACCAGCATCCGGAGCTTTATGGGGTGCTGCGCTTGCAGGCCCAGCGTGCGCTCGATCGCGTGGCTACCGAGCTCGGACCTGTCGACCAGCTCAAGCGATACCTGCTTGCGCGACCTCCCGCGAGGCTCCCTGACCTTTCGACGGCGGCGCGCGACCTCGGCATGAGCCCGCGGTCACTGCGGCGGCGCCTTGCGGAGGACGGCATCACCTACCGCTCGGTCGTAAGGGGCATCCTCGAGGACTCCGCTGGCCTGTTGCTCCGCGACCCGAGGCAGACGATCCAGCAGACGGCACACGCGCTGGGTTTCGCCAACGTGGGAGCATTTCATCGTGCTTTCAAGCGCTGGACTGGGATGACGCCGATGCAGTATCGGGAGACCCCGAGGCCGCCGCGCAGGGGGGGATCCGGTGACGTGAACCGCTGAGGGCGAGCGGTCCCCGGCCCTTGGGCTGTCAGCGCGAGAACCGCGATAGGAAGGCCCAGATTGCGTCGGTGTTCTTCATGTACGCGCTGTTGCTGCCGACAAAGGCGTTGCCCAAGGAGCCGCCTCCGGTGCCGCAGTCCGAGCTGCCGAACCAGCAGTGACCTCCACCCTGGACGGAGCACCCGGTCACCTCGACGTGAGGACACATTGGGCAACCTCCGTAGGCTACGCACGTCGTGTCGCCCCCGCTCATCGGCACCACCGCCGGTGCCGTCGCCGCCGAACAGCCGTCGGCCGAAACGAACGTCGCCAGCGAGGATGCTTGAACGTCGTACGCGATGATCGGATCCGACGTTCCGTGGATGTCGAGCACGGACACGGGATACTTCGGAGTACATGACGTCAGATCCGAGGAGGGGCTGAGGACCGCGAGCCCCCCATCCACCGCGCCTTTGATGGCTGCGATGCCCACGGCTCCCGCGGTTGGGGCAATCGCCACGAAGAGGTCCGACGCCTCGCACGCGAGGCGGTAGCTCAGGTACCCACCGTTCGACAATCCGGTCGCATAGACCCGATGGGGATCGACGTTCAGGTGCGCCGCGACTTCGGCGAAGATGGACCGCATCAACGAAACGTCATCGAGGCCCGCCGTTGCCGCGCCTCCGCAGCAGGTCCCGCCGTTCCAGCTGCTCAGGTAGCCGTTGGGCATCACGAGGATGAAGCCCTCGGCATCCGACTTGGTGTTCCAGGCCACGCCCGAGTCCAGGCAGAACATGACGGGATCTTGCCCAAGGCCGTGCAGGCAGAAGAGGACCGGCATGGGCGCCCTCGGGGAGTAGCTCGGCGGCACGTGAACCTTGTACTGGCGATCGTTCCCCTGCTGCCCCTTGACGCCGCTGATCGTCAGGTAGTTCCGCGCCATGATGTCGCCGGAGGGGTAGTCCCCCGGCCCCCAGTCGCCGAGCCAGCCGAAGTCGCTGCTCGTTCCGGCGCTCGAACAGCAGGTCTGGCCTCCCTCGTTCCCGCTGCCGGTGGCGCCGTCCCGCGCCGTGCTGGAGTCGTCTCCAGCCGGCGAGTCGTCCGCCCCGGGGCCGGGCCCTCCGGCTTCTGCACCACTGGCCGTGCTGGACGGGCCGCCCGCGCACATCGTGCCCGAATCATTCGCTCCCGTCCTCGAGTCTGGCGGTACGTGCGTGGTCGGACGGGTATCGGCGGCGGAGCACCCCGCCACGAGCGACGTGACCGCAAGCATGGCAAGCGCCGCCGGGCGCCTCGAACGCATTGCTGACTTCTTCATGACCAGGAGCCTGCCTCCTGCAACATGCTCCGCGCTGGCCAACCGTTCGCCGCAACGTCCACGACAAAGCGTGCGGCCTGGTGTCGCGACTCGCGTGCCGTACCTGAGCGGGGACCCGCCAAGCTGGCCACTCTGGTCCACGTTCCAGTCACGTTGGATCAAAAGGGGTCCTTTTCGAGCCGGCCGCATGCTTGGACGCGCGATCCCGTTTGGACTGCCTAGCCGCTGTAGTGCGTCGATCGTGAACCCCGTCCCTGCTGGGATGGCCGCGCCTACCCCGTCCGGAAACGCGGACGTCGCTTTCTGCGCTTGGGAGCCGAGCGTAAAGGGCGCGAGCTGTAGCCCCCACCCGGCAGCGGAAGCTCGCTCGCCTCAGCGAGTTCGCGAACCGTAGCGGCGACAGAGCGTGCGTCTGGCGTTCCGGGGTGTATCCCGAGCCAGGCGAGCGTCGCGGTATAGGACTCGATCTAGCCTCGGGATGCGCGCCAAGACTCTGCCCAACGCTCGCTCGCGCGCTGCACGCGCTCGGGCAGTTCGCCGATCTCGTAGTAGTCGTGGCCGGGACGCTCGATCGCCTCAAGCGACGGCTGCGTGAGCCGAAAGTGAAGGGACCTTGCCTCTTGAGACCATGAAGGCGGAGTGATGACCTACCGAGCGGCGATGTGGGTTGCGGTAGTGGTCCTGACCGGTTGCAGCGGCCCCCGGTCCGATGCCGGGGGCGGGCCGCCCGAAGCGGGCGACGAGCGCGCCTGGCTCGATGCTGCGGCGCCCGCAACGACCTCTGCGGACGGATCTCCGAGCCAGCCCGAGGCGAGCCCGTCCGACGCGCCGGCCGCCCCCGGCTTGGACGCCTCCCGTGACGCTCCCCTGTCGAGTGATGCCGCCGCCGATTCGAGCGTAGGGTCCAAGTTCAAGCCGCTCCAGCATTTCTCGATGGATTCCTTCACGGCTGGCGGCCCCGCGATCGTCACCGGAGGCTACGGCGGCGATCAGCTCAACGACTGGAGCAAGTCCGGCTTTGGCGGCGTGATATCGACCGCCCAACACCGTCCGAACAAGAACAACTCGCTGGCGCTCTCGATCCGCCAAGGCTCCGACGGCCTCGGTGGCGGCACCGGGACCAACGACGGGATGTTCGGCTTCCAGCTCTTTCCCCCCTCGTCGCTGGGCCAGTACTACGCGACTTCGGGGCAGACGTTTCACACGGGCTTCTGGATGTACATCCCTTCGAGCTTCGACAACGGAACGAACTTGCAAGAGAGTATCCTCAAATTCGTCTTGAACTGCTTTCCGTCGGTGGTCACGGGCAAGTCCGATGTCCACATGAGCCCTACGGGCTACGCTCTCATGAATGAGTTCGATCCCCACGACAACGTGAACAACAACTATCCGAGCATGCGTCCCGGGACCAATCCCAACTACCCCAAGGGTGAGTGGTTCTGGTTCGAGCGCGCGACGTACCTCTCGACGGATGGGGACGCCTCGATCATTCGGATCTGGGTGAATGACACGCTGCTCCTCGAGCAGAATGGGCGAACCATCCGATGGCAGACGACCGACGGCGCCTACCATGCCCAGACGGGTAGCACGGTCGGCGCCCCCTCCATGCCTGCGGGCGCGACGGGCCTCGAGTTCGTGTACGTATTCAGCTACTGGAACGGCAATTCGCCCCAGAGCCAGACAGTCTACGTCGACGACATCACCACGGCCGTCGACGAGACTGCGATGACCACGGACGCATTCGGTAATCCGATGATCGGAATGGCCGCGTTTTGACGGGAGGGAGCCTACGGCGGGAGCGCCGCGACGGCGGTGAGGGTATTGCGGCGCGCGTTGTCGCTGGTCCCGAGCTGGCCCGCGACGTTCTCGCCCGTGCACCAGACCGTGTGGTCGGTCTTCGCGGCGCAAGTGTGGAAGCGGCCGACCGACACGGAGGACCAGTCCGACGCGCTTCCTACCTGGGTCGGGGTCGCGCGGTCGGTGATGTCTCCGACGCCGAGCTGGCCTTCGGCGTTGCGGCCCCAGCACCAGAGCGTGCCGCCCTGCTTCACTCCACAGGTGTGAAACACGTCGACGCTCACCTCGACCCAATCCGCGTCGGAGCCCACCTGCGTCGGCACGATGAAGCTCGGTGGCGCGGCGCCGGCCTCGACGGCGGTTCCGAGCTTGCCGAAGGTGTCCGCCCCCCAGCACCATAGCGTCCCGTCGTCCTTCACGGCGCACGTCGCGTCCTGCCCGAGGTCGAGGCTGGCCCACGACTCTTCGCTCCCAACGCGCGTCGGCGCACGCACCTGGATGGGCGCCCCCGGCCCGATCCCGAGCTCGCCGTCCGAGTTCCTTCCCCAGCACCAGAGCGCCCCGGATGCCTGGATGCCGCATGTGTGGCCCTGGCCGGCCGCCACGGCGCCCCACTTCGCGCCGGCGCCCGTCGGCAACGGGACCGACGCGCTCGGCGCACCGGCCTGGTCGCCTTGCCCGAGCTGCCCTTCGTCGTTCTGTCCCCAGCACCAGAGGGAATCGTCGAAGAGAACGGCGCAGGTGAACTCGTAGCCCGTGGCGAGGGCGCGCGCCGCGCCAGGCAACGCCACGAGGGAAGGCACGAGGCGCCCTGTGAGGTCGCCCACGCCGAGCTGACCGTACGCGTCCCCGCCCCAGCACGAGATCCCGGCGGCGGCCGTCGCGATCGCGCACGCGTGGACGTCGCCCACCTCGATCGTCGCGAACGTGGCGGTCGTCTGGGCGGGCGACGGGGCGCTCCGACTCGAGGTATCCCCCGTCCCGAGCTGGCCCTGCGTACCCGCGCCCCAGCAAAAGACCTGGCCGAGGCGCAGCGCGCACGTCGACGACTGGCCCGCGGAGATCGCGTAGCCGGCAACGAGGTCGGTCGCCGCCTCCGTTGCGTCCGCGCCGGTCGTCGAATTCAGTGCCGCGTCGGCGGGAGGGCCGGCCCGCTCCCCCGCGTCGCCGATGGCCACGCGGACGAGGGCCGAGCCTTCGAACCCGCAAGCCGTCGCTCCGAGCGCCCCTCCGAGGGCGGCCGTGAGAATCCGGCGGTTCAAGGCGAGCCCCCGCCGATCCCGACCGAGACGCTCGCGCCGAGCCACGGGCCGCCGAGCGACACGTCGCGATCCCCGGCCACGTGGGCCACGGCGCGGGAGAAGTTCGCGCCCACCTGCAAGAGCAGCGTCGCCCGCACCGGCCCCACGCTCAGCGCGGGCGCGAGGCCGAGCGACGCCTCGCCGATCGCGCCCGATAGCGATGCGCTCTGGACTCCCGTCGCGGGGCTCGCACCGGTCAGATCCACCCAGCCCGGCCCGCCCGTCGCCTCGATGCCGAACGAGAACGCTCCTCGCCGAGCCACACGCCAGCCCACCCCGGCTGCCGCTTCCACGATGGAGGCCTCCACGACGCCGGTAGCGCGGTCCGCCGCGCCGCGCTCGTAGGCTCCCTCGAGGAAGACCTCGAAGGCTCCGACCGCCATCCCGCCTCGCGCGGCCAGTCGCCCCAGCACGAGCGGCTGCGCGAGCGTGCGCACGCGGGCACCGGCCGCGAGATCGACCTCCGCCCGATCGCGCGCGATGCTCGGCGCAAGCGCCTCCCGCGTTCTCCGTTCCGCGACGCTCCTGGCCTCCTGCGAGGCCGCCCGCCCCGCGCCCAGGAGCTCGGGGGCGACGTCGCGCGGCGGTTTGAGGAGAAGCTCCGACCAGGACGACAGAAAGAGCTGCGAGACGAGGATCGCGACGACGCGGTTCTCCTGCAGATGCGGCCCGAAGTCGACCTCGCGCTCGAGCTGCTTTTCGGTGACGCTGTCGAAGGCGACGATGCGCAGGCGCGAGCCTGCGCAAGCGAGCTCGATGCGCGGTGGGGCTGTGCGCGGAATGGCCTCCGGCCCGAGCTCGATCGCCAGGAGCCGCGCGATCTCGCCGGCATCGAGGGCGGGACACCGCGAGGCGTCGATGGCGAGCCCGTCGCGGGCGAACGCGGTCGAAGGGCCGGCGAAGGGGGCCGCCAACACGGCGGCGACCGCGTACGCCGATGCGCTGCGCACGGCGCTAGCGTACCGAAAGCGCCTGCATCCGGACGCTCTCGATGCCATCCGGCCAGCGCTCCAGGTAGCGGGCGGCGTCTGCCTTTGCCGCGTCGGATCGGCCTGCCCGTGCCCACGAACCGGCGCCTTCCGCCAGCGCGTCCTGCGCGAGCGGCCCGTTCGGCGCGGAGCGCCAGCACCTGTCGAAGGCCATGGCCGACGCTTCGAAGCGCTGTCGCGCCCGCTCCACTTTGCCGAGCGAGAAGAGCGCGCCCGGGACGCGCGCGTCGCGCGGGAACGCCGCAAGGGCCGAGGTGAGCGCCCTCGCGGCGTCGTCCTGCCGGCCCTCGGCGCGGGCCTGGTCCGCTTCCGCCAGCATCCGCTCGAAGGTCGGGCGACCGGCCGGCGGCGCGACGGCCGCGGCTGGCGTCGGCGCCTCGGCCGGAGCCTCCGGGCGCGCCTCGTCGCCGACCCGAGCGCCGCGCGACGGGATCCCCAGCGACTCGCCGGCCGCGAGCTCCCTCATCCGGGTGCCGTCGTCGACCTCGACGCGCCCGCGCTCGACACGCACCTCGACCCGGTCGGCCGTCACGGCGACCGCGAAGATCGTCCCGCGCACGCGCACCATGACCCCGGGCGCCGTGACGACGAACTCCCGCGCAGGGTCGGGGCGCACGTCGTAACGCACCTCCCCGGTCCCTTGCGCGATGTGGACCCGCTCCGGCGTCTGCTCGCTGACACGAATCTGCGCGTCGCGGACGAGCAAGGCCTGCGACCCGTCCGCGAGGGCGATCCGCTGGCCGCCGTCCTGCCTCGGGACGGAGCTCGTCGCCACGAGGTGCCCGCTCCCCCCCCGCGACCCCCCTCGGGCGAGAAGGAGCGCCATGCACGCCGCGACGGCAACGACGACGGACGACGCCGCAGCCGCGAGGCGCATCGCGCGGCGCCTGCGCCCGGCGCGGCGGGCCTCCTGGATGCGTCCGAGCACCCTCTGTTCACGCAGGTCGTTCCAGGGCGGCTCGAGGTCCTTGCGAAGCTGGGCGATGTCGTCAGGCAGCATGAAGCCCCCTGCGGATCCGAGCCTCGGCGTCGGCGATCCGCCGCTTGACCGTGGCGAGCGAGATCCCGCATGCGTCGGCGACCTCCGGTAAGGTCTGGCCCTCGATGACGTGGAGGATCCACGGCGTCCGGAGGTCGAGCGGGATCGTGTCGAGGACCTCGTAAAGCTGGTCGACGCGCTGGCGCGCGCGAGGATCGGAAATCGTCGGGGCGAGCCGCTCGGTCGCGCCGAGGAGCCAGCGCCAGCGGCGCCGGCCACGGAACCGGGCGTGCAGCCGGCGGACGGCGATGCGCACGAGCCACGCCCGCAAGCCCGCCGGGTCACGGAGGGAAGACAGCGAAGCGGCCGCGTCGCAGAAGGCCTCCTGCAGCACGTCCTCGAGCTCCGAGTCGTTGCCGGCCAAGCGGTACACCACGCCCGCAAGGTAGCGCGCGTGCCGCTTGTAGAGGGATGAGAAGGCCCGATCGTCGCCCGCGATCGCCTGCGCGATGAGCACCCCGTCGTCGGGGACGACGGCGGCCATCGATGGTGAAGAGGGGCGAGCCACCATGTGTCCTCGTCTCGACCATCTCAGGGTACGACGAGGAGCGTCGCCGTGTTCGCGGCGAACGTCATCGCGATGTTGCCCGGGTCGGCGATCGCCATCGACGGCTGCGGGGCGACGGAGGTCGGCTGGGCCGAGGAAAACAGGAACACGCTGGCGCTGCCGCGCGGCGTGTGGTTGCTGAGCGCCATGGCCGCCGGCACGTCGGCGCCGGTCCGGTTGACGACGACGATCGTCAGGGCGTCGTCCGCCGTCCGGCTCGCGGCGTAGACGCGGAGCTTGGTCTTGTCCGACGACGTCGCCGACACGGACGTGTCCCCGAACGACGCCCCGTTCCCGTCGTAGTTGCGGTAGAGGCGGAACGCGGCCGCGGTCGGCGTCGTCACGGTGAGCCCCCAGAAGTTCGCGAGGTCGACGCCGTAGCTCCCGAAGAGGCCGAGCCCGTCGACCGCCATCAGCGCTTCCGGGAACGTCGTCGAGTCACCGCCGGCTCCCCAGTTGTACTCGTCGTAGCCGAGCTTGGTGCCCGGATAGTACTTCGCGATCCAGCCCTGGTGCTTTTGGATCCGCTGCTCCGCGTTGGCGATGGGGTCGCCGCTGCAGCACCCCGGATAGTGATGCGAATAATAATCGAGGATGCGGGCCCCGTGCCCCTTCTCGTACGCGGCCATGGCCGCCATGTAGGCCGCGCCATAGGGCGTGCCGCTGCAGTCGAAGTCGTCGGCGACGGGAATGTCGTCCGGCCCGAGGACCGAAGCGGTCGGGTCGGCCGCCTTGACCGCGGACGCGTAGGTGACCGTCCGCTGCTGAAGCTCGGTGCAGCTGGGAGCCTTCGGCCGGACGTCGAAGTGGATCCCCGGCCAACC
>Ga0070735_10001767_pt1 | contig 20314 bp, 19 predicted proteins | sample Coa_R1_FD_66443 | JGI IMG/M metagenome (GOLD analysis project Ga0070735, IMG submission 66443) | Surface soil microbial communities from Centralia Pennsylvania, which are recovering from an underground coalmine fire - Coalmine... | ecosystem: Environmental > Terrestrial > Soil > Unclassified ... | reverse complement strand
GGCGAGTTCGCCCAAACCGCTGGAACGGCGGGTTAATTTCTGAGCGGCCTGGGGTTCCGCTTGCGTTCGACCTGATGAGCCGCGAAAAAGCTTCATGAAGTTATGACTGACTGATGCCACTAAGCACTCGCTCTGCCTCTCCCGCGGCACCTGGTGCTCTGGGACTGGGACTTAACCACCTAAAGTATTACTTTAATCCCTTGCCAGCGCCGGCAGAAGTTACTTTGCAGCAACCTTCTCGCTCTTGCCCTGGATATCGATCTTGCCTTTGAGGTAGGCGCCTTCCTCAATGGAGATCCGCTGGGTGGAAATGTCGCCGGTCACCACGGCCGATTTTCGTAGTTCGACGCGATCACTGGCCAGCACGTTGCCCTCGAGTTTCCCTTGCACCACGAGTCCCTTGGCCTCCACCGAAGCTTTGACCTGGCCGTTGGGACCGACCGTCAAACTGTGGTTCTTGAGGGCGATCGTGCCTTCTACCTGACCGTCGACGTAAAGGTCTTCGCTGCCTGACAACTCACCCTTAATGACCACCGATTTGCCGATCTGCGCCAAGTCTGCCGACATCGGAGCACTCATGATGTTCTCCTTTTCAGGGAAGCGGATTCTGGAGTACCGGGATTCTGGGAAGGCAGGCTGGTGCCCGACCGCCAAGTCGTTCCCTTCGACTATACCCAACTCCGCGAACCAGCGGCAAGCGAGAGCGGGACTTCGCTGGTGACTTCTGTACTCCTTGATGGTGAAATCTGGCTTTGACTACCGTAATTACAACTCTTTGCTGCCGGTTGCTAAACTAAAAGAGCGATGTTTTCCGCGAAGACAAGAAGGATCGTTTTGTCGCTGCTCAGCGTCCTGCTATTGAGTGCGCCATGGTGCTTGGGCCAGCAGTCCAACTCGCCCCAAATCTCAGTGGGAGACCTGGTGAGAGAAACTGTCGCCCGGGAAGTTGCGGCTGCCAATGCCACCGACGTCAAGCACATGTTTCGGTCACTGCGGCAGACTCCGAAGGGTTCCCAGACACATCTCTATGTGGAAACCAACGACGCGATGGCAGGAATGCTCATCGCGGTGAACGGCCAGCCTCTCTCGCCGCAGCAGGAGCAGGCCGAAAAAGATCGTCTCGCATGGTTGATGAACAATCCCGATCAGCTCCACAAGAAGCGCGCGCGCGAAAAAGAAGACGCGGACCGAAGCCTGCGCATTGTGAAAGCTTTACCCGATGCCTTCCGCTACGAATACGCGGGCACAGAGAATGCCGAAGCAGACCTGGGCAAAATGGGCGATCCACTGGTACGGCTGAAGTTCTCGCCCAATCCGTCGTATACGCCTCCCACACACGTCGAACAAGTGCTCCAAGGCATGGAAGGATACCTGCTTATCGACGCCAACGCCCGCCGCCTCGCCCGCATCGATGGCAACCTGTTTCGCGACGTTAGCTTCGGCTGGGGCATTCTCGGTCACCTCGATAAAGGTGGACACTTCCGCGTGCAGCAGGCTGATGTCGGTGACGGCGCCTGGGAAATCACCACCATGAGCCTGCGCATGACGGGCAAGATTCTCGTCTTCAAGAGCCTGAGCATGATCTATGACGAGTCGATCAGCGATTTCCGGCGAGTGCCTTCGAACCTTTCGTTCGCCGGAGGCGTGGACCTGCTGAAAGCGGAATGCGAGAAATCGGCGCGCAATGCTCCTTCGCCTGAGTCTCCGGATACCAGGAAATCTCCTCGCTAGGTAGTGCAAAACTTTTCCCTTCTCACAATCTCTGTAGGCCCTCCTACTGTAAATCGCTGAGTTGCACGCTTTACTACAACTTGGCGGTTGAATTGCGACACTAATCTGCATGACCTCCGGGGAGCCACAATACGCACCGGCAAGAATTGCACACCTGTGTACATTTGTGGCGTTGATGGCTTCGGCAGCCCTGCTTCCGGCGCAAAGCGCGAAATCTGTGGAACCCGCCGAGCTCATGCGATCGGTGGTAGCCAACGAAATTGCGGCGGGGCAGAACACGGCAGTCAAATTCATGTTCCATTCGCGGCGCACCACGCAGAAAGATGTGCAAAACAGAATTTACGCGGAAGCCAATGAAGCTATGGCGACCATGATCGTGGGTCACACCGATCAGCCACTCACCGCCGACGAGGAGCGCGCCGAAGCTGACAAACTGGCGCAGTTGGCGAGCCATCCGGACCAACTGCGGCGCAAGCAGGAACGCGAAAAGCAGGAAATGGAACATACGATGCGCATCATGAAGGCCCTGCCCGACGCCTTTTGTTACCAGTACGCAGGAACGGAGAACGCCGCGTCGGGATTGGGCAAGGCCGGGGCGCAATTGATCCGCTTGAACTTCAAGCCGAATCCCTCGTACGCGCCTCCGTCGAGCGTTGAGCAGGTCTTGCAGGGGATGGAAGGATACATTCTGATCGACGCTGCCGCGCGGCGCATCGCGCGCATTGACGGCACGCTCTTCAGGGAAGTGAATTTTGGATGGGGCATCTTCGGCCGGCTCGATAAAGGCGGCAGCTTCCGCGTGCAGCAGGCCGATGCCGGCGACGGCAACTGGGTGGTGACGCAGATGACGTTGAAGCTGACAGGAAAGATTCTTTTGCTGAAGAGTTTGAATCTCATCTCAGATGAGACTTTCGAAGGCTTCCAGCGCCTGCCTGACGATCTGCCCTTTGCCAAAGCCGTACAGCTGTTGCAGCAGCAAGACGTGAAACTGGCGCAGGTCATTCATCCGCCCGATGCTTCTGCGATGCATCAGAGCCGTCCTTGAGTGTTGATCAGGCGCGCAGCGTTTCCTTCCGCACCGTCAGCTTTTCAATGAGGTCCGGCTTCACGCGATAGCCGGTTCCCGGCGCATCGCCGATCGGGATCATGCCCTGGGGCGATACTTCGATTTCCGGCTCCACAATGTCTTCTTTCCAATAGCGCTTAGAAGCCGACACATCGCCGGGCAGGCTGAAGTTTGGCAGCGTGGAGAGCGCGATGTTGTGGCCGCGGCCAATGCCGGTTTCCAGCATGCCGCCGCACCACACAGGAATTTTGTGAGACTGGCAGACATCGTGAACCTTGATGGCTTCGCTGAATCCACCGACGCGCCCCACCTTAATGTTCACGATGCGGCAGGCGCCGATGTCGGCCGCAAACGCTGCGCTGCGGGCGTTGACAATCGATTCATCCAGGCAAATCGCGGTGCGCAGTTCTTTCTGCAGGCGCGCATGGTAATAGATCTCGTCATTCCACAGCGGCTGCTCAATCATCAGCAGGTTGAACTGATCGAAATTTCTTAAGTGCTCGACCTGATCGAGCGTATACGCGGAGTTGGCATCGCAGCTCAAGGTGATGTCGGCCCAGCGCGAGCGAATGCGTTCCAGCACATTCACATCCCACCCGGGCTTGACTTTGACCTTGATGCGGCGGTATCCGGCGGCCAGCTCAATCTGAATTTTCTCGAGCAACTGCTCCACCGAATCCTGAATGCCGATGGAAACGCCACAAGGAATCTCACGGCGCGTCCCGCCCAGCAGCTTCCATAGCGGCTGCCTCTTCTGCGTGGCTTCCGCATCCCACACGGCATTTTCCAGAGCGGCCTTGGCCATGCGATGGGCGCGCACTTTGGCATACAGAGGCGGACAGTCGCGCCCCGAGTCGATGCGCTTTCCCAGCAGCGCTGGAATTAAATAGTGCATGAGCGTGGGCCACGCGCTCTCGATCCACTCACTGCTGTAAAAGGGATCTTCGCCCACCACGCTCTCGCCCCAACCATCCACGCCCTCGCTGTGGACGGTCACCAGAAGGATGCGGCGGCTGTAGGTACGGCCAAAGCTCGTCTCAAAAAAATGGACGAGCGGCATGTGAATCTCGCGCAGCGTGATGGCTTCGATTTTCATGAGAGTTTCAGTTCACCACGGAGGCACGGAGACACGGAGAAAACAGTTAGAAGAACTCTTCTCGGTGACTCCGTGACCCCCTGGTGGAGATTATGCTTCCGATGCGTAAGACCACTTCTCTTCCCAATGTCCCAATAAAAACTTGCCGTTTCCCTTGGCGTCGCGCTCGTAGCCCAGAACGCCCAGGCCGCGGGCGAAGGTGCGCAGAAACTGTTCGCGATTGCGCTCCTGCACCTCGCGCGCTTTGCCGCGGGTTTCCGGCGCAGCCTTCCACTCGTAAATTTCCGCGGGAACCTCGATCGATGCTTCAGTTTTGACCGGGGGATTGGTCCCGGTCGCGAGCAGGGTTTCGACGCGCTTCGATTTGAGCCACCATTCGGCGATCAGGCGGTCGCTCGGCAATCCTCCCTGCAGCGGCGACGACGTGATCCCGTACTGGTTGATGTTGTAGCGCCGCGCGATGGCGCCCAGCTTTTCAATGTTCAGGTACGCATTCTTGATTTCCAGAGGGTCAAACGTCCACTCGATCAGCTCGATGCCGCGGGCCAGCGCGTCTTCGCGCTGCATCAGCTTCAAGCGGCGTCCCAGGCCGCTGTTGCGATGATCTTTCCGCACCGCCAGCATGTGGGAGTGCAGGTAGCTGTGCCCCGAGCGCATGCCGGGAACCGAAAGCGCAAAGCCCACCATCACGTCGCCCTCGAATGCGCCCATCACCTGGCCACCGACTTTGTCGGCGACCACGAACATGCGCAGCGGGACCAGTTCGGCGTCAGTGAAATTCCACACTTCTTTCTGCAGGGCGACGCACGCCCGAAACTCTTCGATCCCGTGACAGCGCCTTAGTTCGACCGAGCCCGGGTTCACGCCGATTTCTCCGTGCGTGCGGGGCCTTCCTGAGCTTTCGCCTGCTGCCAAAGTGATTCCAGTTCTTCCATGGATGCCTGCTCGGCGGAGCGCCCGCTTTTGTGCAGACGGTCTTCCATCCATTGAAAGCGTCGCTTGAACTTGCGGTTGGTCTTGCGCAGGGCGGATTCGGGATCGAGCGAAAGATAGCGGGCAATGTTCACCAGCACGAAGAACAGATCGCCCACTTCTTCTTCAAGCTTTTCTTGCAGGGCTTCGGGCACGACGGTTCGTCCCGATCCTGCCATGCCTCGGCCCTGCGGGCGTGGCCCGGGCTCGGGAAATTCTTTGAGATGTTCGCGCAGTTCATCCGTCTCTTCGTGCAATTTGTCGAATAAGCTTTCTATATTGGGCCAGTCAAACCCGGCCTGCGCCGCCCGCGAACTGAGCTTGTAGCCTTCCAGCAATGACGGCATGGCAGACGAAACCCCCGCGAGAATGGAATGCGGTTCCGTCTTCTCAGAAGCGGCGCTTCCCTGCTGTTTTTTCTTTTCTTCCACCTTCAGCGCTTCCCAATTGCGCTTGACCTCGGCGGAAGTGTCGGCCTTTACGTCGCCAAACACGTGGGGATGCCGGTTGATCAGCTTGGTAGAAAGGCGGTCGAGCACATCGTCAATCGAGAACGACGATTGCTCTTTCGCCATCTCGGCATAAAAGAGCACCTGCAAGAGCAGATCGCCCAGTTCGCCGGCCAGTTCGGGCCAGTCCCGGTTATCGATGGCCTCGAGGACCTCGTAGGTTTCTTCCAGGGTGTAAGGCTTGATGGAATCGAAAGTCTGCTCTCGATCCCAAGGGCAGCCGCCGAGGGCGCGCAACCGTTCCATGATGGCAACTGCTCGTTCGAACCGTTCTCCGGTAGTGGGCATCCGGCAACCAATGTAAATGACCGCCGATGGAAGAGGCAATGCGCGCACTCACTATGGCTTGCGCCACTTCCGAAGCTGCTTCCAGGCTTGCACCAGTTCCTGAACCGCGCGCGCCGAAGGGAACGTATGGCTGTTGATGATGCGGCACTCGCGGTAGGCGCGATCGTAGAATTCCCGCACGCCGTGCTCGCTGAGCAGGGAGAGATTGTGCATGATCTCTTTCAAATCCTCACGCGACCAGAACTGCTCCCGCTTGCCGAGGTCGGGCCTGCGCGCCATGGTTTCATTCTACTATATTCGCTTTTTGTTCACTATTGAGACTGGGGATTTTGGCGATCACTCCAGCGCCAACCGCTTGAGAGGGGGCCGCATCCTACCGCTGCTCAAGCTCTTTCCCACTCATTTCCAACGAACCCGAAACTCAATCAAGTTTCACATTCATACAAGGAGGAAAATCATGGCAAACAATACGCTTCAAGGCAAGCGGGTCGCGATTCTCGTGACCGACGGATTCGAACAGGCTGAGTTGCTCGAACCCAGAAAGGCGCTCGACGAAGCGGGGGCCACCACCGAAGTGGTTGCTCCCAAGGAAGGCAAAGTAAAGGGATGGAATCATAAAGAATGGGGCAATGAAGTTCCGGTGGATGTGCCCCTGAAATCGGCAAAGGCGGAGGATTTCGACGCTCTGCTGCTGCCCGGTGGAGTAATGAATCCCGACCACCTGCGCATGGACCCCGCAGCGGTGGCGTTCGTCAAGCATTTCGTGGACGCGGGAAAACCAATTGCCGCCATCTGTCACGGCCCATGGACTCTGATTGAAGCGAATGGGATTCGCGGCCGAACTATGACTTCGTGGCCATCGCTCAAGACGGATTTGAGGAATGCGGGCGCGAACTGGGTTGATAAGGAAGTAGTGGCCGACGGCAAGATCGTGACCAGCCGCAAACCCGACGACATTCCAGCCTTCAATCGCGAGATGATTCGCCTGTTCGCCGAGGGCCAACCTCAGGCTGTGCGCAAGGTCGCGTAGCTGAGAAAGTGGTCAGTGGTTAGTGGCCAGTGATCAGTATCAGGCCATTCTGCCCCACTGGCCACTAATCACTGACCACTGCTTCCGGTTACTTTCGTATCATGCTGTGTACAGCCAAAGGCTGCAAGTGGCTTATTTTCACGTGGACTATCGTGACCTTTAACTCTTTCTCATGAAGGCGGAGAATCGGGAGAATGGGCATGCAGTCGAGCCTCCCAACAAGCCAGGAGTCCGCCTTGGATGCAACATCTAACTTGATTTCATGAGCTTAGCGCTTAAGCCTCGGCCATCGTTGGAAGGTCAACACTTCCACGTGGTGGTGATCGGTGGCGGCATCAACGGAGTCGCCCTGGCGCGCGAGTGCGCCCGCGCCGGCAAGCGTACGCTGCTGGTAGAGCAGAACGATTTTGCTTCGGGGGTGACCAGCCGGTCCACCCGCATCATCCACGGCGGCCTGAGATACCTGGAGCATGGAGAAATCGGGCTGGTGCGAGAGTCGGTGCGCGAGCGCGAACGGCTTCTGCGCGAACGGTCGCACCTGGTGCATCCACTGCACTTCCTTTTTCTTCTGGACGACAAGAGCCAGCGCAGCGCGATGAAGGTGCGCGCTGGATTGTGGCTTTACCAGCGCCTTGCCGGAAAAAAATCTACCGCCCCCGGCGAGATGGAAGTAGCCCGCGTGCAGCGCGCGCTCGACTCCGGCCATGCATGGAACATTCTCAGCTACGAAGATGCGCAATGCGAGTTTCCCGAGCGCCTGGTAGCCGAATGGATGACGGAAGCGGCCGAAGGTGGCGCTGTGGTTCGCAATCACTGTGAAGTGCTTGCCGTCGACGTGGCCCAGGGGCGCGCTCGCGGCGTTTTGCTCCGCGACCGCCTCACTGGAAAAGACCAGCGCGTGGACGCGGCATGGATCGTGAATTGTACCGGCCCCTGGGCCGATCGCATCTGCCAGCGCTCGACCGTGCGCACGGGTAAGCCGATGATCGGCGGGGTGCGCGGATCGCACATCGTTCTGCCGCGGTTTTCGGGCGCTCCCAATGCCGCGCTCTATACCGAAGCAGCGGATGGGCGTCCGGTGTTCATCGTTCCGTGGAACGAACAAGTGCTGGTGGGGACGACGGAAGTCGCCGACAGCGGCGATCCGGGAAAAACCGCGCCGTCCACCCAGGAAATCGAATACCTGCTGCGCACCGCCGCGCATCTGTTTCCGAAGGCAAAGCTTTCGGCCCACGACATCAAATATGCGTTCGCCGGCATTCGCCCGCTGCCGAATACGGGCGGTAAGCCGTCGGCAGTGACGCGGCGGCATTTTCTGCACGACCACACCGATGACGGCGCGGCGCGCCTGATTTCTGTGATCGGCGGGAAGCTGACCACCGCGGCGTCGCTGGCCCGCGAATGCGCGCGCAAGATCGGCATCCCGGTGCCAGAGCCGAAAGGCATTGCCGTAGGCCCGGGAAGCGCTCTCGATCCCATGATCACGCAGGAAGTGATTGAGATCGCGCATGCCGGATCGGTGAGCGAAGAGACAGCGCGCGGCTTGATGGAGTGGCACGGCGCGCGCGCCATGGACATCGCGCGCATGGCCCTGGTCAGCGTGGAGTTGCGAGCGCCGATCTGCCCGCACACCTCACACATTGTCGCCGAAGTGGTCGAGGCTTACCGCAAAGAGTACGCCACGACGCTGGCGGATGCCTTGCTACGCCGCGTGCCGGTAGCGCTCGGAGCCTGCTGGTCTGAATCCTGCAGCCGGGAAGCCGCGCTGCGCATCGGCGCGGTCATGGGCTGGAACGAGCAAGATCTGGGGGCGAATCTGGAAGCGTTTGAAATGGAGCGGGCCGCATTCCTGCAGCGTCCCTCGAGCAAGATCTCCGCCTTGGAAGCAGCCGCCGACTAAATTTTCCACAAGCCCATTCAACCACGGAGTCACAGAGGCACGGAGTAACCAAGCATTGCTTTTCTGTGTGGCGTACCAAGCATTGCTTTTCTGTGTGGCGTACCATCCACGCTTTTAGCGCAGGTACGCTTCGGGTAGTCCGCCATCTACCGGGATCACATGTCCGGTGGTCTTGCCGCTCTGCTCGCCAGCCAGCCAGACGATGGCATTGGCACAATCTTGCGGCAGGATCGGACGTTTGGTCAGCGTGCGCTGCGCATAGAAATCGGCCAGCTTGGCCCGAAGATCTTCGGTTGTCTCAGTGTCGGAGAATTCGATACCGTACTTCTTCAGCGACTGCATGACGCGGTCGCGGGGAAACATGGTCGAGCCGGCAACCACGGTGGCCGGGGCGATTCCATTCACGCGCACGTGCGGGCTCAGCTTGATCGCAAGCTCGCGAATAAGGTGATTCAGCGCTGCCTTGCTGGTGTCATAAGCTTCGCTACCTTTTTTCGGAACAACGGCATTGGCGGAACTGGTCAGCACCATGCTGGCGGGCAGGGCTTGATCTTTGAACAACCATTCGGTTTCGCGCGCAAGTAGATAGTTGCCAGTGACGTTCACCTGAAATGTCTTCGCCCATTGCGCGTCGGAGAGTTCTCCATCCGGCCCGGGTACGGAATAGATGGCGGCGGTGTTCACGACGATGTCGATTCCGCCGAATTTCGAAATCGTGAATTTGACTGCCTCGGTCAGCGATGCGGACGAGCTGAGATCAACGCCCGTTGCCGCCACAAATTCGCTGGAGGAAATAGTGCCAGCTTCGTCCGCTACCTTACTGGCGCCCACCTCATCCGCATCAGCGACTACCACGTGTCCTCCCCTGCGCGCGAGCAGCAGCGCGACTTCCCTGCCGATCCCGCTGGCCCCGCCGACGACCAGCGCGATCTTGCGGCTGAATTCTGCTTCGGCCGGCATACGCTGAAGCTTCGCCTCCTCGAGCACCCAGTACTCGATCCGGAAAGCTTCCGATCTCGGGAGCGCAACGTAGTTATGAAACTCAGTGAATTGCTGGGATTGCTCCGCGTTCCGTGCCTGGGGAAGAGGATGTGAAACCGCGCCATCTTCCAACGCGTTGGCTCCTGCCATCACGTGGATGGCATTGATAAAAAACTCGGTCGTAATGCGCGCTTCCTTCTTGTTCTTGCCGAAGCCAAACAGCCCCAGTCCGGGCACGACAACAACCGATGGATTGGAATCGCGTAGTTTTGGGGAGTCACTGGTAGCCCAGTCTTCGTAATACTTCTTGTAGGCCGCGCGGTACCCGGCGACCTCGTTGCGAATGCGGCCCTTGAGAACCTCAACGTCTTCTTTTTTGGAATCCCAGTTGATAAACCACGGGCAGACTCGAGTCCGCAGGAAATGGTCGGGACAGCTGGTGCCAAGAGAACTCAGTTGCTTTGCCCACTTCGATCCCGCGAAAGTCAACGCTTCCTCATCGTCGGCATAATGGGCCACGACTCGCCGGTTCGATGAGACCGCCCCCCGCAGGGTAGGAAGAATCTGGATGGCGACGGCATTACGGTCCGGCAACGGTGGATGCTCGACGCCCCCAAAGGGAGAACCTTTCTTGGTTTGATGCCGGACAATGAATTCGCCCATCTGGTCGATGGTCTGAATGCTGTTGAGGTAGCACTCGCGTGGCGTCATACCCCAGGTGAAGAGGCCGTGGCCCCCGAGGATCAGTCCTTCGGCGCCTGGATTTTCTTTCACCGCTCGCTCGATCAGAAGCGCCAGCTCAAAGCCGGGACGTTGCCAAGGCACCCACACGATCTTGCGGCCAAATTCTTTATTGAATTCCTCCAGCTTGCGTTTGCCATTGGCGCTGGCCGCGAGCGCAATGGCCCAGTCAGGATGCAGATGATCGACGTGCAAGAACGGCAGGAACGCATGTAAGGGAGTATCAATCGAGGCCGCGACGCGATTCTCGCCGAATGCGGAGAGCGGATAATAACGCACCATGTCGTCTTCGTACTTCTCGCCGCAGTACAGTTCCTTCAGGTGCTCGAGACGATCGAGATAAAGAAGGGCGAATCCCGACTCGGTAATCGAGCCGATATCGCCGCCGCTGCCCTTGACGGCCAGCACACGAACGGGCCTGCCCGTGAAGGGATCGGGCAGTTCAATTTTCGAGCTCGTGTTTCCGCCGCCGAAATTGGTAATGCGGAGATCCGCACCCAAAAGATTCGAGCGATACCGCAAGAGCGCTAATTGATTTCCATCCAGATTGCGGGCGTCCTCTTCGTTCCACAAATCTTTCAAGCGCGTGGTTTCCTTAATTTCAGGCATAGATCATCTCGCAATAATGTTCGAAGCGTTCCGTGTGGTGCTCCCACTTGTCGGTCTCCAGCGGCTCAAAGAGCTCGGTCGGGAAAGATCGATCCACCAGGGCGCGGACTTCCTGAAGCGATGACGCTTCACCGCTTGCCAGAATCTGAATTGCGACGTTCCCCAGAGCGGTTGCCTCGGCCGGCCCGGCGAGCACGCTTCGACCGGTTGCGTCCGCGGTGAATTGATTCAGCAGCCGGTTCTTTGAGCCTCCGCCGATCACGCGGATCTGCTGGATGCGTTTTCCGCAAAGTTGCTCCAGACTCCGCAGCACGAGCCGGTACTTCAATGCCAGACTCTCGAGCACGCAGCGCACATAGGCCCCCGGTGTTGTGGGGGCGGGCTGGTGCGTCTTTTTGCAGAAATGATCGATGGCGGCAGGCATGTCGGCTGCGCGCAGGAAAGATTCGTCATCTGGATCGACCAGGTGCGCGAACGCCGGCGCGCCGCTGGCTAACTCGACCAGTTCACGATAATCAGAAGATTGACCTCGCGCGCTCCAGCAGTTCCTGCATCCTTGCAACATCCACAGTCCCATGACGTTCTTGAGCAGGCGAGTGGTTCCCTGCACTCCGCCTTCATTGGTGAAATTCAGCTTGAGCGCTTCCGAGGTGAGGACCGGTGCGTCGAGTTCTGTGCCAATCAGCGACCAGGTCCCGGAGCTGAGGAATGCCGTGCCGTCGCGGGCGGTGATGGCAGCCACCGCAGAGCCCGTGTCGTGGCAAGCGGGAGCGATCACGGTCGTTCCCTCCAGGCGGGAATCCGGCATGATGCCGGGCAGCAAGGTCCCAATCATCGTGCCCGGCTCTACGATGCGCGCCGGCAGATCAGAGCGCAGACCCAGCTTTTCCATCAGACCCGTGGCCCAAGTACGGCGCACAGGATCGACCAGTTGGGTTGTGGTCGCATTGGTGAATTCGCACGCTGCGTTTCCGGTCAGCCAGTAATTGAACAGATCAGGAATAGTAACTAATTTTTGGGCTGCTGCCAGAATGCTTGGGGTGTCCCGCTGCGCCGCGAACAGCTGGTAGAGCGTGTTGATAGGCATGAATTGAATGCCCGTCGCCCGGTAGATTTCCTCCTTTGGCACCTTTCGAAACACCTCGTCCATGACGCCCTGGGTGCGGCGATCGCGATAGTGAAACGGATTCTGCAGCAGCTCACCGCGTTCTCCGAGTAAGGCATAGTCCACGCCCCAGGCGTCTACGCCGATTCCGGCCAGCGCGCGTTGCTCCACGCAGGCCAGAGCCTTACGCACTTCGAACCAGAGGCGCGCAACATCCCAGTGAAGCGAGCCCCCATATTCGACGGGCTCGTTAGGAAAGCGATGAACTTCTTCCGTGGTGAGAATTCCCGACTGGAGATGAGCCAAAACGGCGCGCCCGCTTTCCGCTCCAAAATCGAAAGCTAAATAAGATTTGGGATGAGCGGGATTCTGCATTCGAAAGAAAACCTCTCCTGGGAGGGAAGATAACAGTAGCGTACTGCCAAAGACCACTTTTTTGGGGCCAACTCTTTGCCGTTTCGCAGTAATTAGTCTGGACCTATACCGGTCCTCCGTCAAAACGGCGGGCTGTCTGCCTGGGCGAGAAGGCTGTTGCATTTCCCGATCAACACTGCTCCCGGAGTCAGCATCGAAACTCCAATTGCAATCGCCGGGAGCAATGAATGAAACGTCGGGAATTTTTCAAGGTCGCTGCAGTTTGCGGGGCGGCTACGCTGTCGAATGCTTCAGAGCAAGATAAATCCGTCGCAACGCAGGAGAACGGTGTTATGCATCAAATTCCACTCACCTCTTCCCCCGGAACGCGGAAGGGCGACATGCTGTACCGCAAGCTAGGCCGCACCGGCCAAGAAGTCTCAAGCATCGGCATGGGCGGGTTCCATCTCGGGCAACATGGCCTGAGCGATGATGACAGCATCCGCCTCATACGCTCCGGCATCGATCGCGGCATCACGTTCATGGATAACAGTTGGGACTACAACGAGGGCCAGAGCGAAATCCGAATGGGGAAGGCATTGAAGGATGGATATCGTCAGAAAGTATTTCTGATGACGAAAATCGACGGCCGTACGAAGGAGGTAGCCGAGCGGCAAATCGAAACCTCGCTGGAGCGGCTGCAGACCGATCACATCGATCTGGTGCAGCATCATGAAGTCATTCGCTTCGACGACCCCGATCGAATCTTCGCCGAAGGCGGAGCGATGGACGCAATTCTCGCGGCCAAGAAAGCGGGCAAGATCCGATACATCGGATTCACTGGTCACAAAGATCCCCACATCCATTTGTACATGTTGAAAGTGGCCGCCAGTCACGGCTTTCACTTTGACACGGTTCAGATGCCCTTGAACGTGATGGATGCGCATTTTCGTAGTTTCGCGCAAATGGTTTTGCCCGAACTGGTGAAAGAGGAGATCGGCGTGCTGGGCATGAAGTCAATGGGCGATGGAGTAATTTTGAAAAGCAAGATCGTATCGCCGATCGAGTGTCTCCACTATGCTTTGAGCCTGCCGACCTCGGTTGTCATCACCGGAATTGACAAGCCGGAAATTCTCGATCAGGCGATCGAAGCGGTTAAGAGTTTTCAGCCGATGAATCGAGAACAAGTCGCACAATTGCTGGCGAAGACGAAAGAGGTTGCGATGGCCGGGAAGTACGAACTCTTCAAGACTTCATCTCACTTCGATTCCACAGCGAAGCATCCCGACTGGCTGGGCGGGGACACTCCCAGCGTACAGGCTCTCGCGCCACCGGCGGCGTAGCGTCAGCGGCTGAGTTGTGAAAATCGTAATTTGGGTGGAGTGGTGGAGGCGGCGGGAGTCGAACCCGCGTCCGAAAATGTTACTGGTCAAGAGCCTACATGCGTAGTCACGTTCATGCCTTGGGCATTACCCCAAGACGTTCGCGGACCGCGCTCAGAACGGACAAGAAACGCGTGCCACTAGCCTGTGGTCTTAACCTTCCGCCCCAGACGTAGACGGAAAGAGCAGCTCGCTGTGTGACGTCCTTTGGAGGCCCGCGAGCAAAGCCTCCTGGGACGGCTGCCTAAACTAGTTAGGCTGCGTATGCCATCTGTTGATTGGCAATTATCATTTTGCACGCGATTACGGGTGTGTGCACCCCGGCATGCCTCTTGGCCGCAAGCATCCCCGTCGAAGCCGTGACGCCCCCAACTTTGTGGGTGTGGCCGTTCAAAGATCCACTTCCAATCTAGGGTTCAGACGAGAGGAAGTCAATTTGTTAGATGATCGGGGGCCGCCGATGGTTCAAGTATCCGAAGTGGCGCGGGAATGCAATCTTCGACGCGCCACTTGTAAACTACTGATAAAAAATATGTTACAGCAGGCACGGATCGGCAATGCAGCGCAATATTTCTCATGCCCCTCGCCCCTGAGACATCATCCTCAGGGCCAGGTTACGGAAATACTACTTGTGCATCTCATCCATGGCAGCGGGAGCCTTCTTCGTTCCCTGGGTGATCATATTTACTTTGTCCACGTGAATGGTGCCAGCCGCTTCGTCTACCGCACCCTGGACCGCCACCCGGTGTCCCATATGATCCTTGAGCGCGTCGGGATTGTCGACGTTAAGGACTTTGTTCTTAGCGTCGACAACAAAAACCACGTGCTCACCGGCCTCAAGGCACTTCTTGCCGCATGCTTCATGGCCTAGACCGGCTCCCTTGGCGGCGCATTTCGAGTCACTAACCCATCCCTTTATCCATGTCGCTTTGGCGGTGTCCGAGGCAACCGCTGCCAGCGATATCATTAGCGACAACGCATAACAACACCAGATCAGCCTTTTCATTTGAGGTCTCCTAGCGATTGAAACAAGCCCTTTGAGCAGCTTTGAATGGCACGAACTATACGCCAGAATTGCAGGCGGGTGCAATCACAATCAGGGAGATGCTCCCCGGGCGGACCGCGGATGCTGTCGCGACGTCGCGATTATATTCAACGACTCGCCTTCTCCAAGTACTGTTCGAGCCTGCGCTTGACCTCCGGCCATTCGTTATCAAGAATGCTGAAATACACCGTGTCGCGCACTCGGCCCGTCCACGTGATTAGGTGCCGCCGCAGCGTTCCTTCTTCCTTCGCGCCGATTCTCAGGATCGCATTCCGCGACTTCTGATTCAGCGCGTCGGTCTTGAGTTCCACCCGGATGCACTTCCACTGTTCAAACGCGTGCCGGAGCATCAGGGACTTGGCTTCGGTGTTGACGGCGGTGCGCTGCCAAGGTGGCGCGATCCAGGTCGACCCGATCTCAACGCGCCGGTTGGTGCGGTCGATGTTCATAAAACGTGTGCTACCGATGGTCCGTCCCGATCTGCGCTCGACTGTGGCAAAGGCCACCGATTCGCCGCGATCTTGCTCCTCGAAGACTTTGTCGACGAGTTTGCGAAAGTCTTCGAGAGTTCGCATGGAGTATGGAATCCATCGGAAAATTTCTTCAAGATCATCTTTCGCAATTTCCCAGAACAGACCCGCATGTTCGTGCCGGATCGGCTCCAGCCGCACCACCGAGCCTTCCAGCGTCATCGGCGCGTGCGTGTCCGACTGGACTGAGACTGTGCTCATACGCTTGTCCGTCCTCTTCCATTTTTCACTGCCCGATCTTGATGCTCGTCGCCCTCGGATCCATTCATTATCTTGCATCTTGCGGCCATTTCACGCATCTCAACTACGACGCGGGATTGCTGTGTTCCGCGCTGGTTGACTCTCGATGATTTCACACGTCCAACAAAGGTCTGTGCGACAATCGTCCGACCGCTATTACCAGGAGTTCTGTCCGTGAAGGCGCACTGTCTACCGTTCTCGCAAATCCCGCAAACCACGCGCCTTTTCGCCGACTTCCTGTCGTACTCCCCCAAGATTCAGCCCTTCTATCCACGATCGCCGCTTTTCGGCGAATGGATGAAAGAAGAAGCTTCAAAGATTTCCTACGATTCCGTGCGCCGGGAGCGCGTGACGGCAATCCTGGAGCGCCAGAACAAATTCTGGGGTGCTTCTCCGAAAACGCTGGCTAATCTTGATCGCCTGCGCAAGGGCGCGGTGGTGACGGTCACTGGGCAGCAGGTCGGACTTTTCGGCGGACCGATGTTCGCCATCTACAAGGCGCTGACCGCGGTGAAGCTGGCGGAAGAAGCGAGCGCCGCGGGAGTGGATGCGGTCCCTATTTTCTGGCTGGCGACTTACGATCACGATCTGGCTGAAGTCAACCACGTTTCCCTTCCCGGGCCGGACGGCACGCTCCAAACTCTGACTACTCCCAGTCACGATGTTCCCGGCGCGCCGGTTGGCGCCGTGCGTTTTGGGGACGAGATCACTCCGCTGGCGGAGCAGGCCGCAAGCTTGTTGGGCGACTGTGAAGCGGCGCAGTTCCTGCGTGAGGCGTATCGGCCGGGAGAGACCCTGGGCACAGCATTCGCGCGTCTCTACACTCGCATATTTAGTGATTGGGGCGTGATCCTGCTGGACGCGTCAGATGCGGAGTTCGCACGCGTGGCGGAGCCTATGTATCGTGCCGCGATCGAGCGCTCCGAGGAACTCGATGCGGCGCTGTTAAAGCGCGGAGCAGAGCTTGAGGCCGCGGGTTATCACCAGCAAGTGAAAGTAACTGAATCGTCGGTGCTGTTGTTCACCACGCGGCAGGGCGCGCGCGTGCCGATTCACGGCCACGGCAATGGGGCCACCCAATTTGTGATTGATGGGGAGGCGCTGGGAGAGAGGCTGTCGCAGGCCGAACTGCTGTCGCAGATCAGCGCTCATCCCGAGCAGTTCAGCGCCAACGTGCTGCTGCGGCCGATTGTCGAAGATTATCTTTTGCCCACGCTCGCGTATACCGGAGGCGCGGCCGAGACCGCATATTTCGGGCAGGCGGGTGCTGTCTACGAGGCGCTGTTGGGACGCGTGACTCCGATCGTACCGCGCTTCTCGGCCACGATCGTGGAACCAAAGATCCAGCGTTTGCTGGAACGGCACGGCATCGCGATGACCGATGTCTTCGGCGGCCCCGAGGAATTGCGGCAACAGATTGCGGAGCGGAATTTGCCCTCCGATCTGCAGGCCTCGTTTGAGGCCGCGAGGAAATCGTTTGATGCTAACTTTTCCACGGTGAAAGACAAGCTCGATAAGCTGGATCGCACTCTGGTGGACGCGGCCGAGACCGCGCGGTCGAAGATGCAACACCAGTTGGAAAAGCTGCATTCGCAGGCCGCCCGGGCGGCGGCGCTCAAAGGTGAACTGGTGACCCGGCATTCCGACCATCTCAGCCAGGCGCTGTATCCCGACAAAGGCCTGCAGGAGCGCGCCATTGGCGGAATTTACTTTCTCGCTCGGTATGGGGGAGAACTGCTGAAGCAACTGTACGAGACGATTCACTCCGATTGTCACGACCACCAGATTCTTGAACTGTAAGTCAGAAGTAAGAAGTGAGAAGTAAGAAGTGAGAAGTAAGAAGTGAGAACTCAGAGCGCACAGGTAAGGCGCACTGGTTTACTTCTGAATTCTGACTTCTGCATTCTTACCTTTCTTTGCCGCTACTTGCTCTCGCAGGTCGCCAGATAAGTCCCCAGACCAATCATGATCGCTCCCGTCACAGTTCGCTGGCGGCGGCGGAACGTCGCCGATGAGCGAATCTTTTCTCCCAGCGGGCCGGCTAGCACGATCACAATCAGGTCGGCGGTGGTGTTCATCACGACCGAAATCGTCCCCAGCGTGACGAACTGCAAGAACACGTGTCCGCTACCGCGATTCACGAATTGCGGAATGAAAGAGAGAAAAAACAGCGCGGTCTTGGGATTCAGAACTTCCGTGGCCACGCCCTGCCAGAGCGGATTGCGGGCGGGCTTGATGTGCTGCGGGATCGACTCGGGGTTCTGCTTGCGCGCGTCCAAAATCATGCGGACGCCGAGAAAGCCCAGATAAGCCGCGCCCACATATTTCACAGTGGCGAAGGCAACCGCCGATTTCGCGAGAATGATCGACACGCCCAGCGCGGCGGCGAAGACATGCACCATCCCGCCCAGGAACGTGCCCAGTGCGGAGAGCACGCCCTCGCGCTTTCCCCCAGCCAGGCTGCGCGCCAGAACGTACAACATGCCCGGGCCGGGAGCGACGGCGAGCAACACCGCCGCGGTGAGAAAAAGAAAGAAGCGTGTGGAATCGAACATGTTTGCCCCCCAAGTTTTGATCCCAGTGATCGGATTCTTATGAGTTCAGCCAGGTTTCGAGTTCATTCAACGATTCGACTCTGGGAAACTCGCGTTCGCGATACGCACCCGCCACATCGAAGAGCACGGCCTGCATTCCCGCGTTGCGCGCTCCGACGTAGTCGACGGAATACACGTCGCCGACGTACAGGCTCTCTGCCGGATCGGCCTTCATTTCATGCAGGGCTGCGGCAAAGATTGCCGGATGCGGCTTCTCGTGGCCGACATTGCCGGAGTCGGTAATGCTGGCAAAACAGTCGCAAATGCCGCAACGGCGAAGCACGGCGTCAATTCTGCCGTCGGCGTTGGAGATCACCGCAATGGAATATTGCCGACGAAGGCGCTCCAGCGCCTCGCGCGTGCCGGGCAGGATCTGGTCCCAGTTCGCGGAATTTTGCGTGTTCTCGATCAAGGAATTGCGCACGCCATCGTCCACCGAGCCGCACTGTTGCAGCAGATACGTATGAAACGTCCACCAGAAGCCGTGGTCGACTCTGCCGCTCATCACGCCCTGATCGAATTCCTGCTTGGTGCGGCGCTCGAGCGCTTGCCATGCCAGGAGCGTAGGGTGCTTTTCGGCAGGCAACGGAGCCAGCATGCGGGCGCGGTTCGGAAAGAGCAGCGTGTTCCCCACGTCGAAGAAAATGAAGCGGCGCTTGCCCATCTCTCCATATTATCCAAGATGGGGCCGATCGAGGGTCCTACGGAAGCCCGTAAAAATTCAGTCGTGAATCCAGCGCAAAAAGCATGTAATATTCCAGTTCTCAGCCGGGCCTGAAGGTTGATTGAGGGGCGCCATCCGGCACATGGGGGCTAGCCGTGTTATTGATCTCGGGCATTAGCCGCTCCACTCGGGCGGTGTTGACGGTGGTTGCCGTGGCGCGCGCATCGGCCACGGTGGTCTTTGGGATCGCCACCGCAGTCTTCTACCGCGGCTCGCGGCAGGATGTATACAACATTCTATGGGCGGTGGTGTTCGGCTTTGCGACCCTCAACATTCTGAGCCTGACGGCGCGCCGCATGGAACCAAAACGCCGCGGCCTCACCTTCGGTGAAGTGATGGCCGTCGGCGTCGTGGTGATCTCGGTGTTTCTGCTGGGATGGGAAATGCTGAGCCTGATGCACATCTTCCCTATTCAACTCAAGCGATAAAGCAGATCCGGGGCTCGGGATCAGGGATCAGTGTGTGAACCTCAGATCCCGGACTTCAGGCCTCAACCCTTCCACCGCCCGATCTCTGCGCCCGCCCACTGTTTTGCGGTATGATTCGCTCAAATGGCGAAGAATCCCCCTAATTTCGAAGTGACTTGCCCTTGCTGCAGCGCGGTTCTCAAAATCGACTTGGAGACGCGCGCCGTGATCGCGCACACTGCTGCTGTGAAACCGAAAATGTTCAGCGATATGGAGGCGGCAGCTAAAGCCATGCGCGAGCAGGACAGCCGCCGGGAATCCATTTTTCAGCAGTCTGTGGAAGCCCAGAAGCACGCCTCCGACCTGCTGGAAAAAAAGTTCCAGGAAGCGGTGAAAAAGGCGAAAGAAACTCCGGATACCGGCAAGCCAATCCGCGACTTCGATCTCGACTGATCGAACATGCCAGACGTGAGCATGCATCGCCCCTTGCTTCTCGGCCACCGCGGGGCGCGGGCTCAGAAGTCGATTCCAGAAAACAGCCTTGCGTCCTTTGACCAAGCGCTCGCCGATGGTTGCGACGGCTTCGAATTCGACGTGCGGCTGGCGGGGGACGGAGCGGCGGTGGTGTGCCATGATCCCCGCATCAAGGAAACTGAGATTGCGCATGCCGCGGCCCAGGAGTTACCGGGCCTCGCGCAATTGGAACAGGTTCTCGCGCGTTACCAAGACAGCGCGTTTCTCGACATCGAGCTGAAAGTTGCGGGATTGGAGAAGATCACGGTCGCCCTGTTGCACAAATACCAGCCGCACCGCGGGTTTGTAGTTTCTTCTTTTCTGCCGGAGGTGCTGCAGGAGATGCGTGCAGAAGACTCTACGATTCCCCTTGGACTGATCTGCGAGACGCGGGCTGAATTGCGGTGCTGGAATCGGCTCGCGATTGAGTACGTCATGCCTCAGCGGAAGCTGGTGAATCCGGTGCTGATCGCGCAGCTTAAAGCCGCGGGGAAGAA
>Ga0070735_10001766_pt1 | contig 20316 bp, 17 predicted proteins | sample Coa_R1_FD_66443 | JGI IMG/M metagenome (GOLD analysis project Ga0070735, IMG submission 66443) | Surface soil microbial communities from Centralia Pennsylvania, which are recovering from an underground coalmine fire - Coalmine... | ecosystem: Environmental > Terrestrial > Soil > Unclassified ... | reverse complement strand
TGCGCCGCCGTCGCTCCCAGCAAAACAATAATTTTCGGGTGAAGCGCCGCGATTTCCGCATCCAGCCAAGGCCGGCACGCGGCAATTTCCACGGCATTGGGTTTTTTATGGATACGACGCCTTCCTCGCGGCTCCCACTTGAAATGTTTTACGGCATTCGTGACGTAAACTTTCTTGCGATCGATTCCCACTTCCTCCAGGGCTCGATCGAGTAATTTCCCGGCTGGTCCAACGAACGGCCGGCCCTCCAGATCTTCCTGATCGCCCGGCTGCTCGCCAACGAACATAATTTTTGCGTTGGGCGCGCCCTCGCCAAAAACGGTTTGTGTGCCAAGCTTCCATAAATCACAGGCTCGGCAATTTTTTGCAGCTTTCTTCAAATCTTCCAGATTTCCATGCAGCGGCAGCAAAGGATTTGCGGGACCAGGTTTGGAACGCTTGGCCATGGTATTTAGATGCGCGCCTGAAAAGTACGGAATATCTCTACAGGAATATAGAAATAAAACTAGGGGGAATGTCCGGGATTGACAATGACCAGGAAGTCAGGGAAAATCTTTTGGGGCGAACAAAAAGCGAAACTATTCTGGCTCTTTTGGATTGCACATTGGCTCTGCTATGCCTCGAAATCTTGCCGCATTACGCGCTCAAGTCGAACTCGCCCTGGCCGGGCGTGTTCCCGCTCCTTTCACCATCCGCGATCGCCAGGTGGAAAATGTTCCCACGGGTATTTCGGAAGTGGATGCATTGGCCGGAGGGTTGCCTCGTGGAGCGCTCACCGAAATTTTTGGTCCTCCTTGCTCCGGCCGAACAAGTTTATTGTTCTCCGCTTTAAGCGCCAGGACAATGAATGCGGAAGCATGCGCGCTGATAGACGGATGCGACGCATTTGATCCCCACAGTGCGGAAGCCGGCGGAATTGATCTGAAGCAATTGCTGTGGGTGCGCTGCCGCACCATGGAACAAAGCTTTCGCGCCACGGATTTTCTTCTGCAGGCAGGAGGGTTTGGGTTCATTGCCCTGGATCTGAGCGACGTTCCCCGCGAGATGGTCCATCGAGTTCCGCTCGACACCTGGTTTCGTTTTCGGCGCGCCGTGGAGGGTACGCCGACGATCCTATTGGTTCTGGAACAAGAGCCCCATGCGAAGACATGCGCTTCACTCGTGCTGCAGGTAAACGCAGAGCGCTCTCGTTGGAAAACGGCAAACTCCGCGGACGTTGCAGATTTTTATCGCAACCCATTTTCGCGGCTTCTTGATGGCTCGGAAGTTCGCGTAGAAATTATTCGCTCTCGCAACCATCGGGGCATCAGAACTGATTTTCAGAATGAGCGGGATCCGCGAATGAGAGATGACTCCAGGGCAATTTTTGAGACAAAGGAAATTTTTGGTTTCTAGGGGGGCAACCTCTTTCACTCCCACGAAGCAAGCACGTGCAGCATCGTAGGATTCTCTGCAACGGAAACCGGAATGAGCGGGTGAGGTATCAAAAAGTTATTTATGGCGTTTGCTTCTATTTACGTTCCCAATTTCATGGTGCAAACCATTGTGCGCGCGGAGCCCGACTTACGCGATCGCGCGGTCGCTCTCGTGGATGGATGCCCTCCCCTCTGGAAAATCATTGCCGCGAACGAAGCCGCATTGCGCGAGGGAATCGAATTGGGCATGGGAGGTTCGCAAGCACAGCAATTTTGCAAAGTGGAAGTCCGGCATCGTTCTCCTGAGCAGGAAAAGGCCGCCCATGCAGCTTTGCTGGACGTGGGATGGTCTGTATCTCCGCGCATCGAAGATACCGCGCCGGACACGATCGTTCTCGATCTTGCGGGTCTGACCTCGTTATTTGAATCCCTGGAAAACATTGCCGCCATACTTGCTGAGCGCTCCTGCCGTGTCGGTGTACGCCCAAATATTGCCGTGGCCTCCAACATCGAAGCCGCGATCCATGCTGCGCGGGGCTTTACTGGAATTACTTTGATCCCTCCGGGCGAAGAGCCGGAACGCTTGAGTCCACTGCCGGTGGAAGTGCTTCTGCCATCCACTGAAATTTTCGAAACGCTGCAACGCTGGGGCATTCGCACATGCGGAGCCCTGGCTGCATTGCCTGTTCTGCAATTATCCGAACGCCTGGGCGCTGAAGGAGTTTTACTGCACGAACTGGCGGGAGGGAAATATTGCCGTTCGCTGATTCTCGCTGAACCGAAAACATGCTTCGTCGAAGAAATGAAGCTGGACTATGCCATCACGGAGCTTGAGCCATTGTCATTCCTGCTGCACAGACTGCTTGATCAAGTGTGCGCTCGTCTTGAAGCGCGCTCACTGTCTGCTTCCGCGTTTTGCCTGCGATTTGGTTTGAGAGATTCCGTGGAAGAAGAATCTGAAGTCAAAAAGAAATCTTCCGTTTCGATAGGCGAGTCCAGAAGCTACGAAAAGATGCTGCGCCTCCCCGTGCCTATGCGGGACTCCAAAACACTTTTGAAATTGCTGCGATTGCAATTGCAATCCGATCCCCCCAACGGTTCCATCGTAAAAATTATTCTCACAGCCGAACCTGCCCGGCCACGCGCGGGCCAAAAAGGATTGTTTGTTCCGGATTCTCCGGATCGGGAAAAACTGGAAGTGACCATCGCGCGCATTGCCGGACTGGTTGGAAATGCAAACGTAGGTTCGCCGCAATTGGTGGATACGCATCGTCCCGGAGAGTTCAGGATGTTCCCATTTTCTCCCGCATCGGAAGAATCCGCTGGCAGCCGGAAACGTGAATCCACATCTCGACGCACTGCGATCGCTTTCCGGATGTTTCGACCTGAATTCCTGGCTCAAGTGGAGTCGCGGGAAGGATACCCATTCCGTGTTGGTTTTCGCGGCGCCCGTGGAAATGTCATTGCGGCGTCGGGGCCCTGGCGGACTTCCGGAGATTGGTGGGAAACGCATGGATGGCGGGAGGACGAATGGGATGTAGAAATCGAATTCGATTCTTCCGGCCATAAGAAAAGTTCTCATCGTGGAGCGCAAAACGGACTGTACCGGATTTATTACGACTGGATGCGCCGCGGCTGGTTTGTGCGTGGCAGATACGATTGATGTACACGGAACTTCATGCCCGCTCGGCATTCAGCTTTCTTGAGGGAGCTTCGCTGCCCGAGGAATTGGCAGAGGCGTGTGCGGAACATGGAATGCGGGGCATGGCTCTGCTCGATCGTGATGGAGTCTATGGCGCGCCGCGTTTTTATCTGGCCGCAAAAAAAATTCCCATTCGCGCCCACATCGGCGCCGAAGTCACATCCACGGCAGGCTGGCGTTATCCACTGCTGGTTGCATCACGACAGGGATATCAGAATCTTTGCCGGCTCATCACCGGAATGAAATTGCGGGCGCCGAAAGGGAAAGGAAATATTTCAGCTCAGGAAGTTGCTGAACGAACGGGCGGACTTATCTGCCTGACCGGCGGCGCGGAAGGACCACTGGCGCACGCTCTCGAGCACGGAGGCATCGAAAACGGAATCGCCTGTGCGCGGCAATTGTGCGATCTTTTCGGCCCCGGGAATGTATACATGGAATTGCAGCGGCACCTGAGTCGCGAAGAGGAAGCGCGCAATCAGGCGTCCGTGCACATTGCACGAAAGCTGGATCTTCCTTTGCTTGCGACCAATGGAGTTTGTTACGCCCTGCCGCGAAGGCGTGGGACGTTGGACGTCTTCACCTGCATTCGGAATCACAAAACTCTCGCCAGCGCGGGCCGCCTTCTGGCCCTTAATTCCGAACGCTATTTGAAGTCTCCCGCAAAAATGGAGCGGCTCTTTGCAGATCTCCCCGAGGCCATTGCGAATACGCAGGAACTTTCTTCGCGGCTGGAATTCAGCCTGAACGATTTGGGATACAAATTCCCAATTTATCCGGTCCCGGATGGCGAAACGCAAATGCATTTTCTGCGCGAGCGCAGCCGGGAAGGAATGATTCACCGTTACGGCCCCAGCAATGAGCGCGCGCGCGTTCAGATCGAGCGGGAATTAACCATCATCGAAAAACTCGATCTTGCCGGTTATTTCCTGATCGTCTGGGACATTGTGCGCTTCTGCCGGGAACAAAATATTCTGGTGCAGGGACGCGGGTCCGCGGCTAACAGCGCAGTCTGCTACGCCCTTGGGATTACGGCCGTCGATCCTGTAGGGATGGATTTACTTTTTGAAAGATTTCTCTCCGAGGAGCGCGGAGAATGGCCCGATATTGACCTGGACCTGCCCAGCGGAAACCAGCGCGAGCGCGCCATCCAATATGTATATGAACGTTACGGAAAATTAGGCGCGGCTATGACCGCCAATGTGATCACCTACCGCGGGCGTTCGGCAGCTCGTGAAATCGGAAAAGCATTATCGTTCGACATAGAGACGATAAACCGTTTGACCAAACTGGTGGGCGCCTGGGAATACAAAGACGCCAACGACACGCTGGTGCATCAATTCCGCGATGCAGGTTTTGATCTGCAACATCCGCAAATCCGCAAATTTTTCGATCTTTGCCTGGAAGTTCAGGATTTGCCGCGTCATCTGGGCCAGCATTCCGGAGGACTCGTTGTGTGCCAGGGGCAATTGGATTCGGTTGTGCCGCTCGAGCCTGCGACCATGCCGGGGCGCGTCGTCGTGCAATGGGATAAAGACGATTGCTCCGTCATGGGCATTGTGAAAGTGGATTTGCTCGGCCTTGGCATGATGGCCGTTCTTGAGGAGTCTCTCCAAATTATTAAGGAACACTACGCCGAGGAAATCGATCTGGGGCGACTGCCTGCCAACGATCCCGTGATTTACGAAGCCCTGCAAAAAGCGGATACGGTGGGAATGTTTCAGATCGAAAGCCGCGCGCAGATGTCCTGTTTGCCGCGCCTAATACCAAAATGTTTTTACGATATTGTCGTGCAGGTAGCGATTATTCGCCCCGGTCCTATTGTCGGACAAATGGTGAATCCTTATTTGAAGCGCCGCCAGGGGCGGGAGCCGGTGGATTATCTCCATCCTTCTCTTGAACCAGTGCTGGCGCGCACGTTGGGCGTGCCACTGTTTCAGGAACAGCTTCTGCGCATGGCCATGATCGCCGCGGGCTTCACAGGGGGCGAAGCGGAGGAACTTCGCCGCGCATTCGGTTTCAAGCGTTCCGAAGTGCGCATGAAAGCTGTCGAAGAAAAGCTTCGGATCGGCATGGATCGCAACGGAATTAAACCTGAGGTTCAGGACAAAATCGTTCGATCGATTACTTCGTTTGCGTTATATGGATTCCCGGAATCTCACGCCGCAAGTTTTGCGCTGATCGCTTATGCCAGCGCCTACTTAAAATGCCATTACCTCCCGGCTTTCACTGCCGCCATCCTGAACAATCAGCCCATGGGGTTTTATCAGCCTGTAACCCTCTTGAAGGATGCGCAACGGCACAGCCTGAAAGTACGGCCTGTCGATGTGACGCGTTCGGATTGGTTGTGCACGCTCGAAAAAAATGACCAGGATTTTGCTCTTCGGCTGGGCATGCGCAGCGTGCATGGTTTGCGCGTTGAGATCGCACACGCAATTGTGAACGAGCGCGCTATGAGCCCATTTCTTTCCATCGATGATCTTAAACTTCGTGTTCCGGCCATTCAGAAATCGGAGCTGACCACGCTCGCAAAAATTGGCGCGCTAAATTTCATTCCGGGTAAAAGCAACTTTCATCGCAGAGACGCTCTCTGGCAGGTTGAACGCGCGGCGCGGCGGCCAGGTCCTTTGCTTGAGACGCTTGAACAAGGCAAGGAATTTGCCACGGAACCTGCTCAGGAATGGAATGTAGAGAAAAACAATCTTGATCCAGCTCCCGCACTCTCGCCTCTTCAGATCATGACTGTGGAAGAAAGATTGGTGGCCGATTTCAATGGAACGGGTATGACGGTAGGTCCGCATCCCATGGGCTATCATCGCCAGCGGCTGAAGAAACAAGACGTGCGTTCCGCCAGCGAGCTAAGCAGCCTGCCGAATGGAATTCACGTTCGCATTTGCGGAGCCGTCATCGCGCGCCAAAGACCAGGCACTGCCAAGGGATTTGTTTTTCTCAGCCTGGAAGACGAAACAGGAATTGCCAACGCCATCATTACGCCGCCGATTTATGAGAAATATCATCTGATGATCGTCCATCAACCTTTTTTGTTGATTGAAGGGCAGCTGCAAAATCAGGAGAATGTGATTTCAGTGAAAGCCGAAATTGTTCGTCCCTTATCTGTAACTCAAGCTGAAACGAGTTCGCATGATTTCCATTAGTCTTTTGCAGCCTACTTCTCATTCTCCCGAATGGCTTCCGCGAGTAGCACAGGCTTCAGCCTGTGTTGTGTTGTGATAGTCAAACGTCAAGATCACACAGGCTGAAGCCTGTGCTACTCGAGTCTTCCGAATTTCCACCAGCTCTGCAATGTACGCGTTCAGCGGCATTACGCGAGGATCAGACTTTCCGTTGTTCTAAGATGGCATCCTCTCAAGAATGCCGATACTTGCCTTTGCCGTTATCACATGTTTATATACCCGCAGCCTTTCGACGGAGGAATGCGTGGACGCCATCGAACTCCGGCCCCTGGCCTTGGGGGAACTGCTCGACCGCACGTTCCGGCTTTATCGCAATCATTTCTGGCTTTTTGCGGGAATTATGGCCATTCCGTCCGCGGTATCAGTCCCATTCATGGTTCTGATTTTTTCCATGCAAGGTTCCGCCATGGCCGGAGCTCCTCCTGTGCCGAAAGTTGTGCTTGGTATGGTGCTGTTCGGATTGACTTTCCTTTGCCTATTCTGTGCTGTCTATGCTGTCGCCATCGGTGCGACGACTTATGCGGTTTCCGAGGCTTATTTAGGACGAAAAGTCACCGTGCGAGAGGCTTACGGAAAAGTTCGAGGAAATTTTTGGCGCATTATTGGAGTCGTCGTAGTTGCCTTGCTCCGCACTTACGGGATGCTCATAGTTGCAGGAATCGGAGTGGCATTTGTTGTCGGAATCTCGGCGGGCATATTGGCTGCAATAGGCCGTGGGAAGGTGCCGCCGATTGTCGGTATTATCATCGGATTGGCTATGTTTATTTCCTACCTCGCCGGCATTGCGCTCTGGATCGTCTGGTCGCTCCGGTACGCAGTTTCCATTCCAGCGCTCCTCCTCGAAAAATTAGGCGTTCTCGCGGCCCTTCGCCGCAGCGTCCATCTCACGCGAGGACGCCGCTGGCAGTTGCTTGTAGCCATATTTCTGTGCACGATCATTGCCTACGTGGGAGCGATTGTATTCCAGGGACCTTTCTTCATGATGTTGATGCTATCGGCACGACCAGGCCAATTGCCAGATTGGCTGGCCTATGCGTTCGCCATGAGTGGGGCTGTGGGCGGCGCAATTACCGGCCCCATTCTGCTGATCGCCCTCGTGCTCTGTTATTACGATACGCGCATCCGCAAGGAAGCGTTTGATCTGCAATTTATGATGTCTTCGCTGAACCAGCCGGCGCCTGCGCCCAGCGCGGGCTCTTCGGCCTGAGGCCACTCGTTCCTTGAAATCGACCGCGACAATCCTCCGGCTCACTTTCCTCTTGTCAATCGGTGGAATATTTCCTTCAGGACTTTGGAGCCGTCCCGCGGATTTGCAAGCGCCACCAAAAATAATCAGCCTGCAAGAATACGTCGGGGAGCTTCGCGCTGCCTCGGCGGCGCTCGATAGTGAAAGTCCAGCAACCATTCATACTTTTCGGGCGTCACTTCCCAGCGAGTGGATCGTTCTGACCGATGGCCAGGCGAGGAATGTGAAAACGGATTGGCTCGCTGCAGCTTTACTCGCGAAGGAGAACTCTCCGAAGAGTGTGACTGATCCGGTTCGGCAAGGTCGGCAGCGTTTGGCGGCCCTGCACGAAGCAGCCGAAGCTTTGCTATCGCCGGCGAACCGTGCGGACCTGGACCATTCTCGCGCGCAGGTCGATAGAATTCTGCGCGACCGCGAGTTCCAGGGATCGCATGAACCTTCCTGGCTGGATAAGTTTAAGGCGCGCGCTCGCGCCTGGATTGCGCGGCACCTCGAAAAAATATTTGGCCGCATGGGAGTTTCTGAGTCGGTCGGCAATGCAATCGCATGGACTCTTGTAGCACTTGTGGGTCTGCTGCTGGCGTTCTGGACGGTTCGCTCCGTCCTGAATGCCGCCAGGCGATCGGAAATGGATTTGCGCGGCTCGATAGCCGCGGGGCAAGACTGGCGTTATTGGGCGCAAGAAGCACGGGCGGCCGCCGATCGCGGCGATTATCGCGCCGCGATTCATGCTGCCTACTGGACCGCAGTGGCTCAACTCGAGGAAAATCATCTGCTCCAGGAAGATCGTTCGCGAACTCCCCGCGAGTCGTTGCAATTGCTGCAGCGATCCAGTGCCGCGTATGATCCGTTAGCGCATTTGACGCGCCGTTTCGAAGTCACCTGGTACGGCTATCGCGTGGCAACTTCAGATGATTGGGACGATGTCAGGAAACAATTGGAGACTCTGGAATGCCTGCGTTCTTCGACGCACGCGATCGCCAACTCGTAGTCGGCGCCGTGGTCCTGATGGTCGTGCTGCTCGGGCTCACATACATTTTGCGCCCCGTGCCGGCGAAAGAGTCCATCGGAATGCCGTCGAGTTACTCGACTGACTGGTTGGGAACGAAGGCGGCATTTCTCTTGCTGCAACAATCGGGGTATCACGTCGAACGTTGGGAGTCGCCGCCAGAAGAGCTTCCACAGGATCCGGTCGGGAGCACATTAATTTTCGCCGAGCCTTCCGAACATGGATCCAGTGCAGAGCGCGCCGCGGTTGCCCGGTTCGTGTCCGCGGGAGGCCGTTTGCTGGTGATGGGAGCTAGTGGCGCGTCACTCGCACCGCAGTCCTCCGCAATTCCCATCCCGGATTCAGATTTGACGCCAAAGCCTTTTTCTGCGTTGCTGCCTTCTCCTCTCAGCCGCAATGCGCCAGAAGTCACGATGGTGGCGCCGGACGAATGGAAATCCATCGGGCCATCGCAGCTCGCCATTTATGACCGGAACGGCAAGCCGGGCGTGGTCTGGTATCGCTTCGGCAAAGGCGAAGTAATCTGGTGGGCGATTGCCTCTCCGATTTCGAACGGGTCTATACGCGATAAGGGCAATCTTGCGCTGTTTTTGAATTCAGTGGGCCCGACCAATTCGCGCGTGCTTTGGGACGAATATTTTCATGGCATGCGGCGGTCGATCGGTTCCTATTTTGCGGAAACTCCCTTGCCTTGGGCAGGCTTGCAACTCGCTCTGGCTTGTGTTGCGATTCTGTTCACATTCTCGCGCCGCTCGGGGCCCGTTCGAATGCCCGCAGTCGAATCGCGGCTTTCGCCACTCGAGTTCGTAGACACTTTGGGAAGCTTGTATCAAACTGCGCGCGCAGCTCCAGCCGCGGTGGAAATCGCATATCAACGATTGCGATTGTCACTCGCGCGCAGGCTTGGCGTATCTGCGAACGCAAAGTTGCCGGTTTTGTGCCAGGCGGCGGCCGATCGCCTGGGATGGCCCTCGAATGCACTTTTCAATACTCTCTCGGACGCTGAGCGCGCCATGCGCGATATCAATCCGGATGATGGCGAGGCTTTGGACCTGGTGCGCGAACTTCACGGATATTTCGAACGTTTGGATTCTCAGCGGAAACCCGCGGAAGAGAGACCTTCATGGAAATGAGCACGGCAAATCTGGCGGCGCATGTCCGAAAAGAATTCTCCAAGATTATTGTTGGACAGACCGGCGCCGTGGACCAATTGCTGCTTGTGGTGCTGGCGCGGGGACATGCGCTTATCGAAGGCGTGCCGGGATTGGCGAAAACGCTGGCCGTTAAGTCGCTTGCGCACATTTTCCGCCTGCAATTTCAGCGCGTGCAGTGTACTCCCGACCTGATTCCGGCCGACATCCTCGGTGGAAATATCTTTGAGCCCGCCGCCGGGAGTTTCCGGATTCATCGCGGCCCGATTTTTACGGACATGCTTCTCGTGGATGAAATTAACCGCATGCCGCCGCGCACGCAATCAGCGCTGCTCGAAGCGATGGAAGAATTGCAAGTCACCATTGACGGAACGAGTCATCCCCTGCCACGCACGTTTACCGTTTTCGCGACTCAGAATCCGGTGGAATTTGAAGGAACCTACCCATTGCCTGAAGCTCAACTCGATCGATTTCTGATGAAGATTCGCGTCGAATATCCGCAGCCGGTGCAGGAAGCTGAAATACTGTCGCGGTATCAGGACGGATTTGAGGCGCGTTCGTTTGAACGCGTTCAGGTTGAGCCCGTTCCCGAGGACGCGCTGCAATCCGCGCGCGAGGAAGCCGGACGCGTTCGAGTCGAGCCCAAGCTTCTCGATTACATTGTCTCCATTGTTCGGGCCACGCGCAATTCACCGGCCGTCAGTCTCGGCGCAAGTCCCCGCGCGGCGATCTCTCTGATGCTCGTCGCAAAAGCAATTGCTGCAATTGAGGGCCGCGACTTCTTGATTCCCGATGACGTGAAATCCACCGCTGCTCCGATTCTTCGCCATCGCATGCTGCTCAAGCCTGAGGCCGATCTCGAAGGCATCACACCCGATCAGATTGTTTCCGAAGTTTTGGCGGGCACCGCCGTTCCGCAGTAGCGCCATGGAGCTACTCGTCCCTGCGAACGTGGCGGCGGCGGCGGAAAATGCCGGACGAATTCCGTTCGCGTTCGGGCGGCGATTTTTCTTTCTTCTATTCATTGGACTCGTGTGGATTGCCCCGGCCTGGAAGGAACCTCGCTTTCTTTACGCGATGTGGATTTGGGATGTCATGGTGTTATTGTTTTGGGCCTGGGATCTCTGGCAAATGCCTCGCCCCGAACAACTTCACGTGCGGCGCGTATGGAAAGAACCGCTCGGTCTCGCTCATCGGTCCTCTGTTACGCTAGAAATAAATAACTCTTCAAATGTGTCGGTTAACCTTCGCTTGTCAGACGAGGCGCCCGACACGTTTAGTACAGAACTTCCAGAAGTCCAGTTCGCAGTTTCCGCCGCGAGTTCCGCAAGCGGCGCGTATTCAGTCGAACCCATCGAGCGCGGAGACGCAAAGTTCGGCGATGTCTGGATCCGCTACACCAGCACACTTCGTTTGGCAGAGCGATGGGCGCGTGCGCGAATGGGGCAGGACGTGCGCGTCTATCCGAATCTGGCGGAATCGCAGAAAATGCGCATTTACCTGATCCGTAGTCGCCAAATCGAGCTCGAAAAACGCCTCAAGCGGCAGCGCGGACACGGAAGAGAGTTCGAGAGCTTGAGAGAATATCGCGCGGGCGACGAATTCCGCGACGTCTCCTGGAGCGTTACGGCCCGGCAAGGGAAACTGATCACCAAGTTGTATCAGGTCGAGCGCAGCCAAACAGTGTGGCTGGTGCTGGACCTGGGCCGGCTTCTGCGGGCGCGCGTCGACCGTTTGAACAAGCTGGACCACGCGGTGAATGCGGCGCTGAGCCTCGCACAAGTGGCTTTTCATTCGGGCGATCGAGTGGCGCTCTTGGCCTATGACAGGAAATTGCAGCAGCGCGTCGCGCCGGGACGCGGAGTTCCCCAACTTCGCGCGCTTATCGAGGCACTGGCCCAGGTGCGCGCGGCAAGCTCGGAAGCGGATCATCTGCTTGCGGCAAACGCGCTTCTTTCTTCGCAGCACCAGCGCAGCCTGGTCGTCTGGCTGACCGATTTTGCGGAGACCGCCGCCACGCCCGAGGTGATCGAATGCACGACCGCGATCGCGCGCCGGCACCTTGTTGTGTTCGGAGTGATAGCGCAAACGGAATTGCGAAGTCTTGTCGCGACGCGCCCGGAAACCGTCACTGAGATGTATCGATACAGCGCGGCCCTGGAAATCGTGCAGCGGCGCGATCTGTTGCTGCGGCAATTGCGACAGCAAGGTGCGATGGTGCTGGAAGCTACTCCCGCGGCGCTGTCCACAGCCCTGGCAAACCAATATCTCGAAGTGAAGGAACGAAATCTGATCTAGTTTGTGGGAGAAGTTTCTGGGGACGGCGCGGCGTTCACTTCCGGCGGAGTCTTGCGCATCACGAACAAGAGAAGCAATCCGAATAGCGCCGCGCCTAAAAGATATTTCCATCGCGCTGCCAGGTCTGAAGGAGAGACGAAACCTTCAATCGTCCCGGCAACGATAAGGAGCGGGATGATTCCCAGCGCAAGCTGGATGCCGCGGCTGCCTTCTCGAACGAGCGAGGCGTGCCTCGGAAGCGTTCCAGGAAAAAGGAGTCCTTTGGCGATCAGAAGGCCGGCGCCTCCGGCGATGAAGATGGCCGGCAATTCAAGGACGCCATGCGGCACGACAAAACTCATCAGCTGGCCCAACATTCCCGCTTGCCAACATGCGGCGTTGACGACGCCGAAAAGGAGCCCGTTGAACGCCAGCATCCACAGCGTGCCAAGTCCCGCCGTAATGCCAAACGCAAATGTCGCGAACGAGACGCTGAGATTGTTGGTCATGATCTGGCTCGACGCCAGCGGCTTGACGGAGACGATGGAATGAGTCCACATCTCATGCTTGTTGATCGAATCCATCATAGCGCCGCCGAGGAAGTAGCCTTGAAATCCGGGATCGAGTGTGGCCATCACGAATCCCGCCATGGCCAGAGCGAAAAACACCGCGCAGGCGGCCAGCGTGTAAGGCAATGTATCGTGAAATACCGCGGGAAAAGTATACCGATAAAATTCGATGATGCGGGCGCCCTGCGCGCGTCGTCCCATATAGATGCAGTTATGCGCGCGGCCGAGCAGTTGATTCAAAGATTGAGCTAATCGCTGGCTGGAAGGATCTTCGCGAACCGTCGATAAATCCGAAGCGCCTTGGCGATATAATACCGCCAGTTCTCGCAGCTCATGGTGATTCAGGGAGCGGATGCCGCTTTTTTCCGAGCGCGTCACCAGTTCGTCGGCACGCGCCCAATAGGGACGCCGCTTCTGAAGCCATCTCGTGGAGAGCACCGATGTCCTCCGGCGACAAGCTTACCATCGAAACACCTGAGCAAACGGTTCTGGAATTTCCCCTGGCCGGAATCGGTAGCCGCTCGCTAGCGCTGGCGATCGATACGCTGGTGCAAATCGCAGTTCTGATTGTGCTGGGTCTGGTCGCCGGAATAATTTCCTACGAAGGCTTTCTGCCACGAATCGGAAAGCAGTATGTCTATGCCATCCTGATTTTTATTGCATTTTTTTCGCAGTTCGGGTATTTCGCACTCTTTGAAGCGATCTGGAATGGCCGCACACCTGGAAAGCGCTGGATCCATCTCCGCGTCATCATGGATTCCGGCCGCCCGGTCAGCGCACAAGGTGCGATCCTGCGCAACTTGATGCGCATTGTGGACTCGCTCCCTTCGATTTATGCGGTCGGAATCATTACCAGCTTGATCAGCCCGCAAAATAAAAGGCTCGGCGACTACCTCGCAGGCACGGTAGTCATTCAGGAGAAATCAATTGAGGCAGACCGCTCGCTGTGGGACGCAACGCCAACGACTCTCCTGGCGACATCCGAGTTTCCAAAGTTGAATGCCGCCGAGCTACAGCTTGTCGAAGCCTATCTCGACCGCCGCTCCAGTTTGGAGAATGAGGTGCGCAAATCGATGGCCCGCCAAATTGCCGACCGCATGACCCTCGGATCCACCGCCAGTCAAGGGACCATTCAGGACCCGGAAAAGTTTCTCGAAGCCCTCGCCGAACATTCGCGGAATATGGTGCATTTTCGATGATCAAATGGAAGGAAGAAAGTCGATGGGAATTATTTAGCTTGAGGTTTCTTTCCAGCATCAACGTCCTTGTCGCCCTTCCCTTTGGAAAATATGGGGCTATCAATTGTACCGCTGATGCGAAACGGAAATTGCAATTTGCCCTTCACAAGTGACGCTCCTGAAAATCGGGCGACCGTGTTTGTTAAGAATCCCTCTTTGGTCGTAATCTCCGCCAGGCCGCGATAGTTCAGCTCACCTGATCCTGAAACGCTGACACTGCCGGAACCGTCCACGTCAACTCCGTAGCCGTCGATGTCGATAACACGGCTCGAAATGCGTCGATCGGCCAACTCCAAATCGGTTGTGATCAAGTTAAACGAGGAAGGATCGTTTTTTGCCGGGCCAAGATCATTGAAGTGCGCGAGTTTCATCAAATTCGCATTGAGTTTGAGACTCGGCACCTGGCCGTTGCGCACCGTCACGTGCGCGCTTCCGTGCACTCTAGACAGCGGCCGGAGTGTATGCTCGATCTCTCCCGCCAATTTTACGTCTCCCTCCATCTTTCCTGTCATTTGCCCGCCACCGTTTGGAAAAGCCGCCAACAGCCGGGCCACATTGATTCCACTCATTGTTGCATGGGTCGTAAAGTTCACGTTCTTTCCTGACAAGTCAAAAGAGAGGTCACCGGCGGCCTTTCCGGCATACATTTCCGCTTTAACGTCCGTGAAAATAGCGTGCCTTGCCTCCAGTCGGATTTTGGAATTCAGATCGCTCACCTCAACTGCGCCGAAGCGCAGAAGTCCAGCCTTCACATTGCCCTGACCATCCAAAGAGGAAGAAGAAGGATTGACAATTCCGGCCAGATTAACTTGTTCCAAGTCAGCTGAAATATCGCGTGCCTCAAAAAAAATAGGACCTGCCGCATCCGATGGCAGAAGGTTCGACGCGATCACTTGCCCGTGCGTGACCCGCACGCTTGATATCGGTTCCAGAACTAAGGGATTCTGAAAAACCTGGGATTTAGGATTTTCGAAATTCCAGGGACCATCGGGATCCGAGGTTAGATTCAGGACCAGGCCTTCAAGCAGCAGAGACTTGATGACTAACTGCCGGTGCACGAGCCCGCCAACGCTAAGTTCAGCATCGATTCGTGCCACCTGAATGATATATCCGGGGGGAAATATAGGAGGGTTTTTCACCCCGAAATGATCGACGTGGAGCGACAATGGAAAAAAAGTGAATCCCATTCGCCCGATTTCGACTTCCTTCCCGGTTTTTTCCTGGAGGTAAGAGATCAGTTGAGGCCGGTAACGATCTACGTTAATAACGTAGGGCCCTATGAAAATAACCACGAACAACAATAGCGCAGCGATTCCAGCGCCGATCAGCAGGGTTTTGTTGGGGTTAGCCATGGTGCACTTATACGGAATACTTCAAGAGGCTAGCGCGGCGCATGTGGGACGTCTGTGCGATATAGAACACATGAATCGGCGCCCCAGTTTTCGGTTTTCATAGGCTGGGCCTTTTGACATGGTTCTCAAGGAAGTCTCAACTTGCTCTCTAAGCGCGAGCACATTTTGTACTGATCGGACGGAGCCAGCAAGTGGTAGAGCCGCCTCAAGAAATCTGTAGTATTTCTCTGCTCCCGGTGCTCCACAAGTCCGTGTAACCCTTCATCTTTTCACGGAAGGCCGGATTCGTTGCATAGTCCTTGAGCCGAGCTTCAAAGCCGCTGACGTTTTCTACTTCAAATTCCAAGATAACCCTGTTGAAGTCGCCGGTCAGGTCGGTTAGCACGCGATGATTTGGAATCTTTGCGACTGCGGCTGCGTCTTTCAATTGGGCAGCGAGTTTGCTTGCATTCCCGGGTTTGGCAATAAAGCAGTTGCGAACCACCAGCATATGTTCCTCCTTGAAATCGATTTTTCGTCGGCAGTCTGCGCGCAATTGGGCAGAGGCCGCGAATCATACCACCTGGACGCGATTACAAACTAAGCCGTTTCGCCTACGAGAGTTTGATTCAAGTGCACCGTTGGCGTAAACTTCCCGTACGGACGGACAGCGTTGAAGTGGAAAGTTTTGCCGGAAGGATTGTAAAGTGACCCATCTCTCCCTCACCGCACTTGTAGGCTTCTTTTTCGTTGGCGGCCTTTCTATGGCCGCACAATCCGGCAACCCGAATACCGGTTCGTGGTCCGGCGTCATCATTAATAATAACTGCAGCGCGGACGAAGCCTTTGCGGAAGCTCCCAAGTGCACAGAGAAGGATGTGCCGGGCGCCAAGTTTATTTTGTACGACGACACCACCCGGCAGATGCTCCTTCTCGATCCGCAGGAATCGGCAATGGGTCACCTCGGCGACAGCATGACGGCCACCGGTACACTCGAAGGCGATACGATTCACCTGACATCGCTAAAGTTGCACAGCGTGATTGGATTGGCAGTGGGCCAAAAGGCTCCTGCGTTTTCCGCGCCTGACCAGTTTGGCCGGCAACAAACTTTGGAGACATTAAAAGGACCGAAGGGAACTGTTCTCCTCTTTTTCCGTTCCGCCGATTGGTGACCGTACTGCAAAGGGCAGCTGGTCGAGCTGCAAAACGCAAAAGCGCGATTTGAAAAACAGGGGCTCAAAATAGCCGGGATCAGCTACGACAGCGTGGAAATTCTGAAATCCTTCGCTGACCGGCGCAAAATCGATTTCCCGTTGCTCGCCGATCCTGAATCAAAAGCAATTCGGGACTACGAAGTCCTGAATAGCGAGGCTACCGGACAATATAAGGGCATGGCGCGCCCCGGATATTTCTTTGTCGATCCTCAAGGTGTGATTCGCGAAAAGTTTTTTGAAGCGAAATACCGCCAGCGATTTTCCGGCAACAATATTATCGGCAAACTTTTTCCGTCCCTGGGCGACGAAGTAACGGACAATGTTGAAGCCCCGCACCTGAGCCTGGCCGTTGAACAGTCCGATCGAACCGGTTTTCCTGGCGGCCGCATTACCTTGTCGGCCGAAGTGCAGCTTCCACCGGACGTCCACGTTTACGCTCCCGGTGTGAAGGGCTATAAGCCAATTGCCTTAACGATGGACTCCACCCCGGGACTGGATTTCACTCCGGTAAATTATCCGCACGAAAAAATTCTCTATCTTCCAGCGATAAAGGAACGCGTGCCAGTCTTTGAAGGAAAATTCCGCATCTCGCAGGAACTTAAGATAAGTTCCGTGGCTGATTTCAGCAATTCGCTGGGGACGGATGGAAAAACATTCACGCTTGCAGGGAAGCTCGACTACCAAGCGTGCGACAGCAAGATTTGCTTCTTGCCAACGTCGGTACCGGTAAAGTGGCAAGTGCAAATTCTGCCCCTAGACCGGCAGCGTGCTCCGGAGTCGATACGTCACAAGTAGACGTTCACCTCGGTTCCGCCCATTAATTTGCGGGAGGCAACATGTCTGAAGTTGTTTACGTTTCTAAAGCTCGCATCGAACGAAAAGCCGGCCCTCTGCGGATCGCACATTTGCCAGGTGAATCGCAGCCGGTCATGTTCAGCGTTCATGGGGCGATCGCGGAGCATTACAAAGTTGACCCGTCGAAACTAACAGAGTCTCACTCTTCGACCATCGACTACGTGATCGCAGCGACCGCCGGTTGAATGCTCGGCACCTTCGGAGGCGCGCTGGAGGCGCGTCACATTGATGCGAGCAACGGGAAGCTCGTGGGAGAAGTAACCGGCGAAGTGGAAACCGAGGAAGGCGTGCTCGTCATACGCCGCATTCATTTGGCCATGCGGCTCGCGGCGCCGGAGCAGGTCCGCGAGACCGTGGAGCGCGTGCACGGCCTTTATGCCATGCGATGTCCGCTCTATCGCACGTTGCACAAGACGATCCAGCTCACTTCGTCTTTCACGTTGCAAGAAGAATAAGCTTTCAGCGATCCACTTAAAGAGATCTGTGAATCACAGGAGATTACGGCGCGATCGACGCAAGCGCCGCACTAGCTTCCACAGCTAGCGCGGCAGGAAGGCGCCTCAGTACATGAGCTCTCGCGTCGCAACAATAGATAGCGACGGGTCAAGCGCGGTTTGAACTATGCATGCGTTCTGATGGATGAAGATACTGCTCGACAGGTTAGTAAGGCTCGAACTGAATGTGCCGCCACCAATGATCATTCCGTGGATATTCGAACTGGCTGACGTGCTCGAGTTCGCAGTGAAGCTAATATTGCCCGAGACCATAATTGCACCGAAATAATTGAAACCATTGGTGATGTCAACCGTCAGATTACCGTTAACGAGCAGCACGCCGCGGTATTGACCGTACGGCTTGCGGAAGAGGTGGTTGGATTGCAATCTATAATGGTCACGCGTTGGCGGGAACTGTGGCGATCATTTCCATGGTCATCTGCGACAGGATCGTCGCAGAGCTATCGTTCTTGCTGCGATTGTCATTGGCCATCGCAAGCGTGATCATTAGCATCCCAGCCGTCATTCCCGGTGAGCAATACCAATGCCGCGATCATCATTTCAATCAGCGTAAAGCCGGCCTCCACATTTCGAGCCGCACGAACACCAGACTGGTAACAAATTTATCCAACTGTGAACACCAAAGGTGTTCCGCAGCTTCTGGATGGTGACGCCGCCAAAAAGCATTTCACAATCGAAGTTGTGTATGTGGGATCAACAGAGTTGGATAACTGAAAGAGGAAGCCATCCTAGTGTCGAAAATGCGCCCGCGCGATAAAGATTCCGGCATTCAACTCGCAGTCCTCTAAAAAAGTTGGCCGCTACCGCATTCATTTTTTTTCTACACAGTTTATCGGATGTTTGCTTCATCTAACTGCCCGTAGTTTAGGCACATTACTCGAACGGAGCGATCTATTTAGTTCATTTCAAGTCAGACGAACTCAATAGGAAAGATAATTCGTACGCTCTCCGTAAACTTAATATCGGTAAAATCCGGTCCTACTCAACCCGACAGGTACGCACATCCGTTCGATACCTAAACCGCCTTGCAGCGACATTACGTCCCGGATGTGGTCGCAGATGCCTGCTCGCCAAGACCCCTGCTTTCGCGGTGTCGAGCCTCGATTTTCTGCAAGGCGCCTTTGAAAAAATCCACCTCCAATGTCTTCTCGGCAAACAAGCGCTTCAAATCACTAATCTCTCTGCGAAGCCTTGATTCACGCGATTTCTCTGTCGGCTGTTCCTCGCCAACCTCGGCTCGTTCGTTGTCCTGGTGCCATCTATATAAGGGATGGGACATGATCAAATGGAAGGACGAGGACCATTTTGTTTCCTGGTTGCGGCTGTCTCCAGACAATCGCATCAGCGGAGACAGTTGGCCTGACATTGTAAGGAAGAATGCGTGATAGGAGATATGCAGATGTTGGCGGGAGCCGTCACTCGAGAGATTCAGGCCCGGCGCAAACCTCCATGCCGTGAATCTGGATATCCTTGCCTTGAGATTTCCACCAACCTTGCCATCTCTGATGCACATTGCGTGCAGACTGAGGAGTAGTCACGTCGGCCCATTGATTTCCATCGAATGCGACGTGGTGTGTAAGCACCCAAAGCCCACTTAACGCGGTTTGACGTATGCTCGGATCGGAATCGATCAGCAAACTGATTAGGATCGGGACGGCTTCACGTGCGTGGGTGTATTCGAGGCTGTTTGCTCCAGCTTGTCGCATCTGCACATTGGCGCTTGAGAGTAGGACTGTAATCGCAGGAATGGCCGTGGCACCACCTAAATTGGCTACGGCTTCGGCGGCAGCGCCCTGAATTTGTATGTCGGTCGCGTTCATTAGCCGCAGCAATGCCGGAAGATACGTCGCGTCACGCGCGCGGCCAAGATTGCGAATGGCTTCAACACGAAAAACCTGGTTGTCACTATCGGTCGCAATCTGAGCGAGCGCATCACGGGTCTTCTGGGTGTCGGCCCTTCTCAGCGCGGTCATTGCTGCGAAACCGTAGTCTGTTTTCGCCAATTCAATCAGCACGTCTTCCAAGAATGGTGGGGCCGTTTCTATGATTGCTGCTGCCGCCTCCCCACGTCTACTGAGGTCGGTGCTGGATAGCTCTTTAACAATGGGCTGAAATGCAGCTTGAAGCTGCTCCTCAACGCCAGCTTTCACTTCAATATTCAAATTGTCTGAAACTGCAAATTCTTTTAGAGCGGGAGAACTGAATAGGTTCTGGCTGCGAACGGTGACAGTGGTGCGAGCGCGAACGACATATGCCCCTTCTCGTTGCAGACGAAACTCTTGGTTCAACAACTGCCTTACTTCGTTTGTTTTTCCTGAGGCGATTTCCAATAGGCCACGTCCGCAACTTCCACCACGTCCACAGCCCCATTGCTCACTCGCTGAATCCGCGCCGGGCACTTCGACAAAGAAGCTTTGACAAAACATATTGCTGGGCCCGAAACCAATCCAAATCGGTGCACTACTCTTGTTGCTAACCGCCAAGACTGCGTACACAGGTTCACCAATATAGTAAGTTGATTTATCTGTGGTGAATCGAGCCTCGACGTCTTGGGCGGGCGCCGCTGCAGCAGGCAGAAGGGTCAGTAGCATCAGCGGGAGCAG
>Ga0070735_10001765_pt1 | contig 20316 bp, 26 predicted proteins | sample Coa_R1_FD_66443 | JGI IMG/M metagenome (GOLD analysis project Ga0070735, IMG submission 66443) | Surface soil microbial communities from Centralia Pennsylvania, which are recovering from an underground coalmine fire - Coalmine... | ecosystem: Environmental > Terrestrial > Soil > Unclassified ... | reverse complement strand
CAGGGGAGCGACGGCGCTTTTCCTCGTGACCGTAATCGTAGCGGCTCTTGATGATGGCCGCTTTCACTGGACCGCTTTGAGCAGATCGACTCAAATCTTGGCTTTGCCCGTGCTGATCCTCGCGGCGGCGCTTCAGGCCTGGGCCATGATAGCGAATCCGTTCTTCTCTACTACGATTCGGATTCAGCCCGAGCGCAGCCATGTGCTCATCACACGCGGGCCCTATCGCTTCATCCGGCATCCAGGCTACCTGGCGATGATCGTTATGATGCCGGCAACGGCGATGGCGCTTGGTTCGCTGATGGCGCTCATTCCGGCCACCTGCTACTCCGCACTAATTCGATGGCGGACAAAGAGGGAAGATGAATTTCTGGTGGAACGGCTCGCGGGCTACGCTGGTTACGCAGCGCAAATCCGCTATCGGCTGGTTCCGGGATTCTGGTAAACAGCAGGCACGAACCGTCAACGCCATACGCTGGCGCGCATGAGGTCAAAATGGTGGTCGTAGGTCCAAACCTCTAAACCGAGCCGCGACCCCAGAACGGCGATGATTGCGTCAACCAAAGTGATCGGCTGGTCCGCAAATTTCAGCACGACGTTCGCTGCTTCGCGGTAGTCTTCGCTCGTGGGATTTATCAATGAAGCTCCGGAAAGAATTTCTCTTAGCCAGTTCGAAGCAGTTTCGATGCCCAGCCGGTAGAGTACGAGCGTGTAGGCTTCAAGAAGCGCTGGATACGCAACGACAACGTCGCGCCGCTCGCGGGCAAGCCGCTTCAGTTCTCGCTGAGACCGCTGATGGTGGGCGTCGTCAGGATCAACGGAAGCATAAAGCGGTCCGGTGTCCGCCAGAACGGGGCCTGTCATCGGGCCGCCAGGTAGCGGTCATGGGCTTGGCTCACATCGCGGCGACCGCTGCCACGCCGCGCCGGGGTGATGCGAAGGGGTCCTGGCGGTCGCAAATAGCCTCGCTCAGTCAGGTAGACCCGCAGAGCCGTCTGCACGACGGCCGTCAGCGCTGGCGGCGCCTCCTGCGCCTGGACATAGCGATCCACGGCCGCAGCGAGGTCATCGGGGATGGTGATCGTGGCGCGCTTCATACAGGTAGTATAGCACCCGTCGGTGAAATTGGTGACAAACGCATGAAGATCACGGACCGTTCTGGGAGGCGAAAAATGAACATCGAATGTCCGCAATGCGGATCAACGGAATTCACAAAACTCTCGCTAGTCTACGCCGAAGGTATCTCTGATCTGAACGCTCGCTCGCGCGGTTGGGATATTCTCGTCGGCAGCGGCGGGGCGGATCTGGGTTTCGGGAAGGTCAGAACCAAGGGCCAGATTCAAACTCGGCTGTCGCAGAGAGTCTCGCCGCCACCTAAATGGTCGTACTGGAAAATCTTGTTTTCCGGGGTAGTCGGGATGCTGGTTCTTGAGTTCGTCCTCGGGTATATAGATACGTTCCTACGCACAGGAGGGAACTTCAACCAGCAACTCGCCTGGTTCGGCTACGCCTGGCTTGGCCTTGTCGCGTTCATTCTCTGTCTCACTTTCCGTTACAACGTCTGGACAGTTCCGAAGCGCTACCGCCTCTGGGACCGGTCTTTCATTTGTCGTCGGTGCGGTCATGTCACCCAAGCATCTCCACTGAACCCTTGCGAATCCGAAGCCCTCGTCCGGGAGGTGCAGCCATGATCGCGTTCACCACGCCTCACCCGGCGTCCGAACGCCAGATAGGAGTTTCCGTTTGGGAGGAATAGCAGTGATGGAAACAGCCCAAGCGCAATCCAGCACAACGAGCGAACGGCCCTCGCAGCAGCCAGAACTGGCCGGTTACGAGATTCCCGTGGACGTAAAGACAGCGGCGCGGTTTCTTGGAGTCAGTCCCTCGCTGGTGTATGCTTACGTCGAGCGAAAGCAGATTCCCCATTTCCGAATGATGGGCCGCTCAATTCGGTTCAGCTTGATCGAACTCGAAAAATGGCGGCAACAATTCTTTGTGAATGGAGGAATCAATGGCGAGACCACGTAAGACCGCCGGTTCCCTTTACCGGCGCGGAGACTCCGCCTTCTGGTGGGTCATATATCGTAACCGGCAGGGTCAAGTAGTCAAGGAGTCCACTGCCACAACCGACAGACTGGAAGCCGAAGCGTTTCTCAGGAGACGCCTGGACGCAAGAGACGCGGGCCTGCTCCCCGTAGTTCTTTCGGGCAGAAACTTGATCTTCAACGAGTGGGCGGACTGGTTTCTTGAGAATCGCTCGAAGCCGCCCTTTCGAACACACAAAACTCATCTTCAAAATCTGCGCGTTATGGGACATCTTCGACCCATCTTCGGCACACTAAGACTCTTGGACATTACACCGGACGCAATCGAGAGTTATCTGCGCCAGCGACTTTCAAGCGAAAGGAGGTATCACACGGCTTTCGGAATTCGCTATGGGGGAACATTGAGTCCGGCAACTGTTCATCAGGAGTTCCGTGTGTTGAAACGAATCTTCAATGTAGCCGTCAAGCAAAAGCGTATCTCCTACAACCCCTGTTCTGCCGTTGAGTTCCCGTTTTCCGTAAGCAAAATGGCACGAAAACCCCACTACATGACGGCAAGCGAGCAAGCCCGAATCGAGATCTGCGCACCCGAACATCTCAGGAACGTCGTGGTCATCCTTGTGGAGACAGGGCTCCGGCCATATAAGGAACTGATGCCCATGAGGAAGTCGCAGGTCGATCTCGAAAACTCGGTGGTGCACATCGCAGACTCAAAGACACCCAGCGGCATCGGCGAGATGCCGCTGACTGAACTGGCACGTCAAGCCTTCAAGCGGCAGATCGATATCACGCCGGGTTCGGAGTATCTTTTTCCGACGCCAGATGCCAAGTCACGTCAGCCCTACATCACAACTCTCAAGACCACGTGGACGAGGACACTCAAGCGGGCTGGGGTGCCCTACTTTCCTCTTTATCACCTTCGACACACGTTCGCCAGCAGACTGAGCGCCGGCGGAGTTTCCGACCATTTCGTCACGTTGATGCTGCGGCAAGGCGATGCGCAGGTCTTCAAGCGCTACAGCCAGGCAAAACTCAACATGATGCGGGAAGCCCTGTCGAAGCTGGATCGGCAAGCGAACGAACATCAGAAGAGTTTTGTTACGGCCAAGCCAAATTGACCGGGTTTTGTTACGGTTTTGTTACGTTTTGACGATTTTGCGAATGTCTCGAATTGGGAGGAGATTGATTCGGAAGGAGTTGGATGGTGAGCCGTGAGGGAATCGAACCCCCAACCTACTGATTAAGAGTCAGTGGTTCACGAACTTTCAATAGCTTACGAACGTAGCCTCCAAATTACCCACCGTTACAAAAGCCTTGTAATTCCTGACTGAGAATGGTATCGTTCAATCAGTGGTGATTACGCAAGTTTACTTTCGGGCGTAGCACTAGCGTAGCACCCAAATTCAGTCAGTGGGAGTCAGTGGTATGGAGCGGGCGCCTTTTGTTTTCACCGAAGCAAGGGTGAGAGACATTCCAGCATCAGACGCGAAAGTGTATTACTCGGATGCCAAGACGCGCGGATTGAAACTTGCGGTCTATCCCAGTGGCGCGAAGAGCTTCCTGTTGTACCGCCGTATCTGCGGGCGTCCGGAGCGAATCTTCATCGGCCAGTGGCCCAGCATCACCGTAGAGCAAGCGCGCCGAATCGCCGAGCGAATGAACGGCCAGATTGCCGAGGGGAAGAATCCCGCCGAAGAGCGGCGCCAACATCGGCTTGAGGGAACATTCGGCAACCTCTTCGAGCGATACCTTGAGCTTCACGCCAGGCCACACAAACAGGCTCGAAGCGTGGCTGAGGATGAGGCGAACTACCGGCGCTATCTCGCCGGCTGGGCAAACCGCCAACTTTCCTCAATTTCTCGCCATGACGTGGCAAAGCTCCACGCAGAGATTGGAGAAAGGCACGGCGTCTATGCCGCGAACCGCGTTCTGGCGCTGCTTTCCACGATGTTCAGCAAGGCCATTGAGTGGGGCTGGCATGGGGAGAGTCCCTGCAAGGGCATCAAGAAGTTTCGTGAAGAGTCCCGCGAGCGCTTCCTAACCGAAGCAGAAATGCCGCGATTCCTCAAAGCGCTGGCCGAAGAGCCAAACCGCGACTTCCGCGACTTCATCCTGCTTGGACTTCTCACCGGCGCGCGGCGAAGCAACCTTCTGGCCATGCGCTGGGATGAGATTGACTTTGCCACAGCCACGTGGCGCATTCCACGAACCAAGGGGAACAAGTCTCAGGTTGTGCCACTGGTAGGCCCGGCGCTGAGGATTCTCCAAGCGCGTCGCGAGTCTGCCGCAAGCGAGTGGGTTTTTCCAAGCCCGGAGATTCCTGGCCAGCACGTTTATGAATTCCGCAAGCCGTGGGAGCGGCTGTTGGAGCGCGCTGGAATCGAAGGGCTGAGACTTCACGATGTGCGCCGTTCGCTCGGCAGTTGGATGACGAAAGCGGGCGTTGCTTTGCCCATCGTGAAAGCGGCGCTGGGACACGCGGATATTGCAACAACCGCGATATACACGCGCGGCGAAGAGGCTTCCGTTCGGCAAGCGCTGGAGACAGCGGCACAAAGAATTCTCGGCGAGGTGGGCGATGCGAAACCCTTATCAGGGGCATCTGGTACGAGTTAAACTTTCTGCGCTCCCACAAAATTACCAATCCCTACTTACAGGACTGCGAGGCAAGCCTCTGGCGTTGGCTTATCAGGTTGCCAAGTCTCCCCACTTGTGGCGAGAGGTCGAGAGGAACAACGACGCGTTCATTGAACAATTGGCCATCATTGCGCCGAGGCTTGCACAGGCGAGAAAAATCGCCAAGCCCTGCCGAGGGAAACTCGAAACGATTTGGAGCGAGCTACAGGAAATCGTAAGGAACGCAGAAGTCCTTCCGCTTTGGGCACAGGGTTTCATCCTGGCCCGACGAGGGCTCGAAATTCTTGAAAATTTCAAGCTCCCCACCACAGCCAAAAGTGCCCGCCGGTCGCTCCAGAGAGCTTATCGCTTTTCATCCGGTCATGACATTTCGCCGGAGTGGGCTTGGAAGCTCTCATTCCTTCTGCGTGAATATTGCCGCCCGCCTGTCAGGAAAGAGCAAACCTACCGGCGAATTGCCGAGTTTGTCACCGCCGAAAGACTCATTGGGCCAAAGGGGGAATGCTCAGATGAGCTCGAAGCCGAATACGAGAAAGCTGAACTGACGGAAAGAGTCAAGAGAGATGTTCTGCGCTTCGAGAAAACCCCCAGGCGCCTCATCTCGGAGGGTGGCCTCAGAAACACCCTCGCCACTTATGCGCTGGCAACCCTCAAGCGATAGCCTCAGCCCTCCAATTTCCGCCACAAATCCTTGCCATGGGTGACAAACCTTGCCCCGACCCCCCAGGGTACGGGCGCATTCTGTCACTACCGCGGCCTTCTGCGACTTTGCCAGAATCACCGTGATGTCAAAAAGGAGGCAACCATGAAGGACGAACTGTTAACGCCAATCGAAGTTGCGCGGTGGATTCGATCAACCCCCAGAGCCCTCTCGACGGCCAGATGCTTGCGCCGAGACACCCCAAAGTGGATCAAGATCGGGCGCAAGGTTTTATATCGCAGCTCTGACGTTCGGGACTGGCTCGACAGACACGCCGTTCAGCCGCGGGCGGATCAAAGTCTGAACAAGGAGGCGCGCGATGGCGACTAATCTTACCGCAAAAGACCTGCAAATGTTCGCGCGCTTTCGCGTGCCGTCGGAAATACTGGCGGCTAGCGGCGTGGCGCGCGTCTCGGACGCTGAGGCGCGCGACGTGTTCGGCATCCGCGGTGACGACGACATGGCTGGCCTCATCTTCCCATACTACGATCCAGAAACTTTGAATCGCGTGACGTGCCGCCTGCGGCGCGACAACCCTGACCCGGACGGCCATCGGAAGTACATTTGCCCGTGGGGAGACAACCACCACTTATATTTTGCCCCTGGCGCAGGCGCGCTGCTCCATAACCCTGGTGTGGACGTTGTTCTCGTTGAGGCCGAGAAAAGCGCGCTCGCCCTTTTGGCGTTATCTGAGCGGGCGGGGCGGCACTGGCTATTGATCGCCACCGGCGGTTGTTGGGGTTGGCGCGGCAAAGCTGGAGCGGAAGATGAGAATCAATCTCCAGACCAGCGCGGCGCGTTACCTGACTTCAACCGCGTCACATGGTCTGGCCGGAAAGCTTACATCATCTTTGACGTAAATGTTTTGTCCAATCCCGAAGTCCAACGAGCGCGAAGGGCGCTAGCCCGCGAGCTTCAGGGGCGCGGCGCGAGGGTTTATCTCGTCAATTTGCCACAAGAGGATGGAGTCAATGGCCCCGACGATTTTATTTCCAAGCACAGTGATGATGGTTTTGTGGGGCTAATTGACAACGCAACCCCGTTTGTCGATACCCAACCAGCAATCATCCTACACCCTGGCGAGTCGCCTCAGGCGGTTGATGAAGCCGAGGAAATCCTTGTCCAACATAGCGGACGCCTGCGGATTTTCCAGCGGGCTGGGGAGCTTGTCCGTGTTGTGACGCTAAGCAAGCCCGAAGCCGATGGTGGCTTGCGGCGCAGCGCAGGGACTACGATGCTTGCCCCATTGGGGGCTGTCGCCCTGACCGAGATACTGGATCGTCTCATTGTTTGGCAGAAACTTCGGAACACAAAGGATGGCCCCGTCCCGGTGCGGATTGATTGCCCCGAGAAAATTGCGGCGGCCTACCGGTCGCGAGCCGGGTCATGGAAATTGCCAGAGTTGACGGGCCTTATTTCCGCCCCAATCATGCGCCCTGACGGCAGTGTTTTTTGCCGGGCTGGATACGACTCCAGCACTGGACTGTTCTTGACCGAGGACTGGCCGGAGGTGAACGGGGCGCCGAAGCGCGAAGACGCAGTAGCGGCTCTCGGGCGCCTGCTCGAACCTTTTGGTGAGTTTCCATTTTGTGAAGATTCAGATCGGGCAGTTTTAGCGGCGGCCATCCTGACGGCTTTGCAGCGGCGGCTGCTGCCGTCTGCGCCGCTATTCGGCTTTAGCGCCCCCTCCCAGCGTACCGGAAAATCTTTACTTGCTGAATCTGTGGCGGTTATCGCGACGGGTAGGCCCTCCCCTGCAATGGCGACGAGCAGTGAGCGAGAAGAGGTGCGCAAGGCCGTAGCCACGATTTTGCGCGAGGGCCATACCATTGTGAATCTAGACAACATTGAGCGCCCGCTGGAATCGCCGGATTTGGCGCGGGCGATCACCCAAATCGAGTACGCTGATCGGCTACTAGGCGAGAGTCAAATGCTCAGGTTGCCGACGAATATCCTGTGGACTGCGACCGGAACAAACTTGGCCTTTCGGGGTGACCTTGCGGTTCGCGCCCTGGTTTGCAGGATTGATGCCCAGGTAGAGCACCCTGAAGCGCGCACTTTCAGAATCTCAGACCTGAAGGCCCATCTTGCGGAGCGGAGGCGGGAGCTGGTTGTCGCGGGCCTTACAATTCTCCGCGCTTTCGCGGCGGCGGGGAGGCCCAATCAGAAGTTGGCACCCTGGGGTGGGTTTGACGAGTGGTCAATGACAATCCGTGCGCCGCTGGTTTGGCTGGGCATGGTCGATCCTTGCGAGGGCCGACAGCTGGTGGTTGAGGACGACCCCGACCGCGAGCAAGCGCGGGTTTTGTTGGCGGCCTGGTATTCCGCGACCGGAAGTGAGGCCGTTGCCATCTCCCACCTTCTTAAGGTTGCGGCGGCGGATGAGGGACTGCGGGAGGCCCTTTTTTCGGTGGCGGGCAGCAAGGCCGACGGAGCCCGAATTGACCCACGGCGACTTGCCTGGTGGTGCCGAGAATGGCAGGGGAGGGTTGTCGGTGGCCTGGCGCTGACAAGGGGTGGACGGTCTGGAAAATACGCCACCTGGCAGGTTGGCCCCGCCCCTGAGCCCCCGTCTCATGGCATTAACGGCATTATTTGCATTAAAAACCCGCCACCGGAAGCGGAGCCATGCGGGAATTCCGGCCAGGTGGACACTTCAGAACGATTCCCGTCGAGGGAATTTAATGCAAATAATGCAAATAATGCCGGGGGCGAGCCCTCAGAACAGGGGGCATTGGGTCTTGAAACCGCCCCGGACGTAATTGAGGTTTAGCATGGAGACGGCGACTGAGATCATTGAGACCCTAACCCAACTTGGCGTGACCGTCAAGGTGGCAGGCCCCGACCGGCTGAGAATCGAACCGGCAAGCCGAATTCCGCCTGAGTTGATTCCCCGCATCAAAGAGGCTAAGCCGGACATTTTGAGGGTTTTGCAGGGCCGCCCATCTTCCTCGCTGGATTGTGGGGCAAGCTGCTATGAGGTTACCCACCCTGAGACCGGCAAGCCCGCAAAGATTCACCGCCCGTGGGATGGTGGGTGTCGGGCAAGGCCCGAAGAGCTGACCACGCGCCAGGTCGAGCGCGAGTGCTGGCATTGCGCTGGTGCCAAAAAATGCCGTTGCGTCAGCTGCGCCTTGGTGGACGAGTCTGGGCCGTGCGCGGCGTGCGGCGGGAGCGGAAAAACGGTGGCGTGGGTGCATTAAAACTATTTGGAGGTACTTATGAACAGCAAATTGCAATTACTCTTTGAGGGAGTCGTCCTTTTGTCGGCAGGGATCCTCGGCGGCTACGGCGTTATTTTGCTCACTCATCTTCTCGCCCGCTGACGAAGCGCGCGCAAGCCCCTGAGCCGACAGAATTTGCAGGGCGCAAATTTCGTGATAGTTCGTAAAGCTTGTAGCGTCATGTATTAAAGGGGCTTATATACTTAACTCAACCAAGGCGCTCTTTCTTCGTGTAGAGCCTGCAAACGTCGTCGGGTGAGACTCGGAATTTCGTGCCGTGATTTCGCAGTCCCTTGCTGCCGGGTTTTGCTTCCCTCACATCGAAGTCGATACGGATGGTGCCGCGAACCAACTCGTAAATGAAAAAGCCTATATGCAGGTTTTCGTAGCAGTCGGCTTGCAGGTAGCGCACTTTCCGGCCTGTGCGCTCTCCCTTTACTAACACCATCCGACGAATTTTCCCGCCCGCGATGTTTAGGAGTTCATCGTGTGTCCAGTACGGAACAGGGCCATTGCCTTTAACCGGACGGACAACGATTTGGTTGCCGTCGCTGTCCACTCTGAATCTGTCAGACTTCCCCGCGATGGTGTGTCGAAAACTCAATCTTCCTTGGGCGTCTTTCCAGCCCCACTTGCTCACCATATATCGCATGATGTTGGGCGGCTGCGCTTCTTTGTGGAAGAGTGTAATGAGATTCGTGTCTGCCGTGAAGTACTTGATCTCCCAGCATACAGAGTCCGGTATGTCCCGCTTTCCTACGTTTAACCCCAGCAAGTCTTCAAGGAAGTTGCTGGGCCCTCCAGTTCCGGCGTTGCGGGGAGTGTCCGGCATTTCGTACCAGCCATGTTGGATGATGTTTCGAAGGCGTGAGAATAGCTCTTTCTTCGTTGCTGGGGGATTAGGCATTCAGTCTCCGCAATTGAGTGGGGGCCATCCTCGACTGCTCCGAATAGCAGCCGCTCTTGCACGCAATCCAGCCTGGTCGTTTTTGTACTCTTCTACAAGACGGTAGATACGCTGCGAGGCATGTTCAAAGCCGGTTCCCCCAGTATCCACAAACTTGATATTACGAATGATTGTATCGAGGGCGCCAGGGCTTTTTCCAAGCATCTTTGCCAATTCACGGCACATCGCGTGCGAGTCTGTGTGCATTCGTTCAGGGCAGGTATAGTAAAACTCCATCGCAATAATGATGTCTTCGTCGGTCCAGGCGGGCATAGCCACCTCCTTGAACAGGAGCATTCTTCGGTAAGCTTCGATACGTTCGTTGGCGACTTTGCAGTACTCTTTGGCGATTTCCAAGCCTATCCATTTGCGACCACAAATCTCCGCCGCAATCGCCGTGGTGCCTGACCCGATAAACGGATCGAGCACGATTTCTGCATTAGTGGACTGAATGCATCGTTGCGCTAATTTAATCGGAAAAGGCGCAGGATGCGGATTGTTATTTTCTTGGGGAATCTCCCACACATCCCCGAGCGCGTTCGCTTTCGGCTTGAGCTTGAAATCGTCTTTGCAGATCATATAGATAACTTCATAAGTTGGCAAGAAATATCCAGGGTTGAAATTAATTCCGCCACTTCGCTTCCATATAATGATTTGGCGCACTGGGAAGCCTTGTACGATGTCCGCACGGTCTTGGAGTAGCCCATTTTGAACGCGCCATTTGTGGTTATAGAAGATCGCACCATCCTGTCGTAGGACTCGCATCATGGCCGTCAGGCACTCGCGCTGCCACTTTACATACTCCTCGTGTGGCATGGCGTCATCGTGATTCGAGTATCCATTGATTAGCTGCGCGTTCTCCCACTTACCCCCGCGCCCGTCCTTCATTCCGTTCCCCGTGCTGTTTCGAAGGTTGTAAGGAGGACTTGTAACGATCAGACCCACTGAGGCGGCTGGCATCTTAGACATCAACTCCACACAGTCCCCACAATGGATTTTACCAAGCCACTGTTCCATCGAACTCAGAGAGACTTTGCTGACCGCCGCTGCTAGCAGGTCATCCATCCCCATCGGAATGTGAACTGTTTTACTCATGCGATTAGGGCTTTATAGGTCAGTTGGCCGTCAATTACTGACTCCAACAGCGAGTCCATACGGACATCTTCATCTTGCTTGGACGTATTCCACCAAGCTTCAAACTCAGTAAGATACCGATGCAGGCGTTTCCACGAGAATTGGTGAAAGACTCCAAGGTAGCCACGCTTCAACAGCGCCCAAAAGGATTCAATACCGTTCGTGTGTGCCATGCCGCGAACATACTCCCCAACAGAGTGATTCACGCTCTCATGTTTATAATCGGCCAATCCGAGATAACCCTGATGGCTGTCAGTGTAGAGCGTAGACCCGACCACGACATTTGCCTTAATGAAATTGTGGAGAGATTCCCTGTCAGTGTTCGAGGTCATCTGGGCCTTCACCTTGCCGTTCCGTTCACGAGCCCCAATGACCGTCTGCTTTCCTACCGTGCCCCTTCCAGCCTTTAGCCTCTTGCTGGCGTGCTTGTTGTGTTCCTTGCTACCCAAATACGTTTCGTCGGCCTCTACGATGCCATTCATCGGCCCACCTGTTTCCCCCATCACTCCCGCGACTTCACGGAGCCGTCCAAGCATGAACCATGCAGTCTTTTGAGTTACGCCGATTTCACGAGCCAGTTGACAACTACTGATTCCCTTCCGATTGGAAGTGACGAGCCATGTAGCAGCGAACCACTTTCGTAGCGGTAGACGGCTTTCCTCGAAAATAGTTCCTTTGCGGACGGAAAATTCCTTCCGACAGTCAGAGCATTTATAGCTGTTGGAGCGCGAAACGCGATAGATTTTCCTGCTACTTCCACAGTGGGGGCAAATGACGCCTTTTGGCCAGCGCAAGTGTTCCAAGTGCATGATGCAGGACTCCTCCGTGGGGAAAGCCTTCATCATGTCGTAGAGGCTTTTATATGTCATAGTGGCGGCTCCTTGCAATAGTTATCTTACACCACCAATCTACTGCGCCTCTGTAGTGGAGTCAAGTATATAATTCCCATTCAGATCAGGGCAGGCGATTCCATTTTTGGATTGCTTTCCAAGTTATCCGATTGCGGCTTGGAGCTTCGCTTGGAATGCGAGCCGGAGGGCAGTGATGTGTTGATTCTATAACCCAAATTGAAAGTGGTTTCGGAGGCAATCCATGATTGACAAGGTAAAAGGGCTTTTTGAGCCGCTCATAATTCTGGTACTTGGGGCTGGCGGAGGGTTTGCGCTGGTAGAGTTTCTTAATCTCGTCGGCCGCTTGGTGCGATAGCAACCTGTTGAGCCAGCGGGGTTTATAAGCCGCAAATTTCGTGACAGTTTGCAAAGACGAGATATTCATGTCTTAAAACGCACAAAATACAGATTTTATCTGATGCATGGGCCGTGGCAGGGGAAAATTTGGCAGGATAGTTCCACGCTTGACATTAGGGTTTCCAGATTTTTGGCTCAACGGCGCGGATGACGAGACCCCTTTTTCTGGCCCTGCCTTTCCGCTCTTTCCAACGCTTCCAGATCCCGGCTTTGCCCCTTTCCAGCCCGACAATTTCCTTCGTTTCTGTTAACCCGGCTTCCCCTGATGGCAATTTTTCTCCAATTTCTGGCCGCGGCAAGCGGACAGGCAGGGTCTTTCCAAACCGCCGACGACGATGCCCGCCTATCCCCTGGCGCGCGTGGATTGACGGAAGCCGGGGTGCTACGGGCGGACTATGGCCGGTGGAAGGTTGGAGCATGGGCGGAGGTGAGAGTCCGTGGCTGGCGTCGTCCGGTCGGCCTCTACGTAAGCCATCAGCCGCGCGCATTGGCTCCCTGGCGCGTTCCTCGTGCCGGGGTAAAGCAATCCTTCATGCAGCTATCGTTGGGCGGTTCTGGGCGCGCTGCAGGGCTGTGGAAAACGTTTCTCAGCGTAGCACTAGCGTAGCACCCAAGGCATGCCCAAAAGTCAGTGGTACTAGCTAAGTCCTTTGGAATCATGGTGAGCCGTGAGGGACTCGAACCCCCAACCTACTGATTAAGAGTCAGTTGCTCTACCAATTGAGCTAACGGCCCAGCACAGTACTCATTGATAAGAGCCAGCCTTTAAGGCGTTCATCCCTGGCCCCCATCAGAGAGCGCCTCAGTGAGTGTAGCATAAAATCTGCAGGGCATTTCAAGCTTATGGATTTTGATTAGCCCAGCGATTTCGTAAAAAACCCAGGCCCTACAGGTTAAGTGATTGAGCGTGTAGCGATCCCCTGCCTGCCCATCCGTTGAGTCATTTTTGCAAATTCTCAAAGCGCTTGACTTTTCTGCGTTTCTGACATTATATAAGGTGTCAGGGAACAGCAGGTCACAACCATGCCCGGTGACGAAGAACTTCAGGCACGCGGCAGACTGGTTCGGAGCCTGGGCGCACTCCGGGAAATGCTCCCCGGCAGTTTCATTGAACGCCAACGCAAGTGCGGTAAACCGAATTGCCGCTGTGCGGAGGGCAAAAACCTGCATCCGCAGTTTCAGCTTTCGTTGCTCGTCGACGGCAAGCCGAGGACCTTCAACATCTCCGCCGAACGGGCCGAGGAGGTCCGCAAGAAGGTGGAGATGCATAAGCGCTTTCGGCGAACCGCGGACGCCATTTGCCAGATCAATCTGCGCCGTTTCTTGCGACGCAAGCAGAAAAAGGAGAGTGCCCGGGGTTGAGCCGCCACCCGTTCGAGGCTTATCTCGATAAGGTGTTCGATTTCTCTGACCAGGTGGCCGAGTTGCCCGAGGGGCGACTGTCTCCGTCGCACCCGTGGAAGAAAGTCTTTGACGCCGTCTTCCTGGGTGCGGCTTGCCAGTTTCCTAATGTCCATCAAATCGAGGCGGAGTGCCGCCACGGCGCGCTCGCCAAGCGGATCGGCCCCTTGAGCGAGGACGCCATCGGATACGCCCTGGAACGCCAGGACTCGAAGTCGGTTTTTGCGCTCGGTTGCCAGGTGGCTCGCCGCCTGAAGCGCAATGCGGTGCTGCATTCGAACTGGGCACGCGGGCGCGTCGTGGTGGCGGCGGACGGCATGGAAATCTGCAGTTCGTTTGTCCGTTGCTGCGATCAGAGGTTCAGGGGTATTTACTTGACGCCACTGATGCCATGCCTAAGCCCACCACCCACAATAACGATCGTGCTTTTTCTTTTCTCAGGTTGAATGAAAGGCCTCAGAAGCCGCGGTCGCGCGGCATTACCGAAATACGCGGCCCTTATTACACGCCCATGGGGACCCGTTACCTCCAAGATATCCTCGACACCATGGGCTGGTACATTGATTCGGTTAAGTTTGCTGGCGGATCGTTCAGCCTCATGCCACGAAAGGCCGTTAAGGATTTGATCGATCTGTGCCATGGCCATGACGTCCTTGTTTCCACAGGCGGATTCATTGAATACGTTCTCACCCAGGGTGCGGAGGCCGTGGATCGTTACATCAAGGAGTCGAAGTCGCTCGGGTTCGACATTATCGAAATCTCAAGTGGATTCATCACCATACCCGTCGATGACTGGCTGCGGCTGGTCGAGAAAGTCCAGAAGGCGGGATTGAAGGCAAAGCCAGAAGTGGGAATCCAGTTTGGCGCTGGCGGTGCGACCAGCGCCGAAGAGCTCGAAGCTGAAGGAACCCGCGATCCCGAAGGAGCCATTAATCATGCCAGGCGTTTTCTAGAAGCCGGAGCTTACATGATCATGATCGAGTCGGAAGGCATCACCGAGAACGTGAAAGTGTGGCGCACCGATGTGCCGGCCAGAATTGCTAACGCTCTGGGCATCGAAAAGGTTATGTTTGAGGCGGCAGACCCCGAAGTCTTTGCCTGGTATATCAAGAACTACGGCCCGGAAGTGAATCTCTTTGTCGATCATAGCCAGATCGTACAGCTTGAATGCCTGCGTTCTGGCATCTGGGGAACCAAGAGCCTTTGGGGCCGGGTCTTGACCTATAAGGGTTGAGCTTTGCAGGTCCGGGTTCACTGCTCTTGCTCGTGATCAACCGCGGACGGACCCGCGTAGAAGAAGCTTCAGCTTAAAAGATCTTGCAGATTCCAAGAGAGAAGGAGGTAAAGGGGTGACACCGCACCATATTGTGATGTACACCAAAGCGGGCTGTGAAGATTCAGATGCGGCCCGGGAGTTTCTGAAGCAACACCATATACCCTTTGAAGAGGTAGACATCGGCAAGAATAGGGAGGCACTCGAGTTTGTGATGAGCGTCAATGAAGGGAAGCAGCGAACGCCAACGTTTAACATGGATGGGCGGGCGTTCCATTGTTCTCAGTTCGAACCCCGGAAGCTGGCTCGCGAGCTCGACTTGCCAGATGCGACCCAGGCCCAACAGCCGCGGCCTAAAACGCCTTGAAGAGCGCTCGAGTCGAGCGTGCCGCGTCCTCGTTTCGCGAGGCGTTGCCCCAGGAATTCTTGGCGTTCCGGCCAGATGATGATGAACCTTGGTAAGCCGCCCGCAGAAAGGAAAACAAGTGGCCGTCGAGCTTGAAGACAAAGTCGCGCTCATAACCGGCGGTGTCGTGGTATCGGATTCGATATCGCCGAGCGTCTGGTCAGGGAGGGTGCAAGCGTCTTTATTTTTGGTCGTGATCCGTCGCGTTTGCAGTCAGCGCTCGATCGCCTGCGGATTCCGGAGGCCAAGAGTCGCGTAGAAGGTGCTCTTGCCGATGTAAGACGCTATTCAGAATGTCAGCACGCTGTTCACGGCGCCGCCGAACGCTTTGGGCGGCTGGATATTCTGGTGAACAATGCGGGGATCGGGATTTTCAAGCCGGTCGATCAACTCACGCCAGAAGAAGGGGACACGACCATCCAAACCAACCTTTCGGGAGCGTTCTATTGTTGTCGAGAAGCGATACCCATCATGCGCCAGCACGGAGGAGGCCACATCTTTAATGTCTCAAGCCTTCTGGCCGTCCATCCAATAGTGACTGGAGCGGCTTACAATACTTATAAGTTCGGGCTGAACAGATTCAGCGAGGCCATGATGCAGGAAGTCGGCGATGACGCCATCCGTGTGACGATTATTATGCCGGGAACCGTCGCCACGGATTTCGCAGGCCTTCCCGGCAGCGCCGGTCGTGAGCCCTGGAAACTATCCGGTGCCGATATTGCCCGCGCGGTCGTCGATGCCTACCGGTACCCGAGCAATGCACTCCTCAGCCGAATCGAGATCCGCCCATTGCAGCCCCCGCGAAAGACATGAGAACGAACTCTTTGCTCATTGGACTGCGTCTTCCTTACAGCCGCAGCCGGATGGCGGAGAAACGGGAGTGGTTTCAACGCGTTTTGCCCACAGCGGATAGTCAAGTCCAGCCAGGCGGTTGATCACAATCCCCTGGCCCACCAGCAAAGCCACCGCGATTTCGATGATCAATAGATAAAACGGCTTGGTCACGACACCGAGCGAAACGATCAAGGTAGTGGCGCCAGCTGGCGGGTGCGCTGCCTTCAGCAGGATCATCAGGCTGGCCGTAAGAGCGAGCGAGAGTGCCGCAGCCATGATTCGGCGCCCGTCAACGTTGGTTCCAATCGCGGAAGGGGCGTGGTGAAGTCCCATGAGCAGAAGCGCCCCATAACCGCACAGGATGCCGATCGCGTGGCCATAGAGAGTGTGGCGGGGCGAGGCGGTTGGAGAAAGCGGTGTGTAAAAAAGCAGGATTGCTGTCGGACCAAGCGAGGGAAAAACAAACGGCGTGCCGGAGACCATCGCTACCCCGGCGAGAATGGCAATGGTCACGAAACCATTGATCAGCATGAAGAGCGCCCAAATAGGGCGCTCCGGAAAGCGGCCGAGCAGGTGCGCGAGCCGAAGCCGCATAACGAAGCCCCGGGCCACGGCGGGGTCAAGTAGAGCCAGCCGGGAGGTGTGTTTCACGGTTGGTTCAGCCATAATCTCACCTCAACGGCCTGCTTATGCTTCTCGAAAGATCCTTGCTACAGAAACCGCCATCCTTAGCTTAGCAATGGCTTCATCCACCGTCCGCGTCTTCAGACCGCAATCGGGGTCGACCCAAACATTCTCACGTGGCAAAATCTCCAGACCCTTTTTTAAACGTTCCTCGACCGTGCTCCGCTCTTCAACGAAGTGGGAATGTACGTCAACGACGCCGTAGCTGATATCCTTTGTAAAAGCTTTCTTCCTGAAGAGCCTGAGCATGTCCAGTCCGCTGTTCGACATTTCAAGGTCGAAGTTATCCACGGCGAGATCGAGCATCCCGGGATAAATGCTTGCAAAATCCCCATAACAGATATGAGTAATGAAATACGCCTCGAAGTCCTGTGTTGTCGTCTGCATAGCCTCGATCGCCAGCGGCAATTCGTCCGGCCGGGCGGAGATTGCCGGCTCATCGATTTGAATGACCTTGCACCCGGCACGAATCAAGGCCTCCACTTCCTTACGAACCTCCTTCGCCAAGGCCAGGCATGCATGTCGCCGTGTTGCATAAAACTCATTGAACGACCAATCCATCAGGGTGTAGGCTCCGGTCACAATGCCTTTAACCGGCTTTGAGGTTAGCCCTTGGGCGTAGCGCCACCACTTGACCGTGATCGGTCCCTTCCACTTCACTTCACCCACAATAATGGGCTTGTGATAGTACCGGTTGCCGTAGGAGCGAACCAAGCCTCCCTGTTCGAACCCTGAAAGCTGATCAGCAAAATAGGCCACCATGTCACCGCGATACATCTCGCCATCGACCAGAACATCCACACCTAACTCTTCCTGCTTGCCGATCCAGAATTCTATGGCCTGTTTCTCTGCCTCTTCCAGGTCGACCGCGCGTATTTTACCCTGGTTGAAATCGGCTCGGGCTTTCACCAGGTAGTCGGGTTTGGGAAAACTGCCCACCGAGGTTGTGGGCAGCAGCGGCAGGTCGATCCCGAGGTGACGGAGCTTTGAGCGGCTCATCCAACCTCACCCAGAAAGGCTCTCTTGATGGAAGTCAGATGGCGGAGTTTCAGCCGCGCTCGGTCACGGGGCAAATATTCAAGACCGCAGGAGGTGGTCAGGTAGGCATGCCCCGGCTTAACCTGGCGGAGCATTGCTTCGAGTTGATGAAGAACTGCTGTTTGATCTTCGAGTCTTGTGTTCCGCCCATCGAGCAAGCCCAAGCCAAGCTGTTTGATGCCGCCCTCGCTCTCAATCACCTGCGCCAGTTTCGAGCTGTAAGTGAAATCCAAAATCAGGATATCAAAGGCCAAGTCTTGAAGCGTGGCGTAAAGCGGCGCTGCGTCGGCAAAATACAGCGCCAGCGCGAGTTCGGCTCGGCCTTTTTGGGCGGCGACGAACTTGAGGGCCGCGCAAGCAAGGCGCCGGTCTGCGGGACAGCTCAGCAAGGCCGGTTCATCAATCTGGATCATCCGCGCACCTGCGGCACCGAGTTCAGCAACCTCCGCCCCGAGTGCTTCCGCAAAGGACATAACCACAGATTCTATGTCTCCCGCACCGGCTTGCCGAAGCGATAGCCGAGTGAGCGTGTACGGCCCCGTCAGCACCGGTTTGACAGGCCGGTGTGATCTTTCAACGGCCCATCGGAATTCATCAACCACGAGCGGCCGTGACCGGGCAATCTTCTCTTCGATTACTGGCTGGCGAAAATAGAAATTAGTATCGAAAAATCTCAACAGGCCATCAATGCGGATGCCTCGAAGCTTTCCAGCCAAATGCGAGATGGGATCGTTCCACCGGACTAATCCGTCCGTGATAATATCGATTCCTGCATCTTCCTGCTCCTGAAGCGCCAACACGACCATGTGGTCCTCGGCGACACGAACCTCGGCATCGCTCTTTTCACCCCGGTCGCGCAACGCGATGGTGCGGCGCAGGAGTTGCTCCTCCGGCGAGTTTCCAATACGGGGATAGCTGCCATGGTTCAACGTCAGAAGTTTCATTGTGGGGGCTAGTTTCGCGGTTGACGAAACGTTCGATGTATCGTTCAATTCGCAGCGCGTTTCTCTCCGGATACGGTCGCATCCTCCATCGCAACAGCGCGCGGGAACAGGATGTTATTTTCAAGGTGGACGTGCTGATGCATGTCACTTTCAAAGGACTTCAGCCCGTCGTACAAGGCCCGGTAGCTGTTGCAGGCATCCGTCGGAAGTTGATAATTGCTGCTCAGGTTTCGAATCTCGTGGAGCGCTGCGCCGGCGTTGTCGTGCTCGAGCACCATCATCCGCACTGGATTCTGGATCGTCCCAAACGCTGGTCGGGAAAAGGGAGTCCTCCGCGTCACCGATTCCTCCATACGGGAAATGTAAGGGAACAGCGTCTGCTCTTCTTTAGTCAGATGCATCAGTAGTTCCTTGCTGAGTCCTGAAAATAGCGCTTGGATACGGCGCAATTCGGGATGTACGGCGCTGTGCGCCTGGACCACTTTCTCTAAAAGCGGCTCGAGGCGGGCAACTTCCTGGCGGCAAAAAGCGTGATGCTTTTCGACGATATGATTCATCAAGAGCGCCAGCGGCTGCTCGCTCCAGTCGACTGTAGTTCCCTTCGGTTGCGCCGTATTCCCTGCGGCCTCAAGCGCCCGCGTCACAACCTCCACGTCTAATCCGGCGGCCTGGCAGACCTCGTCGAGCCGCTTTTCGCCGCCGCAACAGTAATCGATTCCCAATTCCTCGAATACCTTAACAGAAGATGGCATTCCAACTGCGATTTCCTTCACGGTCTTCCTTGCATCAATCTCCATTTTGTTTGCTCCTTTCAAAGCTCCTGAAGCACTCTCTTGAATCGGTTTCTGACCATTGGGGCGTATTACACCCAATAGAAGTCAGGATGCGATTCACTTTCCGGAAATGTCCCTCATGGGCCATGCCTTACCCAATCACGACCAAGGTAAAGTCTAGCTGAATCAGAAGGCTCGATCATAATCTGCAAAGGCTTCGGCTCGCGCATCCCCAAATCCCTCTCCATGCTGCACGCTATCATCTGCTCGTCTGCCCGGTTGTAAAGCAAGAGTTCGGTCTGCTGTTCTAGGCTGCGCCGTCGGCGAATACCGAATCCGTAGCTGCCAATACCAACATTCTTGCCGCAAATGGCGAGATGGCCTTCCAAAATCAGCATTCCGAAGTATTTCCGCTGGAGCTGCGAGCCAAAGTCAGCGGTTGCAATCAATGCGAATAAGGCCTTTCTACCCTCTGGAGTTTTAACCAGCACCGCGTTCCGCTTTTCTACCGGAATCGCGGGTCTCTCCAGATAAAAGTCTCTGGACACGGCGCTGATAGACGGTTTTCCTGTGATAATTTCAAAGTATCTCGGCGCAGGAGTGGCTACACCCATTGCCCCTAACAGCGCGATCGCCAAACATGTACGCGATAACAACCGTCTTAGCATCTCCGCTTCATACGCACCGCTGATCGTCCAGGAACGAGTGCATAGAGAAGCATCTGCTGTACCACCCACGGACGGATCGTCCGCCTACTATGTAGGTTGGTAGGCCACCGAATCCACGCTACGCGCTTCTGTCTTTTCGGACAACGCCTCTACCATCTGGTGAATCAGCCTATGTCTGACCGAAAGTGTCTTGGTCCCTTCAAGCCTTTTGAATTCCTCGGCGAGTTCAACCTGTCCAGTACCCCCCCGATCCTTCGATAAGGATATTGGCGGTGTCGTACGCGGGCGCGGTCGAGGGGTCAAAGGCAGCCTTCCACCTCGGGCGGGGCTGCGGCGACGAGAAACGGACTGTTCTTCCCAGC
>Ga0070735_10001762_pt1 | contig 20338 bp, 16 predicted proteins | sample Coa_R1_FD_66443 | JGI IMG/M metagenome (GOLD analysis project Ga0070735, IMG submission 66443) | Surface soil microbial communities from Centralia Pennsylvania, which are recovering from an underground coalmine fire - Coalmine... | ecosystem: Environmental > Terrestrial > Soil > Unclassified ... | reverse complement strand
CGCCCACAACAACAACCTGTCTCTGCGAGCATTCTGAAGCCATCCGGTATGTTTCAGACATTGGATACATACACGCCCCGCTGGCTTGCACTGATTCAAGGCGGATTTCTGACCGCGATTCTCTTCTATGTACTAGTTTTCGCCGCGACCAACGGCGCGCGTCCGTTCAGGTTTCTGATCGGGTCGCCTGATCCGCGTTCGGGAGTGCTCGCCGTGACGCGCTCATCGATGGATCCCGCGGCTCCGCACGCGACCGTGCGAGTCCCGCCGCTGGCAGTGGACCCCTGGCGCGATTTCGCCTCGCACTACTTCAAGATCATCTACGTTCTCGATGCCTTGGACGCGAACCACGACTTTGTGATTTCCGCAGACGAAATCGCCGCAGCGCCGGCCGCACTCCGGCAACTCGATCTGGACGGCGATGGCAAGCTGACCGCGGAAGAGTCGGGAATGTGTCTGGGCGCCGGATCCTTTCCGGGCTGCCGCGGCGAGCATACCGTCGACGATGAACACGGACAGATCCCACGCTCGCCAGAAGAGTTGGATCGCATGCGGATGATCTTCATGCGCGTAAATCCGGTGCTGGCGGCGCTCGATACCGACCACGATTCCGAGATCTCGGCGAGCGAGATCCGGAACGCGCCTGCGGCGTTGAAACGGCTGGATTTGAATAACGACGGGCGCTTGCTGCCGGTAGAGATCGCGCCGGAATCCGTGGCGAGAGAAATCTTACTGCGCGGAAAGTGAGCCTTGCCTACTGCCTCAGGGCCCAGACAAACAGCGAATTCCCCGCATCCACGGCCACGTATTGGCGGCCGTTGACCATGTAGGTCATGGGCCCTGACCGCACTTCGCCTCCCAGCGGCGACTTCCACAGCAGCTTGCCGTTGCGCGCGTCCAGGGCGAAGAAGTATCCTTCGTGACCGCCGGTGAACAGCACGTCGGAAGCTGTCGTCAGGATGCCGGCTTCGGTGACATCGGCCATCTTGAATTCCCATTTCTTGTCGCCGGTTTTCGGATCGATCGCGCGGACCGCGCCGTAGATATCTTCATCGGACCGGAAATTCTGGACGCCGGTCTTGGTGGCGGGACCAGTGGGTCTCGGACCTCCTCCCCCGAACGTGCGGCCTTCGACGAAATCCTGATCCTGCTTGACGTACAAGGACGAGTAGTTATCCCAAACAGGGATGTAGAACAGCCCGGTGTGCGGGCTGAATGACGGGCTATACCAGTTGGTGCCGCCTTGATTGCCTGGATAGATGAGCGTGCCTTCTTTGCTCGACGCGGCGCTGGCCACCTTCATCGGCCGCCCGCGTTCGTCGAACCCGTTCATCCAGTTCACTTTCACGAAGGGCTTGCCCGAGAGAAACTGGCCGGTGGTTCGATCCAGCACATAGAACAAGCCGTTGCGGTTGGCCCACATCATGACTTTGCGCGGGCGTCCCTGCCAATCGATATCCGCCAACACCGGAATCTGCGTCGAATCGTAGTCGAACTCGTCGTGCGGCGAGAATTGGTAGTACCACTTGAGCTTGCCGGTGTCGGCATCGAGCGCGACCACCGAGCAGGCGTACAGATTATCGCCTGCACGAGCATCGCCGTTCCAATCCGGGCCCGGATTGCCGATGCCCCAGAACGTCAGGTTGGTATCGGGATCGTAGGAACCCGTCACCCACACGGAAGCGCCGCCGTGCTGCCAGGAATCGCCCTTCCAGCTTTCGTGGCCGGGCTCGCCGGGCCCCGGGATCGTGTAAAAGCGCCAGGCTTCCTTGCCGGTCTTGGTGTCGAGCGCCAGGATGTAGCCGCGAATGCCGTATTCGCCGCCCGCCATGCCGACGATCACCTTGTCCTTAACGATCAGTGGAGCGTGGGTGATCGCGTAACCCTTTGCCGGATCCCCGACCTGCGAGTTCCACAGCGGCTTTCCGCTCTTGGCGTCGAGCGCGATCACATGCGCGTCAATGGTGCCGATGAAAAGTGTGTCTCCCAGGATCGCCAGGCCGCGGCTAAGCCGTCCGCAACATGGGCGAGCGTCGGGCGAAGTCTGATAGTTGTACGTCCAGTAGATCCGACCCGTCACCGCGTCCAGTGCCAGCACGTCATCTGGATTCTGCACTGTGTACATGACGCCATCCACCACCAGCGGTGTGGCCTCGTAGCGTTCCAGCGACCGCGATTGGAAGATCCATTGCAACTCGAGATTTTTCACGTTGTCCGGCGTGATCTGGTTGAGCGTGCTGTAGCGCTGGCTCGAAACCCCTCCCGAATAGGTCAGCCAGTTCTGCGGTTCTTTGCCGGCATTCAGAATGCGATCGAAGGTCACCTGGGCGGACAAGGAGACGATCGACACCAGCGACACCACCAGCCATGCGAGCTTATTCATCACTTGTTCGGTCCTTTGAGCGACACCAGATAGCTGACCATGTCGGCCAGTTCCTGGCGGCTGAACTTCTCTTTATAAGAGGGCATGCGCGAACTCTTGAGCACGGAATAACTGCGCAGGTCCGCGATGACGAACGTCCGCAGCTTCTCCTGCGAGTCGATGAGCTGCAGGGTAAACGTGTTCCTGGTTAAGCAGGCGGCCGGTGATCGCCGCACCGCTCTTGAGAGTCACCTGCACAAAGCGGTTTTGCGGGAGGAGACCCGAGTCCGGATCGACCAGCGATTTCTCCAGCTCGACGGCTCGGCGCTGCATGCCGATGTCGCTCAGGTCCGGCGCCATCCGCGAGCCGTTGTCTTGAACGCGATGGCACGTCGCGCATTGGCCCTTGCCTTCGAAGAGCGTCTTGCCGCGCGCGGCATCGCCTCCCGTCAGGGTGCTCGCTGGGCCCGACTTCGCCGTGCGCAAATACGCCACGATGGTTCGGGCGTTGCTCTCATTCAGGCCAGTCTGAGCCGGCATTCCGGTGCCTGGAACCCCGTTGCGAATAATCTGGACGATATCGTCATCCGAAACCGCGCGCTTGAACTTGCCCTGGAACAAGCTCACGCCGGCGATCTGGTCGCCCTCCGGACCGTGGCAGTAGACGCAGTTGTTAGTGTATTGTCGCCCGCCGTTTTCGATGTCGGCAGCAGGGTATTCGTGTTGCGCCAGCAGCGCACCGGCTGCTAGTACGAAAACGACGGCCGCAGTTTTATTCATCGGAATCGCTGTAATGATACTGCGGAAAAGTGCGGGAATCAATGCCTGTCAGGCTAAACCCGCTAGAACGTAGGGCCCTTCCGGAACTACGGCGATCCGGCTGCTCGCGGGCAGTTCGGCAAACAACGCCTTAACGGCTGCGGAGGGATCCCGGAAGCCCGGCCCCCATAGTCCGCCGATGAATTGCTCCGGCACGCCCGGCACACAGTAAGACACCTTGGCGTTCTGCGTCGCCAGCGCGAGCTTTTCGAGCTGCCACTGGTCGATGGTAACCGGCACGCCTTCGATCGACCGCAGGAATTCGGTGTCCGAAGTGTGCTCGCACACCATGCGCGTGAATTCCGGTGCGCCGACGCCTTCATCGCACGCCCCGAACAGGAGAATGTTTCCGCCCTGCCTTACGATCTGCGAAGCGGCCGTAATTCCCTTGATGCTCTGGTAAAACGTCATGTCCAGCGGGAAGCCCGCGCCGGTGGTGATCACGGCGTCGAACGGTTTGCCGACTGTTTGCATCAACGCCTTCGAGACCCATTGGAAGCCGGTGCGATGGGCCGCCTCCGGCTCACCTGCGAATACCGCCGCGATTTTCCGATCGCGCGTGAGCGAAACATCGATGATGAAATCGTGCCGGGCCATCCGCGCGATTTCGAGGAGCTCGGCGTGCAATGGGTTGTCGTCGATCGAACCTTCGCGCGCCCGCGCATCGCGCATGAAGCGCGAACTGTGCAGCTCCTTGATGGTCGCCTCTGCGGCCAAGCCGGGAGCGACCAGCTTGCGGCCTCCCGAAAATCCGAGCATCAGATGCGGCTCAATAAATCCGAGAGACAGGTGCAGATCCGCGCCGATGAAGCGCTCGTCGACGAATACGGGCGTTCCCGACTTCGTGGTTCCGAGGCGGCGATGCTGCGCTGCGTTACGTGCGTCGTGATTCAGCACCTCGAAATTCGCGGCGATTTCTTCGCCTACGATATGCCGGATTTCAGCCGGGGTCGCCGCACGATGCAGGCCAGTCGCGATCAGAATGCGGATGCCCTCTCTTGGAATGCCCGCGGCCTGCAATCGCCGCAGTAACGGCGGCAGAACTATGGGATTCGGCGCAGGACGCGTGATATCGCAGACCGAAATTGCCGCCGTGCGCTTCCTAGCCGCCAGCGTCCCGAGCGAAGGTCCCGCGACGGGCCGATCCAGAGCGGCTTCGATGGATGCAACCGGATCGGGCAGCGCCGCGATCGACGGGGATTTAAGAACACTGTATTCGTGCGAATCGGGAAGGTCGATATCGAGGCCCGTACGGCCAAAAGCGAGCGAAGCGCGCATTACACTCAGGCTAACATCACGTCAGATCGACCATCAGGCATTTACGTCGATCACCATCCGTCCTCGAATCTGCCCCGCCAGTATCTTCTCGCCCAGCTCGAACACCTTCCCGAGAGGCGCGACATCGGTCAGGGAATTCACCAGCTTCACCGGGAGATCCTGTGCCAGCCGCGACCAGATCTCCAGGCGCAGCGCCTTGGACGCTTTCGACGAATCGATCCCCAACAGGTTCACGCCGCGAAGGATGAAAGGGAACACCGTGGTATTGAGCGCCGCGCCGCCGGCGAGGCCGCATGCCGCGACGCTCCCGTGCTGCGCAAGCGACCGCAAAATCGCCGCCAGCGTATCGCCGCCTACTGAATCGATGGCCGCCGCCCAACGTTCAGTCTCCAGCGGCCGTTTGGAGGGCGCTGCTAATGTGGTCCGATCCAGCATTTCTGCCGCCCCCAGGCTGCGGAGATAGGTGTGCAACTCCGGCCGGCCCGTCGAAGCCACCACCTTATAGCCGAGATTCGCCAGCAGTGCGATCGCCAGGCTGCCGACCCCGCCCGCGGCGCCGGTGACCAACACCTCGCGGCCTCCCGGCTTCAGCCCGTGCCTTTCGAGCGCGAGCAGGCTCTGCATCGCAGTGAACCCGGCCGTTCCGATCCCCATCGCTTGAACCAGGGTCATTCCCTTAGGCAGTGGCACAATGTATTCGGCGTTCAGCCTCGCCAGTTGCGCGTATCCGCCCCAAATGGTTTCCGACGTGCCGCATCCGGTGACAACCACTTGATCGCCGGGCTTGAAGTCGGCCGAAGACGATTCTTCTACAGTCCCCGCGAAATCGACGCCCGGAACCATGGGAAAGTTCCGAATCACGCCAGGACGTCCGGTGACTGCCAGGCCGTCCTTGTAATTCAAGCTGGAATAGGCGATCCGGACCAGGACTTCGCCTTGCGGAAGCGCGGCGCGCTCCAATTTCTGAATCGACGCGAGGGTCTTTCCGTCCTCTTGGGTAACTAAAATCGCCGTGAAGGTCGTCACAGAAGGTATCATAAACCGTTTACATGCAACCACACCCAAGTTCCCCACGGCCGTATCTCCCCATCCTGCTGATCCTGTTCGTTGGAAGCGGCTGCGCGGCGCTGATTTACGAAATCGTCTGGTTTCAACTGCTCCAATTGGCCATCGGTTCCTCCGCTGTTTCCCTAGGTGCATTGCTCGGGACCTTCATGGGCGGCATGTGCCTCGGCAGTATCCTGCTGCCTAAGAAAATTTCGACGCGGCATCATCCGCTGCGCGTGTACGCATACCTTGAACTGGGCGTCGGAGTGCTCGGCTTGCTGGTCCTGTGGGCAATCCCCGTCCTCGACCGGGTCTATGCCGCCGTCGCCAGCATCGGACTCCAGGGCGTGTTCCTGCGAGCCGTGGTAGCGGCGATTTGCCTCCTGCCGCCGACGCTCTTGATGGGTGCGTCGCTCCCCGCCATGGCGCGCTGGATCGAGGCCACGCCGAGCGGCATCTCCTGGCTGGGATTCTTCTATGGCGGCAATATCGCGGGTGCCGTCTTTGGAAGCCTGGTCGCCGGATTCTATTTGCTGCGCGTCTATGACATGGCGTTCACCACGTACACGGCCGTGTTCATCAACGCGGTGGTCGGCGGGCTCGCGCTGTTGCTGGCCCGATCGGCCGAGTACAAACCCAGCGAGGCAGCCGCGACATCGGCGCCGGTTCGCGCCTCGGACGCCAAGACCGTGTATCTCGTCATCGGGATCTCCGGCATGTGCGCCCTGGGCGCTGAAGTGGTCTGGACCCGGCTGCTGGCCACCATGATGGGAGCCACCGTCTACACGTTCTCCGTGATTCTCGCCGTGTTCCTGGTCGGACTGGGGATCGGCAGCAGCATAGGAGCATTGCTGGCGCGGTCCATTTCGAGGCCGCGCGCGGCCCTGGGATTGTGCCAGTTCCTTGCAGCCGCGGGCGTCGGGTGGACCACCTTCATGCTGGCCGCTTCCATTCCCTATTGGCCGGTGAACTCAGTGCTGTCCAGCAGTCCATGGTTCACGTTCCAGATCGATCTGGTACGTACTTTCTGGGCTGTCCTGCCCGCGACGATCATGTGGGGCGCGAGCTTTCCTCTGGCGCTTGCGGCCGTGGCCGCGCCGGGCGAAGATCCTGGACAGCTCGCCGGCGAAACCTATGCGGCGAACACCGTCGGCGCGATCCTGGGCGCGCTCGCGTTCAGCATAGTGATCATTCCTCTGGTAGGGACCAGAGATGCCGAGAGAATCCTGATGACTATCGCGGCTATTGCTGCCCTCCTAGCGCTGTCATACATGGGCAAAGCGGTCGCAGGATACGTGGTTGCCGGTGCTATCGCCATCTCGCTGCTCATCTGGTCGGCGGATGACGTGCCATGGCTGTCGCTGGCGTACGGCCGCCGCAGCATCACCACCACCGAGGCGGGAGTGCCGCTCTTTGTCGGCGAAGGAATGAATTCTTCCGTGGTGATCTCGCAGCTCCCCAGCGGCGCGCGCTATTTCCACGTCAGCGGGAAAGTGGAGGCTTCCACGGAACCGTTCGATATGCGGCTCCAGCGCATGCTGGGGCACCTATCGGCGCTGGTCGACAAGGATCCGCGCTCGGTACTCATTGTTGGCTTCGGAGCCGGCGTGACCGCTGGCTCGTTTACGACGTATCCCGAGATCACGCGGATCGTGATCTGTGAGATCGAGAAGCTGATTCCGCCCGCGGCCACGCAGTTCTTCGGCGACCAGAATTATCATGTGCTCAACGATCCGCGCACCGATATCCACTATGACGACGCTCGTCACTTCGTGCTGACTACCGCGGAGAAATTCGACATCATTACGTCTGATCCCATACACCCGTGGGTGAAAGGCGCCGCGACGCTGTACTCGAAGGAATATTTCGAAGAGTGCAAACGGCACCTGAAGCCGGGCGGCGTGATCACGCAATGGGTGCCGCTTTATGAGAGCGATCCCGAGACGGTGAAAAGTGAGATCGCCACGTTCTTCGATGTGTTCCCCAACGGGACGATCTGGGCCAATGACAACAACGGCCAAGGCTACGACGTGGTGTTGCTGGGTCAAGTGGAGCCCACCCACATCGATGTGGACGCACTCCAGGCCCGCCTGAATCGCCCGGACTACGCGACCGTGCGCGAGTCGCTGCAACAGGTCGGATTCCCGACCGCGATCAGCCTTCTCGACACGTATCTCGGTCGCGCATCCGACCTGCGCCCATGGCTCGCGGGAGCGCAGATCAATCGCGATATCGACCTGCGCCTGCAATATCTGGCCGGCATGGGCGTGAATAATTTCGATGCGAATACCATCGCCGCCGCAATTTCCAGTGCCCGTCAGTTCCCGCCGGATATGTTCACGGGCTCGGCAGAGGCGCTCGGCGAACTGCAGGGCTCGCTGGTGAAATTCTAAGGAGCTTGCTGGTTAGCTTTCAAAGATCAGGCTGGTGCATGTGACCCCTGCCTCAGCCTTCAGCAATTCCGAATTGTCGATTCGGCGCACGCGGAAACCCGACCGGTCCAGTAATTCGCAAGTTCGCGGGAACGCCGCGGGCATCAAAACCGTATCGCCGATCCGCAAGGCGTTCGCGCCCCGAGGCTCCGGCACATCCAGGATCTTCAGCGAGCACAGCGCGTCCGGATCCATCCAGGCGCGGTTCGCCAGAACGGTATCGTCGCCGATGTAGCAGCAAGCGCTCTTTAGATGCAGGCAACCCTGGACTTCCACCGGCACCACGAAATAACCCAGCGGATGCAACATCGTCGCTAACTGTTGGACGCCCGCCACATTCGTACGCCGCGAATAACCCACGTACAGCGTTTTGCCGATCCGCATCACGTCTCCGCCTTCGAGCGTCCCTGGTTCGACGATGTGCCGCAGTTCCCGATACTTCGCCAGCGCGCGCGCCAGCGACTCGCCTTCACCTCTACGGGACACCACGCCTGGGCGCGTGATTACCGCGATCTCATCCAGCACCATCGCCGGGTCCTCGACGAACACCCCGTCCGGCATGTCCGGTTCCGCAGGCAGTATTTCAACGCGAACCCCCAGTTCCGCCAAAGCCTCCTGGTATTGGCGATGCTGCTCGATCGCTAATGCCAGATCGATGGGTTGACGATCCAGAAACTCCAGTTCGCAGTTCGCAATTTCCGGGCTGACTTCTCGGGTAATCGCCCTCAGCATTACTTACTCGCGGACACTTCCATGACCGATTCCCAGGTAAACCGAACGAAGCTGTAAAGCGACGATTCCAGCATCCGCTCGACGTCGCTATGGGCGCCATAGTTGGTGCGATCCGTGTCGCTCGACGCCGGCCCGATGCCATAGCTCTGGACTCCTCTCGCTCGCAGAAACGCCATGTCGGTGGCGCCGGTGAGCATGGTCGGCAAAGTGACCGAGCCTGGATACATCCGCTTGCTCACGGTCTCGAGCGCGCGGAACATATCCGTATCCAGGCGCGAAGGAGGTGTCGGGGGCCGATCGCCATCCGTGATGCGCTCGATCTTCACGGCAGAATCGCCGATCACGCGCTGCATCTGTTCGAAAAAGGCTTTGTCGTCCTCGCCAGGGGCCATGCGGACATCGATCGTGGCTTCCGCCTGCGAAGGGATCACATTCATACGGAATCCTGCGTTGAGGATGGTCGGGACCACCGAAGTCCGCAGCATCGAATAGTGCGTCGGCTCGTTCTCAGCTAGATAACGCTGGATCGCCGCGCCGCGCTTGGGATCGGTGATGCCGTTATAGCGCGCCGCCATTTCCGGTGAACTGATGCCGGCCAGCCGCTCGAAGTAGGCTCGGGTGGTGTCGTTCAAGCGTAGCGGAGTTTCCCATGTGCCGATCTTCGCCACGGCCGCCGACAAATGTACCAGCGCGTTATCGGTGCGCGGAATCGATCCATGTCCGGACGTTCCGTTCACTACGATCCGGATCCGCCGCGGCAGTTTCTCGGTCGTCGAGACCGTCACGGCTGTGACGCGCCCGCCGCTAAGAGTCGCGCCTCCGCCCTCGGTCAGGCAGAATTCGGCCTCGATCTGGCTGAAGTGTTGATTCACCATGAACTCGATTCCCGGCTTGGTGGTTCCTTCCTCGCCCGATTCGGCCAGGAAGATCACATCCCGGTCGAGCTTCGCCCCGGTGCGCTTCAGCAGCAGCATCAGCATCAAATTCGCGGCCAGCTTGTCTTTGTCGTCCACGGTGCCGCGGCCCCACACATAGCCGTCCTTGCGGATCGCTCCGAACGGGTCAACCGGCCACTTTTCGCGCTGCACTCCTACCACGTCGGTGTGGGCCATGATCAGGATCGGGCGCTTGTGGCCGTTGTCCTTGATGCGCGCCACCAGGTTGGCGCGCGCGGGGTCCAGCGCGAAAACCTGGGCCGGAATGCCCTCCGAGTCGAAGACCTTTTTGATGTAGGTGACCACCGCCGTCTCATTCCCGGGCGGATTGCTCGAGTCGATTTGGACCAAGGCGCTGTAATGGCGCAGGATCTCGGCTTCCTGGGCCTTCCAGTCGACGGCGAAAATTTGCCCTTCAAGAAATCCTACCGCCAGCAAAAACACAAGCGCGCGTGCCGGAACTCTCATAGATCTATCATAACGGCGCAAACCTCCTGTTACACTGAGCGAGATGCTCGCCGATAAGAAAGCCCTCACCCTGGCCGTCGCCAAGCGAATCGCCGATGCGGCCGAAAAGGAGGCGATCAAAAACAACTGGAAGATCTTCATCGCCATTGTGGATGACGGAGGTAACCTCATGTTTCTCGAGCGTATGGACGATTCGCAGCTCGCCAGCCAGGAAGTCTCCATCGCCAAGGCCCGCAGCGCGCTGTTGTTCAAGCGTCCGACCAAGGCCCTGGAGGATGCCGTTTCAGGGGGACGCATGGTGGTGATGAAGCTGCCGAACGCCGTGCCGGTGGAAGGCGGAGTTCCTCTGATGGCCTACGGCCAAATCATCGGAGCCATCGGGATCAGCGGCGCCACATCCGTTCAGGATGGGATCGTCGCCAAAGCCGGCGTGGATGAACTCGAGAAGATATTGTCCGAAGGCTAGCGAAACGAACTGCCTTTGCCGGGTGTCTATTCAATCGGGAGACACCCTTATGTGTGACTATTCTCTTGCAGAAGTGAAAACCCGGCTTGCTGGGGAAGGAGAAGATCTCACCGTCTATCGCTTTCCTACAGGGACTCTTGGGTTTACATCACCCGCGGAGCTGGAACAAAGACCCGAAATGCGCGGCTGGCGTTCCTGGTTCAGGCTTCCCCCCTCGCCGTGTGCGCTATGTATTCCTCCCGGAGCCCGATTAGTGCTGCGCGACATCCCCGAGCGTTTGCAATCCAGCCTGGGCATTGGAACGGAGGAGGAAGTGACATTTGTTCAAGTCGGCATGGACGCCGGCCGGCATCGAGACGCTGTTCGCTTCCGAAACAACCAGGAGCTTTTGTTGCAGCGCTTGGCGGAGGGCCAGCGTGCCCGCGTGATTACTCTGGGCGGCGACACGATGACCACTGAGGAGAACCTCGAGAGGATCGCCGACCGCTTCTAGCGAGCCTTCAGAGAGCCCGTACGGCATCTTCCACACGCCGTGCGAGCGAAGTGTAATCGTCGCCTTCCAGACTTAGAGGCGCGCCAAATGCGATCCGCGCGCGGCCTGGTTTTGCCATGCGCCAGCTCTTGTGGAGGATCCGGTCCAAACCCTCCAGGCGCACCGGGACCACGCGTGCCGCCAGCCGCGAGGCCATCATTCCGACACCCGGCTGGAAGGTGTGGATTTCGCCCGCATCCGTCCGGTCGCCTTCCGGAAAAATCAACACGCACCAGCCTTCGCTAATCAAACGTCCGGCATAGCGCAGCGCTTCCATGGCGCCGGCTTCGCGTTGAGGCAGCGGGAAAATATTGAAAAATAAAGACGCCAGGAAGAAGCTCAGGCCGCTGGTGAATCTTTGACGAAACGAGAATCGCTCTGGATGAAAGTGTCCAGCGAAAAATTCGCGCGACGCCGCGATCGCGACCCGCCGGCGCAGCCGAAAAGGCAGCGCTATGAGGATCGTCGGGCCGTCGAAATGGCTCTGATGATTCGAGGCGAAGATCACGGGAGCATCGAGGTGTTCCAGATTCTCGCGCCCTTCGATCCGCAGCCAGGCGAACGCGCGGGCCAGCGGCAGAATCACAAGCGCCAGTCCAATATTGCGCACGATGGAAGCGACTCGCGACAGTGGCCAATCCGGAATGTCTCGCGCGGGAACTGCCGCGGCAGCGGCGGGATGCTCGCGGATCGACGTCAGATCGCCCACGGTTCGCGCGGCTTGAAAATCCGGCTCGTTGACTCCCAACTGGATCATCACTTCAACACGTTCCAGGGAACTGAGGCCCAGCTCTTCAAGGGTCGTCTCTGGACTGAATGTCCGCCCATGTGCGTACTGCGCGATCAGTTGATCGATTGCACTGCCGGTCCGCGCGGGTTCCACAGCCACTCCGGAGTTCACCCACTGCCAGATCGCCGCGCGCTTCAGCTTGCCGGTGCCTTCGGTGCGCGGCAGTTCGCGCTCCGGCCACTGGCTCACTCCTTGAATACGCTGATGATCTTCGAGCTTGCCATTGGCGGCCCGTACGATCGCCGCAGCATCGGTGCCCGGTTCAAGCACCAGTACGGCGTGAACACGATCCTTACCGACGACCGCCGATTCCTTGACGCCGGGAATTTCGTTCAGCACACGCTCGACATCTTCCGGAAAAACATTCAAGCCTTCCGGAGTGACGATCATTTCTTTCTTACGGCCCTTGACCGATAGCCTGCCCTCGGCATCGAATTCGCCGACGTCGCCGGTGTGCAGCCAGCCGTCTTCGGAGGAGGCTTCCTCGGTTTGCCCGTAATAGCCTGAGCTGACGTTCTCGCCGCGCACCAGGATTTCTCCGTCGGGCGCAATCTTTACCTGCACGCCGCCGATAGGCGTGCCGACGGTGCCCCGGCGTGCGTGGAACGGATGATTGAGCGTGACGATCGGCGCGGTTTCGGTCAGCCCGTAGCCTTGAATGGTCAGAAATCCCAGACGCGACCAGAACTCCTCCACGTCCGGCGCCAGCGGCGCGGCGCCCACCACGAACGCCCAGAACTTCCATCCGAACAGGCGATGCACACGCCTGTAGTGCCACCACCGCCGCGGCCATCCCGCGCCCTTGGGCAAATCCGTGGCGGTCTCGGGAAACCGCCGCCCGACGTACTCGCGCAGGATCTCGAGAATCTTCGGCACCGACACCAGCACCGAAATCCGCCGGCCGCGAATCTGCCGGATGATTTCCTCCGGGCTGTATCCCCGCATGAACACCACCACGCCGGGCAGCATAGGTGGGATGAACGTCGCCATGGCCTGCCCGAACATGTGGCTCAGCGGCAGAAGATTCAGGAATCGAAGGGGGAAGAACGGCCCGCCGAATCGACGGTACTTCCGGATCTCGGTTTCCACCGGGACGATGTTCGCGAGGATGTTGCGATGCGTGATGATCACGCCCTTGGGATCGGCCGTGGCTCCCGAGGTAAAGACGATTTCAGCCACGTCGTCGCGGGTGACGTTTTCGATCGGAGCCGTCCGTGCGTCTGACCAATCCACTTCGGCCAGTCGCCATGGACGGGGCTGAATGTTTTCAGGCCACACGACCTCGTCGCCGATCCAGACAATGCGGGATTCAACCTTGTCGCGGATGCGCAATAGGAAATCGGATGACGCGCGGTAGTCTACGGGAACTGCGGTCGCGCCCACCAGCAAGCAGGCCCAGAACGCGGCGACCCATTCCGGCCGATTCTCGCTCCAGATGACGACTTTGTCGTCTTTGCACACGCCTGCGTCGCGAAGCTTTACGGCTAATGCGCGAGCGGCTTGGGCAGTCTGGCGATAGCTACGCTGCTCAACACGGAAGCCGTCGTCATAGATCAGAAACGGATCGGGAAGCTCGGCGAAGTCGGCGAAAAAATCGAGCAGCGTATCCCGCTTCACGCTGTTATTATGACCCGCTGGCTAGATTCCGAGCTTCGCTTTGACCTCGGCCGCGCGCTCACGAGCCACCTGAAGTTCGGTCTGGCCGTCCTTCAGCTTCACCAGCAGCTTGCCACCGAACCAGGTATGCAGTTCCTTCACCGCGTCCACGTTCAGCAGCGTCGAGCGATGAATCCGCACCCAGTCTTGAGGGGACAGCTTCTGTTCCAGTTCCGCGATGCTCAGGTCCAACGCATGGTGCTTCGCCGCGGCCACGGCGAATGTCAGCTTGTCTTTGGCGTAGAAGTGCGTCACCTGCGCGACTTCGATGAATTCCACGCGGTCTCCTACTCGCGATGCGACGCGAGCCAGATACTGCGGCTGCCGATCCGACAACATGGCCCGCACCTTTTTCAGGAGCGCGTTGACATCGCCGCGAGCCTCACTGCCGACTAGAACGCGGTCGAGCTTGTTCAGCGCCCGGTCCAGTTGCGCCGGTTCTATCGGTTTAAGCAGATAGTCGATCGAATTGACCTGGAAGGCGTCCAGAGCGTACTGATCGTAAGCGGTGGTGAAGACCACCAGCGGTTGTGGCTCACCGAGCTGGTCGAGAAGATCGAAACCTGACATGCCGGGCATCTCGATATCCAGGAACAGCACGTCCGGACGGGACCGGCGAAGTTGATCGAGTGCTTCCCCGGGATCGCTGCTGGTACCTACAATCTCCACGCGGCCAGTGTCCTCCAGAAGCCGCCGGAGGCGAAGGACCGCCAGCGGTTCGTCGTCGATCAGAAAGACTTTCATTGACCGCGCGGACCTCTCACGTGCTCGTTCGCCGTCGCAGCACTAGCCACGTGATTCCGAAAAAGGACCAGAATCCCGGTAGTTGTAATCGGCCAGGCTGAGCGTTCGGGGCGAGGTCGGGCTGCGGCAGCAGATCTGACGAGTCCACGCAACTCCTCCAGTGACCGGACGTTCTCCGAAAGAGCTGACTGAGCCAGTGCTGCTCGCAGGATCCGCTTGTAGATCTCCGAACTGAAAGTAGTCACCGGAGCGTCGTCAAAAATGTCAGCCGTCATAACGGTCACCATGTCAGCGTTGCGGAATATAGCGATTCGTTGGCCCGCGCCACCCCAAGCTTCGCTCATTCCCGATTGAGGATACAGCCACCAATAATAGCTATAGTCCACGAGTCCGGCGCTGGTTTGAATTCCCGTATGCCGCTCAAGCGAAGCGTGGACCCATTCCGCCGGAACTACCTGGCTGCCTTCCCACGCTCCATCGTGCAGATACAGGTAGCCGAGCTTTGCCATTTCGCGCGGAGGCAGATGGATCGTCGCCGAGCCGATGTTTATGCCCGGATCGCGAAACCACTTGGGGCGCGGTATCCGAAGAGGTTCGAAGAGATGCTTCCATCCGAACTCGAGCGCGTCTTCGCCCGTGGCCCGTTGGATGATGGCGGAGAGGAGATGCGCATCGCCGTTGCTGTAATTGGATTGGGTGCCTGGCTTCGCCATCGGCCGGCTCAAAATGAACTGAACCCAGTTGGCGCTCCGGTCCATCTGGTTCGACACGTTGTTGGGACCGTATTGCGGCCAGTCGATTCCGGAATTCATGGTCAGAAGATCACGGATCTGGATGGGCGCCTTTCCTGGATATTTACTCGTATCCGCAACTTCCGGGAACCAGTCAAGCAAAGTACTCCTGTCGCTCGAAATATAGCCTTGCTCAATTGCAATACCGGCCAGCGCGGAAACAAAGCTCTTCGTGAGGGAATTGACGATGTGCTCTTTGTCTCGACCATAAGGCGGATAGTACATCTCCAGGATCAGCCGGCCATGCCGGATGATCAGAAGGCTGTCCAGGGCTTTCCCCTGTTGGTTGATATAGCGGAGCAGCTTCACAAGCTCCGTGGAGTCCATGCCTTGGCTTTCGGGAGTCGATTCTTCCCAGGTACCGATCTCAGAGGGTTGCGCCGAAAGGACGACGCTGGCGCACAACACCGCCATCGTTGCTTTCATAAGGCTTATGCCGCCGGTACGCGAAGTCGCACGATCATCGAGGCAGCCTCGCTGAGAAATTCAACACCTGCGCGGTCTCCGTAGATGGCTCGCAGCCGGCCCTGAAGGTTGTCCAGGCCGTGCCCGGCTCGCACAGCGTCCTCGGTGAAACCGGGTCCGTTGTCCGACACAAACACGACCACATCACCGTTGAATCGCCTCGCTCGAATCTGAAGAGTCACGCCCTCTTGCCGGCGCCCGGCGACGTGCTTGACCGCATTCTCCACCAGTGTCTGTACCGAGAGTGGAGGCACTGCCGCTTGGACGCCGGGCTCTAGCGTAACTTCGAAATGCAGCCTCTCACCCAGCCTGGTTTTCTGAATTTCCAGATAGTCGCGGACCAGTTTGATCTCCTGCTCCAGCGGAACCGTCTCGGTCTGATCCAGCGAGGACCGCAGCAGAGACGCCAGCCGTTCGATGGTCTGCTCGGCCTGCTCGGGATTTTCCCGGATCAACGCCGAGATCGAGTTCAGCGTGTTGAACAGGAAATGCGGCTGCACGCGGGAGGTGAGCGACGCGAGCTGTGCCTCGGCTGCCAGTTTCTCCGCTCGTTCACGTTCCAGCCGCTGTGTCTGGAGCGCCATCCTGCTGGCTTCCAATCGTTCCTTGTTGGAAACGATGAGGGTGGTGATCACGCCTACCACCACCGTAACTGCCAAAGCGACCGGAAGCGTGTTAGTGAAAAGCACTATCGGGGAAATCAGGCCCCGCCCGGCGCCGAACCCGTAGTACCCGATGGTAGCGGCAATGGCAGTTCCCAGCGTACCCGTGGCCAATAAAGCCGACACCAGGATGGTCCAGCGGAGGAGCGGTGGTTTATGCTCGGTCCACGCCCCTAGCGTCGGCATGACGATCCACGACAGGCCGCCGATGATCAGCGCGATAAAAAAGAAAACCGCGAGGTCGCTGTGACGATTGGACGCCCAGTACGAGGGTGCGATTGCCGCCACGATCGCTGTAATTAATACAGTGAAGCCGATGAACTTCGCGATGTGGAGCGCCCAATGGCGAGGCATGGTCTGAGTGCTCATCGCGGGAACTCACTTGCCGGGTTGCGGTGAAAAATCCCGCATGCCGGGCACTTTAACACTATTTGGGGCGAATCTGCCGCCGACAAATACGCCGCCAGGCAGGGGTTGATACAGCTCGATGGCGATCTGCGAAACCGGCAAAGGCGAGCCCTTCGGCGGCTGGTTCGACATCGTGAGCGAGGCGATGGCGAGAATGGGTCCGCTGTCTTCGGCGATGCCTGCCAACGGGACATGACTCGAATCCGGTAGACCGCCCATTTTCATTAGTTGCTGGTGCAGTTCACTGTTGTACCAGCGCATGACCGCCTTCTTGTCCTCGAACCACGCGAAGATGACCATCTTGCCGCTGGCGGTCCGCGCCGTCTCGACGCCCAGGCATCCCGGAGTCGCTTTGAGCGGACCCACGAGATCGGGAAAGGGAAGCTGGGGCTGATTCTGGGCCGATAAAGCGACAGCAGCAACTACGGCTAGCGCGAGTTTCTTCATCATGGTGGAACCTCCTGGGTCGAGACTACGGGAAGGAGGTAGCGAAGTCGCCGCTTTTCCGATGAAACGGTCGAATCCGCCGACGAAACGGCGGCTAGGCTTCCCATTTCGCCCCCAATTTTTGCTATCTTCAATGACGCCCGGTATCCTCTGCCGGCTGTGAGCGCCATGACAGAATCCATTACAGTAAACATCAACGGCACTACCTATTCCCACGACGTAGAGCCGAGACTCCTCCTGATTCACTACCTGCGTGAGGTCGTCGGACTGACGGGCCCGCACATCGGCTGCGAGACATCGCTATGCGGCGCTTGCACCGTCGAGCTGAACGGCAAGGCTGTCAAGAGCTGCGCCGTCTTCGCGATCCAGTGCGATGGCGCTACGATCCTGACCATCGAAGGGATGGCCGCCAACGGCAAGCTGCACAAAATCCAGGAGGCCTTCTGGAACGAGCACGGCCTGCAATGCGGCTTCTGCACGCCCGGCATGATCATGATCACCAAGCAGATCCTGGAACGGAACGCCAACCCTAGCGAGCAGGAAATCCGGCATGGGCTGGATGGCAATCTATGCCGGTGCACCGGATACCAGCACATCGTGAATGCGGTCAGGGCGGCTGCCAAAGCCGCGGGAGCATAGACTATGGCCACCACGACGATCACCAAAACCGAGAAACTGGTCGGCAAGCGCCTTCGCCGCCGCGAAGATCCGCGTCTGATCACCGGCACCGCCACCTACGTCGACGACATCAAGATGCCGGGCATGCTCTACGCGGCCTTCCTGCGAAGTCCGCACGCCGCTGCCAAAATCCGTTCCATCGATATCAGTAAGGCCAAGGCGCTGAAGGGCGTCCATGCCGTGTTCGTCGGTCAGGACACGAAGGATGCCGGCGCGGTGCCGTGTGCCGCTTCGCTGCCGGGGCTGCGGGTCCCGCATCACAATGTCCTGGCGATCGACCGCGTGTATCTCGTCGGCCACCCTGTAGCTGTGGTCGTCGCCACTGACCGTTACATCGCCCGCGACGGCGTCGAGCTGATCGAAGTCGATTACGAAGTCGAGAATGCCGTGGCCGATCCCGAGAAAGCGCTCGCGCCCGGAGCCCATGCGGTGCATCCGCAGTGGCCGGATAATGTCGCGTTCACGTTCCACCAGGAAGGCGGCGATGTCGCCAAGGCATTCGCCGAGGCGGACGTCATCGTCAAGCAGCGCATCGTCAGCCAGCGGCTGATCCCCAATTCCATGGAAACCCGCGGCGTGGTGGCCGATTGGCGCTCGGCGGACCGCACCATGAACCTGTATACGTCCACCCAGGCCCCCCACCTGGTGCGTTCGCTGGTCGCGCAGATTCTGGGGCTGGAAGAGAACCGATTCCGTGTGGTGGCTCCCGAAGTCGGCGGCGGCTTTGGCGCCAAGATCCAGACCTATGCCGAGGAAATCCTGCTCGCGTGGATTTCCATGAAGCTGCAGAAGCCAGTGAAGTGGATCGAATCGCGCCGCGAGAATTTCACCTGCACCATTCACGGGCGCGGTCACGTGGACTTCTACGAGATCGCGGCGAAACGCGACGGCACCATCCTGGGGATCAAGCTCAAGCTCATCCAGGATCTGGGCGCGTATTTCACGATTTTGACCCCCGGTGTCCCCACGCTCAGCGTGCTGATGATGCCAGGTCTATATCGCACGCCCAACATCTCGGCCGATATTGTGGGCGCGTTCACCAACTGTCCGCCCACCGACGCCTATCGCGGTGCGGGGCGTCCGGAAGCCACCCACGGCATCGAACGCATGGTGGATATGTTGGCAGCCGAACTCAAGATGGATCCGGCCGAAATCCGGCTGAAGAACTTCGTGCGCAACGAGGAGTTTCCGTTCCCCACGGCCACCGGTTTGGTTTACGATACCGGCGACTATTCCGCGCCGCTCAAGAAGGCTATGGACATAGCCGCCTACGACAAGCTTCGCACGGAGCAGGTCGAGGCACGCAAGCAGGGCAAGTACATGGGCATCGGGCTGTGCGCGTATGGCGAGATTTGCGCGTTCGGTCCTTCCCCGGCCACGCCTGCCGGCGGATGGGAAAGCGCCACGGTGAAAATTGAGCCGTCGGGCCAGGTCACCGTTTTGACTGGAATCTCCCCTCACGGACAGGGCGAGGAAACCACGTTTGCGCAGATCACGGGCGACGAACTGGGCGTGGGTATCGACGACGTACTGGTCCTCCACGGCGATACGTCGATGGTGCCGTATGGCATCGGAACTTTTGGCAGCCGCTCGACGGCGGTCGGGGGCACGGCCTTGTACTACGCCTTGCAGGATCTGAAAGCCAAGGTTAAGAAGTTCGGCGCGATGCTGCTGGAATCCGACGACGTGACTCTAGCCGACGGTAAGTGTACCGACAACAAGACCGGCAAATCGGTCGGGTTCAAGGAAATCGCGGCCGCGGCGTATCGGGCCATGAAGCTGCCGCCCAACACGGAGCCCGGCCTGGTCGCGACCCATTTCTGGGAGCCGCCGAACTTCACCTTTCCCTTCGGCGCGCATCTGGTGGTTACGGAGGTGAACGGCGAAACGGGCGATGTCGCCATCAAGCGTTACATCGCCGTAGACGATTGCGGCAACATTCTGAATCCGCTGATCGTCGATGGACAGGTGCACGGCGGCGTGGCCCAGGGTATCGGTCAGGCTCTGTGGGAACAGGCCGTCTATGACGATAACGGCCAGCTGGTGACGGGCGAATTCATGGATTACACCATGCCGCGCGCACACATGATGCCGTGGATCGAAAGCGCTCATACCATCACGCCGACGCCGGTGAATCCCCTGGGAGTCAAAGGTGTAGGTGAAGCAGGAACGATCGGCGCGTCGCCGGCCGTGGTGAACTCGGTGGTGGACGCACTGTCGCCGTTGGGCGTGAAGCATCTGGACATGCCCCTTACGCCCGAAAAGCTCTGGAAACTGATATCCGCCGGGAGGCAAGCATGATCCCCCAACAGTTCGAATATTCCGCTCCCAAGACCCTGGACGAGGCGCTGGGCTTGCTCGCTGAAGGCGCGAAGCCGCTGGCAGGCGGAATGAGCCTGATCCCGATGATGAAGCTCCGCCTGGCAAACCCGGAGCATCTGGTGGACCTTGGCCGTATCAAGGACCTAAGTTACATCCGTGAGCAAGGCGCCGTAATCCACATCGGCGCGACCACGACGCATCACGACGTCGAAAGTTCTCCGTTGCTGCGTGGAAAGTGCCCGCTGCTGGCGGAGACGGCTTCCCATATCGGCGATGTGCAGGTGCGCAACATGGGCACCATCGG
>Ga0070735_10001759_pt1 | contig 20345 bp, 16 predicted proteins | sample Coa_R1_FD_66443 | JGI IMG/M metagenome (GOLD analysis project Ga0070735, IMG submission 66443) | Surface soil microbial communities from Centralia Pennsylvania, which are recovering from an underground coalmine fire - Coalmine... | ecosystem: Environmental > Terrestrial > Soil > Unclassified ... | reverse complement strand
CGCGCAGATCGTTTTGCGCTGATCCGCTCCCTCACGCATCCCGACAACACGCACACCGTCGCCATGCATTACATGCTATCGGGAGTGCGGCATGCGCGGCCGGCCACTAACCCGCAAAACGCTCCTGACGACTTTCCGTGTTTTGGCGCCGTCATGAATTACGCCGAGGCGCATCAGAGCCGCGCGCCCAAACGTGACGCGCTGACTGCACGGCAAACAGGTCTGCCGGCGGCCGTGAGTCTCAATGCGCCGGCCAATCAGGTCTCGGCGAACAATCACATTTTCCCGGGTTTTTTCGCCGGCTTTTTGGGAACCGCACACGATCCGCTGTTCGTTCCGCAGAACGCGCACGTCTCGAATTTTCAACCGCTTCCAGCCGTCGACAACCGCGAGAGGCTCGTCGCCAGGCGCCAATTGCTCGATTCGGTCGAGCGGCAGTCCGCTTTGATCCATGCCGATAGGACAGTTCGCGGTGTCGAGGGAGAATACGCTCGGGCTTTTGAAGTCCTGACCTCGCCCGCCGTGCGCGGCGCTTTCGCTCTGACCGAAGAGCCTGAAAGCGTGCGCTCATCTTACGGCCAGACCCCGTTCGGGCAAGGGTGTCTATTGGCGCGGCGTCTGGTCGAGCGCGGAGTGTCGCTCGTCACGGTGAATTGGGAACGCGACGACGCTTTTTGGGACACCCACAAGAATAATTTCGCGGATCTGAAGACCAAACTTTGCCCGAACTTCGACCGGGGTTTTTCAGCCTTGCTCGACGACCTGGCGACGCGCGACTTGCTGGCCGAGACTTTGGTCGTTTGCCTGGGCGAATTCGGCTGCACGCCGCAGATCAACGCCGCGGCCGGCCGCGATCATTGGGCCCCCTGCAACACGGTGCTTTTGGCCGGGGCGGGAGTGCCGGGGGGCGCGGTGCACGGGTCGTCCGACCGCCTGGCGGCCTATCCTGCCTCCAGCCCGGTGACTCCGCAAGACCTGTCGGCGACAATGTACCACTTATTGGGAATCGACCCTCGTCTGGAGCTGCGAGACGCCCAAGCCCGCCCGTATGTGCTCTCAGCCGGCGAGCCGGTCTGGGATCTGCTTTGACAGCGCGGCTGTTGAGTCAGCGAACCGGCAATAACCCAGTGCGGCGGAAGGCCGCAACCAAAGCGATCAAACAGACAAATGACCGCGGATTTCGCGGATATGCGCGGATGTACAAATTGACCCTCGTGGTGCTTATCCGCGCTTATCCGCGAAATCCGCGGTTCTTCATTCCATTCACCGCCTTAAAAATCTTCGCGGCACGCAAAGATTCTACAGGGTAGGAGTACAGATTGGGTCTGACAAAATGGGGCGGTCGCATCGAGAAGTAGCCGTTATTTGCGGATTCGACGCGACATCAGAGCAAGTTGCGGAAGACATCGTCCCGCTTGGCAGCTACCGGAACGCCGGGAGCATTCTTCTGAATTCCGAGCAAGTTCGCCAGCACCAAGGAATTCGCTTTGTCTCCGTGCGCGTGTTTGACGAGAACGGCAGTCGAACTGAGGACTTCAGAAAGTTCTACGCGTCAGATGGCCGTGAAATCTCCGGCTTTGATAGGATGCCGGACGGCACGATCATTGAAGGCGAACCCTGAAAACCAACCGACCGCGTTACTGGTTGACTTCCCCAGGCTGCACCAGCTAATCGCCGCGTTGGGTTTTCCGCGTTTGGGCGCGGGTTTTTCTAATGATTGTCCCGCGACCCAAAACCCGCGTTGACAAGAGTTTGGGTCGTCCCAGCCAGATTTTCTTGAGAATCAGGCGCTCGGAACAAGAATTTCCCATTCACTGACCGGATAATGGGAAGTATCTCATTTGGAGCGCAAAAGTTTCAGCAAGGAATTTCGATGATGCGACGTGCGGTATTCGCGGCTCTTGCAAACAGTGATTTGCCGGGCCCGCACAGCGGCAATGAGCCGTCGGACTCCGACCTTTTGAAACGGTTCGCCTTGGCGCGGGACGAGAGCGCGTTCGAGGCTCTTGTGCAGCGACACGGTCCGATGGTTCAGGGCGTTTGTCGTCGCATTCTGGGGGACGCACACGAGGCGGAAGACGCTTTTCAAGCCGTGTTTTTGGTGTTGGTGCGAAAGTCGGCCTCGGTTCGCAGGCCGGAGCTGCTGGCGAACTGGCTGTATGGCGTCGCCTTTCGCATCGCACGAAAAGCGCGGATCAGGGCCATCAGGAAGGAGATTCGGGAAAGGCGGGCCGGAAAGATGCCTACGCAAGAGCAATTTCTCGACCTGGAATGGGCCGAACTTAAGGCGGTTCTCGACGAAGAATTGAGCCAGCTTCCGGAAAAATATCGAGCCCCCCTGGTCTTGTGTTATCTTCGGGGACAAACAAATGCCGAGGCCGCAGCGCAATTGGGCTGGCCGCCCGGGTCGATGTCCGAGCGGCTCGCTCGGGGTCGCGAGCTTTTGCGCAAGCGGCTCAATCGTCGCGGCCTGACCCTTTCGGCGGGCTTGCTGGCGATCTTGCTGCTCCAGAAGGCGGCTTCCGCTTCAATCTCGCCGCTGCTGGTCCAGTCGACGGTCAAGGCCGCCGTGTCGTATTCCGCGAAAGGCGCGGCAACGGGAACGATATCGGCGACAGCGCTCGACCTGGCCAGCGACTCCGCCCAATCGGCGCTGGTCGGGTACTTGAAGACGTTTGCGATCGCCTTGACCATTGCGCTGGCGATCGTCCTGACCTGGCCGACGATGCGCGGTTTTCTGGAACTGAGCCAGTGGTTCTCACGCGCCGAGGCCTCATGGGGCCAGAGCATTCCCAACGGCGGCGCCGGGGGATCGGTCTTCGCGAATGGCAAGGAGGACAGCGCTGCAGGAGCCGGGGGCGCCGCTCCTCCCCCCGCGACACACACTGGCGGCCGTTGCCACGGCGGGTAAGACCAACTAACCGACGCATCTCAATTCGCGGGCCAACTATGAATCCATGCGGTGGAATTGACTCGCGTGTTAATTCCGGTGTTTATCCCCGGGGGCTGCCGGCATTCATCATGCGCGTGATCGTACACCGGTCGGCCCCCGGGTTTCTTATCGAATGGTGCGATGCGCGATCCCGTACGGCTCCGCGAGGATAAGCGACGGACAACGCTTCACCCGGGTTGCGACGATCGGCCGTCGGCGGACACCCCACCCATTTCGCGGCGGGGTTCAGCCCACCTCTCGCTGCGGCTGGAGTGCGGCGTGTCCGCCGACCGCCGACCATCGAGATTGCAGGGCGTGCCCAGTCGTTCTGCGGCCGGCATCTTTGATCTTCCCCTCTCTTTCGGCTATTCTCGACCCTCGATTCAGCCTCGAACTGAACCCCTGGAATTCGCCATCCCTCTCGCCGGAGCATCGAGTGGCAAGCCAAACGCATGCGCTGGTGAAAGCGCTCGAGCAGAACATCGCCACCGTTCTTTTGGGGAAGCCCGAGCCGATACGCCTGGCGGTCGTCGCACTTTTGGCCGAGGGGCACATTCTGATTGAAGATGCGCCGGGGGTCGGCAAGACGGTGCTGGCCAAGGCCCTGGCCCGCTGTCTGGATTGCAAGTTTCGCCGCCTGCAATTCACTCCCGATCTGCTTCCCAGCGACATTCTGGGATCGAGCGTTTTTTTTCCGAACCGGGGGGAATTCGAGTTCCGCTCAGGTCCCATTTTCACGAACGTCCTGCTCGCCGACGAAATCAATCGCACGACCCCGCGAACGCAGAGCGCCCTTTTGGAAGCCATGAATGAGGGCCAGGTTTCCGTCGACGGCCAGACGTATCCACTGGAAGCCCCCTTCTTCGTCCTGGCGACGCAGAACCCTTTCGAATACGAGGGGACGTATCCGTTGCCCGAAAATCAATTGGACCGCTTCATGCTGTGCATCGACATCGGCTATCCCGAACGCGATGTCGAGCGGCAGGTTCTGGCGGCGCATCGCAACGGCGAGCCGGTTGAGAAGCTCAAGCCCATTTTGAGCGTTGCCCAACTCAAAGAGCTGCAAGCCGAAGTGCATCAGGTGCGCGTTGACGACGCCATCAACAATTACCTGCTGGAGATCGTCGGCAGCACGCGAAAACACGATGATCTGGCGCTCGGGGTGAGCACGCGCGGGGCGATCACGCTCTTTCGCGCCGTGCAGGGCTTGGCCTACACCGAAGGCCGCGACTATGTCGTCCCCGATGACGTCAAGCGCCTCATCGTTCCCGTGCTGGCTCACCGGACGATCTGCCGCGGCCCCATGCGGATCGCCCAGCGCGCCCGCTCCAGGGCGATTCTCGAGCAGATCATGCAAAAAGTGCCCGCGCCGCATTGAGAGGGCCGTTTGCTGATGACGTGTTTTGGCCGTTTGTAGTAAAATTCGGACCATCGTTCGGGGACGGGATCAGGCGATGGCAAGCAAACGGAGTTGACTGGCATGAGCGTCAAGGAATTTTGGTTCTCATTCGCGGCCTTGGCCGCCCTCGTGATCGTTGTATCGGCGTCCCGCGCCGACGAACCGCCGACGGTCAAGCAATCTCTGGGGATCGTTCCGGCCCAAAGCGACGTCGATTACGACAAGCCCGATCCCAAGACTTTCGGCCAATGCAAAATATCGCCCGTCACCGAGGGCAAAGCAACCGGCTGGCTCGTGAGCGATGCATCGGGTCAGATACTGCGCCGGTTCATGGACAACGACGACGACGGGTTTGTCGATCAGTTCAGCTTTTACAAAAATGGACTCGAAGTCTACCGCGACATCATTTCCAAGCCCAAGGGGAAGAAAGACCAGTTTCGCTGGTTCAATTTCGGCGGCACGCGCTGGGGGCTCGATACGAACGCCGATGGAAAAATCGACGTCTGGAAGCAGATATCTCCCGAGGAAGTCAGTCGCATCGCCGTCGCGGCGCTCGTCCATCAGGATGCGTCTCTGCTCACTCCTTTGCTGATTTCAAAAGACGATCTCAAGCATCTGGGAATCAAGGGCCCACTCGAGGCGAAACTGCTCGACTCGGTCGCCGACCCGGCCGCCAAGCTGAAGAAAGCGGTCGCGAATTCGAAAATCATCACTCCCCGCACGACGTGGCTGCGGTTCGACGCCACGCCGCCGTCGGTCGTCCCCGCCGACTCGATCAAGGCGGCCGGCGATCTGGTCGTCTATGAAAATGCCATGGCGCTCGTCGATTACGGCAATGCGGCCAGCCCCGGACTCGTTCACCTGGGCGAACTGATTCAGATTGCAAGCTCCGGAAGCGATCGCGAAACCGGTCGAATCTGGAAACTCACCGGCCTGCCCATTGTCATGGAAAGCAACAACGTGCAACTGGCCCCCGGCCTGGTTTTCAACGAGCCGCTGGTCGCGACCGGAACGGCCCCCGCTGTAGCTTCCGGCAGCTCGCCGAAGGTGCAGGAACTGATCGAGAAGCTCCAGAAATTGATGGAAAATCCTCCGTCGCCGAACGCGGCGCGGCCTATCTTCGAGAAATACCATAAGGACATCGAGGGGACGCTCGTTAACTTGATCAATGAGGTCAAGACCGATGAAGAAAAAGCGCAGTGGACTCGGCAGCTTCTCGATACGATCGCCGCGGCTGTGCAGTCGGGAACCGAACCGTCGGGCGTCGCGCGGCTAAAGCGGCTGGAAGCGCAAATTGCGAAATCGAATCCCAAGTCTCCGCTGGCGATTCTAGCGCGTTACCGGGTGATGGTCGCCGAGTTCGCGGTCGCGATGCAAGAGGCCGAGAACAACGACGCGCGTCAGAAAATTCACGAACGCTGGCTCGCCGGCCTTGAGGATTTTCTCGACGAGCATCCCAAAGCCGACGACGCGCCCGATGCGGGTTTGCAGTTGGCGATGGCCCTCGAATTCGCCGGCAAACTCGACAAGGCCCGCAAGTGGTATCAGCGCGTCGCCGAAAGCTTCGCCACCACCCCCGCCGGCCAGCGCGCTGCGGGCGCGACCAAACGACTCGATCTGGAGGGCAAGTCCCTTTCGCTCTCGGGCGCGTCGCTCAACGGCGGCACAACCGATCTCAAACAATTGCGAGGAAAACTCACCTGCATCGTCTTTTGGGACACCAACAGCAAGCTCTGCCTGGAAGACCTGCCGCAGCTCAAATCGCTCTATGAGGCCCACCACGCTCAGGGCTTCGAAATCGTGGGGGTCAACCTCGATCCCGACAAGACGGCCGTCGGGGCCTATCTCACCCAGCACGGCGTCAAATGGCCGCAGATCCATGAACCCGGCGGTTTGGAAAGCGCCCCGGCGCGCGATTTCGGCATCATCTCGCTGCCGACGATGTTCATCGTCGACGCGGAAGGGAAAGTGCTCAGTCGCAGCGCCACGGTCGCCGACTTGAAGACGCTTCTCGCAGAGAAGCTGGCGAAGAAACAAGCCGGCGCAGTAGACTGATGGCCGCAGCATGGCAACCGGATGGCCGGGTCGTGGCCGTGGGCCGCGCGCTGCTGTTTGGACCGCAATAAGCGAAAATGTCCATGTCTCTGGCCAGATTTTTTCCCCGACTCACGGGCCGCTTCAAGGGTGCAGTGAAGCAGGCCATCATCAGCCATCACCGCCACACCGGGGCTGTGCTCTTCAGCGACACGACGCTTCGCGACGGCGAACAGATGCCCGGCGCCACGCTCGACCCCGACGATAAATTGCAGATCGCCCTGGCCCTCGAGGAAGCGGGCGTGCATTCGCTCGACGCGGGATTTGCCGCCTCGTCTCCCAGAGAGATCGAGTCCATCCGTCAAATGGTCGGCCAGGTGAGAAAGCCGGTGCTCACGTCTCTTTGCCGGACGGTGCGGAGCGATGTGGATGCCGCCTATGAGGCGCTCAAAGATAATCCCCCCGCCAAGCGCGGCGTCAGCCTGTTCGTGGGAACCAGCCCATTGCACCGCCGGCACAAGCTGCAGAAGACGGAGTCGGAGATTCTGTCGATCATCGCCGATACGGTGAGCTATGCGGCCGAGCGATTCGAGATCGTGGCCTTCAGTCCCGAAGACGCCAGCCGCACGGAGTTGGCCTACTTGACGCAGTTGTACCGCGAAGCGATCGACGCCGGCGCGACGACAATCGGCTTTCCCGACACGGTGGGAATTTGCACGCCTGAAAAAGCGCGCGCCTTCGTCCGCCACATTCAAGACAGCGTCCCGAATCTCAACCGAGCGCTGCTGGCCGTGCACTTTCACAACGACCTGGGACTGGCCGTGGCCAACACGCTGGCTTCGATTGAAGAAGGGGCCAATGTCGTGCAATGCACGGTCAATGGCATCGGAGAGCGGGCCGGCAATGCCTGTCTTGAAGAAGTGGCGATGGCGCTGGCCCTGCACCAGGACCAGTACGGCCGCGCAGCGAAGATCGACACGACGAAACTCGTGGGCTTGAGCCACCTCGTGGCCAGGCTCACCGGCTGCCGCCTGGCCGCCAACAAACCGATCTCCGGCCGCACGATTTTCGCGACTGAAGCCGGCATCCATCAAGACGGGCTGCTCAAACACATCGACACGTATCTGCCGTTCCGCCCGGACATGGTGGGGGCCAAGGGAGTCGAACTGGTGCTGGGCCGGCATTCGGGTCGCCGCGCCGTCGAACATCGCCTCGAAGCCCTGGGCCTGGCAGCCGACATTCACCAAGTCGCCGCTGTGCTGGCGCGCATCAAAAATGCGCCCAAAGGAACGATCATCGACGACTCGATGCTGCGGCAGATTGCGATCGAAGAGCTGAATGGCTCGTCGTAACACGAACCATCTCTTCGGCCAACCTTGGGTCACGCCGCGGGCCGCGTATCACGAACTGCGCGCCGCTGACTCGGGCCGCCCCGCCGGGATCCTGCGTTCCCGGCTTTCCCCAGGCCGCTCATGGCGAGCTTCCTCCGCCGTCTCGGTAGCGGCGATCGGCATCGGCTTTCCACAGCAACATGGCGCCGAATCGTTCGCACCCTGGCGGACCACTTTCCCGCAATGCTGACAATGGTACATCAATACATTGTTCGTCGTCATGAGGTCACTTGCTCGATCGTGCATTCTTTGTGCCCCACATTTCCATTCTTGCCGAACCGAATCTCAATTCAATCCGGAATTTCCCGATAAGCGCCCACGGGTTCTTCCCAAATACTGATGTCTGACGAATAATTAGACGCCCCCCTCGATCCCCCCGTGGACGGGGGCGAGAGGTACTGTTCGCATCACGCTTGCTGTGAATTCCTGGACGCGAGGCGCCGCGCGCCGTGAAACCCTATAATGTCCTGCTGATCGAAGACAGCCCTGCCGATGCCGGATTGATCCGAGAGATGCTGAGCGAGGTCGGCGACCCCACGTTCGAGTTGGACCACGCCGACAGGCTCGCCAAGGGCCTCGAGCGCCTCTCAGCAGGCGGAATCGATGTTGTCTTGCTCGATCTTTCGCTTCCCGACAGCGAAGGATTGACGACGCTTTTTCGCGTCCGCGATCAGGCGCCCCGCGTGCCGATTGTCGTGCTGACGGGCCTGCGCGACGTGAGCCGCGCGGCCAAGGCCGCCGAAGAGGGCGCCCAAGACTACCTGATCAAGGGCAAGGTCGACAGCAGCACGCTCGGCCGTTCGATTCGCTATGCGATCCAGCGGACGCGCGCCGAAAACGCCGAGTGGAATTCGCCCATGTTCCGCTTGGCGCACCAGCAGTTTCTAAAGGCGGCGCAAATCATCGACCTGGACGACAACATCCGCGAGCGGCTGCTCTTCCCGCAGCGGACGCTGGTCGTCACATTTCCCTTCCGCCGCGACGAGTATGCCGAGGTCGAAACCGTTTTCGGATACCGTGTCCAGCACGTGCTCAGCATGGGGCCGACCAAGGGGGGCGTCCGCTATCACCAGGACGTGACGTTGGGCGAAGTCTCGGCACTCGCCATGTGGATGACCTGGAAGTGTGCGCTCATGCATCTGCCTTTCGGCGGGGCCAAAGGGGGCGTGCGCATCGACCCCACCGGTCTTTCGCGCCGCGAGCTGCAGCGACTCACGCGGCGCTATACGTCCGAGATCAGCGGCATGATCGGTCCCGACCGCGACATTCCCGCCCCCGATCTGGGCACGAACGAACAGGTGATGGCCTGGATGATGGATACGTTCAGCCAGCAGGTCGGCCATCCGGTCCCCGCGGTCGTCACCGGAAAGCCCGTCGTGCTGGGCGGCTCGCTCGGAAGAAAAGAGGCGACCGGGCGCGGACTGGTCTATCTGATTCAAGAATCTGCCAGCCAGGTGGGCATCGATCTCGACAAATCGACCGCCGTCATTCAGGGTTTCGGCAACGTAGGCAGTAATACCGCCCGCTTCCTTGAAGCGCTGGGAGTCAAAATCATCGCGGTCAGCGACGTGGCGACGGCCATTCAGAATCCCGCGGGACTGGCGGTTAGCTCATTGCTCGAACACGTCGAGCGGCACAAGACGTTGCAAGGTTTCACTGGCGGCGAAGCGATGACCAATGCCGAAATGCTCGAGCTTCCCTGCGACATTCTCGTGCCGGCCGCCCTGCAGAACCAGATCACGGCAGAGAACGCGCCGCGGCTCAATTGTCGGCTGCTCGCCGAGGGCGCCAACGGGCCAACCACGCTCGCTGCCGATGAAATCCTGAACCGCCGCGGAATCTTCGTGTTGCCGGATATTCTGGGGAATGCCGGTGGAGTGACGGTCTCTTACTTCGAATGGGTGCAGGATACGCAGAATTACACGTGGTCGCTGGACGACATTAACAGTCGCCTGCACAAGATCATGACCGATGCTTATCGCCGCACGATGGTCCGCGCGAAGCGCGATAGCCTCGACATGCGCACCGCCGCGCTCGTGGAAGGCATCTTGCGCGTGTCGGAAGCCAAACTGGCCCGTGGGCTCTTCCCATGATGAATGGCGCTTGCTCGCGTGGCGTAGGTTTTGCAACCTGCCCGTCAAGATGTTAAGAATTGGTCTGGGCTTGGCGCATCGCGCGAGGCACGTCGACGAGCAAGCGAGACGCTTGCTCTACGTAGCATAAGCGTCTCGCTTGTGCGGCACTCGTCAGCCTCCTCCAATTTGCGATTCGCAATTTTCATTGGCCATATTGCAACTTCCGCGATTCACCCTCGCGCCATGTGCCCCGCGTGGTCCTCGGGGCCGATATTTCCCCCGGTCAAAATGACGCAAATCGGCTCCTCGAACTCGGTGGCATGAGCCTTAACGAAAGCCGCGGTGATGGCGCTGGAGGGCTCAACCACGAGCCCCTGGAGCTCGAACAGATCTCTCAGGGCCCCGCAAATTTCGGTTTCCCGGACCAGAGGAACTGAGACGTGCTGTTCGGCGATGAGCGTTTGCACTGGCAAATGGGGCGTTTCCAGGATCAGCCCGTCCGCGATTGTGGCCGAGCGGGCGTGTTCGAAGCGCGCGTATTTCGGGTAATTGTACGGCTCGCACGCGACTAATCGAACGGGCGCTTTGGACTCTCGCAAGTATTCGCTTAGACCCATGAGCAGCCCCCCGCCGCCGAGCGGAAACACCAGCGAGCGCACGGCGGGAACCTGTCGCAAAACCTCGGATGCGATCGAGCGATAACCGTCAGTCCACAGCGGGTCGAGATGGGGGTGGACGAAATAGCCTTCGCGCTCTCTGGCGAGCTCGCTGGCGCGTCGAATCAGCTCGCTGCCGCCGCCGGAGATTTTGACCAGTTCGACGCCCAAAGAATTGAGCTTTTCGTCCTTGGCCGGCGAAATTGTCTCCGGCACGACGCCGACCATGCCGAATCCGAACGCCTTGGCGCCGACCGCCGCGCCGAGGGCCGTGTTTCCCATCGACGGCACAACGATCATCTTCGGCCGGCCTTCCCGCGCCAACCGTTCGAGCAAGTGCACCGCCCCGCGTATCTTGAAACAGCCCGAGGGGGCGAGAAATTCGCACTTGGCATAAACCGCTTTTTGGGGAAAGAGATTGCCAAGGCGGATCAATGGCGTTTCGTTGAGCGGCAGCATGGACATGGGCTTCCCCATCATCGTGCAAGTTCGATGCGACGGCTGGACCGGTTCGTCGCAGCCGAATAGTCGCCAGTCTACGCCCGCGCGGCGTCACCGTAAATCAACGGGCGTCGCCGTGTCGAATTCTCTGTGCCCTCTGCGCCTCTGTGTTTCAAATCTTCTTGTCTTCAATTTTCCTGTCGATTTTTTGAACCACGGATTTCACGGAGATCACGGATGGCACCACGAAACACACCAAATACACGAAAGTCGCCAATTGGGGCTGAGAGCAATGGGCGGCAGACTCAATCTGGGAACAGGTTCGTCTTGCTCTTGAATCTTTTTTCGTGTGATTTTTACGATTCAAAGTTTGTTTTTTCGCGCGCAGCGAACATTTTATCTCCTTTCGTGGTTCAACGTTTTGAAACGCACGAACGGAAATCTCTTTCGTGTGGTTCGTACTACCTACTAAAAGTTTGTTTCTTTGTGTGCCGCGAAGATTTTTAAGGCGGTGAATCGAACGAAGAACCGCGGATTTCGCGGATACGCGCGGATAAACACGACGAGGGTCAATTCGCACATCCGCGCGTATCCGCGAAATCCGCGGTCATTTGTCTTTTTCATTGCTTGGTTGCGGCTGACGGCCGCGCTGGGTGTTTCGTGGTTTTCTCAGAATTTTTTGGCTGTGGCCTTCGGCTTCACCGCGAAACGCGCCGCCATTTCTTTGGTCTAACCTCGTTGGTTGTCCGCCGCGGCCGAACGGCCGCGCCCGGTGATTCGTGTTGCGGTTCACAATGGTCCACGCAAGCTATAAAGTGTTGCTCGTTCTATGCCCCCCACTTCCGGAGAATCCATCATGCACGGTTGCGTTTTCGTATCGGCGGCGGTTTTGCTGGCTGGTGTTGCGGCACGCGCCGACGAGTCGCGCGACGAGGGTTTCGTCGATTCTCAGGGAGTGAAACTGCACTTTATCGCCGCGGGCGAGGGACCGCTTGTCGTCCTGCTCCACGGTTTCCCCGATTTCTCGTACACCTGGCGCGAGCAGATGCCGGCGCTGGCGAAGAGCTTTCGCGTCGTGGCCATCGACCTTCGCGGCTACAACAAGAGCGACCAGCCCGAGGGGGTCGATAACTACGCGATGGCGAAGCTCGTGGGGGACGTGGCGGCCGTCATTGACCACTTCAAGCAGGAAAAAGCGACCATCATCGGCCACGACTGGGGCGGCGCAATCGCCTGGGCCTTTGCGATGCAATATCCGGCCCGGACCGAGCGGCTCGTCGTCCTGAATCTGCCGCATCCCAAAGCGCTCATGCGCGAACTGGCGAATAATCCCCAGCAGCAGAAAAACAGCCAGTACGCGCGAACGTTTCAACAGCCCGGCGCGGCTGCTGCCATGCGGCCCGAGTTTCTCGTTTTCTGGATTAAGGATGCGGAGGAGCGCAAAGTCTATCTGGAAGCGCTTGGCCGATCGTCAATGGATGGCATGCTGAACTACTACAAAGCCAATTATCCCAAGGAGCCGTACAAAGACGATCAGGAATTTCCTCCGGTCAAGTGCCCGGTGCTGATGATCCACGGCCTGGGCGACCAATACCTATTGCCCGGAGCGCTCAATGACACATGGAAGTGGGTCGAGAAGGACTTTACCCTCGTCACGGTTCCCAAGGCCGGCCACTTCGTGCACCGCGACGCCCCGGAGTTGGTGACCAGGACGATCGTGCAGTGGTTGGCCCGCCAAGCCGAGACACCGTGAGCGCGCGCCTTAGTCCCGAATCGCCTCGACGGCCAGCCTTTGGAATTCGGCGCGAATGTCCGAGCCGTCGCCATTGCCGAAATTCTGGCGCGCCACCATCAAGATGAAAATCATCTCGCGGCCGGGATCGGCCCAGCTTTGCGTGCCGAACGCGCCGCCGTGTCCGAACGTGCCGGCTGAAACCATCTGCGTCGGACCCTGCGGCTCGCGAACGAGAGCGAAACCCAGGCCCCAACCGTGGCCCGGCGAGAAACCGGTCATGAGATCGTTCGTCTGAAGCGTCGTCATCTGCCGCACTGCGTCGTCCGAGAGCACGCGCTGGTCGTTCAATTCGCCGCCGTAAAGTGCCATTTGGTAGAACCGGGAGATGTCGGCAGCCGTCGAAAACAGTCCTCCCGAGGGATTCGGACTGTTTTCGGGTGAGAAATTGAGCAGCCAATGCGTTCCGGGCTCGATATCTTTTTTGTCGGCGGTCGGCTGGTACAACATCGCCAGCCGCTTCTCTTGGTCGCTCGTCGGGTGGAATGACGTCTCTTTCATATCCAGCGGGGTGAAAATGCGCTCGGCGAGAAACTGATCGAGCGGTTTTCCCGAGACGACTTCGACCACGCGGCCGGCGACGCTCAGGCCCGGCCCATATTGCCATTTCGAGCCGGGCTCGAAGGCGAGCTTCGATTTGGCCAGCATTTCGGCCGTTTCCGCCAACGTCCCCACGTTGCGTTGATCGCTCACCAGGCCATTCGTGTGCCTTAAGCAGTCGCGGATCGTGATTTCGCGGGCCGGCTTATTTCCGTCGGCCAGCGTCGTTTGCTGAAACGACGGAATGTATTTCGACACCGAGTCGTCGAGCTTCAGCTTTCCGTCATCCTGCAAGATCATCACGGCGGCCGCTGTGATGGGCTTGGTCATCGAAGCAATGGCAAACAGCGAGTCATTGGCCATGTCGCGACCGGAAGCGATGTCGGCTTTTCCCGTGCCCTCCAGATAAACAATGCGCCCGCGGCGGGCGACGAGCGTCACGGCACCGGAAATCTGCTTGGCCTTGATGAACTCGCGCATTCGGTCGCCAATTTTCGTCAGCGCCTTTTCGTCCATCCCCGATTCAGCCGCTTTGCCATTCACAATGAGGCCGGCGTCGCGGTTTGTGGCCGTCACGAGCCGATCTTGGGGACTCTCGGTGAGAATCAATCCCCGCCATTGAACCTCCTGCGGCACGTTGTTCTGGTGCAACTGCAAGCCGATCGGTCCGCTTTCGCAGAGCTCAGGCTGCGGATCGCTCCAATCGGCCACGAGTTGGCCGTTGACGACGTGCCTGATGCGGTGGCCGATCGCCAGGATCTCCATGCGGTTCCAATCGTGCGGTTTGCCGGCCCGCCGCGCGATTTGCAGCGTGTCGCCAAAAATGCCGTTGCGCCGATACAGGTCCCAAAATCCATAGCCGGACGGGTACATTACGAGATGCCCCTGATAAGTGAACGGGCCCTCTTCTTTCTCGATCGTCTTGCCCCACAGCGAAGTTCCCGAGTGCATTTCGCTCGTGACCAGTTGGCTCTCGAAAATCAGCCGAAAGTTGCGATACTTTTGCTTCGTCAGCAGGTACGTGCTGGCCTTGGGGGCGTTGTCTTTATTGCTCTTGCCGACGATCACCCCTTTTTCGACCGAAAAATATTTGTCGATGTGCCCCTCCCAGCCGGCCAGGTCTTTGCCGTTGAACAGCCGCACGGCCTTTTCACCGGCAGGCAGTTTTGCCACCTGTTCTTCGCTCCAGTCGGCGGCGAGCGCCAAACGCGAGGCAAGCGAAAAGGCGACGACGACCAACCAAAAAGAGCGCACGAGCATGGCATCTCTCCCGGAAAGCGAGCAGAGCAGGAACTGATTTCGCCGCATGATATCAAATCGCGCGGCGCGTGTTGAGTGATCGAACGGCCCGATCCAGTCCGAATAATCGTCACACTTTCCGCATTCCCGGCGCCCAGGCGAGGAAAGAATCGCGCAGTCGCTCTCCAGCGATTGCAACAGGGACTATTCCACCGCTACTATCTGAGGAACAACATTTTCACGGGGAGCGGAATTCCATGAATGCGATCACTCTGCCGATGATCGAGCACGTCATCGAGCTGGCGTCGGCCGAAGACGAAAAGAAGCTCGAGAAGTACATCAGCGGGATGTCCAAAGACCAGCAGGCCGAGCTTCAGGCGCTCATGTGGTACGGCCGCGATGAGGGCGGTGAAGACTCCATTCCGTTTGCCGAATATCTGGAATTCTCGAAGGCGAACCTCGATACCGTCGCCAGTTACATGGGCGAGAAGGTGGTTTCGCTCCCCGATCACCTGCGTGAAGGCCTGCGCTTGCTCGCCGAGCGGAATGAAGAATAGCGTCGCCGGGCCTCTTGAATGGGGAATTCGAGAAAGTCGATGCCCACGACGGCATGACCCCTGGCATTCACGAGCAGGGCGTGTTCACCGGTTCCGCAGCCGGCATCGAACACGTCGCCGCGCACCAGGTCGGCAGCATCCACAAACATCCTCTGCGGCCTGCCGATGTCCCAGGGGGCTTTGCCCGCGTACATCGACCGAAATTCTTCCTTGGTGGGGATATTGCTCATCGGGGGCGCCGCGAGTCGCTCATTTGACCTTCGTAAAAGTAAATCCCTCCTTTTTCCGGGCGGCCAGCCACTTGTCGAAATCGGCGACTTCCTCGGGCATGATCACGCGAGGACCCGCGTATTGCATCCTCTGGGCGTCGCTCTCCTCCAGACGTTTGGGCAAGCTCGACAGAATGTGAACGCCGGTTGCGTCCTTGTGAACATAGATCGACCCGAAGGTGGATGGCATTCGCAAATCACCCTGCCGGTTTGTGCTATAGTTTGTCGCAGTCGAAAGCCCCGGCTCGGCCCGCCGCAACCCGCCCCGCAGTGTTCGTCAGCTCGACGCGTCGCCCCGACCAGCCGAGCTCCGACGCGCCATTCTGCTCGATCGGTCTATCAAAGTCAAACAGCCATGCCGCCGCAGCTTCGTAGAGACATTCCCCCCCTTAGCAACTTAGCAAGGAGGGGCCAGGGGGGCGCGTGATCTGGAATTTTGCTCCCATTGGCAAAGTGCGTCGTGCGCTCGACGTCATCACGCCCGACGACACGCCCTTGTCTCAACGACCGACAATCAACATAATCGGCGTTGCCACGCCCTCGAGGAAATGTTTGATCTCTAAAATCGTTGGCGCCCGTCGCGTGCTTTAGCGCCGGCTGTGGCGCAGGTCGTTATCTGCGGCCGACGATTGTCCAAATAGGGCGCGCTGCCGTCGAAACGCGGCTGCACGGCAACGGGCGACAAGCCCCCGTAGCTCAGGGGATAGAGCGGCGGTTTCCTAAACCGCAGGTCACAGGTTCGAATCCTGTCGGGGGTATCTCAAAGCTCGCGACATACAAGATCGGCAGCATCGCGAATGGACAGCAATCGACACATTTCTGTTCACTCAGGAAAGTGCTCGCCCTTCAAATGGCGATTGATGATTTTCGCCAAAACGTCGAAGCCCGCCGGACCGTCCTTTCCTCCCGGGTCAGCTTGATCGTAAACGGTCACGGAACTCCCCTTGAATGATTTCGCGGAGACTCCGAGGGTCATCTGCCAACCGTCCTGCCATTTCCCCGTACTTTTGTCGCGCTGGTATTCATTGATGATCTTGGCCGCCGTGCGAAAGAACTCGGCTGCCTCCTTCTGATCAAGCTTCTCATTGAGAACGGTTCGATAGCCGCCGCGAAAAATCCGCCGCTTTTCGACTTTGATCATGCCGTCGTGCGCGAGCGATGCGCGAATAGATCGAATCAACCCGCGCGGCTCGAATTCATGAGCCGGCGCGAATTCGATCTGATCCACAGCCACCCAACTGCACCCACCGCGCCATTGCCGATCCCGCAGCCGACTGCGCCCGGAATTCCCGCGAGAAGTCCAAGCTGGACGCCCAAGAGTGCCGCGGCGCCGATTATCGAAACGGCCATCAACGACTGGTTTAATTCGTATGGCGTCTTGAATTTCGGGGCTGTTGCGCTCTTGAACAGTGCGTCGCAAAATCCCCACAAGAGTCCGTCCAGAAAGCCGATAAACGTGAGCGGCGTGATCCACCCCGAATCACCCGTCGCCAGGTTGAAGATGCCGCCGATGGCCATTCCTCCGGCCCCTCCGATAACAAGCCCGCGCAAGCACCCAAGGACCACGCGCATCTTGCGAATTCCGGGAACAGCGCTGTGGAGCGTCCGGGTAAAATAACCGGCCCAAAGGCGTCGTGAGCGGTCGGTGAAACCGCAAACAAGCGATTGCTGTGGGTTCTGCCGGTGATTGACGCCAATGAGCGGCCGGCCCCAGAAAAGTAAGCGCGCGCCTTCAAATCCAGTTGGCAATTCGTACCAGACGCACTCCGCCAGTGGTATCGCGATGGTGCGAAGCCCGGTCGAATGAATCAATCGTCCGTCGTCGACGTGGATGTTGCGCGAGCGCGAGGCAAGGGAACAACCGATAACGAGCGGGATCACGACGATTCCTGTAAATGCCCAGGCGGAAACGAGAAATATCAGCCACGTTAGCGGTTCCGCGGCGGCGAACTGTTTCCCGGCGCCAAGCTGGGCCATTTGGAAAGAAAAGCGAATCAGCAGGAAAAGGACCAACAACATGCCGGCGAAAATCGTGTTCGCGATCAGCGCGCATTTAATTCCACGCAAGAGAGCCTCACCTAATCCAATACTCACTGATTCCTGAGGATTTAGCGCGAGGTCATCGAATTCGGCGGCGAATTCGGAAGTGAAACAGTTGCAGCACAAACGTCGGCCATCCCAGAGACATTCGGGCTCGCCTTGCCCCAGAGCAATGCCGCAACGCTCGCAATTGATGGCCGGTCCTGCGCCGTGCATGTTCGATGTTCCAAGAAGGCCATGCCGGCATTGGTGTCGGACATGCCATCAGTTTACTTGGCGGCCGGTTGGAAATTGAATCTCAATCGCTGGGCCCATCAAGTCGCCGAACCACGCCATGAGATCATCCCCGCCAGCGACAGAGCAAAACCATTCCCCCGCAATTCGCGGGAAAGACCGGCGGAAAATGCTCAGCCAATTTTCAGGTCTTCAACCCAGCGAGACGTCGGCTTTATTTCGTCCAGAGGGATGCAGAATTCGTCGGAAATTATTCGCTGCACGGTCGTCCAAACCATGTCTGGATCGGAGATGAAAGACCGCTTCTCGATGTATTCGCAGAGCGCTCCGACAGTGACGAGCATTTCGTAGTCCTCATCCGGAAAAACGATGTCAAACGCCTCTTCGAGCTTCATGACGAGTCCTATCGCGTCAAGACTCACGGCTGACCTTTCGTTTGTGGTTGCGGGGAATGCCCCCGATTCTACCCCGCCGGGCGAAGGGGGGAAAGTGGCGTACGCCGCACTGGCGAACCTTCGGCCTTCTTCCGCGATCGTGCCGCCGGCAATTCGTCAATCGCGCAGGTTCCGCCCGCGCGGCTGAGCGAAGCGATACGCCGGATTTCGAACCGGGGAAAAACGTCGCACGCCGATGAGGAGTGCCAGAAGCGTTCGCAGCGCGCGACACGGCTGGGCAAGCGTGAATTGTCGGAGCGAAACACCTCCATGCCGACGGTTCTGCGACCCCGTTGGGGTCGACGGTCACGATAAACGGCGCGACCGGGGGTCGTCGCTCCGCTCGACCCCCGGCTACCATCTTGCACGCCATCCGGCGTGCTCTACATCCACGCCGGCAAGTCGCATTGCCGGCAGGCGCCAGCGTGCCTCATATTGGTCGGGGAACATCGCGCGAGATGCGCGAACGGTGGAGCCTCTCGGGACAAACGGACGACCCGATTCCACTGTTTTTCAATTTGCAATGGCTGATTTGCAATGGCCAATTTGCAATTCCCCCTCGGCCCAGATCGGAGTCACAGCAATAGGCGTTCGAGGCGCGCGACTCTGGCCTTCGGAGCGGCTGAAATCACATTGACCTGGAATGCAAGTGGGGATACTTTGCCGATGCCAAATTCACGCCGCGGGAGAATATCATGCAGTTTCCACGCTCGTTTTACATCACGGTCCTGCTCGCAGCATGCGTGTCTTCGCCGCTTGCTCTCGCGGCGGACGAAGTTCACGCGAAACGGAAACCTCTCAAAGATTGGATCGAGCGCCTTGCGAGCGACGATGCGGCCACCCGAAAGTCGGCTGCAGACGCAATTCACGCCGCTGTCAATCTCGACGGAATCTTCGAGCCGCGAAAATACCTTGACGACACCAGCGAATTGCGAACGCACGAAGAACTTCGTGCTGAGCTGATGCCCCTGCTGCCCGATTTAGGGAAGCTATTGGAATCAGAGCACGATGACTGCCGCAGTACAGTGGCGGACATGCTGGCCGTGCTTGGCCCGGAGGCAAAGGACCTTGAGCCTGCGCTCCTCAGAATAATTCGCTCGAAAACGACATCGGGCGAAGTTGGAATGGCAGCCGTCACCGCTCTCCTTCACGTGGCTCCGCGAAGTCGTGCTGTCTTACCTACGTTGCTCGAGCTGTATGATGCACAAAGGAATGCAAAAACAGAGACCGAAGAGGAAGCAAAACGCCTCAATGATCATGACGAAGCCGTTGCGGGCATCAGTGCCACGGCCATCGCGCTGATGCTGGCAAACTCCGGGCGGGCAGCAATCGAAGTCCCAACTTTGGTGAAACTGACCGCTTCTGCGTACAGCCGAGGAAATCGATTGACTTTCATTTACGCCCTCGCGGAACTGGGGGCCGACTGCCAGGCTGCCTTGCCGGCGCTGCGAAAGCTGATACTCGACGATGACCGGCGCATCCGCTCAGCGGCAGGCTGGGCCGTGCTTCGCATCGAAGGAGATACTGCCGAGTTGCCGGCGATCCTCAAGGCAATGGACCTTGACCCGAATGCGAGCGCCGAGTTTCAGGAGTCGGTCGCATCGTACTTCAAAGAGTGGACGGACGCATTGAAATGGCTCCGCGACGACCCAGGCGAAGATGACCCAGATGAAATTGGGCAGAACGTATTTCAGCAGCTTGTGCGGCAGGCGAGCCATGAGAATCCGTTTTATCAGCGGCAGGCAATTCGACTCCTTGGCGAGATCGGCACGAAAGCGAAGGCGGCAGTTCCGGCCCTGATCACCGCAGCCAGAAGCGAAGACAAATTCACGCGCGATGTGGCTCGGGCCGCTCTGATACAAATTGACCCAAGCGCCGTGCCCCTCGATTCGGACAATGACTCTGAAAAAATGAGCCGGTCGCCCGGAGGGGCCGCTGCGCGGTAAAGCGCGAATGCTGCCAGACCGGCGACGAGCCAGATCAAATGATCATGTTCGGCGCCCAGTCGAATCGCGATTCGCGCTGACGCTGGCAGGTTGGAAAACCTGCCCCACGGTGGCGTAGGTTTCCCAACCTGCGACGGATTCTTTTTCCGGGTCAAGTCGCTGTTTCTCGATGAGCTCCGACCCGAGATCCAAGGCCACACCTCGATCTTGTGTTGCGGCCGATTAACGAATTGATGCGGCGTGCGAACTAGTCCTTAAAAAAGCATAGCCGTTCGCGCTATTCGCGAAAGAAAATAAAAAACTCGAAATCCTTCGGCGTTTTGCGGTGTTTGATTTGTGTTCGCAAACCGAACCATCGCAGTCACG